>Ga0209381_1001491_pt1 | contig 37318 bp, 29 predicted proteins | sample DewCreD2012metaG_FD_184111 | JGI IMG/M metagenome (GOLD analysis project Ga0209381, IMG submission 184111) | Hot spring sediment bacterial and archeal communities from British Columbia, Canada, to study Microbial Dark Matter (Phase II) - Dewar... ... | reverse complement strand
GGGAGGCTGGTTTGCCTCCACCTGTCCGGAACTGGGGGTGGCCAGTCAAGGCAAAACCCGCAAAGAAGCCCACGCCCTGCGGGCGGAAGCGGTGGAACTTTGGCTGGAAGCTGCCAGCGCCAAGGAAATCAGGCGTCGGCTGAAGTTGGGCGGCGCCGCTCAGCCCCTCCGACTTGCCCATGCCTAAACTCAGGCCGCTTTCCGCAACCGAAGTGACTCGCCTCCCGAGGGCGCACGGCTTCGAGTTGGCGCATCAGCGAGGCAGCCACATCATCTATCGGCGACGATTACCGGGAGGTGACAGCGCCACCGTGCCCGTGCCCAACCGGCGCGAGATTCCGGTGGGCACCCTCAAATCCATCATCAACATGAGTGGCTTGGATGAAGCCTTGTCTCGAAGATGAGCCCTCTTCCAATCGTTGGGGATGGCTCAAGCGCCAGGTTTGGCGCAGAGACTGCCCCTGAACCACGTAGGAGCCGACGTAAGGAGGCTCATATCTCGCATCCAATGACGCCGTCGCAAGAACAGCAGAGCCTCCTTACGTCGGCTCCTACATCCAAGGTGGTGCCGATAAAATTAAGTCTATGAAACAATCGCTATTGTCTTTGTCCCTGATCCTGTCCGCGCTTGTGGGCATGGCCCAGGAAACCACCACTCTCTGGTTCGACCAGCCGGCCAAAACCTTTCACCAATCCCTGCCGCTCGGCAACGGGCGGATTGGAGCGATGGTGTTCGGCGGCGTGACCGAGGAGCGCATCGTGCTGAACGAAAGCTCTGTCTGGTCCGGCTCGCCGGAGGAGGCCGACCGGCCCGAGGCGCATAAGGTCCTGCCGGAAATTCGCCGCCTGCTGCTGGAAGGAAAAAATGCCGAAGCGGAGAAGCTGGTCAACGCGAACTTCACCTGCCAGGGCAAAGGTTCCGGCCACGCCAACGGCGTGAACCTGCCGTTCGGTTGCTATCAAACATTGGGCAACCTGCGCCTGCGCTTTGCCGGCGGCGATACCCCTGGACCGCTTTTTTGCGCCAGCGGGCACCGCGCCTGGGCGGAAAGTCAAGAGATCCAGTTTTCCGCCGATGGCAACGTGGACACCAAATGGTGCGTGATCCACGAAGGCAAAGCTGTCCAATGGCAATCCGACGCCGGCAAGGAAGTCCGTCCGGAGCGCTATTCGTTCACTTCCGCCGAGGATGTCCCGGGCCGCGACCCGCGAACCTGGAAACTGGAAGGCTCCCGGGATGGCGTCTCCTGGATCGTGCTGGATGAGCATAAGGACGAGCCCATCTTCGAGAAGCGCCATCAGCAGCGCATCTATGCCGTTGCCAGGCCGGCCGCGGCGCGGTTCTTCCGTTTTACCTTTCAGCCGAATCCGGGCATCACTCATTTCCAGATCTCTGAGATCGGCATTGAGGGCGTAACCGTCAACCCATCCGGCGCCGGTCAAGGCGGAGAGAAATACCGGCGGGCACTCGACCTGGCGACGGCCACCGCGCGCGTCGAATACGAGCGCGAGGGGGTGAAGTTTGAGCGCCAGCATTTCATCAGCGCGCCCGACCAGGTTTTTGTTTCCCGCCTGACCGCTTCCCGCAAGGGCGCTTTGTCATTCGAGGTTTTGCTGGACCGGCCCGAGCGCTTCTCCACCGCCTCCACCAGTCCGAGCGAGTTGCTGATGACCGGCACGCTGAACGATGGCCGGGGTGGCAAGGGGGTTACCTATGCCGCGCGCCTCCGCGTGCTGGCGACGGGCGGCACGGTAACCGCCACCACCAACCGCCTGGCCGTGCGGAACGCCGACGAAGTCCTGCTGTTGCTGGCCGCGGCGACGGATTACCGCGGCTTCGCCGGTCGCCAACTGACCGACCCGGTGGCGGCGACGAAGAGCGACCTCGACAAGGCGGCGCGGCCCTTCGCGGACCTGCTGGCGGGGCACCTCCGTGATTACCGGCGCTGGTTCGACCGCGTGGAACTCAAGCTGGCGGCGACCACGAACAGCCCGCTTCCCACCGACCAGCGGCTGGCCAGCTTCGCCAAAGGCGCGCCCGATCCGGCGCTGGCGGCGCTTTATTTCAATTTCGGCCGTTACCTGCTCATCAGTTCCTCCCGTCCCGGCGGGCTGCCGGCCAACCTGCAAGGCATTTGGGCGCAGGAGATTCACACCCCGTGGAACGGCGACTGGCACCTCGACATCAACGTGCAGATGAACTACTGGCCCGCCGAGGTCTGCAACCTGTCCGAATTGCACGAGCCGCTGCACAAGCTCATTGCCTCCCTGGTCGAGCCGGGCCGCAAGACCGCCAAGGCCTACTACAACGCGCGCGGCTGGGTGGCCCATGTCATCACCAATCCGTGGGGCTTCACTTCGCCCGGCGAGTCCGCCTCCTGGGGCGCGACCGTCAGCGGCTCCGCCTGGCTTTGCCAGCATCTCTGGGAGCATTACGCCTACACCCTCGACCGCGAATTCCTGCGCTGGGCTTACCCGATTCTCAAGGAATCCTCCCTGTTTTATCTGGATAACCTGGTCGAGGAGCCCAAGCGCCGATGGCTGGTGACCGGCCCTTCCAACTCGCCGGAGAACCGCTTCAAGCTGCCGGATGGCCAGGTCGCCCATGTTTGCCTGGGGCCCACGATTGACATGCAACTGCTTCGCGAGCTGTTCGGCAACACCGTCCAGGCGGCGGAAATCCTTGGCCTCGATCCTGATCTGCGCCGCGAACTGACGGAAAAGCGTTCCCGGCTCGCGCCCAACCAAGTGGGCCCGGATGGCCGCTTGCAGGAGTGGCTTGAACCCTACCCGGAGCCGGAGCCGAAGCACCGTCACACCTCGCACATGTATGGCCTGCACCCTTACTATGAAATCACGCGGCGCGGCACTCCGGAATTGGCGGAAGCCTGCCGCAAATCGCTCGACGCGCGCGGCGACGACAGCAACGGCTGGGCGCTGGCGTGGCGGATGAATTTCTGGGCGCGGCTGGGCGACGGCGATCGCGCGCACAAGCTGCTCACCACGCTGTTGCGGCCGGCCGGGCGTGGCAGCGGGTCACTGCCGAACCTGTTTGACTCCTGCCCGCCGTTCCAGATTGACGGCAACTTTGGCGGCTGCGCCGGCATCGCTGAAATGCTGCTGCAATCGCACGCCGGCGAGATCGAGCTGCTGCCCGCGCTTCCCCAAGCTTGGCCCAACGGTTCGGTGAAAGGCCTGAAAGCGCGCGGCAATTTCACCGTGGACCTCGAGTGGAATAACGGCAAGGTGACGAACTACCGCGTGGCCAGCCCCGAACCGCGCGAGGTGAAAGTGCGCGTCAACGGAGAGGTGAAGACGATCCAAGCCAACAAAACGCAATAATATTTTGGAAAGTGGGGATGGAAAACGTAAACAGGCCACCGATGACGCCTTGAATTTCGCCGATCTACTGTGCGCGGCGAGGGAGAAGCGCGATGTAAAATCTTAGGTGCGGAAAGCGGGTGGCGATTCGCCGGGCAAGCCGGCGGGGGTTAGGCGGGCGGGTTCTTCGAGGATGTCGAGCAACTGTTTCGCGCAGAAGACGCGGTCGCGCTTGGCCTCGGTGGTGGCAGTGACGATGCCTTGCTCCTGCAACAGGCCGATGGCTCGCATGACGGTGTTGTAGGCGATGCCCAGTTTCTGCTCGGCGCCGCGAGGCGTCAGGAAGGGATTTGCGCCCAGCAGGTCGAGCATCTGAAGCGCCACGCGGGGATTGCTTTTGCCGGCCAGTGCGGTGCGCCAGGCTTCCAGGAGGCAGTTGATGCGTTCGGCCCGGCTGAGGGCGTCCTCGGACTGCCGGGCCACGCCATTGAGGAAGTAGCGCACCCAGGTTTCCCAGTCGCCCCGGTCGGTCACGCCGCGCAGGCCGTCGTAATAATCCGAGCGGGCGGCTTCGAAGAAAGCGGAGAGGTAGAGCAGCGGAGCGGGCAGAATCTCGCGTTCGCAGAGCAGCAGGGTGATGAGGAGGCGCCCGACACGGCCGTTGCCATCGAGGAATGGGTGAATGGCCTCGAACTGATAGTGCATGAGGGCGGCGTGGACGAGTGGCGGCTGGGTGCGGTCGTGAAGGAACCGTTCCCAGTTGGCAAGCTGTTCGCCGAGGGCGTCCGGCGGGGGCGGGACGTAGGAGGCCTGGTTGAGGGTGTCGCCGGGTTTGCCAATCCAGTTCTGCGAGCGTCGGAACTCGCCGGGGGTGGCGTGACCGCCGCGAACGCCGCCCATCAGGCGCTCGTGCAATTCGCGCACCAACCGCAAGGACAAGGGCAAGGTCTTGAGGCGTTCGATGCCGTATTCGAGCGCCGCAACGTAGTTGGCAACTTCGCGGAGGTCATCCGGGCTGCGCTCGACGGCTGCGCCGGCTTCTGCCGCCAACAGTTCACCCAAGGTGGCTTGGGTGCCTTCAATGCGGCTGGAAAGGACCGCCTCGCGCCGGACAAAAGGACGGATGAGGATGTGCGGATTCGGCAGCCGCTTGCCTTCACCGGCAAGCTTGCCGACGAGGAGGGAGGCGTCCGCCAAGGCCGACGCCAGTTGGGGTGACCACTGGATGGCCGGCGGTAGAGGATCTGGGTGGAAGGCGCGATAACCTTCGAGGGTGGTGACCCACCGGCCAGGCTGGCGCTGTGTCTGCCGAATGGATGTTCTGGAGTTCATCGCTGAAACAAACAATATCGTTATTTCAGAATATTGGCAAGCACTGAAATAGATGAGCTTTCTGTTTCAACCGGCTGAAATAGCATCCTCTGTAGTTTCCGTTTGAATTACGGAACTGAAATACTGGGTTTACTTTTGAACCCGAATGGAAAATGAAAGGGTTCCGCGTATGAACCCTGAACCACGCCAGCGAGATGATTATACTCCCTGCGTCGGCTCCTACAACCAAGGGCTTTATGAGGAGGGACATCACGCTGGCGGCGTTCGATGAAGCCGCCGCTTCTGACGACCGTGAGCACTTTGGGGATGCCGTCCGACGCCCTCGCAAAAACAATGTTTGACCGGAAATAAAGGGAAATAGGTTCGCCCGATGGCGTCGCCCCATCCGCCAATTGTATGGTAAAGTCGCAAGCGATAAGACTTGAAAGAAAACCGCTTCGCGGTATGAAAAGCGGCGTGAAGCCGTATGCGCAGGTCCGTTTTGCCGCGAGGTCCGCCCAAGCCTTGCCGGCGCAGGTGTGCCGTTGTTTGGCTGTCCTGTCTTGGCCCTCGCGCGCTTCGCAGTAACCGACTCCTGAACATGAAAAACAAATCCCTGCCCCATCCCGCCTCCCGCCGCAGCTTTATCACCGCCACGACGGTGGCGGCCGGCGCTTTTTCCATTCTCCAACCCGCAACCGTGTTTGGCGCGGAAGCCAACAGCAAACTCGCCATCGGCCTGATCGGCTGCGGCGGACGGGGCGCTTGGATTGCCAACCTGTTCGCGCAGGATGGCCATTATCAACTCGCAGCCTGCGCCGACTATTTCCAGGATCGCGTGGACGCGGTCGGCAACAAGCACGGCATTGACGCCACGCGGCGTTACACCGGGTTGAACGGCTACCAAAAACTGCTGGCGGGAAAGCTGGACGCCGTGGTCATTGAAACGCCGCCTTACTTTCACCCGGAGCAAGCCGCCGCCGCGGTCGCCGCCGGCAAGCATGTGTATATCGCCAAGCCGATCGCCGTGGACGCGCCCGGCTGCGTGTCCATCGGTGAATCCGGCAAAAAAGCCTCGGCCAATCAGTTGGTGTTCCTGGTGGATTTTCAAATCCGCGCCAACGAGCATTTCCGCGAGGCGATCCGCCGGGTGCGCGCCGGCGAAATCGGGAAGTTGATCATGGGCGACGCGCATTATCCCTGGCGGGGCGGCGGGCGCGGAACTCCGCCGGCGACCGCCGAAGGCCGGTTGCGGCAGTGGTATTATGTCCTGGAATTGGGTGGGGACTTCATTGTCGAGCAAAGCATCCACGCGCTGGACTGGGCGACGTGGATCGTCAACGCCGATCCGGTGCGCGCCGTCGGCGGCGGCGGGCGAAAAGTGCGCCCGGCGGGGAGCATCTACGATCATTTTGCCCTCACCTACTGGTTCCCCGACAATGTGCCGCTGGCCTTTACCTGCATTCAGGCCATCCCCGAAGTGAAGGATGAAATCACCGCCCGGTTTTTCGGCACGGATGGCTACATCTACGGCGATTATTTCTCCGAGGTCTGGATTCGCGGCAAGGAATTCCTGCGCCAGCGGGTGGACAACCTCTACACCACCGGCACCCAGGTCAACATTCGCGAATTCCATGAAGCCATTACGAAGGGCCATTACGAGAATCCCACCGTGGCCCCCTCGGTGCGCTCGAACCTAACGGCGGTGCTGGGCCGGGAGGCGGCCTATCACCAGACGGAAATCACCCTTGCGCAACTTCTCAAGGAGGGGCGCAAACTGGAGCCGGACCTCAAGGGCGTCAAATCCTGAGTTACTGATGAGTGCTTGGGATAAACGACACGCGCCCCCTCATCCTGTCCTCTCCCCCCAAGGGGGGAGAGGGAGAACGCTGCGCGTGATGACAAATTGAGGATCGCATCCCGGAGACTATACAGTAAATCACGAGAGGCCGGTCGCCCGGCCATCCGGCAGGATCTTAATGCGCGCCGCCGCCGGCACCTTGGGCAGGCCGGGCATGGTGACAATGTTGCCGCAAATGGCGACCACGAATCCCGCCCCCGCCGACAATCGCAGCTCGTTAACGGTGATGCGAAAATTCCTCGGACGCCCGCGCTTTTGCGGATCATCCGAGAGCGACATGGCGGTCTTGGCGACGCAAACGGGCAGTTGCCCGAAGCCATGTCGTTCGAGCAATTCCAGGTCGGTTTCCGCGCTGCGGTGAAAATCCACCCCGTCGGCGCCATAGAGCTTGCCGGCCAGGGCCTCGATCTTTTTGGCCAAGGGTGCTTGCAGCGCATAAGGGAATTTGAGCTTGCGCCGCTGGTTGCGCGCCACCGACCGCACCACCGCTTCCGCCAGTTCCAGCGCGCCTTCGCCCCCTTGGGTGTAATGCCCGGCCACCACCGCTTCCACCCCTTGCTTTTCGCAAAACTTGACAATCCGGGACAGGTCCGCGGTTTTATCGTCCGCGAAGCGGTTAAGCGCCACCACCGGTTCCAATCCAAATACCCGAATGTTTTCGATGTGTTTGGCCAGGTTGCCGAATCCGCCCTCCGGCGAAAAACCGCCATGATAGGCGATGGCCTTGGCGGTGGCCACGATCACCACACCCGAGGGATGCAAACCGCACAGGCGGCATTTGATGTCGAAGAACTTCTCGGCGCCCAGGTCCGTCGCAAAGCCGGCCTCGGTTACCACGTAATCGGCCAGTTTGAGCGCCAGGCGTGTCGCCAAAGCGGTGTTTGTCCCTTGCGCAATGTTGGCAAAAGGGCCGCCATGCACGAAGGCGGGCGTGCCTTCCAGGGACTGCACCAGGTTGGGATGGATGGCATCGCGCAACAGCACCTGCATGGCGCCCACCGCTTGCACATCACGAGCCCGCACCGGCTCGCCCTTGTAAGTAAAAGCGACCACCATGTTGCTCAGGCGTTCGCCCAGATCGGAAAAGTCCCGGGCCAGGCACAGAATGGCCATGACCTCGGAGGCGGGCGTAATGTTGAAGCCGTCCCGCCGCGGCACCCCGTTTTGCACGCCACCCAGCCCGATGAAAATGTCGCGCAACGCCCGGTCATTCAGGTCAATCACGCGGCGCAAAACGATGCGGCGCGGGTCAATGCCCAACTCGTTGCCGTGCTGCAAATGGTTGTCCACCATCGCCGCCAGCAGGTTGTTGGCTTTGCTGACCGAATACATGTCGCCGACAAAATGCAGGTTGATGGCCTCGGCGGGCACCACCTGGGCCCGACCGGCGCCGGTGCCGCCGCCCTTGATGCCGAAATACGGCCCCAGGGACGGCTCGCGCACGCAGAACATCGCCCGGCGGCTCTGCCGCCGCAACGCGTCCGCCAGACCGATGGTGGTGGTGGTTTTGCCCTCGCCCTGCGGCGTGGGGGTCATCGCCGTTACCAAAATGAGCCGTCCATCAGGCTGACCCGCCCGGCTTTCCAATTCTTGCACCGGGATTTTGGCGATGTAATGGCCGTGCGGCAGAATTTGGTCCAGGTCCAGTCCCAGTTCGGCCGCGACTGGTTGGATGCGCCGGGGTGGCTGGCCATTGGTGGCGGCATTGGCTGTCATGTAAATTCTTCTAATTCAAATTTCGTTTTCGCAAAATGTAACTTTAAACACTCTAATGAGTCGGACATGAGGCGTCAAGAAGGTTGAAAATCAAGGAACTTGCATCCGCCTGTTTGCAAACCGGTTCCGGGCGATGTCCGAGGGCCGCAACCAAGGGATTGAAAACCCGGATTTTCACCGGTCGGCGGGGATATTAATTTTTCTCTAATGTAACATTGACGAACCGAAATTCGTCTATAATCTCCGACCGCGTTTGTTTTTGTGGCCACGTCCAACAAAGCAAAGTCCAACGGGGGAAAATCCAATCAAAACGGAAATTCATCCCGTTTAGGGAGCGCCTGGAATCTGGTTTTCCTGGCCGCTGGCGCTTTGCTCGCGCTTTTGGTGGCTTCCCTGGTGAATAAAACGCCGGGGGCCGAGTCCGGTGGGGATGGAGCAGCGCCCGCCCAATCGAGTTTATCGAGGGGCTTGCGGGGACTGGCCGGGCCGTGGGGCATCATCGAGGAAATCCCCATCGTTTTGGAGCGGCCGGAGGAATACTTTGCCATAGACCCCACGCCGCCACCCAAAATTCTATGGTTTTTCCCCAATCATACGGCCAGCCAATTGCAGGATTTCTTTTATTCATGCGGCATTGCGGATGACTTGCTGCCGCACTTGCTGGACCGGACGCAATGGCGGGAGACCCCCCAGGGAATTTGGGTGGAGCCGAGCATGGAAACCGTGCGCGATCTAAAGGCGGCCCCGCGCGAGCGAATCTACCGGTTGCTGGCGCAAAGCCCGGAAAACATTCCTCACCGGTATCCTTTTGTCTATCGGTTGGATGGCTTCGACGAGTGGTTCGCGGCCAGCGGCCTGCCGGTCGAAAAAGTCCGGCAGATTCGCGAGATGACTTACCGCCGAAACAACATGCTTTGTTTTTCCGACGGCCAATACTGGCAATTGACCATGCCCGCCAGCGAGGTCCGGCTGCTGGCCCGCACGCTGTCGCGCGTGCCCACCATGATCCTTAACGTGCGCGTGCCGCCCGGCTGCGATACCAGCGGACTGTTGGATTACTGGGGCACCTCCCCCCGCATGCGCAGTCTCGTTCCCATGCTCAACGCCATGTCCCGCGCGCGGGACGGCGTTGCCATCAGCGCCACTTATTTCTTTCCGCCGGTGCCGCGCCTGTTGGCTTACAGTTATCCCAACCCCACCAATTCCATCGCTCCCAAACCGCCGGATTGTTTCTGGACCGCCATGAACTTTTTCCACGACCAGCCTGATCATGGCTTTTTCGACAGCGAAAAAACCAAGCTGGCTTTGCGGACCGAATACCACCAGGTGCCCAAGGCGGAACGATTTGGAGATATCATCCTGCTTTACGAGCCGGGGGCGGAAATGACGGCGGTGCATATGTGCGTCCACATCGCCGACGACATTGTGTTCACCAAGAACGGCGCCGACCTTTTTCAGCCCTGGGTGCTGATGCGGTTCTCCGACATGATGGTCAATTACCCCACGGAGAAACCGCTACAAATGGCCTTTTTTCGGCGTCTCCAGCGATGAGCCGGCTTCAAGCCAGGCTCACTGGGTCAATATCCACCGTGACGCTGACATCTTCCGGCAGAGGCAGAGCCCGTTGCATTTCGGCCAGCGTTTCGCTTAATTTGCTCATTTGGCGGGAGCGCAGCATAATCTGGTAGCGGTAATACGTTTCGGCCCGGGCCAGCGGGGCCGGGGCGGGCCCGGCGATGATGAGGTCCTTGTAGGGGGCCAGAAAGCCGTCCATGGCTTTGCGCCAATGATCGGCGGAAAATGAAACTTTGTCCTCATTGCGGCCCTTGAAGGTCAGGAGGGCAAGGCGCGAAAAGGGCGGATAACTCAACTGCCGCCGGTATTCCAGTTCCTGCTCGTAAAAACCGGCGAAATCGTGCCGCCGGGCATATTGAATCGCCGGATGAAAGGGGGTGAACGCTTGCACAAAAACCTCGCCTTCGACCTCGCCGCGGCCGGCCCGGCCGGCGACTTGCGTCAGCAGTTGGAAGGTCCGCTCCCCCGCCCGGAAGTCCGGCTGGTGCAGGCTCAGGTCGGCGTAAATCACCCCCACCAGCGTCACATTCTCGAAGTGCAATCCTTTGGCGATCATTTGCGTGCCCACCAGGATGTCTATCTTGCCCGTTTTGAAATCCCCCAAAATGCGCCGGTAATCCTCCTTCCGCTTGAGCGCGTCGGAATCCATCCGGGCCAGTCGCGCTTGCGGAAAAAGCCGGCCCAGGATGTGCTCGACTTTTTCCGTGCCCAAGCCGGCGAAACGAATGCCGGGATTTTGGCATTCCGCCGCGGGGCAAACGCTCGGGGCCGCGCCTTGGTGGCCGCAAATGTGGCAGCAAAGGCTTTGATTGTGGCGGTGGTAGGTCAGGGCGACGCTGCAATTGGGGCACTCGGCCACATAGCCGCATTTGGGGCATTGCAGCGAGGTCGAATAGCCGCGCCGGTTCAGAAAGAGAATGACCTGCTCTTTTTTTTCCAGGCGCAAACGGATGGCTTCCGTCAGGGGCGTGGAAAAAACCGGGATGCCCTTCTGCCGCCGGGCTTCCTGGCGCATGTCCACCACCCGGACCACCGGCATCTTTTTGTGATCGGCCCGGTGCGGCAGTTCCAACAACCGGTATTTGCCCCGGCGCGTGTTATGAAAACTTTCCAGCGACGGCGTGGCCGAGCCCAGCACCACAGTCGCTTTCTCCATCTGTCCGCGCAACACCGCCACATCCCGCGCGTGGTAGCGCGGGGTTTCCTCCTGCTTGTAGGAATGCTCATGCTCCTCGTCCACAATAATGAGGCCCAACGGTTCGACCGGCGCGAAGATGGCCGAGCGCGCGCCGATGACGATGCGGGCGCGGCCCTGGCGGATTTTGTGCCATTCATCGTGGCGCTCGCCGGCGGAAAGGTGGCTGTGGAGGACCGCCACCAGGGTTTGCAGCGGTCCCGTGCTGAAGCGCGCTTTGAAGCGCTCGACCGTTTGCGGGGTCAGCGAAATTTCGGGCACCAGGACAATGGCCCCCTGGCCTTTGCCCAGGGCGTGGGCGATGGCCTGGAGATAAACCTCGGTCTTGCCGCTGCCGGTGACCCCGTGCAGCAGAAACACGGCGGGCGGGTCAGGTTGGTCCATCGCCCGGCAAATCGCCGCCAGGCTGGCGGCCTGTTCGGCGTTCAGCGCCAGCGATTGGCTAGGCAGGATCAATTCCTGCGCGTAAGGGTCCCGTTCCAGGACCGTCGCCGATATGATCACCAGTCCTTTGTCTTCCAAGCGCCGCACCGTTTCTGCCGTCGCGCCCGACAGCTCCACCAGTCGTTGCAAGGGCAGTTCCCGCCATTCCTCGACGATGTTCCATACCTCGGTCTGGCGGCGGGTGAGCTTGGGCATTTCGCCCTGGCGGGGGGCGACGCGCACCATCAGGCGCGCCCGCCAGCCGTCTTGCTCGCGGCGAACGGAATCCGGCAGCACCGATTTCAGGGCGGTTTCCGGCGCGCAGCAATAATAGCGGGCGATCCACTGGGCCAGCTTGAGGACCCTGGGGGTGATGAGGCTTTGCCGGCCGATGACTTTGGCCAGGGGCCGCAGGTTGGTATGGGTGGACTCCTCGAGAATGGCGGTCACGCAGCCGTTGACCTGCCGGGGGCCGAACGGCACTTTCACCCGGCTTCCCACTTCCACCACCGCAGCCAGTTCCGGCGGGATTTCGTAATCGAACTCCTTGCGCAGGGCAATTTCCAGGGTGACACGGGCAACCATGTTACGCGGAGGATGAGCCATCCTTGACCTCCTGGCAAGAGCCAACTATGCTGGGGGCTGTTGCATGATTAAATTATGGCATGGAATAGTGGGGCTGGCCTTGACCGGCGGCATTCTGGCGGTGGCGCAAACCCCCGCGGCCATTCCCGTCAACGGTGTGGTCGCCATTGTCCACGACACGGTCATTACGCACGGCGACGTGATGAGTCTGGCCGACCCGGTGCTCGAGTCGCTGGCGATCCAATACCGGGACCGCCCGCAGATGTTCGAGCAAAAACGGATGGAAACCCTGCAGTTCGCCTTGAATACGCTCATCGAGCGCAAACTCATCCTGCATGATTTTCAAACCTCCGGCTACAACCTGCCCGAGTCGGTCATTGACGAGGAAATCAAGGACCGCATTCGCAGCCGGTTTGGCGACCGGGTGCGCCTGATCAACACCCTCAAGCAGCAAGGGCGCACCTACGAGTCGTTTCGCCGGGAAGTGCGCGAATTGATCATTGAGGAGGCTTTGCGCGCCAAACATGTCGCGCTGGAAATCATTATTTCTCCCTATAAAATCGAGGCCTACTACGCCACCAACCAAGCCCAATACGCCGTGGAAGACCAGGTCAAGCTGCGCATGATCCGCCTGATCCCCGCCGCCGCCGCCGAAGTGGAAACGGCGAAGAAAAAGGGCCTGGGTCTGCTCTCCCAAATTGACGCCGGCACGGCGTTCACCAACCTGACCGGCCATCATCAAGGCTCCCAGCCGGGCGGGGATTGGGGCTGGGTGACCAGCACCACCCTGAGCCGCGGGCTCACCGATATTTTCTTCAAGCTCAAGGCCGGCCAGCACACCGGCCTCATTGGCCGGGGCAACGAGTCCGATCGCACTTACTGGGTGTATCAGTATGATAAGGACGGACGCCTAACCAGTGCCCGCAAATACGGCGTGCAGGAGGGCAAGGAGGTCTTTCTCGAAGCCAGGAATCCCGATGATCCGGCGGCCTCGTCCCTGCCTCTGCCGCAGGAGTTTTACCTCCTCTACGTCGAAGAGGCGCGCGGCAGCCATATCCGATCGCTGACCGAGATGCGCGCCGACATCGAGCGCAACCTCGTGGCGGAGGAGCGCGCCCGTTTGCAGAAGAAATGGATTGACCGCCTGAAAGCCAAAACTTACGTGCAGCGGTTTTAGCCCCGCCGGCCGATTGGTTTCGCGACCGGGAGCCGGGCTATTGGAGAAGCCATCCATGATCGGCATAACTTTGGGGGACGTGACGGGCATCGGGCCCGAAGTGGTGCTGAAAGCCCTGGCTCGCGAAAGCCAGTCCGACGAAGCCCGCTATTTGCTCATCGGCGATCCCCCCCTCGCCCGCTCGCTTTGCGCTCGCTTGCATCTCGACCTGCCGCTGGCGGACTGGCGTCCCGAGGACCGCTCCGCGCGCTTTCAAATCACCAATCCGCTGGGGGAAAACCTCCCTGGCGACCTGGCGCCCGGTTCGCCTGCGGCGGCGCGCGCCGCGGTGGCCTGGCTCCAAGCTGGCGCCGAATGGTGCCTCAGCCGTCAATTGCGGGCGCTGGTCACCGCCCCCGTCAGCAAGGAATCCATTATCCGCTCGGGCATCCCGTTTATCGGCCAAACCGAATTCCTTGCCGAAATGGCTGGCGCCTCCGGGACCATCATGATGCTGCTCGGCACTGACGAGCAGGGGCGGTGGCTGCGTGTCGCGCTCGTCACCACCCATGTCCCCATCAAATCGCTGGCCAGTCAAATCACCCGTCCCAAGGTGGAACTGGCCATCGAGCGGGCCGCTCAAGCTTGCCGCGACCTCGGGCTGGGCCGCGCCCGCCTCGGCGTGTGCGGCCTGAATCCGCACGCCGGCGAGGGCGGCCAATTCGGCGACGAAGAAATCACCACCATCGCCCCCGCCATCGAACTCGCCCGCCGCCGCGGTCTGGATGTCCACGGCCCGTTTGGGGCCGACACCCTTTTCCACCACGCCTATCGTGGCGATTACGATGCCGTGGTCGCCATGTATCACGACCAAGGGCTGGCCGCTCTTAAAATGGTGGCCTTTGAAAACGGCGTGAATTGGACCTTGGGACTTCCCTTCATCCGCACTTCTCCCGACCACGGCACCGCCTACGACCTGGCCGGCCAAGGCACCGCCAGCGCCTCGAGCACCATCGCCGCCATCCGCCTCGCCAAGAAGCTGGCGCGAAGGTAGGCGTCTCGTGAACTCCCCAAGGTCGGGTAGTGGGGCGCCGCCCCAAAAAGCCGTCGGCTACAAGAGGTTCTTAAAACGGGGCTCCGCGGCCAGCCGGCGCACCAAATCCTTGACCTTTTGGGCCTGGCTCTTGTGGGCCACCAAGGTCGCGTCGTCCGTTTGCACGATGATGGCATCCCGCAGGCCGACCACGGCAATCGGCCCGCGGTTTTTCACCCGCGCGTCAAAAACCAGGTTGCGCGCGGCGTCCACGTGCAGGAAATCTCCGACGGCGCAATTGCCCTCGGCATCGGGCTTGAGATGGCGCAGCAGGGAAGTCCAGGAGCCCAAATCGTCCCATTCAAAGTCGCCGTCCGCCACCACCACATTCTGGGCTTTCTCCAGCAGCGCGTAATCAATGGAGATTTTTTTAAGGTCCGGGTAATCCTTGGCCAGCGCTTTGGCCAGTTTGCCTTTGGCGGCGGCGTCGAACCAGCGGTGGCAGGCGGCCTCGAGGTCCGGCTGATGTTTTTGCAATCCTTCCGCAATGGTCACAAAAGACCAGATAAACATGCCGGCGTTCCACCGGTAATGCCCGCTGTTGACAAACTCCAACGCCCGGTCGAAATGCGGTTTTTCCACAAATTGCGCCGCGCGGTGAAAAACTGTCTTGTAAGCGCGCGCGCCGTGAGGGGGCGGCAGCGGCTCGCCCACCCGGATATAACCGTAGCCGGTGGCCGGCTCCGTGGGTTTGATGCCGATGGTGACAATGACTTGCCCCCGGCCCGCCAAGTCGAAGGCGTCCGCCAGGGTCCGCTGAAACAATTTGGGAGAGGGAATCAAATGGTCCGCCGGCAGGACCGCCATGACGCCAGTCGTGGAACGCGCGCCAACGATGGCCGCGCCCAGGGTGACCGCCGCGCCGGTGTCGCGCCCCACCGGCTCCACGATGATGTTTTCCGGCGGCAAGCCCCGCAATTGCTTGCGGACCTCCGCTTCCTGAACACCGCTGGTAATCACCAGGATGTTGGCGGGCGGCACGAGCGGTTCCACTCGCTCCACGGCCTGCTGCAACAGCGAGCGGTCCCCCAGGAGTTTAAGGAGTTGCTTGGGCGTTTTCTCCCGGCTGACGGGCCAGAACCTTTCCCCGCGCCCGCCCGCCATGATGATGGCATACCGGCTGGCCGTCGGTTTCGCTTTGCTTTGTGCCGCCATAATGTTTCTTGACCGCTATTTTGCGATTCGCTTGCCAACAGGCAAGGCTAACCTTTGGACAATTTTCCCAGGGAGCAATTTTTCTCCGCAATATTTTAGCGGTTCAGGAGCGGCGATTCGCCAAACCGGCTTGCGGGCCAATCTCTCCCGCTGGGCGGCTGTGGGCGGCGCGTTGGTTTGGCCTTGTGCGCTCTTGGAGTTTTTACCAAAATCAGACATGAACAATGACACAACTGCTTCCGGCCCGGTGACCCGCCGGGGATTTCTGGCCACTTCGAGCAAAGCGATGGCGGGGGCGGCCTTGGCTGCCGCGGTCGCCCGTCCCGGTTACACCGCTGAAAATAACACCCTCAAGGTGGCGCTCGTCGGCTGCGGCGGGCGCGGGACCGGCGCCGCCGCCCAGGCCTTGTCCACGGCGGGGCCGACCAAACTTTGGGCGGTGGCCGATTTCTTTGGCCAAAAAACGCAAAACACGGTCGAAAGCCTGAAAAAGAGATTTCCCGACCAGGTGGACGCTCCTTTGGAGCGCCAATTTGGCGGGCTGGATGGCTACAAGAAAGCCATAGCCACCTTGGATAAAGGCAGCGTGGTTTTGCTGGCGACGCCGCCGGCCTTTCGCCCCATTCACGTTGAGCACGCCGTCAACGCCGGCATGCATGTGTTCATGGAGAAGTCCTTTGCGGTGGACGCCCCTGGCATCCGGCGCATCCTGAAGGCCGGCGAGGAAGCCAAACGCCAGAACCTGAAAATCGCCGGCGGCCTGATGACGCGCCACTCGAAGCCGACCGAAGGGGCCATCGAACAAATCCACCAAGGGGCTATCGGCAACGTGATCACCGCCTGGGCCTACCGCATGCATGGCCCGGTCAAGACCGCCCCCCGCCAGCCCGGCATGAGCGAGCTGGCCTACCAGATTAGTAATTATAGCTGTTTCACCTGGCTCAACGGCTCCTTCCTGCTCGATTGGCTGATCCACAACATAGATGTCTGCTGTTGGGCCAAGAACGACTGGCCGGTTTCCGTGCAGGGCATGGGCGGCCGGCACCTGCGCACCGAAGCCGACCAGCTTTTTGACCATTACGCCGCCGAATATACCTTCGCTGATGGCACCCGCATGTTCGCCCAAGGCCGCCACATGAGCCGCTGCTGGGATTTCTTTGGCGACGTCATCCAGGGAGCGACCGGTTGCGCCGTGCTGGGCGAGGGAGTGCCCAATCCGCGCCTGTTCAAAGGCCACAAGCAAACCAGCGAGAACCTGATCTGGTCCTATAAAGGCCCCAAGAGCGACGCCTACCAGCTTGAACACGACCTGCTGTTTAACGCCATCCGCAACAACCAGCCCTACAACGAAACGGAGCGTTGCGCCAAATCCTGTCTCACGGCGATCATGGGCCGCATGGCTTGTGAAACGGGCCAGATGATCACCTGGGAAGACGCGATGAAGTCCACCGAGGAGCTGGCGCCCGGGCTGGAAAATTACCATCTGGATTCCCAGCCCCCGGTCCTGCCCGACGCCCAGGGCCGCTACCCCGTCGCCCGGCCCGGCGAGACGAAGTTTGTTTGAGTTTTCGCTCGGCGCAGTCCCTTGGGGGCCACGGCTAGCGCGGCCAGCCGGTCGAGCAGGAGACCGCCGGGGGGACGTTGCCGAAGGCGTTTGACCGCTTGATTTTGAAGGTCCTGCCTGCCGCCGGAGCGGCAGCGTGTATTTTGGCGCACTTCGCGGCCTGCGGCCTTGCCTTGCGCACCCCATATCCAGTAGCCTGCCGGCATGTTTTCGCATGTGGTGATTTTCTGGACGGACCCCGCGAAACCGGCGGCGGCGGACGCGCTGGTGGCTGGGGCGCACAAGTATTTGAAAAAAATCCCCGGGGTGACGCAGTTCCACGTCGGGAAGATGGCCAAAAGCCACCGGGCGGTGGTGGACCAAACCTACCAGGTGGGGCTCCATATCCTTTTCCCCGACCAGGCGGCCCAGGACGCCTACCAGGAGCATCCACTGCACCTCGAGTTTGTGGAGAAGGTGTTCAAGCCGAACTGCGTCAAAGTGGTGGTGTACGATTTTGCGGGCTGAACCAACCCGCGCCATCGAAGAGAAGCGGTCAGCGCGGATTTTTGGTTTTTTCCGAAAACATCCCTGACGGGATTTGTTTCGGGGGCGGGGATCAGGGGCGCGGGTGAAATTTGCGGTGGACTTCGCGGAGGCGGCCGGAAGCGACGTGCGTGTAGATTTCCGTGGTGCTGATGCTGGAATGCCCCAGCAATTCCTGGATCACCCGCAGGTCCGCGCCGTGCTCCAGCAGGTGGGTGGCGAAGCTGTGGCGCAGCATGTGCGGGGTGATGTTGCGGGAAATCCCCGCCCTTCTGACTCTTTTGCGGATGCGGAACCACATGGTGACGGGCGAAAAAGCCGTGCCCCGCATGGTTAAGAATACGTTGGCGGGCGTTTTTTTACCGACCAGTTCGGGGCGGCCCGCCTGGAGGTAGCGTTGCAGGGCCGCGATGGCTTTCTGGCCGATGGGCGTCACGCGCTCCTTGTTGCCTTTGCCGATGACATTGATGAACCCCGCTTCGAGGTGCAGTTGTTCGAGGCGCAGGCTGCACAACTCCGCGCGGCGCAGCCCGGCGGCGTAAGCCGTTTCGAGGATGGCCTGATCACACAGGCTGGCCGGCGTGGCCGGCTGGATTTCCTCGAGTATCTTTTCGATTTCGGCGTCCGACAGCGCCTTGGGCAGCCGTTTCCAGCGCTTGGGCAGGGACAAATTTTCCGCTAGGTTTGCCGGCAGATACTTCTCCGCTTCGGCAAACCGGTAAAACGCGCGCAAAGCGGCCACGCTGAGATACAAGCTCTCGGCGGTGAGCCGGCGGGCGGATTCCCGGGGCGCGGTGCGCAAAGGCCGCTGGCGCTCGTGTTCGAGATAGGCGCGCAAGTGATCAAGCTTGACTGAAGACCAATCCTTGAGCCCCTGCTTTTCGGCCCAGTCGGCAAAGGCGCCCAACAGCGCGGCGTAAGTGCGCTGCGTGTGCTCCGCCAAGCCGCGTTCCAGCCGCAGATGCGAGAGAAAATCGTCAACCAAGGCGCGCATGGCAGGGGCATGGCCGCGGTGGGGCCGCGCGGCGCCGCCGCCTCAACCCCGGCTCACAACTCGCGCCCGGTAAGGCGGCGGTAGGCCTCGAGGTATTTGGCCTGGGTTTTGGCCACGACATCCGGCGGCAGCGCCGGGCCGGGCGGCTTTTTATCCCAATCCAGGGTTTCGAGGTAATCGCGCACGAACTGCTTGTCAAAGCTGGGCTGGCCGCTCCCCGGCTCATACAGATCAGCGGGCCAGAAACGCGAGGAATCGGGCGTCAGCACCTCGTCAATCAGGATGAGGCGCCCGTCGCAATGCCCGAATTCAAACTTGGTGTCCGCGATGATGATGCCGCGCTGGCGCGCGTATTCCCGCGCGGCGCGATAGATGCCGAGGCTCAGGTCGCGCACTTTTTCGGCGGTTTCCCGCCCCACGATGTCCGCCGCCTGCTCGAAGGAGATGTTTTCATCATGGCCGGTTTCGGCCTTGGTCGCCGGCGTGAAAATCGGCTCCGGAAGTTCCGCGGACTCCTGAAGGCCGGGCGGCAGCTTGACGCCGCAGACCGTTTGCCGGGCTTTGTATTCCTTCCAGCCGGAGCCGGCCAGGTAGCCGCGCACCACGCATTCGATGGCGAGCGGCCGCGCCTTGCGCACCACCATGCTGCGTTTGGCCAAGGTTGGTCCCATGTCGCCGAGAACCGCCGGCAGCGCCTCCCCCGGTCTTGTCAAACGATGGTTGGGCGCCAGAGTCTCCGTCTGGTCAAACCAGAAATGGGAAATCTGGGTCAGCACTTCGCCCTTGCGCGGGATGCCGTTGGGCATGATGACGTCAAAGGCGGAAATTCGGTCCGTCGCCACAAATAACAGGCTTTCGCCGAGATCAAAGACCTCGCGGACTTTGCCGCTTTTGAGTTTGCGGATGCCCGGCAGATCAACCGTCAGTAATGGCGTCTCGTTCATGCGCGGGATATTGGCGAAACCGGTAAAAAGTGCAACAGCTTTCGCGCGCCAACCGCAGCCTCGACAGGCGCCAGGACGGTCGTTAGTTTTGGCCCATGAACATTTTGGTCACGGGTGGGGCCGGCTTTATCGGGTCCCATGTTTGCGAGCGGCTGCTGCGGGAAGGTCACGCCGTCTGGACGCTGGACGATTTGAATCCCTTTTACGCGCCCAGCCTCAAGCAGGCGAACTTGCGCGCGCTGCAAAGCTTGGCCAGGCCTTTTGAGTTCTGGCAGGGGGACTTGCTCGACTGTGAGCTGCTGGAAGAGCTTTTCGAGAGCGTGCGTTTTGACCAGGTCATCCATCTGGCGGCGCGGGCGGGCGTGCGGCCCAGCCTCGAAGAACCCGCGCTGTATCAGCGGGTCAATGTCGAAGGCACGGCCCATCTGCTCGAAACCGCCCGCCGGAACGGCGTTAAAAAGTTCATCATCGCCTCTTCCTCCTCGGTTTATGGGGTCAATTCCAAGGTGCCATTCTCGGAAACCGACCCCGTCGCCAGCCCCATCTCGCCGTATGCGGCCAGCAAGCTGGCGTGCGAGGCGCTGGGGCATGTTTATCATCATGTCTATGGGATGGACATCGTGATGCTGCGGTTCTTCACGGTCTATGGCCCGCGGCAGCGCCCGGATTTGGCGATCCATAAATTTGCCAAACTGATCTCGGCGGACAAGCCGATCCCGGTTTTCGGGGACGGCTCTACGGCGCGCGACTACACTTACATCACCGACACCCTGGACGGGATCATGGCCTGTCTGGATCAGGAGTTTGGCTTCGCCATCTTCAACCTGGGCGAATGCCAGACCGTCACCTTGGGACGCTTGATCGAATTGCTGGAGAGCGCCCTGGGGAAAAAGGCGATCATTGACCGCCAGCCGGCGCAAGCCGGGGATGTGCCCGTCACGTGCGCCAACATTGACAAAGCCCGCCAGCGGCTCGGCTACCGGCCGCGGGTGAAAATCGAGCAAGGCATCCCCCTGTTTGTGGAATGGTTCAAGGCCCAGGCGAAATAATCTCCCGGAATCGCGGCTTGCAGTCCCGCCCGCGCCAGGTAAGTTAGAGCCCGTGAGATTTTTAGGGAGCATATTAGACAAGCTGCAGCGGCACCCCAAACGCATCGTGTTTCCCGAGGGAACCGAGCCCCGGGTGTTGCAGGCGGCGCGGCAGTTCCGGTCTTTGCGGCTGGGCGCGCCCATCCTATTGGGCGACCGCAGCAAGATCAAGGAGGCGGCGGAGCGGATCAATGTCAATTACGAGGGCTTGCGGATGATTGATCCGGCCCAAAGCGAGGACTTGGACAATTTTGCGCGGCGCTTTGAGATTCTGCGGCGGTCCAAGGGCTTGAAGTTTCACGAGTGCCGGGAGGCGATGCTCAAGCCCAACTATTTTGGCGCGATGATGGTGGCCTTGCACCAGGCGGACGGCCTGGTGTCGGGCACCAACGAGATCACCGGCAGTGTGCTGCGTCCGCTTTTCCAGATCATCAAGCCGGCGCCGCACATATCCACCGCTTCCAGTTGCATGATCATGGAGGTCGAGGACACCCGGTTTGGCGAGCAAGGCGTAATGTTCATGGCGGATTGCGGCGTCATTCCCGATCCCACCGTCGAGCAACTGGCGGACATCGCGGTCAGCACGGCCATGCTGGCCCGGAAGATTCTCGACGTCCGCCCCCGCGTGGCCATGCTCTCCTTTTCCACCAAGGGCAGCGCGCATCACCCCAGCATCGGGAAAGTGCAAGCCGCCACCGCGCTGGCCTTGCAAAAGGCCGCCAGCGCCGGCTTGGAGGCCGATTTTGACGGCGAGTTGCAAGTGGACGCCGCCCTGGTGCCGGAAATCGCGGCGCGCAAGCTGCCGGACAGCAAGGTGGCCGGCAAGGCCAACGTGCTGGTGTTTCCCGATCTGAATTCCGGCAACATCGCCAGCAAATTCGTCCAGCATATCGCGCGCGCCAATGCGTACGGGCAAATTCTGCTCGGTTTGGACCGCCCGGCGGCGGATGTCTCCCGCGGGTCCAACGCGCACGACATCCTGGGCGTGGCCGCCATTGTCGGGGTGCAGGCCATCGAGTATAAGAGCCTTTACCCGCAGGCCGGCAACCAGATTCCCGGCGAACCGCCGCCCGCGCCCGCCGGCTAAAGCCTGAAGGCCCGCCTCGATGCCTACGCGCAATCAAACCACGCCGCGCGTTTTTATTGCCGCCACCCGGCAAAACGACGGCAAAACCACCGTTTCCCTGGGGCTGCTGGACGCCCTGAAAAAATGCTTTCCGCGCGTCGGCTACATGAAGCCGGTCGGCCAGCGGTTCGTCGAGATCGCCGAGCAGAAGATTGATGAGGACACGGTCCTGATGGACAGCGTCTATAAGCTCAACTGCCCGCTGCTGGACATGTCGCCCATCGCGGTGGCGCCGGACTTCACGCGCAAATATCTTGAAACTTCCGACCGCGAGGGCCTGGCGCGGCGCATCCAGAGTTCCTTCGACCGCGTGGCCTGGGAGCGGGATTTTGTGCTTTGCGAAGGTTCCGGACATGCGGGCGTGGGCGCCGTGTTCGACCTCTCGAATGCCCAGGTGGCCAAGGCGCTCGACGCCAAAGTCATCCTGGTGTCCCGCGGCGGCATTGGCAAACCGATAGACGAGGTAACCTTGAACAAGGCGCTGTTCGCGCAGGAAGGCGTCGAAATCATTGGCGTGATCATCAACAAGGTTCTGCCGGAAAAACTCGATTACATCGCCGATTTCACCCGGCGCGGATTGCAGCGCAAGGGCCTCGAATTGCTCGGGGTGCTGCCGCACCTGCCCATCTTGACGCGCCCCAGCCTCTTCGCCATCCGGGAGGAGTTGCGCGCGGAGCTGCTCAACGACGGCCACGGAATGCACAACCTGGTCAACGAAGTCATCATCGGGGCCATGAGCGTGCAAAACGCCGTCAGCCATTTCAAGCCGGGCGCGCTGTTTATTCTTTCCGGCGACCGCGAGGACCTGATGCTGGCGCTTTCGACGGCGCTTGACGGCGGGACCTGCCAGGGGATCGCCGGCGTGGTTTTGGCCGGCAATTACCGGCCTTCCCTCCCGGTGCAGAGTTTGCTGCGCCGGATGGGTTTTCCGGTGCTGTTCAGCTCCCGCGATATTTACGAGGTCGCCTCCACGGTACACGATCTTACCGTTAAAACCCATCCCCAGGACCGCGAGAAAATCCTGCTGATCCGGGAACTGGTTGCCCGCCACGTGAACGTGGGGAAAATCCTCGCCGCCCTGAACGAAAGCCGAGACTGCCATGAACTCGAAACTCAAAATCAATGACACGCTGGCCCGTTTGCCGGTCTATCAGCCCGGTCGCCCTCTCGAGGAAGTGGCCCGGGAACTGGGGCTGCCGGTGGCGAATATCATCAAACTGGCTTCCAATGAAAACCCGCTGGGGCCTTCGCCGAAGGCGGTGGCCGCCATGCGGGAAGCGGCGGCCCAGGTCCATCTCTATCCGGACGGGAACGCCTTTTACCTCAAGCAAAAATTGGCGCGCAACTTGGACCTCGAGCCGGCGCGCTTGATCCTGGGCAATGGCTCCAACGAAATCATCGAGTTTATCGGCCACGCCTTTCTGCGGCCGGGGGGCAACATCGTGGTTTCCCAGTATTGCTTCGCCATCTACCCGATTGTTGCCAAGCTGTTTGGGGCCGAGGTCGTCACGGTGCCGGCGCGCGATTACGGACACGACCTGGCCGCGATGCGCCAGGCGGTGACACCCCAAACGGCGGTGCTATTTGTCGCCAACCCCAACAACCCCACCGGCACCCTGGCGCCCAGGGAGGAGATTTTGCGCCTGATCCGCGAAACCCCCGAGCAGGTGTTGCTGGTCCTGGACGAGGCCTATATCGAGTTTTTGGAGGAACCGGCGGATACGCTGGCCATCGTGCGCTCCGGCAAGCCCAATCTGCTGTTGATGCGCACTTTTTCCAAGATTCTTGGCCTGGCCGGCTTGCGGCTGGGTTACGGCATTGGCTCCCCGGAAGTGATCGCCGCCCTGGAAAAAGTTCGCCAGCCCTTCAATGTCAATTCCATCGCCCAAGCCGGCGCGTTGGCGGCGCTGGATGACGAGGAGCATGTCCGGCGCACCCGCGAAAATAACCGGCAGGGGCTGGCGTTTTTGGAAGGTTGGTGCAAAGCCCATGGCCTCGAATATGTGCCATCCGCCGCCAACTTCGTGTTGGTGCGGGTGGGCAACGGGGCGAAGGTCTTCGACCAACTGCAAAAACTGGGGGTCATCACCCGGCCCATGGGCGGTTATGAGTTGCCCGAGTGGATTCGCATTTCCGTCGGCACGCCGGCCGAAAACCGGCGCTGTGTCGAGGCGCTCGAAAAAGTCCTGGCCGCTGGATGATTTCCGGCCCTCCGACACCGGAACTTTCCGTCCAGCGCGGTTTTGCTTGGCCGCGCCGGGAATTTTCGTATCCTCGCGGCCATGCGCATACTGATCAAGCACCTGTTGGCCGCCACCGAGCCGCGTGAGGGCGTCGTTGTCAAAGGATGGGTTCGCACCCGGCGGGATGCGAAGGGATTTTCCTTTTTGGAAATCAACGACGGCTCCTGTCTGGCCAACCTGCAGGTGATTGTCAACGAGGGAACCCCCATCAATGTTCCCATCACCCATATCCTGACCGGCGCGTCGGTGATGGTGGAAGGCCGGTTGGTCGCGTCGCCGGCCGCCGGCCAGAAATGGGAGGCGCACGCCGCCAAAGTCGAGCTGATTGGGGCGGCGGACGCCGCCTACCCGCTCCAGAAAAAGGGGCACACGTTGGAATTTCTGCGCACCATTGCCCATTTGCGGCCGCGCTCGAACCTGTTTGGCGCGGTGTTCCGCACCCGCAGCAAGCTCGCTTTTGCCGTGCATCAGTTTTTCCAGGAACGCGATTTTGTTTATGTCCACACCCCCATCATCACCACGAGTGATTGCGAGGGGGCGGGAGAGATGTTCCGGGTGACCACCCTCAAAGGCGATCTGGAGAAAAATCCCGCGGAAGATTTCTTTGGCAAAGCGGCGTATCTTACCGTCAGCGGCCAGTTGGAGGGGGAGGCCTTTGCCTGCGCGCTTTCCAACATCTACACTTTTGGTCCGACCTTCCGGGCGGAAAATTCCAACACCGCCCGGCACGCGGCGGAGTTTTGGATGATCGAGCCGGAGATGGCGTTTTGCGACCTGGCCGGCGACATGGACCTGGCGGAGGAGTTCCTCAAATTCCTGGCCCGCCACATGCTCGAACATTGCGCCGAGGACCTGCGGTTCTTCGCCAAATTCGTGGACAAAGAGGTCGAGGCGCGCCTGAAATTCGTCGTCGAGCGCCCCTTCCAGCGATTGCCTTACACCGACGCCGTCAAGATTCTCAAGAGCTGCGGCAAAACCTTCGAGTACCCGGTGGATTACGGCCTCAACCTGCAATCCGAGCACGAGCGGTTTCTGACCGAGGAACACTTCAAAAGCCCGGTGACCGTCTTCAACTACCCGCGCGAGATCAAGCCATTTTACATGCGGGTCAACGACGATGGCCAAACCGTGACGGCCATGGATGTGCTCGTGCCCGGCATCGGCGAGGTGATCGGCGGCGCGCAGCGCGAGGAGCGGCCCGAACGCCTGCGGGAACAATTGGCGTTCCACAAGCTAAAGGCCGAGGACTATTGGTGGTATGCCGACCTGCGCCGCTTCGGCACCGTGCCCCACGCCGGTTTCGGACTGGGCTTCGAGCGGCTTATCATGTTCCTCACCGGCGTCGGCAACATCCGGGATGTCATCCCCTTTGCCCGCACCCCCAAGAACGCCGATTTCTGAAGCATTTTTCGCTGGCCCGACGGCTTGCCCCTGGCTCATAATGAGCCCGCGAAGCATGAAGAAAAATTTAAGCAACACCGTGGAATTTCATCCGGTCAGCGCCCCGGATTTTCTGCCGCCGCCGCAGTTGCGCGACCTTCAATTTCAACGATTGCGCGCCATCGTCCAGCGCGCTTACGACCGGCAGGCGCTTTTCCGCCAGCGAATGGAGGAAAGGAAGCTGGCGCCGGCGGACCTCAAATCGCTCGCCGATCTCGCCAAACTGCCGTTTACGGTGAAGACCGATTTGCGCGACACCTATCCCTTCGGGTTGTTCGCCAGCCCGATGGAGGAGATTGTGCGCCTGCATGCCTCGAGCGGCACCACCGGCAAGCCCATCGTGGTGGCTTACACCGCCGCCGACGTGGAGGTTTGGACCAACGCCATGGTGCGCAGTTTCGCCTGCTGCGGGGTCCATGCCGGGGATGTAATCCAGAATGCCTATGGCTATGGCCTTTTCACCGGCGGCCTGGGCGCCCACTACGGGGCGGAAAAGCTCGGCGCCACGGTCATTCCCATTTCCGGCGGCAACACCCAGCGCCAGTTGATGGTGATGAAGGATTTCGGCGTGACAGTCATCTGCTGCACCCCCAGCTATTTCCTGCACCTTCTCGATCAGGCCGCCGAGCTGGGGATCAACCTCAAAGACTTGCCGCTGCGCGCCGGCATCTTTGGCGCGGAGCCCTGGACCGAAAACATGCGACGCCGCATCGAGAGCGAAAGCGGCATCCAGGCCTTTGACATCTATGGCCTCAGCGAAATCGTCGGCCCCGGCGTGGCCATGGAATGCCAATGCCAGTCCGGCCCGCACATCTTCGAGGACTATTTTTACCCGGAGATCGTGGACCCCAAGACCGGCAAGGTGCTCGGCGACGAGGAAGAGGGCGAGCTGGTGCTGACCACCCTCGCCAAGTTCGCCATGCCCATGATCCGCTATCGCACCCGCGACATCACCGCGCTGACCTCCGAGCAATGCAAATGCGGCCGCCATCTCCGCCGCATCAAGCGCATCTCCCGCCGCAGCGACGACATGTTCATCATCCGCGGGATCAATGTCTATCCCTCCCAGATCGAGGCCGCGTTGCTGGCCGTCGAGGGCACCCTGCCGCATTACCAGATCATCCTCACCCGGGAGCGGGGGCTGGATGAAATGGAGGTCCAGGTCGAGGTGACCGCCGATTTCTTCAGCGATACCGTCGGCGCGCTGGAGAAACTGCAGAGCAATCTTTCCCGGTCCATTGAAACCACCGCCGGCCTGCGCGCCAAGGTCCGGCTGGTGCAGCCCAGAACCTTGCAGCGCAGCGAAGGCAAGGCCAAACGGGTGATTGACCAACGCAAAATGTAGAACTCCGAGGAATCCGCCATGAAACTCAAGCAACTATCCCTGTTCCTGGAAAACCGGCCCGGCGCCTTGAGCGATCCCGTCCGGCTGCTTGGCAAGAACAAGCTTAACATCATCACCCTTTCCCTCGCCGACACGCAAAACTTCGGCATCTTGCGGCTGATTCTTCGGGATTGGGAGCGCGCCAAGCAGTTGCTCGAAAAGCAGGGGTTCGTGGTCAAGGTCACCGATGTCGTCGCCATCGAGGTGCAGGACCGTCCCGGCGGTTTGGCCGCCATCCTGGCCGCGCTCGAAAAGGCCGGCATCAACGTCGAATACATGTATGCCTTCACCCTCAAGAAGGAGGACAAAGGGGTGCTGGTGTTTCGCTTTGACGATCCCGACCGCGCGGTCCAAGCCCTGCAAAAGGCCCGCATCAACGTCATCGGTGAAATTGAGTTGTTCAAGCGCCTGGAAGCGTGAACAGCTCACGGTGCGGTCGCCCGCTAAAAGCGCTGGGCCTGCGGCAGTGCCTGGTGATATCGCGGCGCCGCTTCGCCTCCCGGCCCATCGAAGAAAAGCTGAGAAGGCTTGACGCCCTGCGCGAGCGTGAGCTGGCCATCCGCGGGGGCAGCTCCGGCAGGAGCGGCATGGTTGTAGCAGAGTCGCTCGCAAGAAGATCCCTCCGCCGTTTGGGGCGGCCTGATTAAGAGATTCGTTGCTGGCGAGATGCCGGGCGGGCCGCCCCAAACGGCGGCGGGGGTGTTGGGTCCGTCCGGGCTATAAAACGCTTGAGGCTGCGGAAAAAATTTGCTGCTTTTTCGGCGGGCTTTGCGCTAATAAGGCACGCATGAAGAAGCACCTGAAAGTCAGTCGCCGGAGTTTTATCAGCAACGTGTTGGCATTGGGCGCGGCGCCCTGGTTTATTCCGCCGTCCGCCCTTGGGGCCGATGGCCGCCCGGCGCCCAGCAACCGCATCGTCATGGGCAGCATCGGCGTCGGCGGCCGGGGCGCGGGCAATACCGGCGGCTTCTGCCGTTTCAAGGAGGTGCAGATGGTGGCGGTGTGCGACGTGGTGGCCAAACGCCGCGAAGACGCCAAGGCGATGGTGGACCGCCACTACGGCGGCACCGGCTGCGCGGCGGTGAACGATTTCCGGGAGATTACCAGCCGCGCCGACATTGACGCGGTGGCCATCGGGACGCCCGACCACTGGCACGCGATCATCAGCATAGAGGCCATGCGCCAGGGCAAGGACGTCTTCTGCGAGAAGCCCGAGACACTGACCATCCGCGAGGGCCGGGCGATGGTGCAGGCGGCCCGCCGCTACGCGCGCGTCTTTTCCGGCGGCAGCCAGCGGGTGTGGGAGGATTACAATTGGTTCCACCGCATGGTGCGCGGCGGGGCCATCGGCGAGGTTCAGGAATGCTGGGTCAACGTGGGTGGTCCGTCCAGGCCGTGCCTGTTGCCGGAGCAGCCGGTGCCGGAAGGATTGGACTGGAACCTCTGGCTGGGGCCGGCCCCCTGGGCGCCGTTTAATTCCGCCCGCCTGAATTTTCGCGCGTGGCGCGATTACTCCGGCGGCGGCATGACCGACTGGGGCGCGCACGGCTTCGGTGGCGCGCTGTTCTGCCTGCAGTTGCACGAGACGGGCCCGGTCGAAATCATCCCGCCCGATGGCAAGGAGCATCCGCACCTGACTTACCTTTTCGCCAACGGCATCCGCCTGTATCACGGCGGCGGCAAAGGCGGCATTCTCACCTTCAAGGGCGGCAAGGGAGAAATCTCGGGGAAAAATAACAAGCAGACGCCGCCCGGCATCATCATTCCAAATTACAAAGGGCAGGGCGGCATCCAGGGCGATTTTCTGCATTGCGTGCGCACCCGGCAGCGGCCTTTCCGGGACATCGAGGTGGCCCATCGCACGGTGACGGTTTGCCACTTGGGCAACATCGCCTATTGGCTGAATCGGCGATTGAAATGGGACCCGGTGAAGGAGGAAATCCTCGGCGACGAAGAAGCCAGCCGCTGGCTCTCGCGGCCCATGCGCGCGCCGTGGCATTTGGGGTGAGCAACCGGAATCGAAAAACTTTTACTGAATTCCCACATGAAAACGCCAGAGAACATTGGAAGTTTGAAACACGAAGGTTGTGAGGCCAGAGTGAAGTTCCAGCGCCAACTGCTGAATTTCATTAACACCCCGCTTCAGCGGGGTGCGGCGACCGCCCACGGACGCCAAAACCGTTTCAACGGTTTCTGCAAGGCGGAGGAAACTGTTAAAACAGTTGTGGGTTCCTCCACCGCGCGCGCCACCTTGCTAAAGCAAGGTGTTAATGGGATCGGCGCTTTGCACGATCTGCTTGGGTATGGAAAACCAGCGAAGAGCGTCCAAGGACACTTTTCCTTCGCCCTTCGGCTGGCCTGCCTGGCACTGGCGCTGGGCCTGGCTAGTTTCCCGATGCCTGCGGCCAAGGCACCCGTCGCCTCCGCTCCATTGGCCGTGGAATTGAAGGGCGGCGAAACGCCGGCCCAACTGCTTGAAATCTACACCCAAGCGCTCAATGCCGTGCTGCCGGATTTGGCCAAAGGCGACGCCAAGGCGCTGGATCGCCTGGAGGCCATTGCCCACGGAGCCGCCCGGCCCGGCGCGGAGCCGGAGCGCGCGGCCTGCGCCCAAGCGCTGGCCGGCCTGTTGTCCGGCGACGGCTCGCCCGAAACCAAAACCTGGGTCCTGCGCCAACTGCAAAACCTGGGCCGGGCGGAAGTGGTTCCGTCGTTGGCCAAACTGCTTGACGACAAGGACGCCTGGCTCAAGGAATCCGCGCGAACCGCGCTGCAAAACAACCCGGTTCCGGAAGCCGCGACGGCCTTGCGGGAAGCCCTGGCCAAAGCGACCGAACCGGCCTGGCAAGGCGCGCTGGCGCTGGCCTTGGGAGCGCGCAAAGATGCCGCCAGCGTCAAGGCTATCGCGGCGCTGCTGCCCAATGCCGGCGCGCAGGAGGCCGCCGTGCGGGCGCTCGGCGATATCGGCACGGAGGAAGCGGCCCAAGCGATCGCGGGCGCGCGCCGGAGTTTGCCGGAAAAGCTGAAGGTGCTGTCGGCCGAGAGCTGGATGAAATGCGCCGAGCAAATGATCCGCGACGGCAGGCCTGCCGCGGCGGCGGCCATTTATGAACAACTCGACAAGCTGGGGGAACCGCACCCGGTGCGGCTGGCCGCGTTGCGGGGGAAATTGCAGGCGGCCGGAGACAAAGCCGGCGGGATGATCCTTGAATTGCTGGGGGGCGCCGATGCCGACGCGCGATCCGTGGCCACCGCGGAGATTTACGCGCTGGGCGCCGGGGCGATCAACGGGCTGGTCGCGGGCGCGCCCAAGTTGCCGGCGGAAAGCCAGGCGCTGGTGATTGGCATCCTGGCCGCGCGGGACGAAAAAGCGGCGCTGCCGCTGGCCACCGCGATGGCGCGCCAGCCGGAAGCGGCCGCCCGAACGGCCGGTTTGGAGGCGCTGGGGCGCCTGGGAGACGCTTCCACGGTTCCGTTGTTGCTGGAGGTTATGCAAGGGGGCGCCGATGGCGCCGCCGAAGCCCGCGCCAGCCTCGCCCGCCTGTCCGCTCCCGGCGTCAACGAAAACCTTTTGGCCGCGCTGAAAAAAGCCACGGATCCCAGGCAAAAGACCGCCTTGATTGAAGTCCTGGACGCGCGCGGCGCGGCGATGGCCGCCCCCGCGTTGTTGAGCGAGGCCGCGGGGGCCGATGCCGGGGTGAAACGGAGCGCCCTGCGCGCCTTGGGCAAGTTGGGCTCCGCAAGCGATTTGCCGGCGGTTTTGAAAATTCTGCAAAGTTCAACCGGCGGCGAGCGGGACGAAGCGGAGAGGGCGGCCGCCGCGATCAGCGCGCGCGTTCCCGAAAAAGAGCAACCGGCGGCGGCGGCGCTGGCGGCCTATCAATCCGCCGATGAGGCGGGCAAGGTCGCGCTGCTGCCGCTGTTGGGACGCATCGGCGGCGCCCAGGCCTTTGAGGTCATCAAAACCGCGCTGGCGGGCGGGAACAAAGCCCTGGTGGAAGCCGCCAGCAAGGCGCTCTACAACTGGCCCGAGGCCACCGACACCGTGGCGGATGAGTTGTTGGCGATGGTGAATAAAACCGCCAATCCCAAGGAGCGCTCGGTCGCCTTGCGCGCCTATATCCGCGTGGCGACGATGCCCGATGGTTTTCCCGACAAGGTCAGGCTGGAACGTCTGCAGAAGGCCATGACGCTGGCCGCCCAGGACCAGGAGCGCAACCTGGTGCTCGAACGGGCGGTGGACATTAAGCGGATTGAAACCGTCCGTTTTGTCGCCGCCTACCTGGACCATCCCGCGCTGGCGGCGCGGGCGGGCAACACCATTTGCGAGCTGGCCAAGGACAAGGGCGTTCGCGCCGCCGGCAAAGGGGAGGTCGAAAAATGGCTCGCCAAAATTGTCGAAACCTCCAAGGACCAAAACCTGGCGGACCGCGCCAAGCGCCGGCTGGCGGACAAATAAATTCCATGGACCTGCGGCAGTTGCGATATTTCACCGCGCTGGCGGAGGAGCTGAATTTTACGCGGGCGGCCGCCCGCCTGGCCGTGGCCACGCCCGCGCTGAGCCGGCAAATCCGGCGACTCGAGGATGAACTGGGGGTGTTGCTGGTCGAGCGGGGACGGACAGGGGCCATCCTGACCGTTGCCGGCCAAGCGCTGCTGCCGGAGGCGCGCGCCGCGCTCGCGAGCGCGGAGCGTGCCGTGGCCGCCGCCCGCCGGGCCGCCGGCCAGACTCGCGCCGCCTTCAATGTCGGCTATTTGCCGGGCTTCTTCGATCATATCCTGCCCGGGGCGGTCGCGGAGTTTCGGACCCGCAATCCCACGTTGGACGCGCTGCTTTTCGACTTGAGCGCCGCCGAACAAATGGCCGGGCTGCGCGCGGGCCGGCTGGACTTGGGATTGATGGCCATCGCCGGGGAATTCGAGGCTGGCGGGTTGGAGAAAAAAGTCCTGGGCGCCTGTCCTTTCGAAGCCGCCTTGCCGCGCCGGCACCCGGCCGCCGGCGGTGATCCTTTGCCCTTGGCCCAACTCGCCGGCGAGCCGCTGGTGGGAATTGCCGAGGAGGCCATTCCCGGCATCGAAACCTTCACGCGCGAAATCTGCCGGTGGTCGGGCTTCACGCCCGCGCTGGCGCAAGTCGAGGCGCGCGGCCAGACCGTGCTGGACTTGGTGGGGCAGGGGAAAGGTTTTGCGCTGGCGCCGGCGACCTGGCGCGCTTTATCCCATCCCGAGGTGGTTTTTTGCCGGCTGGAGCCGACGCCGATGGCCGACCTGTGCGCCCTTTGGCGCGCGGGCGATCCGGGGCCGCTGCGCCGGGCCTTCCTGGCCCTGCTGGGCGCCCGGTAGCGCCGCTTTGCCCGCGCGCGCCTATCGGCGCGGCGGGAAATGGGCGCGGTATTTTTCGTAGCGGGCCATCGTGGCGAGGACATAGTCCCGGGTGCCGGGGAAGCCGATCTGGTTAATAAACGCGGCGCTGTTGGTGGCGGCGGCGCCGTTCATCCATTTGAGCACGTTGCCGCGGCCGGCGTTGTAATCCGCCAGCGCGTAGGGCACCCGGTTGTCCGTCTGGCCGTAGCGCAGCAGCAATTTGCGCAGATACCAGGTTCCGCATTGCAGATTGAGCCGGCGGTCAAACAGCTCCTCATGCGCCAGCAGCGGCCTTTGCACCGCCACCGCCCACTCGCGGGCGGTCGGCGCCATGATTTGCATCAAACCCACTTCCCCCTTGCGGCCCCGCGCCGTCGGATTGAAGCGGCTTTCCCGCCACACCACCGCTTTGACCAGCGCCGCATCCACCCCGTGCCGCGCCGCCGCCTCCAAAATCACGTCATCCTGCGAATTCTCCTGCCAGGTTCGGAACCGTTCCCAAAGCCAAAGGGCGCCGCCAACGACAATAATCAGCAGCAGCCACTTCTGCCAGGGCGCCAGTTTCATGCCGCCCTTTTGCCAGTTTTCCTGGGGTTCGCAAGGAAACTTTTTCCCGGCGTGTCCCCCGAGCCCGGCCCGGCGGACGGTCGCGCGCGCCGGTGAACCAACGGCGGGCTTGCGCTGTCCAACCAGCACAGGCAAAAATCGCCTTCGAACAACGATGGGGATGGGAAAACATCAATCGCGATGGAAAAACCGCTCAACGACCGGCAAGGGCCGGGGCGGCGGTCTTTGGGCCGGTTTGCTGGCCCTGGCGTTGGCCGCGAATTGGGCCGGCGCCGCCACTTTGACCGCCCGGTTGGAGCGGGACACCGTGGGGGTGGGGGAGACGGTGACCCTGCAGCTAATTTTCGAGGGCGGCGAGCCGGAGTCCATGACCGAGCTCAAAAGCCAGCCCGACCTGCGTATCGAGCAAGGCGGCAGCTCCCGCCAGTATTTCAATATCAACGGACGGGCTTCCAGCCAGCTCATCATCAATTACGCGGTGACCCCTATGAAGGAGGGCGCCCACACCATCCCCGCGGTGTCGGCGGTGGTGGGCGGGCGGCAAATCGCCTCGCAGCCTGTGCGCTTGCAGGCGGGCAAGTTGGACCCGGCGCTGGTCAGCCGGCAGGCCTTCCTGAAAATCAACCTCCCCAAGACCAACCTGTATGTGGGGGAGACCATCCTGCTCGAGGTTGAGCTTTACGCGATCGCCGAACAACAAGGCGCGCCGGAGCTGTCGGCGGCGGGATTCACCACCGGCAAATGGCTGGCTTCGCGGATGCAGGTGGTTCGGATTGGCGCGCAGAGTTTCGCCCGCCACCAGTTTTCGACCTGGCTGACGCCCAGCCGCCCGGGCCTGCTGGCTGTCGGCCCCGTCCATTTCAATGCGCGCCTTCCGGCCCCGAATGCGCGGCGCAGCTTTTTCGGCGATATATTGGACTGGCGCCATTTGCGGATCGAAGCCGAGGCGGCGCCGGTGTGGGTGCGGGCGTTGCCGGACACCAACGTGCCGCCGACTTTCTCCGGCGCGGTGGGCGCGTTTTCGATGTCCGTCAGCGCCGCGCCCACCAACGTCGCGGTGGGGGACCCCGTCACCGTCAAAATTGAGATAGCCGGCAACACCCGCCTGGACACGCTGCGCCTGCCCGAACAGCCGGGCTGGAAAGCCGTCAAGGTCTATCCGCCGACCGGCAAGTTGGAAAACGCCGATCAGCTCGGGTTGGGCGGACGCAAGTATTTCGAGCAGGTCATTGTCCCGCAGAGCACCGAGCTGCGCGAGCTGCCGCCTTTTGAATTCAGTTTTTTCGATCCGGCCGCCGGCGCCTATCGCACCCTGGCCGGGCCGCCCCTTGGGCTGATCGTGCGCCCCAGCGCGGCCGCCCCCGCGCCGGCCGCCCTCGAGGAAACCAACACGGTGGACATCGTGCATATCAAACCGCGGCTGGGGCCGGTGAGCCAAATCCACGCCCCGCTGCTCGCGCGTCCCTGGTTCCTGGCGTTGCAGCTTGTGCCGGTCACGGTTTGCGTGGCGCTGTTCGCGCGGCGCCGCTATTTGGATCGGTTGGCGGCCAACCCCGCCTTGCGCCGCCGCCGCGAAGCCGACCGCGTCATTGAACGCGGACTGCGGGAGCTGGCGTCCGCTCCGGAAGACCAGCCCGCGCCGGATTTTTACGCGGCCATCTTCCGGCTGCTGCAGGAACGGCTGGGCGAGCGTTTGGGTTTGCCCTCGTCGGCCATCACCGAATCGGTCATCGAGGAACGGTTGCGCCCGGCGGGAGTCGAACCGGAGTTGCTGAACGAGCTGGCCGCCTTGTTCCAGGCCTGCAACCGCGCGCGCTATGCCCAGATGACGGGCGCCGGCAAGAAAGCGGCCCTGTTGGCGCGCGCCCAACAGGTTCTGCACCAGCTGGCGACCATTGAAATCCGGGGCGGCGGCGCGGTTGGGCTGTGGCTGGCGGCGGGTTGGCTGCTGGGCGCCTTCAGTTTGATGGCGGCGCCTGTTTTTTCCGCCGAGTTTGAGGCGGCCAACAAACTGTATGAACAGGGCCGCTATGCCGACGCCATCGCCGCCTACGAAAAACTGCGGCAGGCGGGGGTCTCTTCCCCGGCCTTGGATTACAACCTGGGCAACGCTTGCTTCAAGGCCAACCAGGCTGGCCGGGCCATCCTCGCCTACCGCCAGGCGCTGGCCGCCGCGCCGCGTGATCCCGATATTCGCGCCAACTTGCAGTTCGCCCGGCGGGCGGTGACCGGCCGGGATGACGCGGGTCCGCGCGGGTGGCGGCGGTGGGTGGGGCGACTGTCGCTGGACGAGTGGACCCTCGTAACGATGGCCGCCGGCTGGCTGTGGCTCGGCTTGCTGGCGGCGCGTTGGTGGCGGCCCAACGGGCGCGGCGCCTGGCGCTATGGCCCCGGCGGCGCCGGCTTGGTTTTCCTGTTGGCGGCGGCTTGTTTGGGGAGCGTGAGCTGGGATCGGTTTGGCCGGCAGTCGGCGGTGGTGGTGGCCCGGGACGTGCAGGCCCGCCTGGGGCCTTTCGAGGAATCCAAAGCCGCGTTCGCGTTGCCGGATGGTTCCGAACTTGAAGTCATCAGCACCCGGGACAACTGGCTGGAAATACGCGACCCAGCCAAACGGGCCGGCTGGATCAAGCGCGACCAGGTGGAATTTTTCCCGCCGGAACAAGCGGCGCCCGGCCAATCCCGCCCGGAAAATTGATGGTCAAAAAGCAAAAGTTAGTCGGGATGGGGCCGGTTGTTCCGGCCTTGCGGTAAACGGCTGCAACAAGCCCTTGGCCTTCGTCAGGGCCTGGCGAAATCGCCGCGCCTCCAAGAGCGGACGTGGACGTCCGCGCTCCGATGGCGCAAGTCTTTCGATCCGTCCCAACGCTTCCTCAATCGGAGCGTGGAACCCTTCGGCTCGCTTCAGGCCTTGGCCTTGGCGGCCTTTTGGGCGCGCAATTTCGCCCAGCGCGCCTTGGCGGCCAGCGCGATGTTCCGGCGTCCTTCGGCGCTCATCTTGCGCTTGGCCGGCTTGGCCGGCGCGGGCTTCGGCGCGCCTTCGCCTTTGCGCGCGGCCCACCGCGTCCGCTGCGCCGCGGCGATGCGGGCCCGTGCGGCGGCGGACATCTTCCGTTTGGCCTTGGCGACGGCGATTGGGGCGGCCGCCGGCGCGACAGCCGCGCCGGGCAGAACCGCTTCGATCTCTTTGAGGCGCGCCAGAATTTTGGCGCGTTCCTTCTCGAGAGCCGCGCGCAAAAGCGCGAACTGACTTAGGTTGTCACGTTTCACAAATGTCACCTTTACTTTAGTCAACCCCGCCCGGCAAGATAAAAGTTTTGCCCGTTCGGCTTTAGCCGCGCGTTGATGCCCCGCCAGTGCGCTTGGGTTTGCGCAGCGGGAATGGAGCGGGGAAGTTGTCAACCACGGATGAACACCGATGAACACTGATTCAAAAGCGGCAAGGGCCTTCACCCGCTTGGCGCAAGCCTCAGTTTCCGCAAGCCGTTTATGGGGTCAATGGTGTCGTCAGGTCTCGGCCTGGGCTGGCCCGGCCCTGTTTTGGGTCCCCGGCTCGGTGTGGGGTGTAAATCAGAAAACAAAATGTAAGAAATAAGGAAAACTAAAAGTAGCGAAAACCCTATTTTCCGGTTGACTTTTGGTGAGTCTTGCACCTATAAGGTGTTTGTTCTTCTGATAATCAGGGGAAACGCCATAGTCGTATGATGCCGTCGGACCTGCCAGAATCCACGGTCCAGAGCGCGAAAATCCACGCTCATACCTGTGGTGTATCATGGTTTTTCGCAAACTATCGGCGTCTAAACTACAACCGTCATTCACTCCTTCACGCAAAAGAAGGTAACTTTTTAACCATATTTTGCTGCCGGCAGCGCAAAAAAAGGCTAGTCAATCATCGGGCAATGCCTGTTTATCCTTGCTTGTTTTCCGGTCACGGTTTTACACGAATTTCACGAATTGCCACGAATGACCAGCCACGGATGGACACCGATGGACACGGATTTGAGCTTCCATCGTCCGGTCAAAGGCCGGCCATGGGCAATTCTCAATTCCCATCCCCGCGTCGTTTGCCCTTGGCCTATGGTATTTCAGCGGCGGACCAATTCAGCCGCAAAAAGGCGCCAAGCGGCGCGAAAGAAGAAGGCGATTTCCGGTTTAGCCCTCTTCTCTGTGCCTCCGTGTCTCAGTGGTTGTTTTGGCTTGGCGGCGTCTTGAATTTCATTAACACCCCGCTTCAGCGGGGTGTGGCGAACGGGCAGGGAATCAAGAACCGTTTTAACGGTTTTCGCGCCGTTGGGGAAACGGTTAAAACCGTTGGGGCTAGCCCCGCCGCGTCTGTCACCTTGCTAAAGCAAGGTGTTAATGAGATTGGCACAGGAATGAAGCGTGCGGTTGGGCGTCTTCTCTGTGCCTCCGTGCCTCGGTGGTTCAACCTTTTGCGTCTTTTGCGTTCTTTCGCGGCCCCGAATCCGCGTATTCTCCGGTTGAATTTCATTAACACCCCGCTTCAGCGGGGTGTGGCGAACGGGCAGGGAATCAAGAACCGTTTTAACGGTTTTCGCGCCGTTGGGGAAACGGTTAAAACCGTTGGGGCTAGTATCGTAACACATATATTACGAAACATAATGCCGTGATAATTTTCTATCGGCGTCCTGGCGCGTAAACTTCCATTCAATGCAACAACGTTCGTCATT
>Ga0209381_1001488_pt1 | contig 37337 bp, 42 predicted proteins | sample DewCreD2012metaG_FD_184111 | JGI IMG/M metagenome (GOLD analysis project Ga0209381, IMG submission 184111) | Hot spring sediment bacterial and archeal communities from British Columbia, Canada, to study Microbial Dark Matter (Phase II) - Dewar... ... | reverse complement strand
TTCGCGTCGGCTACCCGGCGGTCAGGCTGGGCTGCGTACTTGTCCAGGAGCATCCTCTTGGTAGCTTTCAAAGCGAGCTTCTTACGGCCCACCTTAAAGCCCACGGTGACGGCATTGCCGTTCACCTCGAGAACGGTTCCCTGGCCGTACTGGGGGTGCTGGATTTGAGTTCCCTTACGCACTGCGGTACGCAAGTCCCACGGGAACACTTCATAGACCCGGTCTGGGCCTTTCCATGTTCCCACGCGCTTGACCCCCCTGACCTCCTCCTTCACCGAGTCGTCCTTGCGAACGACCAGGGTGGAGGGAGTCCCATGGCCGAGGTGCTTGCGGGCCTGCTCGAGGGCCTCCTTCAGGGCCGCCCAGGTGATCAGGGCAACCCGATCCTCACGCGAGAAACGCTCGAAGCGCTCCCCCTTGCGTGCGGCCTGGTAGAACTCCTGCTTCACCTCGTCCACCTTGAGAACCTGCCAAAGACCCTCGAGGGCCTCCTCAACACTCCGAGGCTCACGCCCCAGAGCGGCCTGAATCCGGCTGCTCCATATAGCCATGCGGATCATGGTTTTACCTCCTGAGAACAGAATACTACAGAGGAGCAATATATTGCTGCATTAGTCCGCCCAGAAGCTGAGCTCCCTGAACACCCCCAGGTCGCGGTAGTTCAGCGTCCAGACCGGCGCCCCTGCCCGCAGGGCCAGCAGCACCACGCTGGCGTCCTCCAGGGTGCCCTTCCACTCCGGCCTCGAGGCCAGCAGAACCCGGAGGGCCTCGAGGTCTTCCGGCCCCAGGGGCACGACCTCCAGCGCCTCCACCATCCGCTCCAGGGCCCGGCGGGCCACTGCCGGGCCCCCCTCGAAGAGCAGCCACTTGAAGACCTCGAACAGCACCGGCAGGGGGATGAGCAGGCGGGCTCCAGCCTCGGCCAGCGCACCGAACCCCCGCACCGCCGACCCGTGGTCGGGGTCGGCGGCGTGGAAGAGCGCGATCAGCGGCCCCGCGTCCAGAACCAGCCTCTGCGGGGTCGTGCTCATCGTTCGTGGCGGTAGAAGTCCTCGGCCCCCTCCCGGGCAGTGCGGGTGGCCTTCTCGACGACCCCAGCCAGCTCCAAAAGGGCCGCCGGGTTGCGGCGCAACCTGGCCTCCAGCGCTTCCTGCACCAGGGCCGAGAGGTTGGTCTCCGGGTGCTCCTTCAGGTAAGCCTCCACCACCCGGGCGAGGTCGTTGGGCAGGTAGATGGTGGTTCGCATGAGTTTATCATACCATGTAATACTACTCCACCTTCAGCCACCGCCCCCGGTCGTGCGCCTGGAGGGTCTGGTACAGCGTCCGCATCTGCTCCAGGCCCCCCTCCTTCCAGGGCCGCCACTCCCACACCCGCTCACTCCCCTTGAGACCGAGCTCGATGCACACCCGCCCCTCCTCGCCCTGTCGCAGCCGGTAGGCGTAGACCTGATTCCTGAATACCCCGATGGTGATCGCTAGCGTTTTCATGCCCACCGGAGGGGGCGGCCCCTGCCGCCCCCTGGTTCTATCTCCCGCCCCAAAAGGGTAGCTGTCGCAAGACCGCTACCTCCCGCTCGAGGTAGGGATAGTCCCGCAGGATCTCCTCCGGGGTCTGGTGACGCAGCAGCGTGAGGATAGTTCCCACCGTGATCCGCATCCCCCGGACGCAGGGCCGGCCCCCATGACCCGGGGATCGAAGATGATCCGCTCGCGCCAGTCTATACTCTCCACCCTATACGGCTAGGCCCCCGCCGCCTGCCATCCCAGAACCGCCAGCGCCACCAGCGGCACCAGCCAGTAGCTCTGGTCGTAGACCGCCAGGAGCCGCCGGGCCTGCTCGAGCTCCTCCTCCCGCAGACCCTCCTCTCTGAGGATCGAAAGCGCCTCCCGGCTCGCGGCCTCCCACTCGTGGAACACCCGCACCCACCCCCGCAAAGCGCGCGCCTGCACCCCCAGCCCGGCCCCCACCGCCCGGCGGGCTCGCCCTGCAGCAGCCGCAGCACCGCCTCCTCCCGCTCGGCAAGGGTCACGCCCCGGCCCACAGGTCGCGGGGCCAGGCCCTGATTCCCACGTCGAGGAGCTGAGCGAGCTTCCCCCCGACTGGCAGGGGATGCCTGAACCCTACCCCGAGTCCACCCAGAAGCTGGGCAGCGAGTGGGCCCTGAGCCTGCGCTCGCTGGCCCTGCGTGTCCCCTCGGCGGTGGTCCCCAGCGAGTTCAACTTGCTGCTCAACCCCCGCCACCCCGCGATGCCTGAGGTGAGGGTCGGCCAGCCCCAGCCACTCTTCCTCGACCCACGCCTGCTGCGCTAAACACAAAAAGAACCCCCTGAGGAAAAGGACGATCCCCAGAAGGCAAAGAAGGACGGAAGGGTTAGTCGAGGGCCACGAACCACTCGTCCCCGAAGTACGCCTTGCAGTATTCTGCAAGACCACGGACGAAGGCGGGGTCGCCTTTTACCCTATAGGCGTTCCATGTCCACCCATCATCGGGTACTGCGGAGTAGACGCCCCTCGGGTCACCCGGTTCCACCACGTCGATGTCCCGCCTCATGTTGAAGAGGGTGTAGGGGAACTCGAGGATGGCTTTGAAGGCGATGTCCATGTTCCGGCACAGAAACACCTTTTCCATTTTGTTACCTCCGTGCAGCAATATTGTATTGCTCAGTCCTTGACTGCTTCAATCCCCCTCGAGTAGCATGAGGGCGGAAGGGGAAGCCTTTTCCCCTCCGTGCCGCAGATGCGCCGGGCTTTCCCGGCCATCTTGCGTTAAGATGGAGCTATGCCCAAAGCAATTCACGAAGGAACCCGAGTTCGCTTCATTGACACCGATCACCCGGAGGACCTGGCCTACTTTCTGCGCCGCGTAGCAGAGGGTATGAGTGAGGCTCCGGAAATCAGCGTAAATAACGACGTGGTAGAGATCGATTGTTCCGGTGCTCCTCGCATGTTGACCTTTCTCGAAAAGTCGCGCGACCGCACCCTCCTTCCCTACATTGAGGGGGAGTACCTGCGTTTCCGCGAGCGCGGCCCCGTCAATTAGCCACCAGGCCAAAAAAGAACCTCCCAAGGACAAGGACTATCCTCGGAAGGCGAAAAGGCTTGCCTGCTATGCAGCCATGCGGGCCCTGAGCGTCGCGGCCAGGGCGTCCAGGGCAGCCTGATCTACCTCCTCCCCCGCCAAAAAGCGGTCGAGGGTAGAGAGCTCTTCTGCCTGCAACCCCAGCCGGGCTTTCTCCAGGGTCTCCTCTAGCTCATCCTCGAAGCGTTCAACCGCCACCATGTCCTCCAGCCGGGTACCCGTCTCCGGGTGCGGGCTGGACAGGCTCAGGATGCAGTTCGCCTCCTCCAGGTAGAGCAGGCGCTCGAGGGTGGCTTCATCTACCCCAAGGGCTTGCGCCAACTCGGGGTGGGTGGGGGCGCGTCCGAGGCTACCCTCGAGTTCCAGCCGCACCGCTGCCAGCTTCTTCAGCAGCCGGTTTTCGCGGTAGGTCCCCATCGCGTCCTGGGTCAGGTACTCCCGGAGCTTGCGCTCGAGAGCCACGTTCACCCAGAAGGTGAGGTTCTTGCTGGACAGTTCGAGGGGCTTCTTCAACGCCTCCACCACTTCACACAGGAGCTCCTGGGCCAGGTCACGGGCCTCGTCGCCGAGCCGGTGGAACAGCCGGAAGGCCTTCTCGAAGGCCAGGTAGCCGTAGTGGGCCACCAAGGCCTCAAGGGCCTGCCCATCCCCGTGCTTGTAAGCGACGTAGTTCCGCATGACCATTTCGCGTGACAAAAGCCCAAGGCCGCCGACCATCAGCCGGATACTGTCGTACATGGTTTTACCTCCTGATAACAGGATACCATGCACGGACAATAAAATGATATACTGAACTTGCCTGTGAAGGCACCATTCAGCCATGCTGATGGTTTTACTTCCCACACCAAAGCCCCCCGCAAGGGGGGCTAGGTGTTATGTCCTGTCCTTACTGTCCCCGAGGAGGCCCGCGTCGTTCAGCGCCCGGCCTGCGAACGCACCCACCGCCACAGCCAGGCCAACCCCAACCCCACCACAAGGCCCACCCCAAGGCCCGCCTTGAAGCCGAAGCCCACGCCGGACTGCCAGACCAATGCCACGTGCTCGAGAGTCATATTGGTGTGTGGCTATCGCCCGTCCCGAAGGAGATCGTCCGTCCGGTGTACGGGCGTCAGCCTGTCCCGAAGGGGATCGTCCTCGCCGCCCTACCGGGGGGTGGACCAGATCACCACCTGAGCCTCAGCGGTGGAGTCAACCTCACCCGCCGCCAGGTAGTAGCCGCGCGAAGGGTTCAAGGTATCCACGAAGGACGCCACGAAGATTCCCCCCACCTCGTAGGCAGCAACCAGGCGCAGAGGCGTGGCCGGAAGGCTAAGCGCCCACCCGCTCGCAAGTTGATTGACCAGGGTGTCGCCCTTTCTCCGGGAGAAGCTGAAGCAACTCACATCCTTTGGCCCCGCGCCCACAAGCTTGACGGCGCGATCCAGCAACCCCTTGCACGCGTCCTTTGCCAGGGGCTTGGCAAGGGGTAGGGGGATGCCCGGCGGGGCTACATGGAAAACCCTATCACTGCTCTGCGCCAGACCCAAACCCGTACCCATTGCCGCGATCACCAGTCCGATCAAAATAGACTTTCTCATCTTCCGAACAGTCCTCCTTTCTTACCCATTCCAAGATACCGGCTCACCCGCCGCACCCACGACTCCAGCGCCGCGATGCGGCTCTCCGTCGAACGCCGTATGAGCTCCTCAGCCTCCTCCAGCCGGTTCTCCACCTCCAGCAGTATCCGCCCGCGCTCCTCGTCCATCCGGGCCCGCAGTTCCCGTAGCTCCTTCTTGCCGGGGGGCAGGGATTTGTCCTCGGAAGAGGAAGCAGGCGCGAGGGTGTCTACCCTATGGCTCACCTTCAGGGCTAGGTCGCGGGCCTCCCGTGCGGCCTCCCGCAACGCCCTAAGCCCCGGGGCCATCCCCCCCAGCCGGGTCTCGGTGCGGTGCAGGCGCTCCTCCAGCCGGGCCACCGCCCGGCGTAGCTCCCCCACCTCGGCCTCGAGGCAGCCTATCTTCATCAGCGCCGCCCCCAGGGTCAGGGCGTCCTCACGGGGCAGGGAGAGCCACTCCCCCTCGGGTTCTTCGTCCGTTCGGTGTACGGGCCCTGCCCGTCTCAACAGGGGATCGTCCGTCCGGTGTACGCTCGCAGAGCGTCCCGACAGGGAATCGTCCGCCCGGTGTACGGGTGTCAGCCCGTCCCGAAGGGGATCGTCCGTGTCCGGCTCGAACACCCGTCCGGCCTCCCGCGTCCGACTGGCCGCCTCCTCCTCGGACGCCCGGACGGCCTCGAGGGCCTGCCGCCGTCCGACCGAACGTCCGGGGTCGTAGAAGTTCATGGCCGCCCGGATGCGGGCCTCGGCTAGTGGTCCGTTCGGTTCCTCCCCGAACACCGTCCGGTAGGCTTCCATCCACTTCTTCCGGGTGCGGTTATGAGACTCCTCGGTTTCAATCCTCACTCGATTCACTCGAGTGTCCTCGGAAGAGGAAGCAGGCTTGTCCGGCTGTGCCTCCCCCTCGCTCATGGGGGCAGTCTTGCCCCCTGGCTCCCCTTCCTCGTCCGGTGACGGGGGCAGGGTGCGCCCGATCTCCACCAGCTTCCCGCCCGGCCCCTCGATCAGGGGATCGAACTCGTGGTCCGGGTTCCAGGGACGCACCGCTTCCAGCGCCTCCACCCGGCTCCTGGCCTCACCCCGCTCCATCAAGCGCATCGCCAGCCGTACCCGCTGCTCGAACAAGTCATCTACCTCCCCGAACACCGCCCGGTATGCCTCCTTCCAGCGTGTCCGGGTCTTGCTGGACAGGGGGGTGTCCGGGGTGTCCGCCCCAGGGTGTCCGGGGGGTGTCCCAGGGTGTCCCTCCGGGGTGTCCCTACCCTGTCCACCCTGTCCTTCAGGGGTGTCCACGGACAGGACAGGGGGGGTGTCCGGGGAGTTTCCCTCCTGTCCCTCCACCCTGTCCGATTGAGGGAGTTCAGCGACCTTTTCTCTCGTCTGCACGTCTTTTTCTCCATCCTCATTGGACATTTTCAACCTCTGCCTTTTTAGCGTTTTCCTCTCTCCCACACGCAGAAGGACAGGGGGTGTCCGGGGGGAGGGGAAGTCTGAAATACACAGGCACAAACGCGCCCCTTTCAGGCCGGTTCAGGGTGTCCTATCGGGACACCCAGATGCCCGCCCCATAGCCCACTGTCATCCCGATGAGCCACCCCCACCGCTCTTCTCGGTCAGCAGCCAGAACCAGCAGTTGCGAGGCCAGCACCAGCCCCACCAGGGTGAACGGGTGCAGACCCAGACCGCCCACGAACCACCCCACGCCGAACCCTACCCCGATGAGCATCCCGTCCGGCAACAGCCGCAGGGCAGGCAACAGGGCCAGTCCCACGGCGACGGGCAGGGTAGGCGTGTCCAGCGCCACCATCACCAGGTACCCCACGTAAGCCAGGGCCGCCAGCGCCGTTTCAATCCTCACTCGAGCTCTCGTCCGAGTGCAACCAACCGCTCGGTGTACGGATTCGCCCTCGTCCCGCCACTCCTTCAAGGGATCACCACCTTCCCGTCCGCCTCCAGGCGACTCACCCGGGTCAGCCCCATGCTCTCCCCCTGCACCAGCCGGAAGGCCACGTCCTTCCCGGTCGGGACGTTCAGGCTCCCCGCACCCTGGGCCACCACCTCCCGGGCCACCAGCACCCGCCCGTTCAAGCTGGCCGGTGGGGGGTCGGCGTAGGTCGCTACGCCCTGGGCCTCCTGGGGGAGCATCCACGCTTCGGCCAGCGCCGCCTTCGCCGGGTCGAGCCAGGCCGCCGTTACCTGTACCTTCACCCGCTTGCGGGAGAGGGCCACCGTGGTCTGGCCGCCCTTCTTCAAGGTGGCCTCCGTCCGGCCCTCCTGGTAGGTCAGGCCATCCCGTCCGGCCTGAAGGGCCAGGGTGTACGCCCCGTCCGGCAGGTCCACCCGGAAGCTGTACGGCTCCGTACAACCCTCCCAGCTACCCACCGTCCGGCTATCCTTGAAGGCCTCCAGGTGAACGCACATCCCCTCGAGCGCCCCCGCTACCTCCACCCTCGCTGCGGGCTGGAAGTCGCCCGCGATTCCCGACAGGGTGTCGCATCCAGAGATCAGGAGGGCCAGCACGGCCCCCCCGAGTACGGCAGACTTTTTCACCGCTTCCTCCCGTTTCAATCCCCACTCAGGTTTTCACCCATGTGCAACACCGCTGCCTCCTAGAACTCCAGCCTGTACCCCACCCGCACCGTGAAGTCCGTCCGGCTGGCCGTGGCGTTCTGGTAGCGGAAGCTGAAGCTGCCCGGCTCACCGGCCACCAGCCCGTTCGCTCCCCGCACCCCGAGCTCCACGAAGGGGTTGCTGCTCGAGGTGAAGCGCACCCCCCACTCGCTGCCCTGGTTTCCGCTTCCGGGGAAAGCCACCAGCCGGTAGTACCCCCCGAGGCTGCCAAAGTCGGCTTTCCAGTCGAGCCGCCCTTCCAGCAGGCTGTAGGGCTCCTCCCCCTGGTAACGGTAGTACCCCAGGCTGGGCGTCACGCTGCCGAAGCGGTAGCCCGCCCGCGCGAAGAGCAGGTTGCGCGAGAGGCTTCCCTGGTGGAAGCCCGCCCCCACCCCGGCCTCGGCTACCACGCCGGGGATCAGGCCTCCGTCTGGCTCATGGATGAGCCGGGCCACCCCGAAGGCCGAGTCGCCATACCCCAACTCCAGTCCCAGGGCCACCCCCTCGAACAGCCGGTACCCGGCCCGGCTCTCGGACACCCCACCTTTCTGGACGTGCTCGAGGGTGAGCCCGCCCCCTTCGGCCCGTACCTGCACCCCGTCCGGGTTCGCCCGTCCGGTGAGCCGGACGCCTTCCTTCTCTCCCTGGACGAAGACCTCCCCGTCCGGCCCTCCGTCCGAGAGACCCACCGAACCCCCCACGCTGAGCTTCGGACGGTTCTTTCCCTGCTTCTCCAGGGCGTCCACCCGTCCACCGAGGTCAAAGACTTTCTTGTTGAGTTCCCCCTGAGCGGCCTGGGTGCGCCCCTCGAGGTCCCGCAAAGCTCCCTCCAGTACGTTCACCCTGGCCTGGAGGGCCTTCAGTCCGTCCTCGCCCCGCTGAATAAGGTTCTCCAGCGACCCCACCGAGGCGATGAGGTCTCCGATTTCCTCCCGGGTGACCATCTGGCTGGACACCTGGGCCAGTTCCTCAGCCAGCCCCTCCACGTTCTTGCGGGTTTCCTCCAGGCTGGCCCTGACCTCGGGGTAGTCGCCAAGCGCCTCCTGAACGATCCGTAACCCTTCCTTCAGTTCCTCGATGGCGGAGAGAGCTTCCTCGAGCCTGGCCTGGGAGTCCTGGGTCAGGGCCTCCTTCACCCGCTTCGCCACGTCGTCGGCAAAGACCAGGTAGGCCCGGTAGAGCATGGCGGCTGCCTGGTAGCGCGTCAGGTACTCCCTACCCCGGAACGTGCCGTCGGGATAGCCCTGCACGATGCCCTTCTGGTAAAGGAAACGAATATCCTCCAGGGTGGGGGGGACATCCGTGAAGGGGGCCTGCTGGGCCAAGGCCAGCCCTAGACCGGCACTCCAAACAGAAAGAGCGGTTTTTGCCAGATGCAAACGGATTTCTCGTGAAAGCATAGCAATAACATATTACCTTATATTCGTACAATATTCCTGCAAGCTCATCACCAGACCCCGGTAAACCTGCCCCCCCATGAGGCCAGTCGCCATGGCCAGGTTGCTGACAAAAGGTTCCCCACGTATCCACCAGATCCCCACTTCCTGGGGCCTTCTGCCGTAGCCTTCCAGCCCCGGTATCCCGTAGACCTCCCCGTTCACCCGCACGATCCCCCCGGGCTCCACCGGGAAGGTGCCCTGGGGCTGCCACACGGTGCGCTCGAGCCAGGGCCGGATGCGGGCGGTGACCTCCTCCTGGGTCTTGCGGGTCTCGAAGAGCCGGGGATAGATGCTGGCCTCCGTACACCAGTTCCACCCGCACTGGGTGCCCGAGCCGCTGCCCCGGTAGCGCCCCTGGAGGTCATAGATGTAGTACCCGCGCCAGCCACAACCGAAGGGGCCGCAAGTTGCGGCGTACTCCACCGAGCGGAAGGTCTCCACTCCCGTGCCGGGGTCGAAGGAGAAGGTGTAGTTGTTCCCCAGCGCTCCGGTATATTGGCTCGTCCGGGCCGTATCCACCCCCACTTCCACCGTGGTGGTGACGGATCGCAACGTGCACTCCCCCCGCACCGTCCCGCCCGGCTCCACTAGGGGAAGGGTCTGGCCGCCGTAGAGGCGGTAGGCGTCGTAGCCCTGCACCCGCACGTCCTGCACAGCCCCGTTCCAGACGTGGTTGAACAGGTAGCTGCTGCTCTGAGGGTCGCCCAGGTAGCGCTCGGTCACCTGGAACTCCACCCGTGCGCTGAGGCTGCCCGTCCAGCTTCCCTCCACCCAGGCCCGCCCCGCTCTCGGCCCCGAGAGGCCCATCCACAGGGCAATGCGGTCGTTCTCAGCCCATCCTGGGTCGTAGATGAGCCCCAGCCCCCGGAGGGCGATGCCCTCGAAGGTTCCGCCCTGCCCCACGATGAAGCCCACCGGCTCCTTCACGCTGCCGGGGAGCACCCGGATGGGGAGCGTGCTGCCGCAGTATTTGCGGGCCTCCGACTGCGGGATGTAGAAGATCGTGGGCCCCGCCGTGCGCCACTCCCGCAGCCTGAGCGCCCACGGGGTGATCTGCGGCACCACCAGGTGCAGTTCCCCCGGCGCGTTCAGTACGCTCCTGAGGCCGGACAGGTCGCTGAGGCTGCCGCTGGTGGGCAAGGTAGCCCCAGCGGGGCTGACCTGAGTCATCCCCACCCCCAAAGCCAGAAATACGAGGGCGGTCCACCTCATGGCTGCACCTCCCGCGCATTGGACTGCAAAGCCGAAAGGGCGAGGGCCCTGCGGAAAAGCTCAGCCCCGCCTTTGGGCATCTCGATCACCTGCACCTCGTCGCTGAAGTCGCCCCTCCCCGACAGCAGGATGTAGTCGTGCCGATAGCCCCGCACGATGAGCACCCCGGCCACCCCCTTCGTCCCGAGCTCGTAGGAGCGGCTGTCCTTCTGGCCGCCGTAGACTCCCAGGCTGGCCCACCCCTGCTGGAACAGCCCGCCCACGCCCTGCACCGCGTAAAGCCGCATCTGCACCGGCGCGACGGCGTAGCAGATTCCCGAGCACGCGGGCGGGTAGGTCCCATCTCGGTTGAGATACCCCTTCAGCAGGTAGTCGCGCAGCACCGCCCGCACCCCTTCGGCCAGGCCGGTGACCAGGCCCTCGATGAACATGGGCTGCCCCGCGTTCACGTCATTGGCCAGGCCCCGGATGTAGTTGGCCGCCTCGGCCTCCCGCCATAAGAGCCAGGACAGATTGGCAGTCCGCCAGGGGATGTAGACGCCCCCCTTAGCCTCCTGGGTGAGGGTTTCGCCCACCAGCACCCCGTTCAGCCGGTAGCAGACCGTGGCGGTGAGGGTGAAGGTGTAGATCCCATTGGCGCTCGAGCTGAGGGGGCCGAAAGTGGCGCCCCCGGCAGGGGAAGCGCTCCAGCTAGCCAGCACCTGCGGGCCGTAGTCCCCCCAGCGCAGCTCGCCCCGCACCGAGAGGCTCGCGCTCATTACGTAGCCCTGCGCCCCGGCCTGTACGGAGAAGCTCCCCGGCGCGGCCAGCCCCCCGGGGGTTACGCCCACAAAGAGCGTGGGCCGGGCGTTCAGGTTGGGGATGAGCCAGGGCGGGACGCTCGAGCAGTCCACCCCCTGGGCCATAGCTAAGCCCATGACCCCCGTGGTGGCTAAAGCGATCAGCGCTCTCATCCCCGCACCCCCATCTGCCAGAGTTGCTCGAGGTAGTAGGCCACCTGCATCCCAATCTCCGGGCTGGCCAGCACCGTCCATAGCCCCTTGCTGTCCCTCACCACAAAGTACCTCCGGTCGATGAGCAGCATCCCCCGCCCCCGAAGGCCCCTGAGGTAGCGCACCTCCATCCCGGTCCTGACCCACGAGGGGAGTGCCCCCGAGACCAAAACGCGGGTGCGTGGGGGCAGGGCGCGGGCAAAGGCCGGATCGGGCAGGTCACCAATGACCAGGGCATCCTGCCCCCCCATGCTGCTCACCCACCCCACCGCCTGGGCCAGGTTGGGGGTCTGGAAAAGGATTTGCTGCTGCGTCGCCTGGGCATAGCCCAACCCCAGCAAAAGGAGTAAGGCGAGAAGCCTCATCTGACCTCCCCCTTGCGCTCTTTGGCGGCCCTGATCTGATCTACCAACAAGCGCCCCCAGGTCAGCACCTGGCGCAGGGTGGGGCCGTCGAGCTGCCACCAGGTGGGCATATAGACCGCCTGGTTGTCCAGGATCACCAGGGGCAGCCCGGTGCGCCCCACCACCCCTAGCGGTTCGTTCTCGTTGCTGCTGGCCACCACCTTCACGAAGCTGGCGAGCTCGGGGTTCGCCGTCCACCCCCGGAACCAGACCAGCTGCTCCTGAGGCACCACGGCGAAGATCTGCGGGCGGTTCTGCTTGCGGGCGGGGTCGCTGGTTCTGAGCCAGGCGTCGAGGTAGCCGGTGACGGGCTGCAACGACTGCGCGTCTCCAATCAGGAGCACCTCCCGCGAACGCGCGAGCCTGGCCTCCACGTCGGCTTGCCAGTCCGCGGGGTAGAGCATGTCCGACGGGAGCAGGCAGGTGATCTTGAGGCTGCACAGCCCGGTTCGCAGGAGATCGTAGGCGGTCTTGAAGTCCTTGGCATCCATGGTGAGGCTTCCTCCTCCGAGGAAAACCGTCAGGATGAGTGCATACAGCAATCGGCGCATCCTTTACCTCAACAAAGCGTTGTAAATATCCGGCCCGAAGCCGGGGATGCTCACCCCGCTCACCCCCAGGCCCGGCACCCCCCTGACCCGGGGCACCTCATACCCTTCGGGCACGCTCACCCAGCCCCAGTAGGTGCGCTCGCCCGCGAAAGGGAGGACATAGGGGGCTACGGGAACGGGACGGGGCCAGTCCAGCGACCCCGAGAGCGAGATAAAGGGCGGGCTGGGCATCAGGTTGACCTTGATCCGCACCGGCACCCACCAGTAGAACAAAGCCCGCATCCCCAGGGAGGCCGCCACCCCCAGCGGGTTGCGGTCAGCGCGGAAGTCGGGCACCGTGGTCACCTCGGCGCGGTTCCACACCTGGAAGAAGCTCACGTAGCCGAAGCGCTCGTAAATGTAGGGGTTGGACGGGGGGAACCAGCGCTTGAGCTCCTCCAGTCGCCAGGCCCCCGGCGCATTCAGGGAGTTGATGAAGAGGTCGCGTCCGGCCAGCTTGCTCCCCTCGTCCGCAGCGGCCAGGGCCAGCAGGGCCTTCTCCATCACCTCTTCGTCCATCCCGCTGATGAGCCCGGAAAGCTGACCGCTCACCGGCCGCAAAAAGGGCAGCCGGGCCAGGCTCCGCACCGCCTGGTAGTAGTAGGCCGTCCCCGCCAGCCGCTCGGCCTCCGGCAGGCGGGGCAACGCCTGCCGCAAGGTGCTCACGATGCCCTGGGCCTCGCTTACCAGGTTCTGCGGCGTGAGGCCGTCCAGCGTGCGCATCACCGGCGTCACCACCGCGCCCCCCTCGAGCACGTGGGCCTGCCAGGGCATGGGCGCGAAGACCCTGAGCCGGGTGGGGTCGCTCATATCGGTGGGCACCCTGGGCCTGAGGGCCATCAGCACGTCCTTCTGGTAGTCCGGGTAGTAGGTCGCCACCGCGTGGGTGATGCCGTCCGAGACCCGGTTCTGCGCCTCGGCGTCGTTGAACCATAGCGGTTGCCCTTCCTCGTACCCCGGCGTGCACCAGGAAAAGCCGATGGCGTCGATGTCCAGACAGAAGCCGGGAACGTACATCAGGGGCAGGATTTGCAGGCTCAGGCCGTCGCAGAAGTCCCCGGTATCCACCTGGGGGATGGGCCAGTAGGCGTCCAGCATGTGCTGGCCCTGGGCGGCGGGCTGGGGCCACGAGAGGCCCGGGTCAAACCCCTGGGGCACCACCCCCGAGGGCACGTCCACCCGCACCTCCGGCAAAGGCGGGTTGAGGTCGGGCCCCTTGAGCCCGGCCCAGCAGTACACCGCATAGAGCGCGGGGTTGTTGAGCCGGGTGATGACGTGCCAGTAGTAGCGCTCCTCGAAGCGCTGCCAGGCTTTGCGCAGGTCGCGGGCCACCTCCTGGGTGGTCGCGAGGTCGCTCATGGGCAGCCGCCACTCGTGGGCTACCGGCGCTTTCCCCTCCGAGCGGGCTTGCTGGTGCTCCTTCCAGCGGTCGGCCCGCAAGATCTCGATGAAGGGCCACTTCAAGAGGGACAGCCGCTCCAGCCGGTAGTCCGGGGCGCTGACCAGGTAGCGCGTGGTCTCGGGGTAGCGCGGGTCCTGGGCCAGCGCCACCCCCAGAAGAATGAAAACAGCCAGCATCCACCGCATCAATCCCACCTCCCTAGGCGCAGGCCCTCGGGCTCACCCCCTGTGAGCAGGATGTCCAGGGCCTCGGCAAACTCGGGGTAGAGCACGAACTTCCCCTTGCCCCGCACCTCCAGGCACATGGAGAAAGAGGGGCGGTTTCTGCGCTTCCCCTCCGCCGGGTCGCCCAGGATGGGCAGCAGCACCGGGTTTTCCAGCAGGTCGAGGATGGTCTCCCCATGCGCGGTGGCCACCACCCGCACCCCCCGGCGGCTGGCGGTGAGGCACTGGAATACGTCCTCGTTGTAGCCGATCTCATCGGCCACCACCACCTCCGGGGAGTGGTTGGCGATGGCCTGGTAAATCACCCAGCCCTGGTTCTTCGAGGGCGGGTCGGGCACCTGGAGGCGCCGGGCCGGGGAGATGCCGGGGTGGGTGAGCTTGCCGTCGCCCCCGATCTCGTTGGAGGTGTCCACCACCGCCACCCGTGGCCCGTAGAGCCCAGCCAGAATCCGCACAATGTCCCTGAGCAGGGTGGTCTTCCCCGTGCGGGGCGGGCCCACCACCAGCAGCGAGCCGGTCTGCTCGAGCCAGGGCCTGAGCGCCTCGGCCACCCCCATCACGAAGCGTCCGACGCGGATGGTCACCCCCACCGTCTCCCCATAGGCGTCCTGGATGCGGCTCACGCGGTGCAGGGTGCCCTCGAGGCCCGCCCGGTTGTTCTCCTTGAAGCCGCCCAGGCGGTGGGTGAGGTAGGAGAGGTCGTCCTTGCTGACCGTGCGGCCCTCCAGGATGAAGACCTGATCCGCTGCCGTGTAGATCAGGGGCTTCCCCAGGTCCAGTACGATCTCGTCCAGGCTGTCCCGGTACCCCTCCACCTCCACCCGCACCCAGGGGGGCAGCCGCTCCATGAGCCGGGCGAACTCCTCCGGGAAGCGCTCGTGTACCCGGACTAGGATCTTCTGTTCTGCTTCAACCACCGGTACACCCATAGCACGTCCCTCACATACTTCTGTGTCTCCCAATAAGGGGGAATCCCTCTGTACTTGCGCACAGCCCCGCTCCCCGCGTTGTAGGCGGCCAGGGCCAGCGGCCAGTCGCGGAAGCTGTCCCATAGCTGCCGCAGGTGTCGCGCCGCGCCCCACAGGTTCCACTGCGGGTGGGCCAGGCGCTCCTGCGAGATGCCGATAGCCCGGCCTGTCGCGGGCATGATCTGCCCCAATCCCACCGCGCCTTTGGGAGAGACCACCTCCGGGCAGAAGCGGCTCTCCACCCAGACCAGGGCGATGAGCAGGTCGGGGTCGAGGCCGTAGCCCCTGGCGTAGTAGGCGGCCCACCCCGCCAGGTCGGGGGGGATGCGGCCACAGGCGAAGCCCCACGAGGCCAGAACGAGCAAGGCTAGCAGTCGGGCCATTCCCCCTCCAGGGATGTGAGGAGCAACCCCCGTAGGCCCATGAACCGGCTACCGGTGTGCAGCAACACGGCCCTCCTCTCGGTGTTCCCCTGCTGGGGAAGGAACGCCCTCGGTCTGCATGGCCAACCGGGCAATGCCCCGACGTATGTGGCGCAGCTCCTCCTCCTGCCTTGCCTGGGAGAGCACCAACACCCCCAGCAGCAGGAGCACCATCCCGAATTCGATCATGCTTCCCCGGAGGAGGAAAACCCCTGGGAGCACACCCAAAAGACCCACCACCACGCCTGCCCAGCCCGCTATACGCGCCAAACGCTCCATCGTTCACCTCATGTGCTTTTCCACTGCCCGCCGCACCAGACCCTCCACGGAGTAGGGGCGGGCCACCGTGTAAGCCTCGACAAACTGCCGCACCAGGGCGGCCACCTTTAGCGGCTGTTCCTCCAGCCGGTAGACCGGCAGCCCCATCCGCGCCTCGCGGATGACGGCTACCCGGCGGTCCACCACCACGTAGTCGCCCCGGGTGTAGGCCAGCAATCTTGCCCCCGTCCCGCTCAGGATGGAGGCCCAGGGGAGGTAAGACGCCCCGATCTCGGCGCTGTCCCAGCGGGCGAGGATGTAACCCCTGGCCCCCCGCTCGCCCACCGCAACGCGGTAACCCTCGGCTATGGAGCGGTCGTCGAATACGCTCATCTCCAGCAGCACCTCGCTGCGGGCGGCAGCGATCAGCCGGGTCACCTCAGCTTCCGAAAGGCTCGTCTCGGCAACCGCCAGAGAGCTTAGGAGAAACAGTCCCACCAGGCTACGCCGCAGCATCTTCGTTTCGATCCTCACTCGGGCTTTCGCCCGAGGGCAACGCCTCCTGCACGGCCCCGTGCCCCCTGGTATCGGAATACTCGGCCACCTTCTCCGGGAAGCCACACGAAGCGGTACCGCCGTTGCCTGTCCCACACCACCCATGAGTACCGGTATCTCAAGCCCCCGCATCTCCCAAACCCTCCCCGCTACGCGGCGAAAGAAACGTCTCCAGCGACACCGTGACCTTGACCCGCCCCCCTTCCGTGGGGAGCCGCCGGGCGTACTCCCTGAGCACGGTCTCGGCTTCCTCCTCGCTCATATAGAGCAGGCTTTGGCGTTCCTGGTTCTGCCGCCGGGCCCACTCCCGCACCCGGCACCAGCGCACCAGGGCCGCCACGAAGGTCTTTTCCAGGGTCTCCAGGCCCTTGCTGGTGAGGTTGACCGAGAGTTCCTCTTTGCCCCGCACCTCGATCCAGCCCTCCCGCACCCAGGCCGTCTCGGGTGGGGGGAAGCCCGCGGGCAGCACGAAGCGAATCCCGGTGGTGGTCTTCTTGTGGTAGTAGCGCTGGAAGACCGGCAGGGTGGAAGTGAGGCGGCGGATGTACCCCTCGAGGCTGCGCGGGTCGCTGGCCTCCCGGTGTACGGGCCCTACGGTGGCGACCGCAAGGCGATCATCCTGCATAGGGGCGGCTGAGCCGGCGACGGTCTCAGGTTGCGATACCGGCGGGGTGTTCTCCTTCCTGGCCGCCTGCTCGCTCCTTCCCACTGTCTGCGTGGGGGTGGCCGCCTTCCGGGCCTTCTCGTACAGCCCGTGCAGGGGGTGGCGCTTCTCCCACATCCCCCCCAGGTAGGTGCGCACCGGCGGCTTGCCGTCCAGGATCACCACCGTCTCGCCCTTCCTGACCTCCCGCATCTCCTCGGCGGAAAGCAGGAAGCGGGCCTCCTCGCGTTCCCCTTCTCCCTCGCTGCCCGAGAGGAAGCCGCTTTTGGAGGAGCTTCTGGAGTATCCCACCACGGTCTCATACCCCAGCGTCCGGGTCAGCCATTTGCGGTCTTCCTCCGCCAGGCGCTCGAGCAGGTACACCTGCTGCCCAAATGTCCCCTGGATGCTCTCCCAGGCGTCCCGCCCGTACACCGAGCGCCCGTTGGCAAGGTTCTGCACGCTGATGTGGAAGGCGGCCCCCTTCGAGCGCATGGTCTTGAGGTTGTCCTCGATGCCGGGGAGCTTGCCGAAGGCGGTGAACTCGTCGAGGTAGACCGAAGTCAGCGTCTTCAGCGTTCCCCCGTTCCGCGCGGCGGCGCGGTGGATTTCCCTGTCCAGAATGCGCTTGACCAGCCACAAGAGGGCCGTGGCCTTGCCCCCTTCCAGGTGCTCCTGGGGGATGCCGATGTAGAGCAGGCTGGGCTCGCTGAACAGGCGAGGCCAGGGGACTGCCCCTGCACCCGGCAGGCTCGAGGCATCCAGGTGGTCGTTCTCGAAGAGGGCCAGCCGCCCCGCCAGCCCCGCCACCACCCCGGCGATGATGTCCTCGCGGGTCTGGAGCACTGCTCCGATGCGCTCTTTGAGGTGAGGCCTGACCTCAGCGTAGGCTTTGATCTCCTCCTTACCCTGGCGCAACAGTTCGAGGATGTGCCGCAGGGAGTAGCGCCCTTCTTGCCCCTCCACCCATATCAACCCGGCCAGGAGCATCCGCTCGAGGTTGGCGTAGAACTCCGCCCCCCCGTCGGCTCCCCGGGGCACCAGGATGTCCGCGATGTTCGAGGCTTCCTGGGGGTTCTCCGCCCCCTCCAGCAGGGCGATGCGGGCCGAGTCTGCTGAGAAGGGGGTGTAGGCATACACCGCCCGCCCGAAGTGGCGGTAGTAGCGCACCGCCTCCATCAGCCCGCCCTCGTCGGGCCACTTCAGGTCAAATACGACGGCGCTCCAGCCGTCCCTGGCATCCAGGAGCAGGTTGGGCTGGTAGTAGCCGGTGGTCTTGCCCCCGCCCGGCTTGCCCACCACCAGCGTCCCGGTACGCCGCTCCATGGGGGGAACCCGGAGCGGTTTGCCCTCGAAGAGGCCGTACCACCCCGTACCCTTCTCCCCCAGGTAGCCCTCGAGGTCTCTGGCCGTAGCCCAGCGTCCCTGCCCCGGACTCTTGCGCGGGCGGTATGGCCGAACCAAAAAGGGAAGCATCCCCAAGGCGAACCCCCCCGCCACCACCAGCCGCAAGGTGTCCAGCGGGAGGGCCTTCTGCCACTGTGTGTTGAACACCTGACTGCAATTGCCCATGAAGTCGGTGGTGCAGCGGAGTATGAGCTCTGTGGGCGAGGCCGCCTGCAAAAGGCCGCCCCACCCGGCCCGCAACATCTGCAAGGCTACCTCCACCGCCGCCTGCCACCCGAGCCAGCCCACCAGGGCCAGGGAGGAGAGCATCACCAGTCCGCCCCCCAGGCGCAATAGCTTTTGGGAGGCGGGAACTTCCAGCAGGGAGTGCCGCTGGGCTACGCTCATATCCGTTCTGCCAACCTCCGGGTGGCGGCCTCTAAGCTGCCGTAGACCCGCTCGAGCGCCACCCCGTCCACCTCGAGCTGCCAGGTGCCCACCTCACCCCCGGCCTGGCCGGGCATCTCCCACACCTCGCCCACCGCCCGCACCACGCACTCGCGGCCCCGGTGGGTGAACCAGCGTCCAATCAGTTGCTTGCCGTCAATCAGGTCAGATGCGTTCACGTTCATGTCTTTCTCCTTATCGTTCGCTGGACGCGGGCGGCAGGCCCCGTGGCGAGGGGTTGGGCAACTCCCGCACCGGCCTCCATTCGCCCTCGATCACCTCATCGCCATAGCGCTGCATAGCGGATGTATAGGGCTGTATCTCGTAGGCTGCCGGGCGGGGCAAAGCCGCACCCCCGCCCCCACCCCCGGCAGGCAGCGCCCGTTCCCCCGGCAGGACGGTCGCGCGTTCTGCGACTCCCACCCCTGCCGCGACTCCCGTTCCTGCCGCGACCCCGGGGTAGAGCCGCCCGCCCAGGGAGGACGTGCCCAGCATCTGGCGCACCCCCGTCGCCACGAAGCCGCCGATGAAGCTCATGGCCACCCGCTCGATGTTGAACAGGATGTAGGCCGCCGCCGCCATGCCCGCCAGCAGGAGGAGGACCCCCAGCAGCCAGGCCGTGACCACCGTCTGCAAGGCCTGTAGCGCCAGGGTTATCTCGGTCTTCGCAGCATCGAACTTGGCCCCCAGATAGCACAGCGGGTCGATGCCGCAATTACCCTGCTTGGCCGCGTCCAGCGCTTCCTCGCTCTTCTGTTTGACCGCCTCCAGCCGGGCCATCGCCTGATCTACGTAGGCGTTGACCTGGTTGACCGGGCGGTTGATGCCGATTTCCACCGCCGCCTTGAAGCCGACGGGCAGCAGGATCACGATGAGGATGGCCCCCATCACCGCCGCTACCCACTTGCCGAACCAGTCCGCCGCCGAACCTCGGGGGAAGATCAAAAGCGCCGCCGCCAGCGGGAACAGCGCCACCCCCACCTCCACCGTGAACGAAGCCACCACGATGAGGATGAAGAAAAACAGCATCAGCGGGATCAAGAGCAGGGTGGTCCAGTTGAGGTATTGGAGCACCTTGGCCGACCCCGCGCTGGTCCCGGAGGCGACGGATCGGGTAACCGCGTTCTTGGCCGCGTTCTCGGCGACTTTCGCGGTCATCATCTTGAGGGCCCCCACTGCCCCCATGAAGGGCACCACCCGCATGGCCAGCGCGTCGAGGCTATCCCCCGCATCGGAGAGGGTGGCGGCTACCGAGTCGGTGCCCCACTCCCGCGCTGCGGTCAGGGCCCCCTCCACCGTGTTGCCCACGAACCCGCTCGTCGAGAGCGAGAGCAACAGCCCCACCACCGCCAGCCGAACGAAAGCACCCTTGATGGCCTCCAGGCCACCGCCCAGGATGCCCTGCACAACGCCGTAGACGAACCCCAGCAGGACCAGGGCCAGGGCCAGCCCCGAGATACCCCCCTCGAGGCGGGCCAGGTCGCGGCTGATGCTCTGGAGCCAGCGCGAGAGGTCGAAGAAGCTCTGGAGCAGGTTTTGCTGCTGCGCCGTGCCGCTGGGGGGAGGCACCTGGGGCGGATCGGCCAGGGCCAGCCCCGCGAGCAGGGCCAGAACCAGAACGAGTAAGGGAAGAATCCTGATCCTGTGCACACTACCCTCCTACGGACGAATACAGGTGAGGTTCCCGTCCTGCCCCGGCCCCAGCACCCCATCCGGGCAGGCCACCGTGCGGGAGAGGGTGGCCAGCATCCGGAGGTTGGCGGTCTGGCTCTCGGCTTCCTCGCTGACCTGGGCCATGGTGCGCTCCACCTCGGCCTTCCAGGCGGTGATCTCGTCGGCCCGGCGCTGGAGCTCGAGGTCGATCAGGTTGGTGAGTTGCCGGGTGGTGTACGCCTGCTGGGCGGCAGTCTGCCGCACCGCCGCCACCACGTCCTGGGTGTTGGTGAGGTTCTGGCGCATGATCTTGGCCTGGGCGTCCACCAGCACCTCCAGCACCTCGCGGGTGGAGTTGGCCTCTTTAGCCCGGCGCACTACCTGCTCGGCCTCCCCCTCCTGCGAGGGCAGGGGGTTGGTGACCTGGAGCGCCTTGGAAAGGTCGTCCTGGGTCTGGTCCGTGGCGCTTTCGACCTGTCGCTCCGCTGCGGCGGCATTGGCCTCGACCTTGCCCCGTAGCTGGGCCAGCTTCTCTTGCGTGTGCAAGGTGTTGAGCTCGGCCAGCAGCAGATTGGGGTTGAGCTTGAGGGCCTCTACCGCCCACCACGAGGGGCTGCCGTTGGGGTAGGGGTTGTTCTTGATGGCCTCCACCTGCTTGTCGCGCACCCGCGCCATCCAGTTGGAAATCTTGGCCACCATCTGGCGGTAGTTGCGCCTGAGAGCAATAAAATCGCTCTCCAGTTGATCCGCTCCGACGTTGGCCTGGGCCAGCCCGATCTCCGCGCCCAGCCCGTTGACCAGGTAGCTCACCCCGGTGATGAAGCCCTCCTTTTTGAGCATGTCAAAATCCTGCTTCACCTCGTCCCACATCCCCACCGCCCGGTTCAGCGTGCGGTAGATCGTGCACACCCAGCGCACGCTCTCCAGGCTGAAGGCGCTGATAGTGGCGCAGGCTGTGCTGCCCCACTGCTGCACCTGCGCCCAGAGTTGCTCAAGAGCCGGTGGGTTCTGGGAGGGGGGCTCCGCCGCCGGGTCTACCACCACGCTGAAGAAGTAGGTCTTCTGCCCCACCGCCATCCGGGCCGCACTCGAGCCGCTCGGGGTGTTGGCCGCCGCCGTGAACGTCACCTCCACCGTGGCGTTTTTCTTGGGGTCCGAGACGGTGATGCTGGTGGGGCTGTAGGTCATCCCGGCAGGCAGCCCGGTAATGGCGATGGGGAGCGTTCCGGTGAAGTTCTCGGGCAGCACCGCCAGCGTCGCTTTGGCGCTCTTCCCCGGGGCCACCGAAACCGGGGTGGGGGCCAGGTCGATGAAGTAGTTCTGGGCCAGCCCCATCCCCGGAAAAAGAAAAAGCAGGGTCACAAAGAGCCTTCTCATGTTTTGTCTCCATACGCCAGCGCCCGCACCGCCCGGATCACGTCGCCGTAGCGCCGGGTAGCCTCCCGCCGCTGCTCCACCTCTTCCCGGGTCGAGGTGAACAGCCAGTAGTCCACCGGGCTCGGGCGCACCGCGATCACCTCGCCCTCCTTGCCCTCGCCGGTGCGAATCCAGGCCAGGGCCTCGGAGTAGACCCCCTTGACCCCGGTGAGCCCGCCGTGTACGGCGATGGCCCGATCGGGCATCGAGAGCACCTCGCGCATCACTTCAAGCTCCGCCTCGCTGCGCGAAAGCCGCAGCAGGAAGTGGAAGCTGGTGTTTTGTAAGAGGGCTCGGGGGCCCTCCCCGGCAAAGTCTGCGAGGCTCTGGGTGATGCTCCAGATGCCCCCGCCCAGGAAGCGGAAGCGCCGGTAGAGTTCCTCGATGAGGCGGCTGGCGTAGGGGCTCTGAAAGACCTTCCAGGCTTCATCGAGCACCACCAGCACCCGCCGTCCCTGGCCCTTTTTGGCCCGCTTCCATACCAGGTCGGCGATGAGCAGCGTGCCGATGATCTCCAGGTCGTCCTTGAGTCCCTCCAGCTCGTAGCACACCACCCGGGCCTGCGAGAGGGGCACGCTGGTGGGCCGGTCGAGGAACTGCCCCTTGGGGCTATCGCCCACCCAGGACTGAAGCCTGAGCGCCAGCTTCCGCGCCACTTCCTTCTCCGAGGATGAGGCCGGTCGGCTGCCCACCTCGTCCAGCAGCACCAGGGTCTGCACCAGGTCCGAGAGGTGAGCTCCCTGGTAGACCTTCTTGTAGCTCCCGTCCGGCTGGGGGAGGTCGGGGCTGGCTCGCTTGTAGGTCTGCTCGATGGCCGCCTCCAGGATGGCGTTCTCCACGGCCTCCTCGGTTTTGTCTTCGCCGGGCGGGAGGATCGCCCTGAGGAAACGCAGCACGTCCTGCAATTTCTCGGGGCTGGGCTCGGCCTCGCCCTCCTCGAGGTCGAACATGTTGACCGCCGTCTCCCCACCGGGGCGGATGTCGATGAACGCTCCGCCAAACGCCTCCACCAGCGCCTCGTAGTTCCGCCCCCGGTCGAGGATCACCACGTCCACCTCGTCGCGCCGGAGCAAATCCGAGAGCACGTACTGGGTGAAGAAGGTCTTTCCCGATCCCGAGCCCCCCGCGATGATGCCGTTCCAGTTGGTGGTCGTGGGGGTGAAGGGGTCGAAGCGGGTGAGGGAGAGGAAGCGGTTGTGGAACAGCACCACCGGCTTGTCGTGCCCCTTCCAGGCTCCCGTGAGGGGTACCAGGTCGGCGGCGTTGGACTCCAGCAGGCTCACCACCTCGTCGCTCATCCCCCCGCTGAAGGGGGCCCGGCTCTTCCAGGGCTCGAAGAGGCCGTTCTTGAGTTGCCGGAAGGGGTTGCCGGGGATTTCCGAAAGCCGCCCCACCAGCTGGCTCGCCCTGCGCTCGAGGGCCTCCCGCTCATGCTCGATCAGGATCAGGGCCACCCCCACCCGGTACACGTGGTCGCCGGTCTGGGAGATGTGGGCGATGGCCCCCTCGGTCTCCCGCTGCCCCACCAGGATGTTGGGGTCCACATAGGTCTCGGTGTTGGCGCTGGCCGCATAGAACCGCCGCGCCCGCGCTTTGAGGGCTTTGAGGGCCTTCTCGTAAGGCTCGTGGTAGAAGTCCACCACCAGGTAGAACTCCCCACCCCCAGCCAGGGCCAGCACGTCCCCCATCTCGGTGTAGGTCTCGTCGGGGATGGTGTAGAGGGTGAACATGCTCACCCAGCGCCCTCCCACGTAGAGGGCCTCGCGGTAAGAGTTGTCCACCTCGCTGCGCACGAGCTGGGTACGCAGGGTGGGGGGTTTGAGCCCCGGCATCTTCTCCACCGCGCCGCGCGGGTAACGCTGCCAGGTGGGGCGGTAGCGGGGCACCGAGGCCCTCGAGCCGGGGTTGAGGTAGCGGTAGGCCAGGCCGAAGACCGCCTGGGAGTCCATCTCCCGTACCTCCACCCCCCGCCCTCCCGCGATCATGCGGATGCGCTCGCGGATTTTAGTCCCCTCCTTGACCCGCTCGGCCAGTTCCACCTTCCCGAAGGGGAGCCGCCGGGGGCGCTTGTGGCCGTAGTTCACGGTCAGGAAGGCCCGCCGCCCCATCACCTGCCCCCGGGCCCACAGGTCGTGCCAGAACCGATGGCGCTCCTCCCCGATGGCGCGGGCGGTGGGATGGGTGGGGTCGAAGGCCTCCCGGTAGGCCTGAACGGTCTCCTCGGGGGCCGGGGCCGCTTCCACGAAGAGCCGCGCCCGCGTGCCCTGGGGCACCCCGTTCCTGAGGACGCTCCTCACCATGTAGAGCAGGCCCTCGAGTTCGCTTTGCGGCAGGAGCAGGGTGGGCTTGAGCACGAGCTCCACCCCGACCTCGCACCGCCCGTCCTCGAGGAACATCACCCCCTCATGGATCTCCCAGTACGGAAACTCCTCGGTGAGGGAGCGCTCCCGAGGGCGGTTGAAGAGATTTACATTACTCGCGGTCATGGCCAATGACGAGCGGCGTGGTCTCCTGATCCTTGCCCGGCGTATAGCGGTCGCTCTGGGTGAGCCACAGCGCCTCGTGCAGCAAAGAAGCTCCGGGGTAGCGTTCCCGGAGTTTTTCCGCCAGCATCAGCGCCACATAGCCGGTCGCGGCTCCTGCCAGAAGCCCCGCCGCCGGATGCACCCCCTCCATGAGGCGCAGGCCGATCACGAACCCCAGCCCGATGACCGGAAGCTGCCATAGCTCCAGGCCCACGATGGTGATGGGCTGGTAGAGGCGGTACACCCGGCGACGCACGCATCCCCCTAGCAGTTGGAGGTACCGCTGATGAAAATCCTTGCGAACGAGGGGGCCGCGGCCAGGATCACGCCCCCGATAGCCGCGCTGATCATGAGGGGCACGGCTTTCCTGCCCCCGATCATCAGGCTGATGCCGCCGATGGCAAACATGATGATGACCAGTGCCAGGCCGAAGGGGCCCTTCATCGCGTTGTAGATATTGCAGATGGCGGTGGTCAGGTTGTTGAAGGCCTGATCCGCCTGGGCGTGGGCCGCGCTCCCCAACCCCACCAGCACCATCCCCAGCAGCAAACCGCGAACCTCCGGCAGCGCCACCAGCCGCTTTGCCATAGCTCCAATCGTGTTCATCCTCTCACCTCAAACGATTTTTTATTACCCATTACGGGTAATATAATATTACCATATGCGCCTTGACCCAGAGGTAAAAAAGCAGGTGGAGGCTGCGCTGAAAACTCCAGTCCCTGCTCCGACCGATCCTGAGTTCGACGAGCTTCTGTTGCGCCTGCGCAAGGAGAACCCCGTAATCGCCAACCTGCTCGAGTCGGGGGTGATCTTCGACGACCTCCCCACCCCGGAGGAGGAGACCCAGCGGGCGGTATCCCGGCGGGAGGGCCTGCGCCTCCTGAAGCACCGCCTCCTCGACCGCTACGACGAGCTCACCGGGGAGTGGGTTCCCTCGCGGCCCAAGCAGGTCGCGGTGGGCTTCGTGGGGCTGGTGCTGGCCACCTCGCTGTGGTTCGCCTTCTCCACCCGCGAGACGAAGCCCGCCTCGGGAGGGTTGCCCGTGCCCGTGGCCTCTGCCACGAGCCAGAAGCCCGTGTCACCCCAGCGACCCGAGGGGGTCGCCAAAGGCGATCCCGGCTTTGCCGGTAACCTGGGCGACGCCGGTACTCAAGCTCAAGTGGAGGGCCGCCAGGCCCCCGGCGATGCCGGTACTCAGGGGGCTCAGCCTGAGCCTGCCCCCTCCAGCACACCGGCGTCCGCCGATCCCAGCACTCAAGGGGAATCTGCCGCCCCCACGCCCCCGCCCCCCTCCGGCTACTCCGAGGTGCCCCCACCGCCTCCTGGCTATTCCTCTGCGGGGTATCCTTCCGCCGGCGCGGCCCCCTCGGGGGCGGGCAGCCCCACTCCCCAGGCGGCCCCCCCTCCCCTCACCCTCTACGCCTACAGCCCCCGGGCCGCGCAGGCTGCGGCTACCCCTGCGCCCCTCACCCTGGCCAGCAGTGGGAGCACTCAGGCTTCCGCAGGGCCCCCGGGTGCACGGGACGTGAGTCCCGTCCCGACAGGGGATCGTCCCCTCACCCTGGGCGCTCGTCCGTCCGGTGCGGCTACCTCCTCTTCCCGCCCCGTCACGGGCAGCGTGGCCGATGACGTGGCCGCCACCCTCCAGGGGGCTCCTGCGCCCTCTGCCTCAGCCGCGGCCGGGGCGAAGGGCGGGGGCCTGACCCTGGGGAAGGAGACCCAATCCACCTTCGCGGTACGGGCAGTTGAGGGACAGGGCGGCCAGGGCGGGAGCTTCTATCTGGTAGGGGGGCCTGCTCAGGCTCAGGCTCCGCAGAATGCCTCCCCCCAGGGCAGCGGGGCACCTAATCTAACCAACACCCCGACTCCCGCTTTCCCTGCCTCCTCCCCACCCTTTGCGCCGCCCGCGTCAGCGCCGACACAGACGCAAGCCGCTCCAACCCTACCGGCTTCCCCCTACCCCCTGGGCACCCGCCTCAAGGGACGGCTGGGGGTGGGGGTGCTGATCGCCGAGCGGACTCCAGGGGCGGTGGCGATAGACGCCGAGGACGGTTCGACCTGGGTGGGGGAGGTCACCCTGGATGAGACCCGCCGCCTCAAGGGGCGGCTCACGCGGGTCATCAAGGACGGCCGGGAGTATGCGGTCAATGCCACCCTGCTCGATGCCGAGGGGACGCTCGGTGTGGCGGCTAAGGTGCGCGAGGAAGCCCCCTCCATCGCCGCTGACCTCATCCGGGGAAGCCTGCGGGGGGTGAGCGATTACGTCACCGCCGCCTCCCAGGCCAAAACCGTGACCGTGCTCCCGGGAGGCGGGGTAGCCCAGTCCTCGCAAACGCCCCCCCTTGAGCTCTTCATGGCCGGCAGCCTGGCCAACCTCTTCGCCCTGCAGCAGGACAAGAAGGCGGTGGTGCGGGTGGCCCAGGCCGATAAAGGAACGGAGGTGGTGATCCTTGTTGTCCCCAACCAGGACCCCGCTGCGGGGAAGTGAGCGCGGGGGAGCCCTCGAGCGAATCCTCGAGGCCCTGCGCTGCGACCTGGCCCTCACCGAGGGCCAGCTCCTGCGCCACTTTGGGATGGTTCCCTCGGAGAAAGAGGCTCAGGGCGTGGGCCTCTTTGTGGTGAGGGCGGTCCTGAACCCCTCGCACCACGCCAACCGGCTCATGGAGGTGCGCTTTTTCACCTCCCACCTCTGGGTGAGCCGCCTGGGGCCGCCCCTGCTGCGCCACCTGGCCGGGGTGGGGGAGATGCGCCACCTCCTGGGGGTGCCAACCCACGAGTGGCGCACCGACACCCACCGCGTCCACTACCGCGAGCAGCCGGATGCCTACTGGTACAGCAAGATCGGCCCCATCGCCATCGAGTACGACGCGGGCAGCTACGCCCTGCCCCTGCTTCAGCGCAAGGTACAGACCTTCGCCCTGCGCTTCGTGGGGCAGTACTGGGGGGTTCCCACGGAGAAGAAGGCCGCGAGCCTCAGGGCGAAACTGGGGGGGTATGGGTTGGAGCCGCGTTTCGTCATCGTGGCCCCGTGGTGGTAGACTTCGCCGCCGAGTGGACCCCCGGACCCGAGCCCCGGTCCCCCGCGGACCGGGGTTTTCTCCTTCTCCTGTTGCCGGGCAGGAGAGGGCCACGGCCCCTGGACCGCAGGCAGATTCCATTCGGATGCGCCAGAACCCGTGCGCCTTTGGGAGGAACTGTGGGCGCGACCAAGCCCAAGCTGGCCCGCTATGGCGGCAGCGCGAGCCCTGGAGTCGCCGTCCAGCGGAGCCGCTCGGCCGCCACAGCCCCGCCGCGCTGCCCCAGGGGCTGCTGGGGCAGATGGGTTGGCCAACCCCCCTGGGCGAAGCACTATAAGAGCTCCTTCACATCCCTGGCCTCCAGCCCACCCTCCTGCTCCATGCGCTCGAAGCGACGGGGATAGGGGTGGTACACCCGTATGAACTCAGCCTGCCCGAGCCTCCTCCGGCTGTACCACCCCATACGCAGCAGGGTGTTCTTGAGGCTGCGGGTGGTGTAGGCCCGCAAGCTCGCGACCACCATCATCTGTTCGCTGCGCAGCCCGGCCCCCCGGCTCATGAACGCTATACGCCCCCTGGGGTTGCGCCTCATGAAGCGCCAGCCCTCCCGCTCCGCAATGCGGATGGCCCGGCGCAGCAGCACCGCATCGGCCACCGCCGTGGCCCTGGGGCGGTAGAAGCGGGTCATCCCCAGCACCTCCACCCGTCCCTTGGGGCCCACCACCACCGCCCTGCCCAGCACGGTGGGGATGACCGCCAGGTACCGCCGCCGCACCAGGTCGTAAAACGTAGCCCTGGGGATGACCTTTAGGGCCTCCTCCATCAACATCGGCCCCCGGAGGTGGAGGCTACGGAGGAAGCGTTGGTACTTCTCCGCTAGGCCCACGGGTGGGGAATCCCCAGGGGGGTCAGCGCTCCTCGATCTCGATACGCGTACCGGCCATCACCGAACGCCTCAGGAGGAGCTGCCGCCCGGTCCCGATCTCCACCAGCGCCCACTCCAGTTGGATCTCCCCCGGGCGCACCCCCTCGAGGGTGATCAGCCCCGAGAGGGCCTCACCGGGGTTGATGAGGGTCCTCAGGGGCTCCCGCTTCAGGCTGTAGGGGAGGCGGTTACCCCCCTGGGTGACCGTGAGCCGGCCGGGGTCTGCCGCGATGGTGCGGTTCCCCCGGTTCTCCAGGGTGAAGAAGACCGTCACCGTCCCCTTCCCGTCCGAAGGCACCTGTGCCGCGGTGGTAAACCGCACCAGCTCGGGGTTCACCGGGGGCGCCGGGGCCGGCCCGCCCGCCTGGGGCTCTGGGCTTGGGGGCGGGCTGCTTGCCGGCGGGGCGTAGGGGGGAGAAGGGACCTGGGCCCCGCCGCCAGGGGGCACCGTCCCCGCCTGGGGCCGCCGGGTCCGGCTAAGCTCGATCACGTACCGGCGCGGCCCCACCCCCGGCCCGATCTTGATCACGAAAAGCAGCGTGCGCCCGGCCACCTCCACCACCAAATCGGTCTGCCCCGCCTTCTGGGTGGCCGAGAGCAGGATGCGCGGCCCAGCGCTTTCCACCCGCAAAAGCTCCCCTTTGGCCGAGGCTAGGGTGCTCACCGTGTCCCAGAAGTCCATCACCGTGGTGAAGCCCGGGGAGACCTCGATCACCCCCGGCACCCGGGTGAGGTCGTCGGCGTAGTAGGTCCTAAGCACCGATTGACCCACAGCCAGCGGGGCGATCAGCATGAACGCGAGGGTTAGCGGTTTGTAATAACTTATTGCCTTCATAAGAGCATTATATGACAACACCCCTGTTGCCGAGAATGCTAGCGAACTCGCTTACGGTCGCTGGATGTTTCTTTCGCCGCGCGACGGGGAAGGGGCTTTTGCTTCCCTCCCAGGGGAACGCTTTGTGGCAGCAGCAGCCATATTGCCCGGAAGAAGGAGATCAGGCCGGGCACCAGAATCAGCATCAGGTACCACGCCGAGAGCAGCTTTTCTACGTCGAGTTTCCGGGCTTGCGCATGCACTGCTGGCCAGACAACGAGCAGTTCCAGGGCTCCCAGCACCAGCAGTGTCCAGAACTTCCACACGGAGAAGCTGCCAAACAGCGCTATAAAACGTAGCACCAGTACGCCGACAAAGACGATAGAAGCAGCGTCCACAGTGCCGGGCTTGGAGAGCCCCGTCGCCGCGAATACGATCATTTCAGGCAGGAACAGCGCCCGCCAGCTCAAGGCCCGCAAGGCGGCCGTCAGGAGGTGGGGTTTAGGCGGTGGGCCGGGTGGCACCAGCTCCACCACGAACGCCGGCGGGGCCTTCGTGCGCCCCTCCGTCACCTCCTCTTCCCGCAGGCGATACCGCCCTCCCTTGGGGCGGATGGAGGGCGCCGGGCAGGTGCGGTTTTGTAACCAACCCGCCACCAGGTCTACCTCGTCGTTGTCCAGCAGGCGCTTTCCCCGCAGGTAGTCCTTGATGGCCCCCTCGTCGCGTAGGGCCAGCACGCCGTCCACCCGGCCCTGGGGTTCCCTGAGCTCCGGGTTCAGCACCACCGGCAGGGCGGAGATCGCCCTCCCTGAGCCTTCCCAGACCCGCCTGGCCTCGGTCTCAGCGATAAGGGGGAACTCCGCGACCACCAGCACCCCCGCCGGGCCTACGTAGAAGGTGGCGGGAACCCTCTCCAGCGTCACCCGGCGCATCCGATGCTCCTGCCCCTTCGCACCAGGCGAAGCCCCTCCCGATAGGGGATCGTCCCCCGGGTGCACGGGACGTGAGTCCCGTCCCGATAGGGGATCGTCCCCACGCTGTACCGGCTCTCTGCGGGAGAGCATCCGCACCGCCTCCAGGGTCTCCTCCGGGGAGAGCCGTCTCCTGCCGCAGCGGACACGGGCCTCCAGGGTCTCCCGCCGCATCCGCAGGGCACCCCTCACCGCGAGCCGGGGGAAACGGGGGACCAACCGGACCTCCGCGTCCAGCCGGGCCTGCTCGAGGGCCTCTCGCGTTTGGGCCACCACCCATACCCCGCCAGGGCCTACCCAGATTTCATACGCCCCGTCCCGCTCCTGGATGCGGTAGACCGGGCCGGGGGGTTCTTCAAACCCTTTCCCTGAAGCCTGCCGTTCGTTCTCCTGCGGTGGGCGGAAAGTCGCATTCGCCTGCCTAGCCCTGGCCGCCAGCACCCCCTCGAGTACCGCCACCGCCGCCCGTCCGGCCCGTTCGACCTCCTCCCTCGAGGGCATGGGCATCTCCACGGGTTTGCCGTGCACCACCCGGTTGCGCAGCTTCAAGAACCAGCGCACCTTGCGCAGACCCTCGGGGTCTATGAGGTGCTTAACCTGATCCAGAAGCTCCCCGGCTCCCTTGACCGGGCCTCTGGCTCCCAGCCGCTCGAGCAGGGCTTCTACCTGCCGGCCGTACCCAACGGCGATGTCGTTGACGCTCTGCATGTTGCTACGTTATCTCCGGATCGCCCCACTCCTCCCCGGCAAACTCCAGGTGGGCCTCGTCGGCCAGCCGGGTAGCCTCCCAGAAGGCTTCGTCGAAGCTGCCATAGCTTCCCAGCACCGTTTCGAGGCCCTCCTCGCTGCGGTGCACGGCTTGGAAGGTGTGGATATCCGGCTGACGCACGAACCATACCCCCTTCCCTCGGTAGGACTGGAAGACCTCACGCTCTCGAATCATCCCGTTCATTCGTATGATCACCGTCCACCTCCCTGTCGCTCACCCCACGGGGTCGGCCCAGCCGCCAGGTGTAACAAACCCTGGAACCCTCCCGTATTCTCTCGAACTGCACCCGGCTCTTCAACAGCTGCTCCTCGAACCTGCTCTCCGCCACCAGCTCGTAGAGCGTGCGGAACCCCTCCCGCTCCCGCACCCGCACCTCCCGCCACACCTCACCGCCCGCCTCCACGGGCCTCGAGAGGAAAAGCTCCTCATCGTGGCAGGCCCGCACCACGATGGCCCCAGGCGGCATCCTGAGGGAAAGGACCACGATCTTAGCTCGAGGCCGGATCCACATGCAGCACCTTCCGATATTCCCCCCAGGCCCGCTCGAGCGCCTCCTCGTACTCCGGCCAGCGCTCCCGCAGCGTCCACCGCAAGGAGGCCAGCCCCTCCCCCTGGGGCCAGTCCACACTGGCCACCAGTTCCCCTAGGTCGCCCACCGGATCGTCCCGCAACTGCTGCAACAGCAACCACTCATAGAAGGAGAGGCTGTTCCAGGGCGTGAGGTCTCGAGCTCCCTCCACGTACAGCGAACGCTCCTCGTAGGGGCTCTCCCGCCCCAGCCGCACTGCCATACTCCAGTCGCCCTCTTCATGCCACAGCCCAGCCCGCTCGAGGGCCTCCTCGGCCCCGGAGGCAGCGACCCGGATGGTCGCCGGGAGCTCTGTCCTCTCGTCCATCCCCAGCACTACCCAGACGTGTATGTACTTCTCCTCGCGCATCTCCGCACTCCACACCTTCATCCTCAGAGGGAAAAAACCACGTCCTGGACGGGTAGAATGTAGGGTAAGGCGTGATAATCATCGCAAAAACTCCCCATCCTACACCTCCCTACATCCTCCCTACATCCTGAAAAATCAGTCCTGAACGGCAAAAAAAGAAATGGATGTAGGATGTGTAAGGAAATCCGGGGTTATCGCGTATATGAAATTTTTTCGTGGCGTCAACCCCAAAAACCCTACATTTTCCCTACATCCTACATAAACGACGTTCTGGACAGCTTTCCTGGGATGTAGGGTCGCTGTAGGGTCATGTAGGTTGTGTAGGATCACCCCCCTGATTTTCATAATCTTCATACGAACCCCTTCATGTCTCATTTTTCCCTTCCGTGGGAAGCTCCATCCCGAGGAAGAAGATTCCCTCTGCAAGCCTCCTTCGCTCGAGCCCCCGCTGTTCCAGTTCGGCCACGAACGCTTTCTGGCTGAGCATCCTCTCTCCTTCCTCGAGGGCCCATTCCTGATAGGCCGCGTACAGCGCTGACGATGCAGTTCGCCCGCTTCCAAGCCTGCACCGCTCCTTCAGGAACCTGCCTACCTGGTCCTCCCGCTCGCGGTAGGCGCGGTTGGCCTGCGCTATTGCCTCCGGCTCCCGAAGGCCCTCCTGGTAATACATCCGCAAGCCCTGCACGGCCCAGGCCAGAAGACCTACCGACTCTTCTCGCAACTTCCAGGGCAGGGTGCGATCCCGGCGTTCAGGTGGGATGGTCACGTTGAAGGGGATGAGCTTGATGCGCCGCCAGAACGCCTCGCTATGGTCCCTCGAGCGCGGCAGATGGTTGGCGGCGATCCACACCTTCCAGGTCACCGTGAAGGTGATGGGATTCTCGCGGATTTTGCGGGCGGTGAGGGTGTTGTCCCCGCTCATACTCTTGAGCAGGGCGCTGCGCCAGATGCCTTCGGGGTCCACCTCCTGCATCACCACCAGCCGCTTGCCCCGCATGGCCGCGATCTCCGTGGGGTGGCGGTCAGAGTTCCTTTGCAGGAGCAGTTCCGGGTCGGCCCGGTGGGCGTAGGGACCGAAAAGCCAGGAGAGGACCTCAAGGAAAACGCTCTTGCCGTTGGCCCCACTCCCGTAGCACAGGAAGATCACGTGCTCGCGGTTGTCGCCCAGCAGGCTATAGCCCACCGCCTTCTGCACGTAGCGCCGCAGATTCTCGTCCGGCAGCACCTCCTCCAGGAAACGCTCCCAGCGCGGGCACTCAGCATAGGGATCGTAGGGGTGAGGGAGGACGTGGGTATGCCAGGCGAGCTTCCGGTGCGGGCCCAGCGTCAGCGACTCCAGGTTGAGCACCCCGTTTTCCAGCGGAAGCTCGTCGGTCCTCGCGTCGAGCTCCCACTCTCGCACCCGCAGAGCCCACGAGGCCATCACCACGCTGTTTCGCACGGTGCTGAGCCGGTCAGACTTCTGCGCCCACTTGAAGAGCTTCTGGCTCTTGTCTGTTTCGCCCGCCTCTCCGGCTTGAAGCGCCTCCTGCAGGACGAGTTGCGGGAGGCGCTGCATGATCTCCAGCGCCACTGCGTCGCTTCTCTCCCAGTGCGTGCCCGCCCACACCAGCCAGCCCTGGCCCTCCACGTGGGCCAGATCAGCGCCGAAGTGCTGCACGATCCGGTCGGCGTTGGCCCCCTCGGTATCGAGGAAGGGGGAGACCGCTCCCCTCTTGGGGGGCCAGTCCTCGTCCTGACGGTGGGGGGCCTGGTGCGCTGCTTCCCCGTCAGGGGAACACCGATAGGCCCCCTCCACGAGCGTCAGCAGCCGCGCCTTGAGGCTCTCTTGCCCCTGGGCGTGGGCCCACTCGCACGCATCCAGGCCGCCCCCCAGGGGTTCCAACGTAGCAACATCCGCGGCCCTGGCCGCAAGGTGTTCGCTACCCCGCCTAGCGGCGGCGAAAGAAGCGTCTCGCGAAGCAGCTTGAAGCCAGCGCTCGAGGGCTGTCCTTCCTCTTTCGTCCTCATCGGCGTAGAGGTATACCCTTCGACCCGCCAGACTCTCCCAGGGCACCCGGCCCTCCACACCGGGGATACCGATCACGTCCAGCTTCTCCTCGAGGGCGAACCAACTGGTGATGGCGTTGAGTTCGCCTTCCATCACCAGCACTGCCCGCTCGGGGTGCTGCCCGAACCCTGGGGAGTACCAGGGTGGAGCTCCCCGGCCCGGGGTGAGGTAGCGGTAGCGGTAGCCCGCCCCAGGCGCCAAGAGCCTTGTCTTGACCGCCTGGAGCTCGCCAGAAGGCCCCAGGATGGGGATCACCAGGTCGCCCTGGCGGCTTTTCCCCAATCCCACCCGCCGGGCCTGCTCGAGGGTGATTCCCCGCCCCGCTATGGCCGCCTCGTCGAGGCGCCGCTGGGCCTCTTCCAGGGCCCGCCGTTCCTCCGGGGTGAGGCCCGGTGCCCTTTGGTGAACAGCGGCGTCCGCCGTCTGTCCCAACAGGGGATCGTCCGCCCGGTGAACAGGCCCGTCAGGGCTCTGTCCTACGCCACGCCAAGGCGCGGCGTGGGGATCGTCCGGTGAAGCCGCCCCAGCCCCCCTGCGTGGATGCTCAGCGAGAGGGCGTCGGACGGCCAGGGCCGCCTCTTCGCCCGCCCTGGCCTTGAGCAATTCCGCCGCCTCCTCCTTGCTCATTCCAGCCCGGAGCAACAGGTGGAAGGCGTTTCCGCTCTCCCCGCTGCCATGGTCCTTCCAGAACCACATCCCCCGTGCCTGGAATAGCGAAAGCGAGGGGTGCGTGTCGCCTCGCCACACCGCCCGGCATACCCCGGCTCGCCCCGGCCTGGCCCCCGACTCCGGCCAGAGTTCGCACACCAGTGCAGGCAGGTCAACCCTCTCGATGGAGTGCGTCAGGGCGTCCTTCGTCATCGGTGTCTTCCTCCAGCTCATGGCAGAGCACCTCCAGGCTCTCCCCGCGCCAGACCTGGACCTCGAGCCAGGCCAGCCCCACAGACACCAGGAGCCGCCCGCCCATTTCCATGCCCAAAGCCTGACAGGCGAAGCGGGCCCTGCCGGTCATCTCCAGCACCTCCTGAATCGCGTCAGGGAGCAGGGACAGCGGGTGCAGCATCATCCCCATCCCTTCCAGATCGAAGGCGATCTCCGGAAGAGGTCGGGTGTCCGGGAGCCGTGACCGCATCTCCTGAGCAGAGCGCAGCAGCTCTGCGATTCTGCCCGCAGGGAGGCTCACCGCCAGGCTCTTGTGGCGGGGTATCAGCAAGAACAGATCTCTGTCCATTTGCATAGTGTTCTGGTGCGCCCTGCGCACCCTGGTTATCTCCTGACGCTAGCACGATTTCCAGGGCTCGCCGGACAAAATGAGAAAAATCTCCACTTTCGCTGTAGTGACGTACTAGGCGGATGTTTCGTGGCTTGGGTGGCACTCGAACCCCTCCGCGATCCGTAACAGCAGCTTTTCCTCGCTCACGTCCAGCCGCAGCGCCAGCGCCTTCGCCAGCTTGCGGCTGCACACCAGCGAGGGCCGCCGCACCTCGCCCCGCTCGTACTTCGTCAGCAGCGAAACGGTGATCCCCGCTTCCACCGCTAGCGCCTCCTGGCTGAGGCCCGCCTGCTTCCTCAGCTGGCGAATGATGTTCGGGCACTCCATGCAGTCAATGGTAATATATTACCTATCAATAGACAATATATTACATGCAATACAATATTCCCATGGCCAAGAAAAGCTTCCGTACAGCATCCCAACCTTCCGAAAGTCTTTCCCCCGACTGGGCCCGGCTATTGCTGGCCCGACGGGAGAAGCTGGGTCTTTCCCGCGAGGCCCTGGCCCTGGCCGCAGGGGTTTCCCCCTCGCTCATCGCCAAGCTCGAGCGAGGCACCCACGACATCCGGGACATGAGCGTAGGCCGTTTGCAAGCCTTGCTGCGGGCGCTGCATCTCCCTTCGCTGGACCTTTTGTTGGGCGGGAGCGAGGTTGGGGATTTCCCCTCCACTCCCGGCCTGACCCCGCTGCCCTACTACCCGGCGCTGGCCCCAGCCTGTGTGGGAGAGGAAGCGCCGGGTAGAAGCCACTTCGACACCCGCCTCCTCCCCACCCGGCCGGGCTACGCGGGCTTCTTCCTGGCCACGCTGGAAGGGGACGCGCTGCGCTCGGAGGATCTCCCTCTCGCCGAGGGTTCGCTGCTGGTGGTGGAGCGCAAGCCCGCCCGGGAGCGGGGCATGGTCCTGCTCGGCCTCGTCGAGGAGACCCGCCGTCCTTTGCTCTACCGTCTATCGTCGGAGCCCCGCCTGGTGCGGCCCGTGGGTGGGGTGGGAACGGTGTACTGGCTCCTGCCGGATGGCTCCCTGCAATTGCCTGCGGGTAAAAAGACGCTCATGTACCCCCTCGCGGTGGGAGTTGTCTACGGGGAGTTCCGCCAGTTATGACGCGGACGGACGATTCCCTGTCGGCACGCTCTGCGAGTGTACAGCGCTGCGCCCTCTACACCCGCGTTTCCACCGAGGAGCAGGTCGAGCGCTACTCGCTGGAGGCTCAGCAGGAGGTGCTCACGCGCTGGGCCGGGGTGCTGGGGTATGAGGTGGCGGCCACCTACACCGACCCCGGCTACTCGGGCGCTCAGGAGGATCGGCCCGCTCTGACCCGTCTGCTCGCGGATGCACAGGAGGGACGTTTTGCGGTGGTGCTGGTCTACCGGCTCGACCGGCTGGCCCGCAAGGTGCGTCTGGCCTACGACCTCATCGAGCGGTTGGAGCGGTGTGGGGTGGGACTCATGAGCTACTCCGAGCCGAATATCAATACCACCACCTCCATCGGTAAGGCGGTGCTGGGGATCATGGCCGTCTTCGCCGAGTGGGAGCGGGACACCTTCGCCGAACGCAGCCGTCTGGGCATGCACAAGGCCGCCCGGATGGGAAAGTACCTCGGTGGCATCGTTCCCTATGGCTATACCGTCGAAGACGGTCGCCTGGCTCCTTTGCCCGAGGAGGCAGCGGTGGTGCAGCAGATGTTTGCCTGGGTGGCCGAACGGGGCTGGAGCACTGAGCGGGTAGCCCAGGAACTCAACCGCCTGGGCATCCCCCCGAAGTACCGCCGCGAGGGGCGCGGGGTACGGGGTAAACGCACCGCCGGGGTCTGGCGCGGGGGTGGGGTGCTGCGCATCCTCAAGAACCGTACCTATATCGGTGAGTACGTATACGGCAAGCGCACCCGCAAACCTCAGCCTGAACTGGTGTCGGTGCCGGTACCCCCCCTCGTGGAGCCTGTCCTCTTCGAGGCGGCCCAGGAGCAGCTATCCCGCAATGCCCTGTTCGCCCTGCGCAACGCCCGCAGCGTGTATCTGCTCAAGGGACTCATCCGCTGCGGGATGTGTGGGCGCGCCTATGTCGGATCAGCCGACTACTACGCGTGTGTAGGGCGAACCAACCGTCAGGCCTCTCCCATTCCCGAGATGAGGTGCACCGCTCCGCACGTGCGCAGAGGAGAGCTGGAAGAGAGGATCTGGCACGACATCCGCTCCTTCCTGCTCAACCCTGGTGAGGCCTTGCAGGCTTTCATAAATGAGGAGTCCCCGGAAAGCAATGAAGTCTCCCTGCTGGAAAAACGCTTGCAGGCCCTCCTCGAAGCCCGGGCCCGCCTGCTGGATCTTTATCTGGAGGGAGGGGTGGAAAAGGAAACCTACTACGCCCGCCTCGAAGATCTGGACACCCGCGTCCGGGAAGTCCAGGCGAGCGTGGAAGCAGCCCGGCAGCGCTCCGTCGCCGAGCGCCAGCGCAAGGAAGCCCTCCACTCCCTGGAGAGCCTCTCGGCCCGCCTGCGTGATCGGATAGACCGCCTTACCCCGGAAGAGAAGCAAGCCGTGGCACGAGAGCTGGTGGAGGGGGTGACGGTGCGGCCCGGAAAGGGAGAGGTCGAGGTTGAGGTGCGTTACCGGTTCGGGCAGGTTGCACCTCACACGGGCAGGGGTTCATGGCCGCAATCAACAAAAACCGCGCGGGATAGGTGAAGCTGGCCCGGGCCCGCGAGATGGTCACCACCCCGTCCTCCAGGGGCTGGCGCAGCACCTCCAGGGCATCGCGGGAAA
>Ga0209381_1001487_pt1 | contig 37341 bp, 28 predicted proteins | sample DewCreD2012metaG_FD_184111 | JGI IMG/M metagenome (GOLD analysis project Ga0209381, IMG submission 184111) | Hot spring sediment bacterial and archeal communities from British Columbia, Canada, to study Microbial Dark Matter (Phase II) - Dewar... ... | reverse complement strand
AACCCCACGCCAGTTGAGCATTCCTGCGGGTAACTCGATTTTCCCGACCCGCTCGCATCCCCACTACCGTTGACAGGAATCAACTACGCAACCGGCTCCTCCGGCAGCCGGTCGAGTATCATCTGGTTGTATCCGATGATACCCTGCAGGAGATTGTTGAAATCGTGCGCCACGCCGCCGGCCAACTGGCCCACCGCCTCCATCTTCTGCGCCAGCAACAACTGTTCATGCAGCCGCTTGCGTTCGGTGATGTCGGAAATGATATGAACGGCGCCATCATAACGGCCGTCCGCATCCACGATCGGATCCACGGTGATTTCAAACCAGGATCCGTCCATTTGCATTTCTATGGTTTCGCGCCGCAGGCTGGCACGCGCCCGCAAGATGGGACATTCGGGGATCGGGGAGCCTGTGCCGTGCACAACCTGCCAGCAGTGCTTTCCAACCAATTCTCCGGCGCTCCGCTGGAAATACTTTTCGGAGATCTGGTTTGCTCGCAGTATTTTATTTCCCGAATCCAGGATCCATATGGTGCTGTTGGTGGCGTTGAAGGTTCGCTGCCACTCCAGGGCCATGCGCCCGGCTTCCTGTTCCGCCCGTTCGCGTATACGGCGATTGGAAATCAACGGCGCCATGTAGGCGGCGATGGATTCCAACAGGCGTTCGTCGTGCGTGTCGTAATCCGTACTCTTGTTGGCCAGTGCAATTTGCCCCAACAGGACATCGCCAAGCAGGATGGGCACGGCCAGACAACGTTCCAAAGGCACATGGCCCTGAGGCGGACGCAGAGACTCGTTGGAACACAACGTGCGTTTTTCCCGCAGCGATCGTCCCCAAAGGCCGCCCCATGCCTGGCGCGGAAATACGATGGTTTTGTCGGGCACCTTGCACCGATCCCATGCATGACCGGTCAACGATGGACATACAAAGTCGCCGTCGTCATTGATGTACCCGAAGTAGCCCAATGGGCTTCCCATGTGCTCCAGGATCAAATTGAGGACATCCGCGTACGCTTCGTCGCCCGGATGCAATAGCAGGGCATCGGCGATGTTCTTCTTCAACGCCACTTCGGCCATGGTCCGCCGTAGGTCCGCTTCGGCCTGTCTTGCGGCGCGGCGTTCCCCGGCATGGCGTATCGCGCGCCTGATACACGGATCAAGTTGTTTCAGGTCCGCCATGGAGAGGGCGTCGCTCACACCGGGAAAGAGCGATTGCAAGGCGGCCTCGTCTACCGCGGCGGCCGAAATCAGAATGACCGGCATATCTTCGTCGTGTGTCCGGATGAGTTCGAGCGGATCGGCGCCGCCAAAGGCGACCGTCGGATAACCGGATAAGACGATGTCCCACGTTTCTTCGGCCAAGGCGCATGCCAGCCCGGCGGAATCGTCCACCCGTTTCCACTCGAAAGCGCCGCCGGCCCGCCGCAGCCTGCGCACGATTGATTGCGTGTCTGCCTCGGAATCGTGAACGATAAGCACCTTCAGAGGATTGCCGCCCGATACATCGTCCAACGCATGTCCGCTACTCAACGCTCATCCTCCCCAAGTGGGCTTGCAGCCCAGTAGACAATTATATTGGAATCGCGCCACGGCGGGAGGGAGCGCCTCCCGTCATTGATGAAGCCATCCGAATCAGTCTGACAACTATTATACCACATCGGACCGTTGTAGGGTTACTTTTTGCCAACGTAGACTGGACAGTCTGCGCCACCGGGGCGGTTTTTTCACCGGGTTCTTTGATCCTTTGCCTTGGTAATGATCCTTTGTATTTTGGACAAGCGAAATCAAATTTATTTACGACCTCTCAGCGGATTACGGCGCTTACTGCGGGGAGTTTTTTATCGGGATGACGATGACGATGACGATGACGATGACGAGAACGATGACGATAACGATGAAGAGGACGGGGACGAGCACGAAAAGAGACGGGGTTGTGGGCAGAACCTACGTCAGGCGGATTGCGCCCTGAATTTTTTCCATGCGGCGGGCATGAGGAAAAGAAACGCCCAAAAGGCCGGGGGCGTCGTCGATCCACCGCTGTTTCCCGCAAGGCCGGTGCAACCGCTTTCGCCTTCCCCTTCCCCCTCTCCCTCGCCTTCCCCTTCGCCCTCGCCCTCGCCGCTTTCCTGAACACGGATAACGCCGTTGAAAACCCATGGCGCAAGCGGGAGTCCGTTTACATCCGACATGCTGGCGTTGCCGAACGACAGCGGGTAATCGCCCGGGGACGCATTGGTCAACGCCGTAAAATGGAGCGTGGCAAGGTCACCGTTCGCCATGGCGTTGGCATTGAGTCCCCAAAACACAAGATGGAGCACGCCGGTTTCCGGCACGTTGGATAAAACCGTTTTTGCGGCGGTTACGGCCGCCGGGCCTTCTTCCGCGGATACAAACTGAATGGCGGCCGCGTCGAAATAGAGTTTCATGGCCGCAACGGCGGGTGCGGTTCCGTTTGTTTGCAGCGTGATGGAGATGGCTGCGGCGCCGCCGGGCGGCACGGTGTCCGAACCGGCCGTCAGCGCCGGATTGGCCTGTTGAACGATCGTCAAACAACTTACGGCCAGCAACGCGCCCAATGACGACAACGTATTTTCTCCCTTGCCTGTTTTTATTCAACTTTACCACACAAAGGCCATTTTTCGCGAACCTTTTACGTCCAACGGTGTCGAATGAAGCGGAAAGACGACAAAACCCGCCCGGCGGGAACACGAAAGGAAACGCCCATGAAAACGATTCGACCATTCACGTTGTGCGCCGTTGCCGCGGCTTTTCTGACGGTCTGCGCGGCCTTTGCCGAACCGCCCACGGAAGGCGGCCTGTATGCCATGGACCGGGACAACCGTCCGCTCGGCGCATGCCCGTTGCGGCACACGGATGTAGCGGCGGACATTTCCGGGTTCATCGCCCGCGTGACCGTCACGCAGCAATTCGAAAACACGTTCACGACGCCCATCGAAGCCGTCTACACGTTTCCGCTTCCGGAAAACGCGGCGGTGGATCGCATGACGATGCATATCGGCGATCGGGTCATCAAGGGTATTGTAAAACCGCGCGACGAAGCCCGGCGCATCTATGACGCAGCGCGGCAGGCGGGGAAGGCAGCGAGTTTGCTCGATCAGGAGCGCCCGAACATTTTCACGCAGTCCGTGGCGAACATCCTGCCGGGCGACCGGATCGAAATCGAGATCTCGTATGTCGAACGGCTGCCGTTCCGCGACGGACAATACACGTTCGCGTTTCCGATGGTCGTCGGGCCTCGCTACATCCCCGGTTCGGCGGCCCCGAATCCGCTCGAAGGCCGCGTCGCCGGCACGGGCCAAGTCCCGGATGCGTCGCGCATCACGCCGCCCGTCACGCCGGAAGGCACGCGCGCAGGCCACGACATTTCCCTGAAAGCCGCCATTGACGCGGGTCTGCCCATCCAGGACATCCAGTCCGAACTGCACGAGGTGGACATCGAACGCCCCGCGCCGCAGCGGGCCATTGTGCAATTGCGCACCCGCAAGGACATCCCGAACCGCGATTTCATTCTCCGGTACGCGGTGTCCGCGCCGGACGTCCGCGACGCGGTGCTTGCGCACGGCGGCGCGCAGGGCGGATTCTTCATGCTTTTCCTGCAGCCGCCCGAACGCGTCGCGCCGGAACAGGCCACGCCGAAAGAAATGATCTTCGTAATAGATTGCAGCGGTTCGATGAGCGGATTTCCCATCGAAAAGGCCAAGGAAACGATGAAGCGCTGCATCGAACAGATGAATCCCCGCGACACGTTCAACCTGATTTCGTTCGCGGGCGGGACGGGCTACTGTTTTCCGAACGTCGTGCCGAACACGGCAGAAAACCGCACGGCGGCGTTGCGCTACCTCGAAAAATTGCAGGGCGGCGGCGGAACCGAGATGATGCCCGCGATTCAGGCCGCACTCGGCGGACCGCATGATCCCGAACGCCTTCGCACCGTCTGTTTCATGACCGACGGGTTCATCGGCAACGACATGGAAATCCTCGGCGCGATCAAGGACAACGCGCAACAGGCGCGCGTATTCGCGTTCGGCATCGGCAACGGCGTCAACCGGTTCCTCATTGAAGGCATGGCGCGCACGGGACGCGGCGCCGCCGAAATCGTCACGCTCGAATCGAAATCCGACGAGGCCGTCCGGCGTTTCCATGAACGCATTCACAGCCCCGTCCTGACCGACATCGCCATCGAACTGAACGGATTGCCCCTGTACGATCTCCAACCGTCGCCGGAAGCGATCCCCGATTTGTTCGCCGCCGAACCCCTCGTGCTTTGCGGACGCTACGACGGACCGGCGAGTGGAACCCTTGTGGTGCGCGGCCGGACGTCCGCCGGTCCCTTCAAACGCGCGATATCCCTTGAGTTGCCCCGCGAAGCGCCGGAACACGACGTGCTCGCGCCGCTTTGGGCGCGGGCGCGCGTGGATGCGCTCATGAACGACGACTGGCGCGGCATGCAGCAAGGCCAGCCGCGCGCCGACATCAAACAGGCGATTACGGATCTCGGCGTGACGTTCCGCATCATGACGCAATTCACGAGTTTCGTCGCCGTCGAGGAAAAGATCGTCAACCAGGGCGGGCAAATGCAGCGCGTGGACGTGCCCGTCGAAATGACCGACGGCGTCAGTTACGAAGGCGTATTCGGCGAAACGGATGCGCGTGTCTGCGCGAAGAATCTGGGATTGGCCTATGCGCCCGCCATGCGCGGCCTCACGGCGGACGCCGCCTGCGAGGCGCTGCCCTTGGCCCTCCCGTCACGGCCCGTTGCCGGCCACGGGAAAACGCAATCCGTCCGCCCGGAAACGGCGGCGGCCGGCGCGGCTTCCCATACGCATCCGAAACTCGACCCGGCGTTGGCGGACCTTGAAAGCAAGGCAGTGAACGGGTCATACCGCCAAGGTCCCGTCAAGGTGGAAAACGGATACGTGAACGTCGTGATCCGCGTAAGCGATCTGACGCCGGAAAACGTCGAGAAACTCAAACAACTCGGCGTCCACGTCGTTTCGCAAACCATTTCGGGCAAGCGCATCCTCGCCCGCGTGCGCATTCAGGACCTGATCGCAGTCTGCAACCTTGATTTCGTCACGCATGTCCAACCGTCCTCTGTGTGATCCCGCCGAACATCGCCGCGCCGGCTCCGCTTGTCTTCACACGGAGCCGGCGCGGGTTTTTGTGCCGGGGACCGGTGATGTTTATAATGACACCGGAACGACAAGCGGCGCGGGCCGGAGGAAAAGACATGCAGAAGTACATTTGCGATATCTGCTTGTGGGTTTACGATCCGGAAGAGGGCCATCCGGATTCGGGCATCGAACCGGGCACTAAGTGGGAAGATATTCCGGACGACTGGATCTGTCCCATTTGCGGCGTCGGAAAAGAAAAATTCTCGCCCTTCAATGGATAGATTCGCTTCGCTTTTGGTTTGGGATAGCGCGGCGGTATAGGTCGAAGAAGGTATACGGGTCGCAGAACAGCCAGCGGTGTTCGGGGTATTTTGCTTCCAGGCGATCACGGACGGCGGCGAGTGTCGAGGGCTTCTGCAGGATCATGCGGTAGATCGGGAATTGCGGTTTTTCCGCCCGGGCGAAATGCGCCATTTGCGCGGCGGTCTTGTCGAGATCGTTCAGATCGGGGTAGATGTCGGAAACATGCCGCACGAAGGGCGTTTTTCCCACAATGGATTTCTCAAATCCCAATTGCATGCCGACGCCATCGGGGGAAAATCGCGTGTAGGTTTCCTGGATGCGGACCGGCATGGCGCCGTGGAACCCGTTGATGACGAAGCCGGTAATCGAATAATCGAAGCGCTTGAAATACGCCTTGTTGTGCCGCGTCCAGAGTCCCAGCGCATCGGGCAATCCGCTGCCGAGCCGGTCGCCGGCGAGCAGGTTCGGGTTCAGATAGCCCGCGCCGGAATCGCCCGCGATAAACCAGTCGTTCGGCGTTTTTGTGCGGTAGACATAGTCGAACACGTAGGGCGCGCGGTCGGCAAGATTGGGATTGAAGGCCCAGGCAATAGGCAACGATCCTCGAACGGGATCGTCCCACACGTTCGGAATGCTGCCCGACAGCCATGCCGCCGAATCGTAATCGCCCATGTAGACGAGCACATAGGTCTTGGGTTCGAGCGGTTGCAGCGCGGGACGGGGATTCTGTTTGTAACGCTTTTTCAAGGGGAAATGGGCGTAGGCCGAGGCGTTGGCCATCCCCACAAGACCCAGCGCGTCGGCGTCCATGATGGCGTTGTACGACGACAGAATCGCGGCATAGGTCCATTCGGCGGGAACGGGTTCATGCTGGCTGCCTGCCGGGCCGAAGTTCGTGTATTTCAAATTCCACGGAACGAATCCGCCTACCGTGGCCATCTTCTTTCCGCCGTTCAAACGATGAAGCGACGCGAGCAAACCGCGCAAGGTGGCGCAATCCGTGCCCGGTTTCTGCCCGGGATCGTCCACGGGCGCTTCGTCGTCCCACGGACTCAGATCGAAGAAAAACGCCTTGCGCGCGATATAGTAATCCGCATTGGCAAGACCGGCGTTGGCGAGATCGGGATAATGAAAGCCCGGCTTGCCGGGTTCTTGGGAATATCCATCAATGTAGTAGGCCATAAGCGCGTCGTTGCAGAGGCCCTTGTCGAGAAACTCGCGCTGCGCCCATCGGTACGCATCGCACTTCCTGCTGCCCGTTTCCGATCCGTCGAACATGCCTGCGAGCGACATTTGGACCGGCAGTTTTGGCCCGTTTTCGACGATGCGCCTGTACAGTTCGCCCCCGGCGCGGACCGGCAGCCAACCTTTGACGCCGCAAATCGTCGAGGCGACGTTCGCCGTCGCGGCTACATCCTGATCCCACAGCACGGCGCCCTTCGACGCTTCCGGAAACTTTTCAAACAACGCTTCGAGGGTTTCTATGCGTTCCACGGCGCGGTCCCGCAGCCACGATTCCCGCATGCGCGACAGCCAATAGTCGTCTACATTGATGGGGCCGTTGGGTCCTGTCCCGCCGAGAAAACGGATGAGCAGGCGCGGTTCTTCGCGATTGACGAGACCCTGCAGCGCGCCCACGAATTTCAGCGTATCGTATTTCAGGACGGTGTCGTTGCCCATACCGGCAAGGCATTGTTCCATGTCGAGAACGATCAACGGCTGCGCGGCCGCAAAACCCATCGCGATACAGGCGGACAGCAGCATTGTTTCCGGTTCCTCTCTTTGGTTGTTTCGTTTACCAATCCGCGACGCTGCCGTCCGAATGGAACAAGCGCGGCGTTTCCCACTCGGTCCACGGCATGGCACGCACGGCGTCTTCGTCCACCTCGATGCCCAGGCCGGGGGCTTCCGGCACGGAAAGATAGCCGCCCCTGTCGGAAAACGGATTCCTGATATAGCCTTCGCCGAGGTGGCCGTGTTCCTGGATGAGAAAGTTCGGCGTACACATCGCGAATTGAATACAGGCCGCGAGCGCTATCGGACCGAGCGGACAATGCGGCGCGACGGCCATGTAGTGGGTTTCAGCCATTGCGGCGATCTTGCGGACTTCGGTAATGCCGCCCGCGTGGCACAGATCCGGCTGCAAGATGGCCGCGGCTTCCTTTTCGACGACTTCACGGAACCCATGGCGTCCGTACAGCCGTTCGCCGGTTGCGATGGGGATCGAAGTCGCCCGCGATACGCGAACCAACGCATCAACATTTTCGCACTGGACCGGTTCCTCGATGAAATACGGACGGTACGGCGTCAAAACATCCGCCAGCGCAATCGCCATGGCGGGCGAGACGCGCCCGTGAAAATCCAGCGCGATGTCGGTATCGCCCGCGCCTTCGCGGGCCGCCGCCATGCGCGCCTCGACTTTTTTGATCGCGTCGAGGCCGTCCACGATCTCCATGGCGTCGCACGGACAGAATTTCATCGCCGTAAACCCCGCTTCGACGCATGCCCGCGCGCTGTCGCGAACGGCTTCGGGCGTGTCCCCGCCGCACCCGCCGTACACGCGCACTTTGTCGCGGCATGCGCCGCCGAGCAATTGGTAAACGGGCAAGCCCAGCGACTTGCCGAAGATGTCCCATAGCGCTTGGTCAATGCCGCTGATCGCGCTCATCATGACCGGTCCGCCCCGGTAGAATCCCGCGCGGTACATGCCCTGCCACAGGTATTCGATGCGCCGGGGATCCTCGCCGATCAGAATCGGGCGCTGCTGATGCACCGCGGCCACCTGCGTCGCGGCGTGGCCTTCAAGGCTGGCCTCGCCCCATCCGGTTATCCCTTCGTCCGTTTGAATCTTGCAGAAAACCCAGCGCGGCGGCACGGGGAACGCCTCGATGGACACAATTTTCATGGCTTCTCCCCCTTTGTTTCGTCCGATCCGGCGCAAAGCGCCTTGTATACGCTCGTTCGCGCCGTGATGTAAAGCGTTTCGCCGCCGGTATCGCCGAACGCGCAATTGGACGGTTGCTCCGGCACGGCCACGGTAGCCGCCGGCGATCCGTCCGGGTTATACACGCGAACGCCGTCCTTCGCCGTGACCCAAAGCCGCCCACGGCTATCCACCTTCATGCCGTCGGGCGTGGGAACGTGGGCGAAAAAACGGGCATTGCCCAACCGGCCCTCTTCCGAGACATCGAACGCTTCGATGAAATCGTCCGCCGAATCGCCGATATACAGCGTTTTTTCATCCGGTGAAAACGCGAGGCCGTTGGGCGAACGGAAATAGACGGAAAGCAGCGTCAATGTTCCGTCCGGCGCAATCGAATACACACCGCAGAACGGCAACTCGCGATCGTCCGGCTTGACTCCATACGGCGGATCCGTGAAGAAGATACGCCCATCGGAACGGATGGCGAGATCGTTCGGACTGTTCAGACGCCGCCCCAGGTAGCGATCGGCCAGCGTAATTATGACCCCGTCCTTTTCGGTGCGCGAGACGCGGCGGTTGCCGTGTTCGCAGGCGATCAGCCGGCCTTCGCGATCGGCCGCGAGGCCGTTGGAATTGCCGCTGGGTTTACGGAAAACCGATTGGTCCGCGCGGAAAATCGTGTCGGCGGGGATGTCGCTGAAAATCAGGCCTGTCTCCGCGGTCCAGAGCGGTCCCTCGGTGAATTGGAAACCCGTGGCGATTTTTTCAAGGGGGCCAAGGACAACGACATCGTCCGATGCGGCCAGTAGAACGGTCAGCAGCAGTGCATGAAGCATGGCATTCTCCTTGAGGTTGCCGGGCGGCTATAATACGCAACGTCGCCATTATACGCACCCCGGAGCATCGAATGAATAGTTGCGAGGCATTTGCGAAAAGACAAGATCGATCGAAAAACAGGAACAGACACGCTTTTCAAACCGCCGAAAAACGCCACAACGGCACGACGGATCGACTTGTATCGGCCGTGTTTATTATTTTTGGTCTTTGGATGCTTTTCACGGGAACGGCGTTCGCCTACGACGTAACCGGAACGGTCGTTGACCCGGAAGGGAAGCCCGTGGCGGGCGCGCGGGTATGGCTGTGGCAGGATTACGCGGCGCGCCATGTGGATGCGGATGCATCCGGCGCATTTGCGTTCGGCGGCGTGGCGCCGCGCCCCGCCGGCCTTGTCGCGTACAAGGAAGGTTTTTCGTTGGGCGGCCAAACGGCGGCCGTGATCGGTTCCGGTTCGGTCGTTCTCATGCTGGGCGAAGCGGCCTCGCTGGCGATACGCGTCAAGAACGAATCCTTCGAGCCGTTGGCCGGCGCGTTTATCCGCCACCTGCGCGTTTCCGACGCCTTCGACGTACCGGTGTCCGGATTGAGCATGGACGGATTTCCCCCGATGCGCAGCGACTCAGAGGGACGTCTGACCCTGCCGGCGCTTCTCAAGGGCGGCCATGCCCAGTTCGTGGTGGGACACCGCGATTATGCCGATTCGCATGTGGCGTATCTGCCCGTTTCGGAAAAAGAACAAACCATTATTCTTTATTCGGGTGTGAAACTGCGGGGCCGCATCACGGCGGATGAAGGCCACGGCGTGGCAAACGCCTGTGTGACCGTTCTGCGTTCGGGCGCCGGCGCGCAGCGCGTCGCGGCGGAAACGCTGACCGATTCGGACGGTTATTACCATGTCACGGTCCTCCCCGGCGACTACTTCGTCGCGGTGGCGCATCACGACTATGCCCCGCCCCGATCGGCGGTTGTTTCAGCCGGCGCGGACGAAAAACAAAACGTTGTGGATATCGTGCTGGAAAAGCCGCGCCTGCTGTCCGGGGTGGTCCAATACCCCGAAGGGAAACCGTGTCCGGGGACGCCGGTTTCGTTTTGGATTGACAAGGAGCCGTGCGCCGAAACTTTGACGCAGCAAGACGGGCGTTTCGAATTGGGCGTACCGCCAAACGAAGGCCATCTGCGCATCGTGCCGCCGGACGGCTATGAAACCGAACACCGGGGCGACATTCGGATTGCGGCCGAGAACCCATTGAACCTCGAACTGGCGCCGATTCGCCTGAAAGCATTACCTGTCATCGAAGGCGCCATCACGGGACCCGAAGGACAACCCGAATCGCGGGTGCTTGTCTCCTCGCGGGGAATAGATCCGCCAATGTGGGCCTTGCCCGACAATGGGGGACGGTTCCGAATTGTCCTGCGCCAGGCTCCGGCGGATCGGACCGTTTCATTTCGCGCTGAACACGCCGACCGTTTCTGGCGCGCGGATTTCAGCGCAAATTTGGACGACGCCAAACCTTTGCAGGTAGCGCTCAAGCCATTCGACGCCGATCCCCGGCGATCCGAGACCTTGCCCGGAGACAACCCGTTTACGGACATGCTGGACCATCCGGCGCCGCCCATCGCATGCGATACCTGGTTCAATTCGGAATCCCTGACGCTCGAATCGCTGAAAGGCCGGGTGGTCGTTCTGTTGTTTTGGGGCGGTTTCGACGAGCGATCCGCAGGGCGCAACACGATCGAAGAACTGCGCGCCATCCATACGTTGCTGAAAGACGACCCGGAAGTGGTTATTGCCGGCATCCACGACGGCGGCAAGGAACCCGCCGAAGTGCGGCGGTACGTCGAGGAATACCGGATCGAATTTCCTGTGGGCCGCGACGCCGACCCGTTCCGGACTTTCGGCGCCTACGACATTCATTACATCCCGCAAATCGTGCTGATTGACAAGCATGGCGTTCTCCGCCATGTGAATACCGGGGATCGTCTGCTCGAACTCATCAAATCATTGCGCCGGGAAGGATAAACGAAACACGACGCGCTTCCACGGAATTACATCGTTATTGCCTTGATGTAGTCCGCGGCTTTTCGGCGGCGATCGAAATGTTCGACGACGTAGGCGCGGCCGTTCGCGCCGAGCGAACGGGCCAATGCGGGGTCCGCGCGAAGACGGCGGACGGCTTCGGCGAACGCGTCAGGGTCTTCGGGAGCAACAGGAATGCCGCCCCCCGCCTGCTGGAGAATTTCAAGGGCCTGTCCTTCCGCGCCGAGAATGACGGGACGTGCACACGCCATGATCTCGAAAATTTTGGAAGGGATATTGATGCGGAAGTAATCGCCTTTGCGCAAGGGCACGAAACATACGTCGGCGGCGGCATAAAACGCGGGCATGCGATCCTTGTCCTGCAAGGGGAGAAATTCTACGTTGCGCAGCCCGCGGGTTTTCGCCCATTCCATCATGCGGGGTTTGTCGGCCCCGTCGCCCACGAAAACGAACCGCACGTCTTCGAGATCCGCGAGGCGCCCGGCGGCTTCGAGCAGCGTAAACAATCCTTGCGACACGCCGTGCGCGCCGATATACATCGCGATGAAACGCCCCTGCCAGCCGTACTGCGCGCGGATGTCGTTCTCCCGCGGGGCGGACACAAAGAAATCGGATCGGATACCGTTTTCGATGGTAACGATTTTGGCCGCGTCGAATCCGCGGTCCGCCAGCGCCTTCGCCGAAGCGGGCGCGACGGCGACGATCCGTTTCGCGCGCCGGTAGAGGAACGCTTCAATGCTTTGCAGGAACGCAATGGCAAGGGGGTTTCGGATCATGCCGACGTCTATCGCCTGTTGCGGCAGCAAGTCGCGCACTTCAAAGACGAACGCGGCGCGCTTGATCACGCTGAGCAGCCAGCCGAGGGGTCCCACGAAGAACGGCCCCGACGAGGCGATAACGACGTCCGGGCGCCGGCATTTGCACACGCCGCAGATCAGGCCCGACGCCAGGAAGGCGAGGGAAGCCAGCGCCCGCCGCCATACCGCACGGTTCGGCGTGGCGTAGATCCATGCGCGGTGAATGACGTAGCCGTCCTTTTCTTCTCGCACATACCATTTCCCGCGATAGGCTTCGTGGACGACACCGGCAGGATAATTCGGCATGCCGGTGCACACTTCAACCACATGCCCGGCCTCGGCCCAGAAACGGGCATGTTCCGAATTGCGTGTGGCCGCCGCGCCGAATTCCGGCGGAAAATATTGGGTCAGAATCAGAATCTTCACGTTATTTCAAAACGCTTTCACGATGAAATGCCTGTCCCGCCGTTTGCACGGCTGCGCTTTGAATCATAATGGAAACGACATGAAAAACGAAACGATCAAAGCGAAAAGGGGTCTGTTTTTTACTTTTTGGGAGTATAATAGCCGCATGGCGTCAAAGGCGGCGATACGCGTGGGACCGGCGGGCTGGTCGTATGAGGATTGGAAGGGAATTGTGTATCCGGCGGGAACAGGACGCGGGCAGCATCCGGCGGCCATTCTGGCGCAATGGTTCGATACCATCGAAATCAACGCGACGTTTTACCGCCCGCCCGATGCGAGGCATGCCGCGTCATGGGTCCGGCATGTGTCGGACAATCCCCGGTTCAAGTTTACGGCGAAATTGTGGGATCGTTTTACCCATGCCCGCGAACCGGCGCCGTCGGAAGAAGATGTTCGGACCGTCCGGGACGGTCTGGCGCCGCTTGTTGAGGCTGGCCGGCTGGGGGCGCTGCTGATCCAGTTCCCGTGGCGGTTCAAACGGACGCCGGAAAATCGCGCATGGCTGGCGCGGCTCCTCGAATGGTTCGACGGATTTCCACTGGCCGTCGAACTCCGGCACGACTCGTGGGACCGTGGGGAGGTCCATGCCGGTTTCCGCGCGCGTCAAATCGCCTTCTGCAACATCGATCAGCCGCGGCTGGCCGGTTCGATCGGCCCATCCGCGCACGTGACGGCGCCGCTGGCCTATGTGCGGTTTCACGGACGCAACGAGGCCAACTGGTTCCGTGAAAACGCAGGCCGCAATGCCCGGTACGATTATCTCTACTCACCCGGCGAATTGGCTCCATGGATTCGGAGCATCGAAGCCATGGGCCGGCGGGTTGACGAGATTTTCGTCATCACCAACAACCATTATCGCGGCCAGGCCGTGGTCAATGCGCTGGAAATCCAACACGATCTCGGCGTCAAACCGGCCGCTGTTCCGCGCCATCTGATTGACGAGTACCCCCGGCTGAAACGCCTGTTCGAAGACGCCGCCCCGGAGGCCGTAACCGCGACAAGCCCGGCGCCGCAATCAGCGGGAACCAATAACGCCGCCGGAGGATAGATTGTTTGAGGCCGAAACACGCCATGATACAAGCAGAACAAGAATACGAATGGAATGCGATGCGGAAGTTGTGGCATTTTGCCGGCTGCCTGCTGATGATCGCCATTTTCTATCTCTGGAAAGATCTGAAAGGCCCGGTTCCCGGCGAGGATATCATGGTTGTTTTCGCATGGGCCGAAACCGCCATCGCGCTGGGCATTGATCTCATCCGGTTCTATTCGCCGCGATCGAATGAAGCCGTGGCCCGGCTGCCGTTTTACGGAAAACTGATGCGCCGCGTCGAAAAGAATCACTTCAACGCAACGACGTATTACCTCCTGGCGGCGGCCATATTAGTAACACTTTACCGGTTTGGACTTTGCCGCGAAGCCACGCTGGTCGCTTCGATCATGGTTCTTGGCGTGGCCGATCCCGTCGCGGCATGGACCCGGAGCCGGCTGGCGCGGCGGGGTATCGAATACGCGAGGGTCTACGGGGCGTTTTCTTTTGTGATCGCGAGTTTTTTGACGTTATGGTTCGTTAGCCGGACCTTGCATGGGCCTTTTGCGCCGGAACATCTGCTCGTCATCGGACTGATCGTCGCCGTCGTCGAAAGTTACACGAAATACTGGGTGTTGTTCCTGCATCCCGTGACTCGCCGCGTGCAACGCCTCATTGCCCACAAGACCACCGTCTGGATCTTCCGGTTCTATCCCGACGACAATCTCCTGATTCCGCTGACGGTGGCTCTGCTCATGGGGATGCTCCCATGGTTTCTGCGATAAACCCGGATTCGGCAGTCAAGATCGGATTCTACGCTCCAATTTTGGACCTCGTGGACCTTGTGGACGAAGTGAAAAAGAAAGCCTATCTTTCGGGTGAAGTCCACTTTGTCCACAACATCCAGAGGATAAACCTAAAATCGGCAGTTGAACGCGGCTCTTTCGACCAAACCATGGACGAGATGGACATTGTGGACCCAGTGGACTTCACCCGAAAGGGGATTGATTTTCTTGTCCATTTCGTCCACAAGGTCCACGACATCCAGAGGATAGCACGTAGAATCCGATCTTGACTGCCGAATCCAGGATAAAACGTAGAATCCGATTTTGACGGTTGAATCTAGGATGACTCATCGAGTGTGAATATTACGGAGCGCTTGCCGCGATTACGATTACGATGACGATGACGAGCACGAAAAATACGGAAACAGTCCTTATTTGCACAAACGGGATCGTCTGCGCCACGCTGCGGACCTATTTTTTTTACAAACCCAGGGAAGGGTTTCCAGCATGAATGACTCTTTGAGAACGTCCATCGTGTGGGCCATCGGTCTTGTGACCGCGGCATGCGCTTCCGTGGCGTCAAGCGATGCCGGGACGCCGCCCGCGCAGTTAGTGGGCGCGTTTTGGTGGATGTCTGAGGCAGACACGCAACGTTCGCGGGAGTCGTGGAAGACCGATCTTGACGCAATCCAAGCGCTGGGTATGGACCTGATGGTCGTTTCAGGAGGGTTCATGCAGGCCGAGGAATCCGCCACGCCGGAGTTCAAGGGCGAGACTGGACCGTTGGAGGGATTTTTCGGAGAGACCGATCACCGGGGCATGCGGATATTTATCAGTACCCTGTCCATGACGAACTGGTGGACCCAGACAGACCCGGCGCCGGAAATTACACGCGCGGGGAAGACTATCCGGAACATCGCGCGGTTATATGGGGCGCATCCGTCTTTTGCCGGATGGTATGTGCCGTATGAACTTTACGTGTTCTGGGACAAACAGGCAGCACTCATCAAAACGCTCTATCGCGAAGTGGCCCATCTTTGCAAAGCGGCCTTCGACAAACCGGTGATGATATCGCCGTTCTTCATTCTCGACAAAGCGCGCATTCTTGGCGATTTTCGCTGGGTATCGCCGGAAGAATACCAGGCATTCTGGACTGGCGTGCTGCGCCAGGCGCCCATTGACATCGTGGCGCTTCAAGACAGCGGGGAGCATCTCTCGTGCTATACCATGGACGACCGCAAGCCGTTTTTTGCCGCCATGAAGGCCGCATGCGACGCGACCGGGAAATCGTTCTGGGCCAATATCGAAACGGCCGAATTGGACGTCCAATCACCGGATGATTATGTGGCCCGGTTCGGACTGAAGACGCATGCCAACGATCCGAAAACAAATCCATACTGGCGTGGTGTTTCGGCGGCCAAACTCCGGGAGAAACTTCGGTTTGCAGGCGCGTTCACGACGACCGCCATTACATGGGGCTATCAAGAGTACGTTCGGCCCGGTTCGAGACCCGATGCCGGAAAACGCTATGAGAGTTATCTTGCGCTGGGACTCGCGTCCGATCGTAAATGAACTTGGATTTGGCAATTGAACCCCGAGTCCTGTGCGCAAGCCGTGGACATTGTGGACGAAGCAGACAAAAAACCGATCCCTTTTCGGGTGAAGTCCACGGTGTCCTCGACGTTCAGAAGGTAGAACGTAGAATCCGATCCGGGCTTTTGAATCAAGGCTCAATCAGGAGGGCTTGCGCGACAGGGCCGCGGCGCCGAAGGCCGTCAAGACGGCGATCAACAAAACGGCCGCGGCCGGCGCCGACACGGGCAACTGCGGAAGCGGCCAGACTTCGATCTGTATTGTCGCCGAATAGGTTGCGTTGTTTTCATCCATTGCCGTGCAGGTATAGGCGCCCGAATCGCCTACCGAAAGGTTCGTTCGGGTGTATGTACGATCCGTGGCGTCCTGGATTTTGACACCGTCCTTGGCCCATTCGTAGGTGACCACGCCGGCGGCGCACACGACATCAACACCGAGTTCCAAGTTTTGGCCGACCTGATAGTTGCCGGGACAGGGCCAGAATGTAAAGGACAACAGGCAATGGCAGTCATGGCCGGCGGGAGGACTTTTCGCAGGATTGAGCGCGTATTCAAAATACTTTTCGTGTTTGAGTTCCGGCGGAAACAACTCGCTTACATATTGATATTCGCACTCGTTGGAAAATCCGTCTCCATCCGCGTCGCCCGTCTTGTCGAAAAATTCGGGCATACGGGTGTAGTTGGACAAATCCGCGACGGTTTCGTTCAATAGGAATATAAACAGCCTGACGAAACCCGCCGACCCGGTCGCATCAATGAAGTTGGGTTCCAGCGGCGAACCCTGCATGTCGGTGAAGACGGCGTCGCCGTATCCTGCGATCATGTGGCCGAGCAATATCTGCGGCCATCCGTTAGGCAGACTTCCGAACAGACTGCCCAGATCGATCACCATTTGCGCGGCGTTGGCGTTCAGCGCGGCCAGCACCTTCGCATGCGACAGTCCGGTATAGGCGTCGTGTGCGGGGATATCGAGGGAGGTGTTGCGCAATGCTTCCTCGATAAGCAGAAGGTCGAGGCGGCAATCGCTCCATCCATTGCCGGACATGCTGAATTGAAGGGGATCGCGCAAGACCCACGAAATGCCGTTGAGATCGTCCGAACCGGGCAGAAGATAACTCAGTATCCAGGACGGAACAGGAGGCGCTGCGCCGTTGTCGAGTATGGCTTGTTGCGCGTCGCAAAAACCGTTGATGGGCGCACTGGTGACGGGATTCGTGCCCCAAGGCCATACGGGCGCCTCGAACGCCATGCCTTTGCCGGTTGCGCCTGCCATTACAAGGAAAAGCAGCGCGCTTGCCCACGCCAGTTTTTTTCTCATGGCCACAGTCTCCTGGGTTCCTCGTTTGACGGCAAGGAAATCCCGGCTACTTGCCGTCTGTCTTTTTGAAGGGATGTTCAAGACTTAAATAGAAGAACATTCCTACTTCGTTATCGCTGGGGCCCAAGCCTATCGGAACCGCGAACCCCGGCACAATTTGCAATCCGGACTTGCTGTTGACGGCAAACCGAAACCCCGGACTGATGAAAAAGGCATCCGATCGTTCCGCCCCTCCGTTTTCCCGCACGGACTCATTCGAGAGCCACACGGATTCCAGCATCAGATCGAAATTCTTTGCCGCATTCAGGATAAAGCCGGCGCCGAGATTGTAGCCGGACAGATCGGCTTCGGCGCCGCTCGCTTCCTTGGCGTCGGGAATGAATGTAGCGCCCGCATTGAGATGGCCGTCCATCGTTTGGAGAGCACGAGACTGACCGGCATGTTCGTCTGGAATCCGATGGCGTCGTTGCCGAGACCGTCCTTTTCCTCGCCTGTCGGGAGGATTAGCGAAAGACGGGGGGAGAAGGCCAGGCGATCCGACGCTATGGCCTGATAACGGTAATTGATCATCACGTCGCCCAATCCATCGTGCCGGCTGGATGCGTCGGGCCGCGTGAACGGGATGGTGTACGACAACTGGTGTTTTTGATTGGGAACGGGCCATTCCTGGGTAAAGGTGTAGGCCCATGTGTCATCGCGCATGTACTGGAATGTCTGGATGTGTTGAACAATGCCCGCTTCCTGGTTATAGGCTTCCTCGATCAGGAAGGAATTGTCTTCGATTCGCGGCGGCGCTTCGTCCGGTTCGTACTCCTGCCGGGATTCCGCCTGCGCGAAAAACGTAGCCGCAATCATCCCGTTCAGCGCCAGCCAATGCACGAATCGGAAGCGAATTTTCATGACGTTCCTCAAATGGCTTCGGTTGTCGAACAGCGTGCCGTGTCCGGCGTGTCGCCGAGGTCTTTTCGGAAACGGTCCATGTCGGCGGCAAGGGCGTTACGGGCGAGAACGAGATCGCTGCTGTGCACGATCAGGTTGGCGCCTTTTCGCGCCCATTCGATATGTTCTTCGATGCCGAATGAATAGTGCAGACCCACGCCGATGTTTCGGGCGCGGGCGTTTTGGATGATGGAAACCACAGCTTCGTCGAAAACGGGATCACGGTATCGTTCCGGGATGCCCATACTGAGCGAGAGGTCGTGCGGGCCGATGAGGACGGCGTCGAGACCGGGCACGCCGAGCAGTTCGCCGAGTCGTTCGACGGCGGGAACGCTTTCGATGTTGACGATGGCCATGCGCCCCTCGTTCCACTTCGCGAGATAGCCGCGCAATTCCGGTTCGAGCGATTCGCCGGCGAGCGCGCGTTGCAAGCGCTCGCCTTTGAGCGGGCGCCACTTGACCGCGCCGCACAACTCGTGGATCTGGGCGACGGATTCGACGTATGGAAAAATGACGCCGGCCGCGCCGCCGTCAAGCGCCATGCAGGCGCGGTAGGGATCGGGTTCGGGAACGCGCACGATCGGAGGCAGTCCCATCGCGCCATAAGTCTGGCACATCCACGCGAGTTGCGTACGTCCGATGGGGATATGTTCGGTGTCAATGAAAACGAAATCTATCCCCGCGCCCGCCATAGTCCGCGGCCACAGCGGCGAAGGCGAAACCACGCATGTGCCGTAAACACGTTGCCCGCTATGTAACGCGGCCTGGAGTTCGATGGGCGTCATCGGAAATCAGGTGTCCGTCGGCGTATCGGGCGCGGCTGGCGCGGGAAGGGGCTGCTGTCCCGGCGCGCGCATGGCGCAAGCGCCCTCGAAAAGGACTCCCTCGGCGATGCTGACGCGCGGTGCGGTAATGTCGCCGAGCAGTTTGCCTTTTTCGGTGATTTCGAGCCGGTCTTGGGCAAACACGTTTCCGTGCACCTCGCCGCCGATGATGATCTGGCCGGCCAGGAGATCGGCTTTCACGCGGCCGGTCTCGTGGATGACGATGGTATCGTCGCTCATGATGCGTCCGGAAACCATGCCCTCGATGCGCACGGTGCCCTTGCACTTGACCTCGCCGTTCACTATCGTGCCCGGCCCGATAATCGTCACGACGCGCGTTTCGCTGTATCCCTTTTTCTTCGGTTCCATCATGGGTCTATCCGCCTCTCCGGTTCCCTTGTATCACAACACGATCCGCGCTGCAACATGATTCGGACGTTACAACGGCACGAACAGCCGGCGCGGGCGTTTGATGGATGGTTCGCCCGGCTTTGCGGGTTCGCCGCGAAATTGCTCATACCGTCGCTCGGCGTGCGCTTCGATGTCCGCGGGCGCGGCCTCGACGGGCAGGCAATTCCAGACATCCAGGACAATGTATTGATCGCCGCAGCGGCGCGCGGTCAATTCGATCCCATAGAGGCGATCATTGGCCGAGAAATACAGTGCGCCGGTGAGCGAACGGGCCGCCTCATTCATGGTCGCCGCGTCGAAAATTCGGGCTTCGACCCCGCCAAACGCCAGAGGGCGCGCCTGTTCCAAAACGATCCCCTCATTCATGAGGGCTTCCCGGATGGCGCGCAGTGACTCCATGCAGGGCCGGCGGTTGTCGGCGGCGGGTTTGCGCGATTTGAACAGGCGCTTGTCATCTTCGCGCAACAGTGCGGCGCCGGCTTCACTATCGGCGCAGACGGACGTCGGATCGCCCGATCCGTTTGATTTCAAGGCGTCAAACACGCCGCTGGCCATGCGTAGGATGGATTCCGTGTCTTTGGCTCGGAGCGGTGAGTGCAGGAAATGTGTTGCGCCGGCGGCCATGACGGCCAAACCCGCCAGTGCGGCGAGCAAGACCAGGCGCGAAAACAGGCGGCGAGGTTCGCGCTCGGTTGGATAGACGGTGCGAAGCACGCCCTGCTCGAATTGCAGGCGCATACCTGTTTTCATTCTGTCGTGCATACCATATCCACCTTGGCGAGGGTTCTAAACGATGTTGCCGCCGGCATCGGAGGACGGCGAACCGGATTCCGCACGACGCACCCGGCTGGTTACCGCCTCGCACATGTCGTGCGGACTCATGCCGGGCGGAAGATAAACGGCAGAGTCGCCTGCCGTCGCATGGGCCTCAGACCCATAAATAAAGACAGGAATGGCCTCGACCCAGCGTGCGGCCTTGAGTAAATCCAGAAATTGAACACCCGCCACATCGGATTGCGCATGGTTTACGAGTACGGCCGTCGGCGGAATCATGCGAAGCCTCAGCAAAGCCTCAACTGAACTCGGCGTGGCGAACACATGCCAGCCTTTTTCCGTGAACGCTTCCCGCAGCGGTGTGATACGTTCCTGTTCCTGTTCGACAATCAGCACGCGGGGCGGGGTTTTGTGGTCGCCGCCCGATCGTTCGAGGGAGGCCGCCACGTAAAACGCCAGGTCGCTCTGGAAATGTTCCTGCCCCTCTTGAAATTCGCAACCGAAGAAGGTTCCCGTGTTGGTCGCGTGGGCGTTGCGCACCTTGGCGCGCAAGCCCGCGATGGGCACGCCGTCGGGAAGCGTAAACGACAGTTCGATGTCTTCGTCATTCGGCACGGAGATCGGCGCTGATATGCGGCATCCGTTGATGCTGAGATCGCGAAGTTCCACTTCGCATTCTTTGCCGTTCACTGTCAGCCGGCAGGGAATAAATAGTTCGATGCGTTGATGCTTGCGGAACGTCACGAGTTCCATGTTGTCCGGCCACGCGACAAGGCAGTAAGAAATGTGCGGGCGGGTGTCCCAGTCGAGAATCGTTGACTCGAAGCCGCAGGCGTTGCCGTGCGTCAGGAAGCGGACCACGCAGGGCTCGCCGCGTTCCAGATGCAAATAGCGGTTCTCCGTGCGGGGGCGATCCAGCATGATATAGCGCGATTTGACCCACCCGCGAACCACAGAACGGTATCGCTGTCCCGAATGCCGTGCCACCGCCAAATGCAGCAGCACCGGTTCGTCTATGACCAGAAACGACTCTATGTCTGCGCGTTGTTCGGCCATGTTTTCCGTCTCTCGGCTTTATTGGCGGAAACTTTACCATATCGGCTCGGGTATACACAAAAGCGCCAACGGTTTCGGTCCCGAATTTCTTGTCTCCCGCTTACTTTGCCCATAACATGGATACATCCAAATTCGTCAGTAGAAACCGAAGGTTTCCGGCTTATTTCATGGACGATGTGGACTTTGTGGACGATATGGCTCCGCAAGGCTTTTCGCCATCCGGGTGAAGTCCGCTTGGTCCACAACGTCCATCTCGTTCATGGTTTGGTCGAAGGAGCCGCGTTCAACGGCCGCCTTAGGATACAAGATCAAGACATGCTGGCCTTGGCCGTCATGGCGGTGGCCAGCATGCACGCCAGAAACGCCAGCCCAAGGCCCGAAACGCGTTTTCCCGTGGCAAGACTTTCCGGATCAAAACGCCATTCAACCGCGTGTATGCCGGGCTCGACCACACACCCCATGAAGTCGCCGTTCACCCGTTCCACGGTGGCGTGCGCGCCGTCAACGGTTGCCCGCCAGCCTTTGTGGTAACTCGTGGAAAGGACCAACAGTTGCCGCGAGGAGGCCTCGGCTTCGACACGGTGGTAGCCCGGATGGGAGGCCGTGCGCAGGATCGTACCCGGCAAACCGCCGGACAATGCAAGGGGTCGATCCACAAAAGCCGTGTGGAACAGATCCGATCCCTGAATGTCGCGTTCCAAGTTATCGCTTTGAAGCGCCTCCGTGACCAAGCGGACACGGGGAAGGGGATTTCGTAGTTCGGACCATACCGGTTTGATGTGCGGACGCTGGGGAACGCTTGTCGCCCAGCGCACACCGGCGAGCCGAAGGGCGGCCGGATGTTTGGTGTCGTACGTCAGCCGCGTGCGTAAATCCACGCCGGTGTATCCCCCGCAGTTGTCAATGTTCTGCAGGCTGAACGCATTGGCCTCGTGCTGGTACAGCCGGGCGCCCGCAACCGGCGGCGGCGGAAACTGATTGATGTATTCGCGCAGGGTTTGGGGTTTAGAAGGCCAGGCAAAATGCAATCCATACAGGGCCTGATCTCCGGCGGCTAACAAGATAAGCGTGGCCAGCGCGATCCGGAAACCGCGTGAAGCCGCATATATCAGGAATGCGGCCAGCGTAATCAGCGCGGGACCGATGAACCACAAGGGCATTGGAGCGAGACAGAAAGCATACAACTCCCACAATGGTTGGAACCGTATCGCCAGCAGGCCTGCCACAATCCACGAAAAGGCGACAAGTCCGGCCAGCAGTCCGGCGGAAGTGCGTCCCGGTGGCCGGTACAGTCCGGCGAACGCGAACGCGCCCAGGACGGCCAGCGAGAGATGTACCAGCACAATGTGCCGGGTTGCTCCCCGAAACGACCGCAAAAACGGCAGTTTAGACACAAACGGATAGACCCACGTGTGTTCGCCGAACGCCATCAGCAATGTAAACACGCCAAAGACGAATGCGGCGCACGCCAGAGGGGCGGCGGACGCGGCTTCGAATGGCGCCGGTTCATCCTTCAATCCATTCCGGCCGAATCGTGTTCCCCACAACATCCCCAGCGCCCACACCGCCAGCGCCGTGGCGGCGGCGCCGTTGTACAAGCCGAATTCGACGGCGGTGGGTTTGGACATGCGGCCCGCATAGAGGCCTTCCGTAAAAAAATACGGCCCGATAAATTGCAACAGATTTTTCGGTTCCAAGGACAGCGAAAAACTGAACGCCGGCGACGGTTGGGCGCGTTCCGAATCGGCCAGCATGTCCAGCGTGGGAATCCACTGAACCGCTCCAATCGCCATGCCGGCGCCTTTGGCGACGGCAAGTCCCGCAAGACGTGTGACAATAACCCGGGCGGATTCGCCGTTCCGAATTAGCATTCCCGCCACGAACAGCGCGTAAGGCCCTTCGGCCAGCACGGAAAAATACACAGCCTGTGGAAAGCCCAACAGCCATTGCGAGGCGGACAACAGCGCGACGCCGCTGGCGGCCATGCGGCGCGCGCGCGGATTTCCGCCGCGCAGGGTTATATCCACCAGCGCAAGCAGCCACGGGATATGCGAAATCACCTGCAGCGCGTTGATGTGCATGCTGTGCAACAGGTTGAATCCGCTGAACGTGAACAGCAACGCGCCGAAAAGACAGGCGGGCATGGGCAACCGCCAGCGGCGCAGGAAAACAGCCGTTCCCGCAAACAGGAACGGGTAGGCAATCACACACTCAATAACAAAAGCCGGTTCCAACGCAAGAAAACGGTACAGCAGCCAGTGCAGCGGATGGTACATGCCGGCTTGTCCTTCCGCGTGGACGTAATAACCGCACAGGATGGACGGCATCCAGGAAAAGTCGAATCCTTGGCGGAGGCATTCGTGGTAGAACGCGCGCAACGGGAGATGATAGGCGCCCAAATCGGAATACGTGTGCACACGGCCCATGAACAGGGGATACGCCAGGACCGCCAGGATCGCGGCGGCGCCCGCCAGAATGAAAAAGGAAGGATGAAGGATTATGGATGAAAAACGAAGCGCACGCCTTGTGGATTCGCCGTTCATCCTTGCCGATCAGCCTTGCGCGATGCGCTCGATAATCGCCGTCGTGGATTGTCCTTCCACGCCGGGGATGATGGCGATTCGCCCGCCGTAATCCTCGACGACGCGCCGTTCTTCCTGCACGATCGTTTCCAGCGTGTAATCTCCGCCCTTCGCATACACGTCCGGTTTCAAGGCTTCAAGAAAACGAACCGTCGTCTTGTCGCCGAAAATGACCAAGTAATCCACGCACGCCATAGCCGAAAGCACGAGCGCGCGGTCGGCTTCGTTCACGACCGGCCGGGTCGGCCCTTTGTTTTCACGCACCGACGCATCGCTGTTGAGGCCGACGATCAACACGTCGCCCAGTTTCGCCGCTTTTTGCAGATAGGTGATATGCCCGACATGCAGGATATCGAAACATCCGTTTGTCCATACGACCGTCTTGCCTTCCCGTTGAAGGCGCCGGACAATGGGCGCGAGTTCGTCGATCGTTTTCAACTTTGCGGGACCTTTGGATCCTTCGATGGCCTGCAAGGTTTCCTCCCGCGTGACCGTGACCACGCCTTTTTGGGCGACGGCGACGCCGGCCGCGGCGTTGCCGATAAACGCAGCGTCGCGCAACGTGCCGCCGGCCAGCATCGTCAGCGTCACGGCCGCCGTGACCGTGTCGCCCGCACCGGTAACGTCCACCACGTCGCAGGGAAGAATCGGAACGGTTTCGACGGATCCATCCTGGGCGAAAATCGTAATGCCGTCCGGCCCGCGGGTGACCATGGCGTTGCGCGCAAACGACAGGAGTTTCCGGCCCGCTTCCATGAGGGAAGCCTCGTCGCGCACGTCAACACCCGTTGCAAGTCCCGCCTCGCGGTCGTTTGGCGTCACGATATCGAAGTCCTTGAAGGCCGATGCGCGTTTTCGTGAATCGGCGACCGTGAGCAGTTGATGCTTCTTTGCGCATGCGACGATTTCGGCGATTACGCGTTCGGTCACGACGGCCGAAACCTGATCGCCGACCATGATCGCGTCCACTTCGGGCGCGCGTGCGCGAATATGGGCGATAACTTGGTCTTCGACAGAACCGGAAATAAATACCGGCGCGGGCGTATCCGTCCGGAGCACTTCTTGCACCGGCGTATTGTGTCCGCCTGCCCGTAGTTTGCCGTAGGTGTTGGTGGGACGCCCCGGATCCGTAACCAAGCCGGACGTGTCCACGTTGCGAATGGCGAATTCCTTGCGGACGATGTCCGCGTTCGGATCGTCGCCCACCACGCCGATCATATACGTCTTGGCGCCCAGCGCCGCCACATTGCAAGCGGCGTTGCCCGCGGCGCCGGGATTGTGTTTTCGTTCCTGTACTTCGAAGATCGGGATCGGCGCTTCGAGACTGATGCCGGTTACGATGCCAAATATATTTTCGTCGAGATAGATGTCGCCGACAACCAACACGCGTTGGGTTTCGAATCGCGCCAGCAATTCGCGGTAATTCGTCTGAGTCATAAAATTGCTTGCTCCCATGGAACGGTTCCCGTTTTGGCGCGCAGGACAGCGGGTAACGTCTGCCCGCGCTTCGTAGGGGCTGAACAGCCTGTTCTACCTGACGTAGGCTCGGCCCGCAACCCAGTCTCTTTTCGTGCTTGTTATCGTCATCGTAATCGCTCTAAAACCCCGCGATTCATTCGCCAAATCATTGAACTTCATTTTGGTTACGCAAGTTGTCTAAAAACTTCTTGTTGTTATTGATAGAAGTCTGAACTCAAGGTGCTAATATAAACGCCAAAGACGGTCTGTCTGACTGTCTGCTTTACACGTCTGCCGGATGCTTTCCCGGAAATTCACAGAAGCGATTCTAGCCAATAAACGAAAGTTCAATCAATCCGTTCCGGCTTCCGTGGCTTCCATTTCTTGACCTCGCGGCATTGTGCGAAGTCCTTTTCGAACATCCGCTTGACGGCTTGAATAGCATCGGTGTCATAGGTGGCGATGGCCGATTCGGTATAATATTTTTCGGACGTGAACGTTGTGTTATACGAGCCGATGGCCGCGACCACGTCGTCCACCAGAAATCCCTTCGAGTGCATCGGGGCTTCGCCCCAATATTCAAAGATTCGCACACCCGCTTCCAGCAGCGAGGGATACTCCTGCCGCGTGAAATCGTAGTAGGGCCCGGCGCCAAACATGATCATGCGCATGTTGCGCCGCGAATTGGTCATGAGGCGCACATCCACGCCGCGTTGCGCGGCGGCGATGAGCGCCTGTTTCTGAATCGGCGCCGGCCGCATCGAAATACACTGCCAGTATACATGCGACTGGGCGCGGTCTATCGTTTCCTTGAAAAAGGGCGTCATATGCGCGACGCCGTCGTATTCGAGGGGCTGTTGGTACAGAAAACGCGTCAAGTTGCGGACGCGGCAGCCATAGGGCGCCTGCGGATCCGGCGCGAGATAATCCTCGTAGCGAAGGTGCGCGGGAAACATGAATTCGGCGTAGGCGGCGCTCAGCAGGCGATCCGCGAGATTGAAAGATTCCTTGTCCGAGGAACGGTTCCAACGCTTCACGAATTCGGCCTCGACGATCGCGGCCTGCGGGCCGCGCACATAAATATCCGTATCGCGCCAAGCCGTTTTGGCAACAGTGCCGCCACGCTCGTAACGTCCGCTCCAGTTCATACCGCCGGTCAGCGCTTCCTTGCCGTCCACCACGAGGTATTTGTCGTGCAAATGCTTGCGCCAAAATTGGGCGGGATTCGGGAACAAGACCTCCGAAAATCGGCCGTACATTTCGACCCCGATCCCGTTCCGGCGCATTTTCTTATAAAACGGCCGGTTGGCGATGGCATACATGCCGAAAACGATCATTTTGACGTCCACACCCTCTTTCTTTTTGCGAATCAACAGATCGGCAAACTTTCGGGTCGTTTCGTCATTGAAAATATACATCGTCGTGAAATAGATGGACTTTTTCGCTTCTTCGAGCATTCGCCAGCGCACCGGATATGACGCCACACCGTTGACCAGTACCTGGATCTCGTCGCTCACGCTCAAGACGCTGTGGGTCTTTTCGTTCAATTCGCGCTGAAACGCCGGTTCCAAAATGGGATGCAGCGGCGGCAAAGGACCGTCCGCGCACGCCGCGCCGAATGGGATCAGGAACAAGATGGCGCACAGAAATTGTTTTCTTTGTCTGAAGAACATGGCTATCCTGTAAACTTGTAAGTGAAGAAAGTACAATAGCATATAAACGTGTATATACGCCAGCGCACCAAACCGCAACCGAAAGTAAACGTTTCATGAATTCCATACATTGTCCATCGATCGAGGGGAACATTTTGCGCACAGTTGTAATTGCAGTATTGTGGATCTTCCTTGCCGCGACGCCCCATGCTTCAGGCGCAACAGACGCGCCGGCGCCCATCGTCTCGACTGCATTCGATGCCGAAGCCGTACATGCGGGCGCCACGGCCCGCGTTACGGTGCATGTCGCATTCGCCGAGGGATGGCATGTCAATGCGCACAAGCCCAACGACGAATACCTTATTCCCACGAATCTGAAAATCGAGCCGGTGGCCGGTATTTCCATTCGCGAAATGGCGTATCCCGAACCGGAAAAAATCGCTCTTGAAGGGACCGGCGAGATACTGCTCGCCTACGGTCCGAAATTTTCCATCGGCGTTACATTCGACATTGCGCCGGATGTTCAGCCCGGCGAATATGCTGTGAATAGCGTTCTGGAATACCAGGCCTGCGACAGAAAACAGTGCTATCCCCCCAATTCGATACCCGTGGCTTTGGCGATCCGTGTCGCGCCGGCAACCCAACCGCTTGGGCCGCCATCCACGCAAACACCGAAGGAACCGGCCGCGGGTGCGGAGACGATCGCGACCGGGGACCTCTCGACCCCCAAAACCCAAACCGCAGACCCCGATACCGATTGGATTCCCCTCGCCAAAACGTTCACTATGGCGGGTGACGCTTCCGGATACCTCAATGCGGCGGATTTCATCGCGTTTCTCGACGATGTCGAAAGTGGTCGCGCCATGGCCGGTAAAAGCCCACTTGCCGGACAAGCCGGTTGGCTGGTCGCCCTATTTGCTATCGTAGGTGGTTTGCTGCTCAATCTGACGCCATGCGTGCTGCCGCTGATACCGATCAACCTTGGTATTATCGGCGCGGGCGTGAAGGCCGGTTCGCGAGGACGCGGATTCCTGCTCGGTGGAACCTACGGCGCGGGCATCGCGCTGACATACGGTGTCCTCGGACTCGTAGTCATCCTGGGCGTGTCCAAGACGTTCGGCGCGATCAACGCCACGCCATGGTTCAACGCGGGAATTGCGATCGTGTTCGTGGCGCTTGCCTTGGCGATGTTCGATGTCTACATCATTGATTTCACACGGTTCCAAACCCGGCTTGGTTTTCGGAAAGGCGGCGGCCACTTTACCGCTGTGCTCGTCATGGGCGCGGTTTCAGCGCTGCTCGCTGGCGCCTGTGTCGCGCCGGTGATTATTTCGACTATCGTCTATGCGCAGGATCGCTACGCGAACGGTGCGTGGGCGGCATTGTTCCTGCCGTTTCTTGTCGGCGTGGGCATGGCCCTACCGTGGCCCTTTGCCGGCGCGGGCCTGTCATTTCTTCCCAAACCCGGTGCGTGGATGGTGCGCGTGAAACAGGCGTTCGGCGTGCTGATCCTCCTGTTCGCGGCCTACTACGCCCATCTTGCCTACGGGCTGGTTCACGCCCAGCATGCCGGTGAGGGGGAATTGGCCGGATGGACTCCCTCGCTTACGGAAGGACTCTCCCGGGCGCAGCGCGAACGAAAACCGGTTTTTATTGACTTCTGGGCGACATGGTGCAAGAACTGTACCCTGATGGATAAGACGACATTCCTCGATCCTAACGTCCAGAAACGTCTGGCCGGTTATGTCAGAGTGAAATTTCAGGCCGAACGTCCAGGCGACCCCGCCACACGCAGCGTCATGGATCATTTCGACGTCGTTGGTCTTCCCACTTATATTGTGTTGAAACCACCGGACTCATGACGCGGATCGGACGGCCTTGTCGTTACAGGCCAAGCGTGGCGAGAAAGTCCCGGTTGCGCCGGGCGCTTTCCCGGGGTGTGCCCATGCCGGGAAGGACATCCTGTTCCACGACGATCCAGCCGGCATACGCGCGTGCGTTCAGCCGTTCCATCACCGCGCCGAAATCAACGCATCCGCGCCCCAGTTCGCAAAAAACGCCGTGGCCGACGGCCTCGAAATAGTCGAGTTTTTCGGCGCGGGCGCGCGCGGCGGCCACGGGATCGCAGTCTTTGAAGTGTATATGCCATATACGGTCTGCGAAGCGATCCAGCGCCTCGATGACGGCTTCGGGATTTCCTGCGCCATAAGCATAATGGCCGGTGTCGAGCACCAGCCCCACCACCCCGGGATCGGTCATGGCCATGAGGCGCGCGACCTCGTCCGGCGTTTCGATATATCCGGCACAGTGATGATGGAACACCGTCCGAAGTCCGCATTCGGCTTTCACGGCCCGTGCAATACGGTTCGTTCCCAGGGCGAACGACTCCCACTCGGCGTCGGAAAGGCCCATGTCCGGCGCTATACGCCCGGCATTTTTTGTGCGAACGGGATCCGTGCCGTTGTTGTCAGCCAATACCAGAAACGGGCGGTTTTCCGGCGACGCGGCAGCCAGTAGGCGCGCCACGCGCAGCGCCGTGGCTTCGCCTTCGGCGTGCGTGGCCGGATCTTTCAAGGCCACCGGCACGAATGCCCCGATCAGCGCCATGCCGCGTGAGGAGAGTTCTGCCCGAAGACGATCCGGTTCAGTGGGCATGAATCCCCAGTCGCCGAGTTCCGTGCCGGCGTAACCGGTCGCGGCCATTTCGTCTAGCACGCGGTGGAATCCCGCGCTTTCTCCTTCCAGATTCCCGAATTCCAGAGCGCCCCACGAACACGGCGCATTGCCCACGCGAATCACCGGCATATTGCTATCCTCCTTCGCTATTTCCAGCCCGACTGTATCACATCGGTTCCGCAGGATTGAACTTGGATTCGGCAGCCAAGATCGGATTGTATGTTCTGACATGGACTCTGCCCGCAACCCATTCTTTTTTCGTATTCGTGTTCGTCATCGTCATCGTTCTAAAACCCCGCGATTTTCGCGCTCGTAAAATCATTGAACTTCACTTTGGTTACACACATTGTCTAAAAACGTCTGGTAGTTCTTTTTAGGTGCTGACCGTAAGGGCCTAGATGACGGCCCATTTCGCAAAAACCTCCTTTTCGCCCCAAAATTAGATACCATCCTGATGCCTCGATGCCGTAGAATGGTGATTGGGTTGCACCGGTCCCCCGTGCGCAACTTTTTCATGCGCCGCGGGATCAAACACCATCGGGAGCGGCTGTCGCGCGTCCTCTGGGAGAATGAAGATGGTCTTTATTACACGTCTCATCATTTATTTTTCGATGACATTGCTGGGCGTCGTTTCGATGTGGACGACCTATGTCAGCGTGCGCGATTCGATTCTCCCGGAACCGGTCATCCGTTTGAATTTCGGCCCCGGCCTTGTCTGGGACTGTTCCATCATCGCGCTGGGCTTGTCGGTGGCCATCGGCCTGATGTTGTTCGCGCTCAAGGTGGCCATCATTGACGAACAGAAACGGCTCAATATCCTCGGACTGATTGGATTGACGGTGGTCGGGTTTATCAGCATTTCATTCAATCTCGACGTGCTTTACCGAACGGCGGACCGTGAATTCTTCGTGCGCTATTCGTCCGAAAAAATGCGCGCGGTCTACGAGGATTATCTGCGCGAAGCACAAACGATCCTGCTTGCCAAGGAAGAGAAAGCAAAGAAAGACATTGCACGGCAGGAAGGCGAACTGGCCGCCGAAATCAAGGGACTCCGAAAAGCGCCTGAAGGATACGGACGCATTGCAAAGGAAGAAGATTACAAATTGACGGTCTTGCAGAAAACGGCCTCCGTGGACCTCGAAAACATCACGATGGCGCTGGCGAAAAAGGATGAAGCCGATACCCTCTTGAAAACGACGCATCCGGCGACGATTGAAGAGGTGGACGAACTGCAAAACCGGCTACGTGTCGCCATCAAAGACCTTGGCGCCCATACCGGCCTGCCCTTGCCCGCCGTGGTCAAGATAGAAAGCCCCCTGTTCGCCGTTTTCGCGAAAGTGTTTGATTGGAACACCATCGGCATCAAGGAGATTTTCTTTGTCATCATCGCGTTTTTCCTCGATCTCGGCGACATCGTCGGATACAGCCTGATTCCGAACAAGCCCAAAAAGAGGAAAGAAGAACCCGTGCCGGATTTCACGGAACCCGAACGAATGATCCGTGCACGTCTTCAGGATGAGTCCGCCGCGATTCCGCGTCTTGAACTGGCCATCGAACCGCAGCCCGCTCCGGAAGCGGATCCGCCTATTGAAAACCTGCCCGCCGCCGCGCCCGAACCCCGGCGTCCCTTCGGTTTCCGGCGGCGGTAGTCTGGTGGTAACGGTATGCGCGACTACGAAGAACGAGACGACGAAACGGGCCCGAATTCAACGCGTTCCGACTGCAGGATAAGCGGAAGGAGCGTGTGGCCTGCTTCGATAAAGACGCCTGTGGTCCGGGCGGCGGATTCGGAATAGGCTTCCGACGGGCGACTCGCTACGCCTTCGCCGGCCAGCACAAAGGGAACGGGGCCGTGCGCATGGGTGCGCGTCGAAATCGCGGTGACGTGATCCGGCGCCACCAGAATGCGGGTGTGTGGATGCGCGGACAGATAATCCAGAAACGGAGCGACGATATAGGCGTCGAAATCTTCGATCGCGCGAATCTTGAGATCCGTGCGGCCTTGGTGGCTGGTTTCGTCGGGCGCTTCAACGTGTAGATACACGAAGTCGAATTCACGCAGCGCCTGCTGGGCGGCCGACACTTTACCCTTGTAATTCGTATCGAGATATCCCGTGGCGCCCGGCACCTTGATCACGTTCAAACCGGCGGCCACCCCAATGCCGTTGACAAGATCTACCGCGGAAATGACCGCACCGGTAAGGCCGAAACGTTCCCGGTAGGATTGAAGATTCGGCGAAAGGCCCTGTCCCCAGAGCCAGACTGAAGTGGCGGGGTTCTTGCCTTCGGCGACCCGGGACCGGTTGACCGGGTGATCGCCCAGAACGGGGCGCGACGCTTCCATCAGCGCGCGGGGAAATTCCGAACCAGGCCCGGAGGGTAGGTAATCCGCATACGGCTGATCCGTGATATCATGGGGGGGTGTGCATACGATATTCGCCAATTCGGCGACTTGATCGGGAGGCGCTGTGACAATGGCCAAGTTGCGGTAGCCGACACCCGGCGAAAAGTACACCGGAAAACCGCGGAGCCGATCGTTGAGCGCCGCCATGAGTTGGGCGGATTCCTCGGAGGAAATATGTCCGGATGTAAAATCGGCCATGCGCCCGTCGCGCAGGGTAACAAGATTACAACGAAACGCGACTTGGTTAGGGGCGAGGGTGATACCCTGATTGGCCGCTTCCAACGGCGCCCGGCCGGTATACGATGCCTTCGGATCGTATCCAAAAAGCGACAAATTGCCGATGTCGCTGCCGGGCGGCGTGTCGGATGGGATGGGACAAAACAGGCCGCAAACGCCCATTCGGGCCAATTCATCCATCGAAGGAGTAAACGCCACTTCCAAAGGAGTCCGGTTGTCCAATTCGGAAAGCGGAAAATCGGCCATGCCGTCGCCGACCAACACTACATATCGCACCATCAACCTCCTTCGGGATATCCTCCTGATCATTTCCACGCTAACATAGAAAAAATGGACATGTCAAACACTCCGAACATAGCGCCGACTGAAAGGTTGTGACTAAATGAAGAAACCCGTGGCGCAGTCTATCGAGTCTGCGCGAATAAAAAAAGCCTTTTTTCAGCAGACTCGACAGTCTGCGCTTCGCAGACCGATAATTTTGTTACAGATTTTGATTCAGTGGTTTTTCCGCATAATCATTCACTCAATACAGGAAAAATATCCAATTGTCTGAAAAAAATAATAAAAATACAAAAAATGATTATTTATCCTCTTCAGATCTCTTAGCCCATCATCCGTGTTTGCGAGAATTGGTTGGCCATGTCCCCGCATCCGTCTTGATTGTAGTTGACGATGTACGTGTTGAATGGTCCCCAAAAACGCTGGATGCCTTTTCACAGTATGCGGCATTGATACTGGAATGGAATGACAGGGCCGGGTTGATATCGCCCCACGACATGCCTCATTTGGCGGAACGGCATATCCTCGATGCCCTGAGCCTTTTGCCTTACCTGCCAATGCAAAATGACGGCAAGACAACCCTTATGGACATTGGCAGCGGCGCCGGGTTTCCAGCCCTTCCCTTGAAAATTGTGCGAAATGATCTCGATATCACCTTGATCGAGCGAAATGCCCGCAAGGTATCTTTTCTGGAATGGACCATCAAGGCATTGAGCCTTCAAGACATTCGGGTCTTGGCAGGAGAGTTTCCTTCCCGGCGATCCGAAACGACGCCCCGATTCATAACAGCGCGTGCCGTTGAAAAGCCGGAACGCCTCCTCAAATCATTGAAAAATGTTCTGGCGCCCGAAACGGTCTTTATCTGCCAGTTTCAGAATCCGAAGAAAATGCTGGGGCCGATGTTTCACGTGGAACATGTGGAGGATGTGTGGAGTCGCCGGGGGTGGCGAAGAGGGCATCTTTCAATTGTGACACGACGTCATTGAAATGCAACGCCTCGCCGGAAGGTTCCACGTGGAACACCGTTTCGTCGTCTCCATAGATCGTCGCAATCGTGATGAAATGCAGTGCGGCCTCGTAAACGCTCGATAATCCGTGGCGTCCTTGCTCGCAAACCAACGGTTTCATCGCGTTCAATTTGCCGGTGTCGCCCCGGAACGCCAAAGCGGCATCGCAGATCCCTCTAGGATCGGGCGGCTGTCCGCTGCCGGGAGAAAAGACTCGTTTCTCGGCCAACTTGGCCCATGACGGCAAGGCGGTTTCGCGAAATTCATCCTGCCAGAACGGAAGCATGGCGGAACTCATCCATTCCCCGCCGCGGCCCACGCAATAAAACCGAATCAAGGCGTCCAGTTCCCGCTTACGGCGGCTCCACGACTCGGATGGTTTCTGGTTGATGGCTGCCGCAATCCGCAATCCGGCATCCACGCCCATGTAATGCTCCAAAAGCGTCATGTCGTCTACCGTGTCCCGCCAACGGTTCGCATCGAAACCGGCCAATGGCCGGCGATTTCGGGAATCTACCCAACGGACAAGAAAATCCACCGTGCTTTCGACCGACGGCCAGCAGGAAGATAAAAAAACATACCGCTCACTTTCCGGCAAACGCTGGGCATGCCGCCAAAAAAAAGAAAGCACCCATGCGCCCACTCCGGGATCCAAAACCGTGTCGGGAAGCACTTCCGCACCATCGGCCGAGACCATGATCGGCCATGTGCCGGCGGGATGGCTTGGACGATCTGCCTGGCGGATCAATCCAAGACAGAACTGGGCGTGTTTCTGCGCCTGCTCTATCATGTGAGCCAAATCCCATGCAAACGCCACCCAGACGCTCTCCCTCAAAAAAACGAGCGGCAACCCGCCGGACGGCGCATACCCGGTTATTACCGCTCCGGTATCCGTGTCCAGAGCGTTCCCCATGGCAAGAAGCGTTTCCGAAAGCGGAACGCCGGCAAGCCGATCCATTTCGGAAGACAAAGGGGTGCGCGCCATCCGAACCGCTTCGCCTGAATAAGAATTATCACACAATAATAATACAAGTATATAAGTAATTATGTATATACACGTTTTTGTGTTGCCTTGCGCCATGGATTTCCGCTGTCCTTTGCGCTTTGCGGACCGCGCTGTTCCGGTCCGGATCGCCTGCCTCCAAATTACAGTGCGCAACAAAGATTTGCAACCGGCGCCGAATCTTTCGCTTGCTCTTTGAAATGCGGCAAGGAGTGTTGTAAGATGACGTAAGGCTTATGGCGCAACAATACTTTGGCGTAAGAAGTGAAATTATAACTGGCGCTTTTTTGGTTTGGAGTGCCGTTCGGTACGCAAGGCAAACGGTTTTTTTCTCAGTCGTTGAACACTCCATCCCTTTGAACGCCGGAAAGGAAGCCATCCAATGAACAGACAACATCTTCGTCTTCTTTCCCTTCTTTTTCTTGGCGCAATCTGGACGTCAACAGTCACAGGCGCCTATGCAGCCGTACAGGCGGAGTATTTCTCGTGGACCGGATTTGCGAACCCCGCGACTCCGGCCGCAGCGCCTTTGAGGCCCTATGTCTCTGGGGGAGACACTGTCGTGCAGCGGGTAACCGTAACGGAAGGAAATATTGACCGGAACTTCGACAGCAATCCGCCGAATTTGCCGAATATAGGCAATGATAATTTCGCGGTGCGCTGGCGAGGAATGGTCAATATACCGGCCTCGGGTTCCTGGACGTTCTATGTGACCAGCGACGACGGTATCCGGCTCTGGATCGATCAGGGATTGCTCACGGGCCAATGGATTGATCGGGGTGCCGCAACAGACAGCGCCGCCATTACCCTTTCGGCGGGATTGCACGATGTTACCGTCGAGTACTATGAACGTGGCGGTGGCGCAGTGGCGCAATTGGAGTGGTCGGGACCTGGCGTTGGACGGCAAATCGTACCGGCGTCGAGCCTTTCCCTTCCACCTGAAAACGGATTGAACGGCCGATATATAACAAACAGCACGAATCCCCTCGATTCACCCACCATCACCCGCTACGACTACCAGATTCGATTCCCATGGGATACGCAATCGCCGGACAACAGCGTGAGCGCCGAGAACTTTACGGCGCGGTGGGTGGGCAAAGTACTCGCTCCCACCACCGGCACCTACAACTTCATCATGCGCACGGACGACGGCAACGAACTCTGGGTCAACGGCACACGCATTCTGAACAATATCAACACGGCCACAGCGCCCGCGGACTTTACCAGCAGTCCGATTACATTGACCGGGGGACAGTATTATTCGATTGACGCGCGTTTCCGTGAACAAACCGGCGGGGCTCATTGCGAACTCCGATGGGTCGGCCCCGGAATAGCCGACCAACTCGTTCCGGAGTGGATGCTGTTTACGGCAATGAATCAGGCGCCGACGAATATAGTTCCCAGCGACACGAACATTGACGAAAACCAGGCCATAAACGCCGTCGTTTGCACGCTCGCCACCACGGACACGGATAATCCGACGGGGGCCCCGCCGCATGTGTACACCATCGTGGGCGGAGCCGATGCTGCCTCGTTCAACATCAACGGAACCGAACTCAGGGCAAATGCTACTTTCAATTTTGAAGCGAAAAGTTCCTATCAGGTGACCCTGCGCAGCACCGACGTGTCTTCCGTGGATCCTTCGCCGTATTACGACAAAACTTTCACGATTTCAGTAAACAATATCAATGAAACGCCGACGGACATCACGCCTTCGGACACCAACGTGGACGAAAACGCCGGCGCCAATGCCGTGGTCTGCACGTTGTCCACGACCGATCCCGACAACCCCGGCGCAAACCAATCGCACGTGTACACGATCGTGGGCGGCGCGGATGCAGCACTGTTCAACACAAACAGCAACGAACTGCGCCTGAACAACAACGTGGATTTTGAAACCAAATCCACGCTCGAAGTACGTGTCCGCACGACGGACAATAGCGCCCCACAGACGCCGCCGAGTCTTTGGTATGAGGAAACGCTAGTTATCAGTGTCAACAATGTGAACGAAGCGCCGACGGACATCGTACCTTCGGACACCAATGTGGACGAAAACGCCGGCGCCAACGCGGTGGTCTGCACACTGTCCACGACCGATCCCGACAACCCCGGTGCGGGCCAAACGCATGCTTACTCGATTGTGGGCGGCGCGGATGCGGCGTTGCTCAATATCAATGGACCCGAACTGCGCCTGAACAACAGCGTGGACTTTGAAACCAAGCCCACGCTCGAAGTGCGCATTCGGACCACGGACAGCGGTTCCCCGCAAACGCCGCCGAGTCTGTGGTACGAGGAAACTTTGTCCATCAGCGTCAACAACATCAACGAAACGCCGACGGATATCGTGCCCTCGGACACCAGTGTGGACGAAAACGCCGGCGCCAATGCCGTGGTCTGCACGTTGTCCACGACCGATCCCGACAACCCCGGCGCAAACCAATCGCACGTGTACACGATCGTGGGCGGTGCGGATGCGGCCTTGTTCAACATCAACGGAAACGAATTGCGTCTGAACAACAGTGTGGATTTCGAAACCCAGCCCACACTCGAAATACGCATCCGCACAACGGACAATAGTCCCCCTCAAACACCGCCCAGTCTTTGGTACGAAAAGACGCTGACTATCGCGGTAAATGATCTTGATGAAGTGCCGCCCTCGATCACGAACGTAACGAGCAGCCTGGCGAACGGGTATTACCGGGCGGGTCAGATCGTGCCTATCCAGGTGACGTTCAGCGAGCCGGTGTTCGTGGCGGGCGGGACGCCGACCCTGGCGCTCAACAGCGGGGGCGCGGCCAATTACAACAGCGGCAGCGGCGG
>Ga0209381_1001476_pt1 | contig 37724 bp, 34 predicted proteins | sample DewCreD2012metaG_FD_184111 | JGI IMG/M metagenome (GOLD analysis project Ga0209381, IMG submission 184111) | Hot spring sediment bacterial and archeal communities from British Columbia, Canada, to study Microbial Dark Matter (Phase II) - Dewar... ... | reverse complement strand
CGGCAGTCAAGATCGGATTCTACGTGCTATCCTCTGGATGTCGTGGACCTTGTGGACGAAATGGACAAGAAAATCAATCCCCTTGCGGGTGAAGTCCACTGGGTCCACAATGTCCATCTCGTCCATTGTTTGGTCGAAAGAGCCGCGTTCAACTGCCGATTTTAGGATCAACAACTACAAGAAGTTTTTGGGTAACTTACACAACCAATTGAAGCACAATGATTTGTCGAGTGTGAATACCGCGGAGTTCTTGCCTCGATTACGATGACGATGACGAACACGAGCACGAAAAGAGACTGGGTTGTGGGCAGAGCCCACGTTGGAAAGTCTTTTTCGTATATGGTACGATCGAGCCGGAAAGAGCAGGGAAGGGCAGAAACAAATGCCGAAGATTACGCGAGACGATGTTGAACATGTGGCGGCGCTGGCACAACTTTCGCCGGACGAAGCCACGAAGGATCGCCTGCTTCAACAGATGAACGACATTCTGTCCTACATGGATAAACTGAACGAACTGGATACGTCCGGCGTCGAACCGACGATGCACGCGATGCCGATGACGAACGTGTTTCGCGATGATGTGGTTTGTCCGTCGCTCGATCGCGAGCAGGCGCTGAAGAACGCCCCCAAAACGGACGGTGAATATTTTCTGGTGCCGCGGATTCTGGATGTGGAATGAAAAAAGGATTGCGGACGGCGATCGAACCGGGCGGCGCGGATGGAACGGATGTGAGGGTGTGCCCCGTTGCAGTCCCCGCGTTTCGCATTTAAGGTAAGAACTCATGGCGTATGAAGCGGTAATCGGTCTTGAAGTGCATGTCGAATTGAGCACGAAATCGAAAGTGTTCTGCGGCTGTAGCACGCATTTCAACGCGCCGGCCAACACGAATGTCTGCCCGGTCTGTTTGGGGATGCCGGGTGTGTTGCCGGTTATGAATCGCGCGGTGGTTGAGTCCGCGGTGGCCGTCGGTCTGGCGCTCGGCTGCACTATCTCGAAGTGGTCGAAGATGGACCGCAAGAATTATTTTTATCCGGACCTTGCCAAGAATTACCAGATCAGCCAATACGATTTGCCGCTGTGCCACGGCGGCGCCATCGAGATTGAGGTGGATGGTTCCCGGAAGCGCATCGGCATAACGCGGGTCCACATCGAGGAGGACACGGCGCGCAATGTCCACACGATCGGCGGTGTGGGCGGCGGACCCGCCCAGAGCGGGGTGGATTTCAACCGAAGCGGTGTGCCGCTGTTGGAAATCGTGTCCGAACCGGATATTCGCAGCGCGCAGGAAGCCTACGCGTACCTGACGGCGCTCAAGCAGATTCTCCAGTATCTCGGCGTCAGCGATTGCAACATGGAGGAAGGATCGTTGCGGGCCGAGGCCAACATCAGCATCCGGCCCGCCGGCGCTTCGACATTCGGCGTGAAGACCGAAGTCAAGAACGTGGCGTCGTTCAGCGGCACGCAGAAAGCGATCGAATTTGAAGTGGCGCGCCAGCGCGAGGTGCTGGAAAGCGGCGGAACGGTGGTCCAGGAAACGCGCGGCTGGGATGCGGATCGCGGGATCACCGTATCGCAGCGGTCAAAGGAATCGGCCCATGACTACCGCTATTTTCCGGAACCGGATTTGGTCCCCATCGCGATTGACGAGGCCTTTGTCGAACGGATACGCGCCGTCATGCCGGAATTGCCGCGGGCGCGTTTTGAGCGTTTCCAGTCCGAATACGGTTTGAACGCCTATGACGCCGGTGTATTGACGTCGGACAAGGCGATGGCGGACTATTTCGAGGAAGCAGTGCGTTCGGGCGCGCCGGCCAAACAGGCCGCGAATTGGATCATGGGCGATTTGCAGGCGCTGCTGGCCGAAAACAAGGCGGATATCGCCGCGTGTCCGGTGGCCGCCGGGAATCTGGCCGCGATGATTGCCTTGATCGAAGAGGGAACCATCAGCGGAAAAATCGCAAAAGAACTTTTGCCGGCCATGTTCGATACGGGCAAGGCGCCGAAAACGCTTGTCGAAGAAAAGGGGCTTGTGCAAATCAGTGACATGACTGCCTTGGAAAAAGCCGTATGTGGTGTCATTGCGGACAACCCCGGTCCCGTGGCGGATTACCGGGCCGGTAAAAAACAGGCGATGGGATTCCTGGTGGGCCAGGTCATGAAAGCGACCCAGGGAAAGGCCAATCCCAAACGGGTAAATGAAATTCTGATGCGTGAATTGAATCAAGGTTGACGGATGGACGATTGCGGATCCGGCAAATCCCATAGCCCGTGTCCATAACCCCCAAGGAGAAACGTTTGGCGAGGCTGGTGCGGAAAAAACCGGTGGCGGAGCCGCCCGATTTTTTAGCCAAGGTAAAGCAGATTGGCGAATTGGCGGCGGATCACAAGGCGATGGATATTCGCGCCTACGATGTGCGCGGGCTGACGGTGATCGCGGATGCGTTTCTATTGTGCAGCGCCGCAAGCGAGCCGCAGTTGCGGGCCGTATTCAATGCCGTTCGGGACGGAATGAAAGCGGCGGGCATTTCGCCGCTTCACGCCGAAGGCGGTTTCAAGGGCGGATGGCTCGTAGTGGATTATGGTGACGTCATCGTGCATATTTTTCGGGAAGAAGCCCGCGAATTCTATGATTTGGACGGATTATGGGCGGATGCTCCACAGGTCGAGTTGAATCTTTTAATGTAAAAGGATGTATCAATCGGCATTGCGCAGGTCTTGACAGAACCAAACGGCTTACCCTTGGACGGGGATTTGGCCGCCGAGACCTGAGTGTTGGACAACGAAAACGATCCTCGACGGCTGAATCCGGGTTGGAGACTCATGTAAGGATTGGACAGTCATGACGCAGGAATTCAGGCCACCCGACAGACAGACGCTCTATCATTACCGTCTCGACCGGCTGTTGGGGAAAGGCGGCACCGGGCAGGTTTACCGCGGAATAGACGTCGAAAATAACCGCGTGGCCGCCCTGAAACTTTTCTATCCCGCTTTTTTTCGCAACCGTCTTCATCTGCGCGATTTTGCGCGAAGCGTGGCGAAATTTCGCGGGTTTTCCCACCCTAACGTGGCCCAGATCTACGAGTTTTTACAAGGCGACGAGGGCGAATGCCTGGTGCTTGAATATGTGGACGGGCCGGATCTCAAATGGTACCTCGACAACCGCCCATGGAATCTTCAGGAACGCCTCGTGATCGCCGCCCAGGTTTGCAACGGGTTGCAATATGTGCATGAGCAAGGCTTCACGCACCATGACTTGAAGCCCACGAATATCCTGTTCACCCGAAAAGGCATCGTAAAACTCGTGGATTATTCGTTGTCCGGGAACAGTTATCTGCTGAGTCTGTTTGATTCCGGCCTGCACGAACAGGTAACGCCGATGTATGTGGCGCCGGAGTTGATTCCCCTGCCGTCCCGGGCCGCCGGCAAAGCCACCCCGCAAAGCGATATCTATTCGCTGGGCATTACCTTCTATCTCATGTTTGCCGAGCGCGTGCCTTTTCCCGTGGATAATCTCCAGCACCTGTATCAGTGCCATTTGCGCGTGATCCCGGAACATCCGTCACGGGTCAATAAAAAATGCCCCCCACAACTGGGGGACATCATCATGCGCATGATAGACAAAAAACCTGAAAACCGGTATATGGACTGCGATCATCTCCGCATCGCACTGGCCGCCGTCGGCCAGAGCCGGATTTGATCTGTCAGAGGGTGGTGGTCGTATCGGTTCCGGTATCGGTATCGGGTCCGAAGTGGACTTTCCACGGGCTCTGGCGCTGGGCCAGCAGCAGTTGATCCACGATCGAAACGACCCCGTTGAGTTTGATCAGCAGCGGCAGACCGCCGGTGATGTCCGTAGTCGTCGCCGGGGCGGGCGTTTTGGTTACCGCATGCACATGCCTCATTATCATGCCTCCTCCACTGGCTTCCAGCACGATTACAGTTGGCTGCTCTTCTGGAAGACGTAGGTGATGACCCGGTCAACCATCATGACGCTGAAGTTTACCTTGATTTCCAACGGCGTCGAACCGGTCAAGCCACCAATGGTGATGCCCGTGTCCGTACCCGTATCGGTCGTAGTCGCCACACGCGGCATACGCGTTACCACCCGATAGTGTTTCATGGCGCTCTCCTTATGACACGCCTCCCGGCTTTGTTTCGCAACGGCATTCACACCGCGCCTGTCAATAATATACTCCACCTCCCCCGGTTCGTTTCAAGTCTTTTTTTCCGGTTGCCCGCGCCTGGATTCCGCGCTATCATGGCGCAAGAGGAGGAAACCATGGACAGACGTGCTTTTTTGCGCACGACGGCGGCGGGCGCAGCCGCCGCCGCGTTGTGTGGAACGCGCCGGACGGCCGCCATGCCGCGTAAACGGGAACCGAAAAACATTTTGTACCTGCTTTCGGACGATCAGCGCTTCGACACGATTCATGCGCTGGGTAGTCCGGAAATTCACACGCCGCATATGGATGTGCTTGCGGAGCGCGGCGTGGCCTTTACCCACGCCTATATCTTCGGATCGCATCATGGCGCGTTGTGCGTGCCGAGCCGCGCGATGATCATGTCCGGACGGAACCTTTTTCACATTGATAACCCTGATACCCTGCCCGAAAGCGTGCCGCTGTTTCCGGAGACGCTACGCGAACATGGCTATGCCACACATGGGATCGGCAAATGGCACAACGGGCGCGGGTCGTTCAATCGGGCGTTTGCATCGGGCAGCAGTATTTTTTTCGGCGGAATGAGCAACCAACAAGCCGTGCCGGTTCATGACTACGATCCGACCGGACGGTATCCGGCGGAGTCCGCGCGTGTCGGCGATCGCTTTTCGAGTGAACTCTTCGCAGATGACGCCATCCGGTTTCTGCAGGCGTACGACGGGTCCAAGCCGTTTCTGCTCTATGTGGCGTTTACGGCGCCGCACGATCCACGCATGGCTCCGGAGGCGTATCGCGCGTTGTACGATCCGAAACGGCTTTCCCTGCCGCCGAATTGCCTGCCGCGGCATCCCTTCGACAACGGCGATCTCGAAACGCGCGACGAAAAACTCGCGCCGTGGCCGCGCACGCCCGAAAACACACGGTTTCAATTGGCCGAGTATTACGCAATGATTTCGCATCTCGATGAACAGATCGGGCGTATCCTCGCCGTGCTCGATGAAACCGGCCTTGCGGAGAAGACGCTAATCGTCTTCGCGGGCGACAACGGACTCGCTGTCGGGCAGCACGGCCTTTTCGGCAAGCAAAACGCCTATGAACATAGCATCCACGTGCCCCTGTTGATGGCCGGCCCCGGTTTGCCCGGCGGTAAACGATGTGATGCGTTCTGCTATCTGACGGACACCTTTCCGACGCTGTTCGACCTGATCGGTTTGCCGCTTCCCGAAGGCGTGGACGGCAGAAGTCTGCTTCCGGCCTTGCGCGGCGAACCGGTCCGCGACGCGATCTTTTTTGCCTATCGCGACGTGCAGCGCGCTGTTCGCGTCGGCGATTATAAACTGATCGAATACACCGTCAAGGGTGAATGCCGAACCCAGTTATTCGACCTTGCGCGCGATCCTTTCGAGACGCACGATCTGTCCGGCGAAGCATGCCATGCCCGGACGCTCGAACGCTTGCGGGAACGACTTCGTGTGATGCAGCGCGAAACCGGCGATCCCCTCGTGCGGGGAAAATAGATCCACTTCGTCCACTTCGTCCACCGGCGATCCCCTCGCGCGGGGAATAGACGATGGAGTGGACGAAGTGGACAGAGTGGACGGGACGCGATCCTCTTGGGCAGGGAGGGCGTACGTCCTCGCGCGCCGTTTCACTTCAGTCCGAGCACGTCCTGCATGTCGTAGAGTCCCGGGACGGCGTTCATGACGAACCGGGCTGCCCGCAATGCACCACGCGCGAAATTGTCACGGTTATGCGCACGATGCGTCAATTCGATGCGTTCGCCCTGGCCGATGAAACTGACCGTATGCTCGCCCACCACATCGCCGCCGCGAATAGCGTGGATGCCGATTTGCCGCGCCGGACGTTCGCCCACCATGCCTTGCCGTCCGTGCGCCACCTCGCGCGGGCAGTCGAGACCCAGTACGTCTGCGATGCCTTCGGCGAGCCGCATCGCTGTCCCGCTGGGGCTGTCCTTCTTTAGATTGTGGTGGATTTCCGAGATTTCAACGTTGTAATCAATCCCAAGCGTCATCGCCACTTCCCGGGCAATCTTGAAGAGCACATTGACGCCCACGCTCATGTTCGGCGCATAGACGATCGCCACCTTGCGGGCCAGTTCGATCAGTTCGGCTTTGTATTCGACGGACAGCCCCGTGGTGCCGATAACGCACGGCTTGCCGGCCTTGGCCGCGAGTTGCACATTGCCAATGCATGCATGCGCCACCGTGAAATCTATCAGCACATCCGACTTGGCGATTTCCGCCTCGCCGTCCGCCGATATTTTGAGGCGACGGGGACGACTCGACTCGGTTCCGATAAAAATCTCTGATCCCGCCAAGGACATCTGATCGAAAGCCCCGCCGATTTCGATGTCGGGTTCGGACGCGGCAAGATCCAGGATGCGCCGCCCCATCCGTCCACATGCGCCTGCCATACAGATCTTCATGGTTCGCCCTCCCTTTTCAAGTGTTTCATCGTTCACCATGAACAGTATATACCCTTTGGAAAAATAACGCGAGAACCGGCATACATTAGAATCGTCAGCCGAAGTCGAGATAGCGTTCGAGCAGGCCGTTGTAGGCGTCCACGCGGCGGTCCCGGAAAAAAGGCCAGAGGCGGCGCACTTCCTCCGTGCGGCCGAGGTCGAGTTCGGCCATCAGCACCTCTTCCCTGTCCGTCGGCGCCTGGGCAAGGATTTCCCCTTGCGGCCCGGCGATGAAACTGCTTCCGAAGAACAGAATGCCTTCCCCGGGCCGGGTGGGGTGCGCCTCGAACCCTACCCGGTTGGCCGCGATGACGGGCAAATGGTTCGCGATGGCGTGTCCGCGCTGGACAATCTGCCATGCCTCACGCTGGCGCGCGCGTTCCTCGTCCGGATCCTCCGGAACCCATCCGATGGCGGTGGGATAGATCAGCATCTCCGCGCCGGCCAGCGCCATGAGCCGCGCCGATTCGGGATACCACTGATCCCAGCACACGAGCACGCCCAACAGCCCCACGGAAGTGCGGATGGGCTTGAAACCCAGATCGCCCGGTGCGAAATAGAATTTTTCGTTGAAACCGGGATCTTCCGGAATGTGCATCTTGCGGTACATGCCGGCGACGATTCCGTCACGGTCAAACACGACCGCCGTGTTGTGATATAAGCCCGGCGCGCGCTTTTCGAAGAGTGACGCGACCAGCACGATGCCCAGTTCGCCGGCCAGTGCTCCCAACCGTTCGGACGTGGGGCCGGGAATGCTCTCGGCGCGCGCGAAATTGGACGGATCTTCCGTTTGGCAGAAATAGATTCCCGTGTGCAGTTCCTGCAAGACGACCAACTCCGCGCCGCGCCCTGCCGCTTCGCGGATACCCGTGATCGTCTTGGCGATCGTGGCCTCCTTGTTATCGGAGCACGTCTGTTGAACAAGACCCGCCTTGACGGTCCGGTTCATGACAGGACCCCTTTCGGGATCTGCATCGTTACGCAATGCAACGCGCCGTAGATGACGACCGGTCCCCGGCTGTCCACGCCGATGATTTCGCGATTGGGAAAACATTCGGCAAGGATGTGGCAGGCTTGGGAGTCTTGGGGAACGCCATAGGCCGGCACGAGCACCGCGCCGTTGATGATCAGGAAATTGGCGTAGTTGGCCGGCAGGCGATCGCCTTGGGCGTCGAAGAGGGGCGTGGGCATGGGCAGCCGTTCGAGCCGGTACGGTTTTCCGTCGAGCGTGCGAAGGGCTCGCAATTCTTCTTCGAGCGCCTTGAGGCTCAGGTAACTTTCGTCGGACGGATCGTCGCAGCCGCAATACGCTATTGTGTCCTTCGAACAGAATCGCGCCAGCGTGTCTATGTGCGAGTTCGTATCGTCGCCGGGGATATGGCCGTTCCGAATCCAGAGAATACGCTCCGCGCCCAAGTACCGGCGCAGTTGCGCGTCAATCTGGCGCTGATTATAAGCCGGGTTCCGGTTGGGCCAGAGCAGGCATTCCGCCGTCGTCATCACCGTCCCCGCGCCGTCCGACTCGATCGATCCGCCTTCGAGGATCAGCGGCAGCGTCCGCACGCGTGTCTTACCGAAGGCGCCCGCTTCCGCGAGCCGCCGCGTGAGCAGGTTGTCCAGGTTTCCCGGATACTTGAGTCCCCACGCATTGAACGCAAAATCCAGAATGACCGGACGGCCGTTCTTCAGGACGGTGATGGGTCCATGGTCGCGCGCCCAGATGTCGTTCGACTCGATTTCATATAGGCGCACCGAATCCATCCGCGCACCGGCCTTCCGGATTATGTCGGCGGTTCGTTCAAGGTTATCGGTCGCAATCAGACAAATTTCGCGTACGCTGACTTCGCACGCGATACCCGCGAGCGACGCTTCGATCCAGTCCAGACGTCCGCGCCAATCGCCCCCTTCGTTTGGCCACGTCAACTGTACGCCCGATTGCGGCTCCCATTCCGCCGGCAGCCGGACGGATACTTTCTTCGCCATCGTTTTCGATTCCTCCACACAATCAACCTGCCTTTTCGGAAGAAGAATACCAAACATCCTTGGCCGGGCGCGAAGAAAACGGCGGAGGCGCAGGAATCGGATGCTACGGCTATTGCGGCGGCTGTTGCCGGATTTGTGTTTTATGTGGGTTGTCTGGCATACTATAACACAATATGGCTGCTGTTCAGGCGGCGCGGCGGCGCCAAGGGGCGTTTTCCCGCCGGCCTGTGTACACCAGAAAGAATGGCCACTCACCGCGCCACAAGGCGCTTATGTTCGTGTTTGTTTCCCTCTTTGCCGGTGTTCAGCAGGCAAGATTCCACCTTGTCCGGAGAGACTCCGGCAAACGAAAGGGAAAAACATGACTTTTGATGAATTCAACCTCGATCCGCGCTTTATAAAATTGCTCAAAGCGCAGGGCATCGTCGAGCCGACGCCCGTTCAGGAGCAGGCCATACCGGTCGCGCTGGAAGGGAAAGATCTCCTGGCCATCGCCCAGACGGGCACAGGCAAGACGCTGGCGTTCGCGCTGCCGTCGCTGACCCGTCTCGCCGGGCTGCCGCGGACGAAAAATGCCATGCTGGTTCTCGCGCCGACGCGCGAACTGGCCATTCAGGTGCATGCGGTCATCGATCCGCTGGCCAAGAGCGCCGGTCTCAACGCCGTGTGCGTCTATGGCGGGGCCGGCATGGACAAGCAGGCCACCGCGTTGCGCCAGGGGCGCACGGTGGTCGTCGCCACGCCTGGACGCCTGCTCGATCATTTCGGGCGTGGCAACGTGCGCTTTGACCATCTCTCCATTCTCGTGCTGGACGAGGCTGACCGAATGCTGGACATGGGCTTTTTGCCCGACATCCGCCGGATCCTCGGCAAGATCCCCAAAGACCGCCAAACGCTGTTTTTTTCGGCGACATTCCCGCAGGAAATCGCGCGGCTGGCCGCCGACATGCAACAATCGCCCCAACGCATCGAAGTGGGCGCCATCCTGACGCCGGTGGACAGTGTCCGCCAGCAGATCTACACGGTCAGCGCCACTTCGAAAATCTCCCTGCTTACCAAAATCCTACGGGATCCGGCCGTGACCTCGGCTTTGGTCTTCATACGCACCAAGCATCGCACCGACCGCGTCGCCAAGGCGCTGCACCGGGAAGGCTTCAAGGCGCAGGCGATTCATGGCGACCGTTCCCAAAACCAGCGCCAGCATGCGCTCGACGGATTCCGCGAAGGCCGGTACAAGATTCTCGTCGCGACCGACGTGGCCGCGCGCGGACTCGATATCCAGGGCATCAGCCACGTCATCAATTTCGACATTCCCAAGGCCGCGGAAGAGTACATCCACCGTATCGGACGCACCGCGCGCGCCAATGCAGAGGGAGACGCGATCACGTTCGTATGCCCGGAAGAATTCATGGATCTTAAAACCCTCGAAAAGGCGCTTGGCAAAAATCTGCCGCGCGCGGAATGGGAAGGCGCCGTGCCGGTTATTTCGCTGTTTACCCCGGAATCGGAGCGCCCCAAAGTGTCCCGCAGTTCGCGCCGACGCCACAGTCTTCTTCGCCGCCGCTGATTTCCGCGGGATCCGCTACGCCCGGTGGCGGCCATTTATTGGCAGGCTGTTCCATTGACAACGGAGGGGTCGCTGGAGGACAATAGGTCGTGGAAAGGGTTCCTCATGGCACGAAATATCCAAGGCGAACGGGAAATCCCAAGTATCCGGACGAGTTCGGAGGAAATAGCAAACCAACTTTCCCGGAAATTGCTTAAAAAGGAATTTCCGCCGGGATCCAAATTGCCGCCGGAACGCGAGTTGGCGGTACAGTTCGGCGTGGCCCGTAATGTCGTGCGCGAAGCGATCAAACGCCTCGAGGCGATGGGGGCCGTGCGAAGTTGGCAGGGATCGGGCGTGTATGTCCAGGACATCGAATTCCTGCGGGGCATCAGCGCATTCGACACGCTCATGCGCAACGAAGACGGTTCGGTGAATGTGGATTTTCTGCGGCAAGTACTGGAGTTCCGCGGATACTTCATGCGGCTGGTGGTGCGCCTTGCGGCCGTCCGGCGCACGGACGAAGAACTGGCCGCGATCAAACGGCTTTTTGCGGAATGGGAAATGTCACGGGAAAACCGGGAGCGTCAAGCCGAAATTACGCAGGAAATCTACTGCGTCTGCGTCGAGGCCACCCGCAACGGCGTATGCCAGGCCCTGTTCAAATCGGTCGAGCGGGTCAGCGCGGAACTGGTCAGCCTCGTGGTGCAGTCCGTGTCCGATTTCCATCAACGCCGGAAGGCGTATTTGCGCCTGATTGACGCCCTCGAACAGAAAGATGCCGCGCTGGCCGAACTGGCGGTCGTGCGGTTTATCGAGTCCGTCGAGGCGTCGCTGAACCTTGGGCAGACGCCGACCGGCCTCCTCCATTCCGCTTCCTAGCGCCCGAAGGCGCCGATCACCATGCCGGACACGAAGGACAAACTCAAGGAACTGCTTGCAAGACACGGCCTCATGACCGGCGCCGAATGGGGACGCCGGCGCGCGGAACTCGATGAACGCCGCAAGCGTGGCGACTTCGAAATTGAACACTGCGTGCCAGGCGAGGTTGTCGGAGAAGGCGAAGGCCGCTTCTATCGGGTTGTGAACGTGTTTCCGCCCGACACGCAACAGGGCGGCCTTGCGCTTGGCGATTTGCTGGAAGCGATTCCCGAACACGTCGCATTGTGCGCGTGCGATCCCGATCTGGACGATTTTGATCCGGCTACGGCCCTTTTTCTCGATGTCGAGACGACCGGACTGGCGGGCGGTACGGGGACGGCGCCGTTTCTGATCGGTGCGGGTTTCTTCGACAACGGCGCGTTCCGTCTCGAACAAACCTTTATGCGCGATTTTGACGAAGAAGAACCGATGTTGCGTTACTTGGGGGAACTATTCGCGCGCGGAACCTCCATCGTCACCTTCAACGGCAAGAGTTTCGATGTGCCGCTTTTGCGCACGCGGTTCATCGCTCACCGGCTCCCGTTCCGGCTGGACGGACTTCCACATTTCGACTTGCTCTATGCCGTGCGGCGCATCTGGAAACTGCGCGTCAAGGATTGCAGCCTGGGCAACATCGAGCGGGCGGTGCTGGGAATCGAACGCCGCGGCGACGTGCCTGGGGAGGAGATTCCGCTGATCTGGTTCGACTACTTGCGCACGCGGGACGCGCGCGAACTCAAACGCGTCTTCTATCATCACCGCATGGACATCTTGTCGCTGGCCGTGCTTACGGCGCGCTTGTCGAGGGGGCTGGCCGCGCCCGGCGGGGAAGGATTCGACCACGGCGAGGATCGTCTGTCCGTCGTGCGCCTGCACTTTCGCCAGCGGCGGTACGACGACGTTATTTCGCGCGCGGAACAATTGCTGTTAGGCGAGCCGGACCCGGTTCTGCGGCGCGAATGCCTGGCCATGCTGGCATACGCCTGCAAGCGCCGGCAGGACTGGGATCGCATGGAAGGCGCATGGGATCGCATGGCGCGCGAATTTCCGGATGATCCGCTCCCGCGGCTCGAACTCGCCAAGCATTTCGAACACCGCGCGCGCAATCTGCCCGAAGCGCGGCGGGTCTGTGAAGAAGCCATCGTTTTGTTGGACGCGGGCGAAGACGACCCTGTTACCCACGCCATCCGGCAACGTCTCGAACGCATTCGCCGCAAAATGGCCAAAGGCGGCGAATTCGATTTATAAACCGGCGGGTCCGTCTGTTTCGGAGGTGACAAGCGCCTCGAAAATTTTCTGGCGCCGCGTTTTGCGCACCAGGATTTTGAGGGACTCGATGGCCAGCGCGTCGCCGCCGCGAAGCGGGCTATGGACGGTAGAAGCGATCCAGTCGGCAAATTGTGTGTCGTGCGGCGTGTCGCCGCCCAGGGTGGGTTCCGCAAAGACTTCCCGAAGCCGTTCCATCTTCACGCCGCCGCCAACGACCCAGGCGCTTCCCGAAGGCACGATATGGCGCGGCAAACGATCGAATTCGTCCTGTATGTCTCCCACGATTTCTTCCAGGATATCTTCGAGCGTGACAATTCCGCACACTGTGCCTTTCGAATCCCGCACCACGGCCAGGTGAACGTGCTCGGACATCATCCGGCTGAAGGCATATCCGATTGAGGCTTCCGGGGCGACGGCAATCAGCGGACGCAGAATGCTTCGCAGCGTCGGCGCTTCCGGATGGGCCTTGGCTAAAAAGACGATTTCCTTGAGGTTGACATAGCCGATGATGGACTGCGGATCGCCGGGCCGTTCCGTGACGGGAAATCGCGTATAGCCTTCGAGATGGACTTTGACGAAGTGTTCTTCAAGAGGTGCGTCGGCGTCGAGCAGGGCGATATCCTGCGCGTGGACGAGAATATCGGCGATATGTGTCTGGGTCAGTTTGCTCGCGCCCAGAATAATGCGTTCCTGTTCCGAACCGATGACACGCTCGGTGCGCAGCATATGGGCCTGCGCCCGCAGTTCCGCCAGGCCGAGTTCGTGCCGTGAAGTTGTTTCGTGCGGCATTTTGCGTTCGAATATGCCCACCAGCGCCTTTGTGGCCCATTCGCAAAAGGCCATGGCCGGATACACCATCATTCCAAACACGCGCATGGCCGGGCTGAGCTTCAGGCAGACCCATTCGTTGTTGCGCAGTCCGACCGTTTTCGGAACCAGTTCGCCGAAGATGATGGTCGCCGCGGAAAGCGGCACGACCACCAACGCGATGGCCACGGCGTCCGAGAAACCCGCCGACAAACCCAGCGCCGCTTCGATGTGCGGCGAGATACCCTCTTCCGCGCCGGATCCGCCCGTGGCCGCGGCTATCGCCCCCACGACGGTTATGCCGATTTGAACGACCGCGAGACTCGCCTCCATGCGATCCTTCATGGCCAGCGCTGCGGCCGCCCCGGCCCGTTTGCGATCGGCCAGCAGTTTCAGCCGTCCTACGCTTACCGATGCCAGCGCCAATTCGTAGGCCGCAAACAAACTGTTCAGCGCCAGCATCACCAGTATAATCAGCAGTTCCATCCAGCCCATGCATTTGAGTGTACCCGATATGCGCCGGGCGATTCCTCTATTCGGTTCATCCCAGATTCGGCAGTCCAGATCGGGTTCTACGTGCTAACTTCTGGACGTCGTGTAATCCTGGATTCGGCAGTCAAGATCGGATTTTACGTGCTATCCTCTGGATGTCGTGGACCTTGTGGACGAAATGGACAAGAAAATCAATCCCTTTGCGGGTGAAGTCCACTGGGTCCACAATGTCCATCTCGTCCATGGTTTGGTCGAAAGAGCCGCGTTCAACTGCCGATTTTAGGGTAATGTGTGGACAAAACGGATTTCACCTGGGAGGGGATAGTTTTTTGCGGATTCTGTAAGAAAACAGCCCTGCCGCATGGGCCCGGATCGACCGTCTGCGCCGCAGACTTTGTTGTTTTTTTTACAACGTCTCGGCCAGATTTATTGGCACAATTTTCCTGTAGAACGTACTATCAATATCAACAAATAGTTATTTTTTTGATTGACAACCGCAATATATTGTGGTATTCTTGCCTCAAATAGTGACGGGGTCGGCCGTAAACGACTGGAGAAATGCGTCTATTCCATTGCAGGGAAATGAGTTATGACTCTTGACGACATCTTCTTTTTGAGTCGCGACGCCATGGTGGTGACATTGTTGGCATCGGCGCCGATGCTGCTTTCGGGGCTGCTGGTCGGGTTGATCATCAGTGTATTCCAGTCGGTGACGCAGATCCAGGAAATCACGTTGACATTCGTGCCGAAGATTGTGGCGGTCATGGTGGCTTTTGTCGTGTTTCTTCCCTGGATGGTTTCGGTGTTGTTGGATTTTGTCGAGCCGTTGTTCGGCGGATTCGACAAATTGGTTCAGTAACGAGGAGAAAGGCTTGTGCGTCCGCGTCCGTTTCCCCGCGGCGCGCAGCCCATCATTTCGAGGAAAGCCTTTGATTGTCTATGAGGTGGAGATCGTCAAACTGTTCATCTTGGTGATGGCGCGGGTGAGCGGCTTGATGGTGTCGGCGCCGGTGCTCGGCTCGGCGAATTTCCCTGCGATGGGAAAGATCGGCCTGGTTGGGCTTACGGCGGCGCTCATCGCCCCGACGCTGGCGCCGCTGCACATGGCCATCCCGGACGATCCGCTGGCATTCGCGCTGGTAGGGGCGGGCGAGTTCCTGATCGGGTTGTTGATGGGATTCGTGATGACGATTGTGTTCGGTTCGATCCAGGTGGCCGGGCAAATCATGGACATGCAGACGGGATTCGGCATGATGAACGTGTTCAATCCCGCGCTCGAAACACAGTTTCCGATCTTTGGTTTCTTTCTGTTCATCGTGGCGGTGCTGGTGTTGCTCGCGACAAACGGGCATCACCTGATGTTGCGCGCGCTGGCTTCGACCTACGATCAAATCCCGCTGGGCGGTTTCGTGTTGCGTCCGAAACTGGTGTGGGAAGTGAGCCAATGGGGCCGCGCGATGTTTTACGACGGGCTGATGATCGCGGCGCCGGTGGGAGCGGCGATGTTGGTGGCGTATGTCGTGATGGGATTGGTCGGCCGCGTGGTGCCGCAGATCCAGTTGTTCGTGGTGGGATTTCCCGTGACGATTGCGCTGAGCCTTGTGGTCGTCGCGGTTTCGCTGGAACTGTACATTGGCCTGTTGGACGGAATGTATGGCGAGATGTTCAGGAATGTTTCGACGGTGATTCAAGGAATGAGGCCCTAAGCGATGGCGGAGCAACCGGGCGGCGAAAAGACGTTACCCGCGTCCCCGCAAAAACGGACGCGCGCGCGAGAGGAAGGCAATATCGCTCGCAGCCAGGATTTGTCGGCCGCGATTGCCTTGCTGGCGGCGGTGGCGGCGTTGCGCTTTCTGGGCGCGCCGATGTTCGATCGGCTCGTCGTCGCGACCCGTTACTATTTTGATAACGCGGCGTCGCTCGATACCGGCATCGAGTCCATGCAAAGCCTGGCCCTTCAAGGGACTTGGTGGATCGCGCCGATCGTGCTGCCGTTTATGCTGGTGATGCTCGTGGCCGGCGTGTCCGCCAGCGTGCTTCAGGTGGGATTTCTGTTCACGACGAAGCCGATGACGCCGAAACTGTCGAAACTGAATCCGCTCAAGGGCCTGTCGAATTATTTTTCGTTGCGGTCGTTCGCCGAACTGGTAAAGTCGCTTCTCAAGGTGGGGCTGGCGCTGTATATCACCTGGATTACGGTGCAGGGACATCTGGACGATTATGTGAACCTGATGGGGCTGACGCCGCTTGCGCTGCTGCCGGTGGTGGGCGGAATGATCGCCACGCTCTGGTGGAGGATCGCCTTGGCCCTGCTAGTCCTCGGTATGCTCGACTACGGGTTTCAGTATTGGCAGCGCGAACGCAATCTCATGATGACCACGCAGGAAGCCCGCGAGGAACTGAAGGAATACGAGGGCGATCCGCGCATCAAACAACGTATCCGGCAGATCCAGCGCCGTATCGCGATGCAGCGCATGATGGCCGAAGTGCCGAAGGCGGATGTAATTGTCACGAACCCGACGCGGTTCGCCGTTGCCTTGCGGTACGACGCGGCGGAGATGGCCGCGCCAATCGTTGTGGCGAAGGGCGCGCGGATCCTGGCCGAGCGCATCCGCGACATCGCCATGGCGAACGACGTGCCGATTGTGCAAAAGCCCGAATTGGCGCGCACGATATACCGAACGGTTGAAGTGGGCCATCCCGTGCCGGAAAACCTGTTTCGCGCGGTGGCCGAGGTGCTGGCTTATGTGTATCGCATTGACCGGCGGGTGGAGAAAGCAAAGGAACGAATCCGGCAATGGAGTGCGGCGGTGTGATAAGGAGTTAGGAGTCGGGAAGTGGCGATAGGACAGGTCGAAACGCAGCGTCCGTGGAATCTGGCGGACAACCAGGATGTCGCGTTGGCCGTGTGCGTGATCGGCATACTGGTTGTGCTGGTTATTCCCATCCCGACATGGGCGCTCGACATCCTGCTGACCGTCAACATTTCGATTTCGGTCGTGACGTTGCTCGCCACCATCTACCTGCAGCGTCCCGTCGAATTCGCCGTGTTTCCCTCGATGCTGCTGATCCTGACGCTGTTCCGCCTGAGTCTGAACGTGGCTTCGACGCGTCTGATCCTCGCGAACGGGTACGCGGGCAATGTAATCAATGCGTTCGGAAGTTTCGTGACCAGCGGCAGTTTCGTGGTCGGAGCCGTCATTTTCCTTATCCTTGTGGTGATCCAGTTCGTGGTCATCACGCGGGGCGCGCAGCGCATTTCGGAAGTGGCCGCGCGCTTTACGTTGGACGCCATGCCCGGCAAACAGATGGGCGTGGACGCCGATCTGAACGCGGGCCTCATCACCGAGGCGCAGGCGCGGGCGCGCCGGCAGGGCATCGAGCGCGAGGCGGACTTCTACGGGGCGATGGACGGCGCGACGAAATTCGTCCGCGGCGACGCCATTGCCGGGCTGGTCATCACGATCGTCAACATCATCGGCGGTTTGATCATCGGCGTGCTGATGCGCGGGATGCCCGTTACGGACGCCTTGCGCGTCTATACTCAACTGACTATTGGCGACGGCCTTGTGACGCAGGTGCCCGCGCTGGTCATTTCGACCGCGGCGGGCCTCATCGTGACGCGCACGGCGACCGAGGAAAACATGGGTGTGGACTTCGGGCGCCAACTGACGCGATATCCCCGCGCGCTGGGTGTGTCCGCGGCGATGCTTGCGATTTTCGGGCTTGTGCCCGGCATGCCTACGGTGCCGTTCCTGATGGTGGCCGGCTTGTTGGCGATGGGCGCTTTTCGCGCGAACGAGGCGTTCAAGGCGCGCGAGGCCGAACAACTCTCGCGTGAACTCGCCGAACAGGAAGCCGCGCGCACGGAGGCGCAGCCGCGCACGGAGGATTTGCTGTCCATCGATCCGATGAAGATCGAACTGGGCTATGGCCTGATTGCCCTTGCCGATCCGAAACAGGGCGGCGATCTGCTGGCGCGCATCCAGATCATCCGGCAGCAAATCGCCACCAAACTGGGATTCATCGTGCCGGTTATCCGGATTGTGGACAATATGCGGTTGCGTCCGAACGAATATCGCGTGCGTCTGCGCGAGGCCATTATTGGGGGTTACGAATTGTTGCCCGAACATTTCATGGCCATGAATCCCGGCCTTGCCGAAGAGGAAATCGAAGGGATTCCGACGAAAGAGCCTGCTTTCGGTTTGCAGGCCACGTGGGTCGCGCGCGCGAATCGCGACCGGGCCGAGCGTCTCGGTTACACAATCGTCGAGCCGACCGCGGTGCTGGCCACGCACCTGACGGAACTCATCACCGCGCATGCAAGCGATCTGCTCACCCGCGAAGACACGCAGAATCTGATCAAACATCTCAAGGAAACCTCGCCCAGCGTGGTCGAGGAATTGCTGCCGAACCTGCTGACCCTCGGCGAAGTGCAGAAGGTATTGCACAACCTCCTGCGCGAGCGTGTATCCATCCGAAATCTTGAAGCCATCCTGGAAACGCTGGCCGATTACGCCCCGCGCACAAAAGACCTCGACATCCTGACCGAATATTGCCGGCACCGGCTCGCTCGCGAAATTTCCGCGCAGTATGCCGACGAAGGGCGCGTGCTGCACGTCGTGACACTCGATCCCTCCGTCGAACGCGAGATCCTCGATGCGGTGCGGCAGGGTGAAACCGGGGAATACGTGCCTATCGCGCCGAATCGCGCGGATCTCATGGCGCGCAATACCGCGCAGGCCGTGCAGCCGTTGACGCTGGTCGGGCATGAGCCGGTGGTGCTGACGTCCGCGCCGGTGCGGCGGTATTTCCGGCGCATCGTCGAACGGCGCATCCCGAAAATCGTCGTGCTTTCCTACAATGAAATTGACCCCGAAGTGCAGGTTCAGAGCGAGGGACAAGTGAGTGCATAACATGGAACGCAAACTGCACACGTTTACCGCCGGTACGTTCGACGATGCCTACCGGCAGATGGTCCGCCAACTCGGCGAGGACGCGATCGTCCTGAACACGTCGGAGGTGCGCGAAGGCGGCCTGTTCGGCCTGCTTGGACGCAAGGCGGTTCAACTGACCGCCTCGCCGCCCACCCGCCCGATCGCCCGTCCGAAGAGTCTGGCGGAAAAAAAGTATACCGCCCACCAAACAGCCGCCGGTTCCGACGAGACCATGCGCGAAACCGTCGCTTTCTTCCGCCAACTTGCGCAACAACGGGCCGCTTCCGCCGCGATCCGGCAGGAACCTGCGCCCGTGCCGCCGCACAATACCGAAAAAGCCCCGCTGGATTTGCGGCGCGAAGTCGAGGAGATGCGCCGTCTGCTGCAGGTGCTGGTCGCCGAGACGCCCTGTACGGCGTTTCCGGCCGATTTCATTCCACACTATCGCCGGCTCGTGGACAGCGGCATGGGGCGCACATTGGCGGCATCCCTGATGGATGCGACCATGGGCGATACCGACCGTTCGCTCTTGCGCAATCCCCGCGTTTTTACCGAACGGCTCCGCATGGAAATACAAAAACGCGTGCTGGTGACGCACGGCCTGCCGCGCGCCGGAACGGCCCGGCGCGTTGTCGCCCTAATCGGCCCCACGGGCGTCGGAAAGACGACGAACCTCGCGAAACTCGCCGCACTGTTCGCCATCCGTGACCGCGCGCGCGTTGCTATCATCACACTCGATACCTACCGTGTCGCCGCGCCGGAACAGTTGCGCGTGTACGCGACCATCGCCGGATTGCCCATGCGCATCGCCAACGATGCCGGCGAATACCGGCTCGCGCTCGAAGCCTTCGCGGACTATGATTTCGTGTTCGTGGACACGGCCGGCAGCAGCCCGTTCAACGAGGAACAGATCCGCGAACTGAAATCGGAATTCGACGCCGCGCCGCCCGACGATGTCATGCTTGTGCTGAGCGCCGGAACCTGCGCGGACGATCTGCGCGCCATCGCCGCGCGTTTCAACTGCTTGCGGCCCTCGTCGCTGTTGTTTTCGAAACTCGATGAAACGGGACGTTATGGCGCCCTGTTCGACTTGGCGGCCGGAACCGGCCTGCCCCTGAGTTATTTCAGCACGGGACAGAACGTTCCCGACGACATCGAGATCGCCGTGCCCAGCAAGGTGGCGCGGCTGCTGCTCGAAGAAGGAGATGCCTGCCGTGGATCAAGCGCACAATCTGCGTGAATTCGTCCGTAGACACCAGAGCATGGCCCGTGTCCTTGCCGTGACCAGCGGCAAGGGAGGCGTCGGCAAGACGACCGCGAGCGTCAACCTCGCCATCGCCCTTGCCCGGCAGGGCAAACGAGTCATCGTGCTCGATGCCGACCTCGGTCTTGCCAATGTCGAAGTGCTGATGGGGCTCAATTCATTCTACAACCTCCAGCACGTGATTGACGGCGAGAAACCCATGCGCGACATTCTCGTGAAAGGCCCGGCGGACATCCAAATAGCCCCCGGCACTTCCGGCCTCGCCAAACTGGCCGATCTCAACGCGCGTGCAAGGCAAAATGTGCTCGACGGATTGCAGGACCTTCAGGAAATGGCCGATTTCGTTATCATTGACACGATGGCGGGCATTGGACAGAATGCCGTGCGGTTCGCCGCCGCCGCGGATGAAATCCTGCTCGTGACGACGCCGGAGCCTTCCGCTATCGTGGACGCCTACGCCACGATCAAAACGATTGCCGGCATCCGCGAGGATGCTTCCTTCCGGCTCATCGTCAACATGGCCGCGAGCCCCCAGCAGGCCCTCGCCGTCATGACAAACCTGACCCGCGTCGCCCGGCAATACCTCGGCCTTACGCTGTCTTACCTCGGCCACATCCTGCGCGATCCGCATGTCACCCAGAGTGTCATGCAAAGCAACCCGTTCACCATTGCGTTTCCAGCGTCGCCCGCGGCGAAATGCGTCCAAGACCTTGCCGGAAAGATTATCCGCCAGCGCGCCGAAGCCGACCGTGCCCGCATCGGCTTCTTCCGCCGTTTCGCCCAGACCCTCGGACTCGCCAGCAACGCCTGAAGCATACCAGCGCGCCAAACCATTTCAACGGCGCTTTTATAGCCGGATGAGCCGGCGCGGCGTCTGCCGTCGGCGATGAGGAGTGTTAGAAACAGCGCGGTTCGCCGGGGACCTCGATACGATTCGTATCGTATGATTCGTATGATTCGTAGATCGAATATGTGTTGTTCCTCAAATACAATTTCAACCTTGGCGGAGGAAACAATTGGGCGCCGGTTATGAAAAATGTATATCGCGAAAAATCCATGGAGGATGTTCTGGATACCGTTATTCTGGGCGATTGCCTGTCTGTCCTGCCGGAAATTCCATCGGAAAGTGTTGATCTGACCGTTTTTTCGCCTCCTTACGATGGCATACGGGATTACAAAGGTGAATGGAAATTCAACTTCACCGAACTTGGACATGAGATCTACCGCGTCAGTAAAGAGGGCGCGATGGCATGTGTAGTTATCGGAGATGGCACCAAGAATTTTGCCAAATCCCTGACGTCGTTCCGTTTGGCAGTCGACTGGTGTGACCATTCCAAATGGAGGCTTTTCGAATGTTGCATCTATCGGCGCGACGGGAATCCCGGAGCATGGTGGAATTCACGTTTTCGCGTGGATCATGAATATATCCTCATGTTCTTGAAAGGATCCCGCCCAAAACATTTCGTGAAAGATCATTTGATGGTCCCAAGCAAGCATGCCGGGAAAATTTATTCCGGAACCGATCGATTGACCAATGGCGGTTTCAAGACGATAGCGCCCAAACCCGTCAATCCTATGAAATGCCGCGGAACGGTATGGACCTATGCCACGAGCAATACCGAAGGTAATAAAATAAAACTCAAACATCCGGCGACGTTTCCAGATCTTCTTGCGGAAGATTTGATTCGTTGTTTTAGTGCTCCTGGCCAAATAGTATTAGATCCCATGTGTGGTAGCGGCACCACATGCATTGTAGCGAATAAATACAACAGACATTTCATCGGTATTGACATCTCTTCCGAGTATTGCGAAATTGCCAAAAAACGCATTGATTATGAATGCGCGAATATTCAACAAATGCTTTGTGAAGGCTCGGAACCGTATGTTCCCAAAACCCGACATCCGTAAAATGAAATCCGCCATCATGGGTTTTCCCAGGGAGTGGGACGGTCGTAAAGCGATTCTTGAGCTAAAAGCAGCAGACTATAACTGGCGGCAAATGGAGTGGTTTGGCTTTTACTTTGAATATCTGTGCGTAACAAGATTGCATGGCCTCCTTCAAATTCCAGGCGATCGATTTTCATTCGTGCGTCCAAATGGCAGGAAGACATTCGTTACTTTCGACATGAAGGGAACGATAAACTGGGATATCAAGTCAAAAGCCATAAAGACGGACGATCACCGATCTATTTTGAACGATCAAGAAGCAACGGATCGGTCGGTTCGCGAGTACGGCGCACACGGATTGGTTATCGCTTTATCCTAAAATCGGCAGTTGAACGCGGCTCTTTCGACCAAACCATGGACGAGATGGACATTGTGGACCCAGTGGACTTCACCCGCAAGGGGATTGATTTTCTTGTCCATTTCGTCCACAAGGTCCACGACATCCAGAGGATAGCACGTAGAATCCGATCTTGACTGCCGAATCCAGGATGATCGATGTTTCGGATATGGACGAATTCATTGTCGATCGCATTGTTTTCAGAACGTCTTCTTTTTAGAAACAGCACGGTTCGCCGGGATTGATAGATTGCTTGCCTACAGTTCAGCCCGTGGCCTTCATGGACCCGATGGACGCAGTGGACTTCACCCAATAGAGGCGGGGGGCTCTTGTTCCCTTCGTTGGCCGTAGCGCAGGAGCGTCATTTGAAGGGTCATCATCGCGGCGACGAAGACGGGCGTGTAGTGAAAGGGCATCGCCATGCCATAGCGTCCGGCCAAATACCCAAAAACCAGACTGCCGGCAAAACCGCCCAGTCCGACGGCGCCTTCGTTGATGGCGGCCCTCCGGTGTTTTTTGCCGGTGTCGGCCATACTGTAATAAACGCCCTGGAAAAACGTCACGCCCGCGAAGGCGCCCGTCGCGATGAAACAGAGCGACATGACGGCGAGACTGCGGGTTGTTCCCAGCGACCAGAAGGCCGCCGCCACCAACGCTTCAAGCCCCAATACAAACGCTGCGTTATGATGCCAGCGCCGTGTCCGGCCCAAGATGAAAAAGGAGCAAACGGTCGTCGCGCCGAGCGCAAAGGCGAGCCAGGAGTATTTGGTGGCGGCGTTGGCCGTGAGGATTGCGGCCGGGGGGTCCTCCCAGAAAAACCGCAATTCGCCCGACGCCACAAGTTCGTCAATCCGTTTCGGAAACACGTTGCGCGTGACCGTCGCCAGGACGCTGCCGGCGAAGGTCGCGCACCACGCACTGTGCAGATGCGCCTCGCTTGCGCGATCATGTCCGGCCCGCGCCGCCAGTTGTTCCTCGCTGGCCGGAAGATAATGATCCTTTTCGCGGGGGAGCGTTCGAAGAAGCCCGGCGCAGACCGCACAAAGTCCCATGATCGCGAAAAAAGGCAGCCGGTAATCGTGATCGAATAGCGGACCCGCCACCAACGGACTCAACGCAAAACCACAGCTCCATGAGATGTTGAACCATCCCATGCGTTTCGCACGCTGATGAACGTCCGGCTCGCCACCGACCCACGAATGGAGCGCGGGCCACACCAACGCCATCGAAGCCATGGCGATCGTCGCGGCCGCCATGCACACATACGGGTTCCCCGACATCGGAAACAGGCATGAGAACAATCCAAACAGGATCACGCCCGCGACGGCGAAGATCATGCCATTCTTGGCGCGCGTCACCAGCCATGCCGACCCAAAGGACGCCAGCGCATAACAGGCCGCCTGAGAGGCCCCGATCCCTCCCGACATCGCCGCGCCGCCTTCCAATTGGCTGTAAACAAAGAATGGCATCGCCGTGATGAAGATCATCACCGCGAAATCAACGAGAAACGCTCCCAGACAGATTCTCGAAAAAGGCGTGAACATCGCCGGAAAGTCTAGGGGGTTCGTTTCCGCGAAATCAACATGACGGGTGGAGTGGTGGGTGGAGTGGGGGAGAGTGTTCCTTCCATCACCTGTGAAAAAGCCTGACACCGTGGGCAGACGTTCAAGCATTTTATGCTTGCCCAGATGGGATTTTCCGGCTATAATGCTTTTTTACGTGAAAACGCCGTATTGGGTTCGCGAGTGCGTATGGATGGTTTTCCTCCGCGATCCTGATGCGCTTTCCGGCGTGAAACGAATCGGAAAGGCGGTTTTTTGGGTGTTTTTCGGTTGTTTGGAATCGCGGGAATCCCGCATCGCGATTTCCCGCGGCGGTGAATAGTTTCAGGGGACGAGGAATTTGGTATGCGGCATACGGCCAGTATGGTCGCGGCGATGGAGGGCATTAGTCGTCCGGTTTTTTTAATTGCCCGCGAACTAGCCAACAACAGCCGTTCAGGTCTGACGGTCCGATTTTTGTCAAAGAAACTCGGCCTTCCGGAAGAGGAGATCGAGTATCTGGTGGACATCCACCACAAGTTCCTCTTTACGGATCTGACGAAGATCAAAATCGTTTCCGAGGGATTGAACGCCGTCGGGCGTATTTCGATTGGTCTCGAAAACCATGGCGACATTCCGTCGTTGTTCCGTTACGTAAAACTGCTTGGCCCGCAGGAATTCCGCCACCTCGAAGAGTTTCTGGATCTCGAAAGTCCCTGCACGAAAAAGGAACTGGTCGAGTCGCTTATCGCGCGCGCATACCAGCACCCGGATTCGGTCATTACCTATGTGGCAACGGGCGGTTTCTCGAATATGGCGCGGGAAGTGTTCGATATTGTCTGGAACTCGAAGGAAGGCGTTATGCCTGTGTCGAAAATCCGCGCGGCGCATGGAGGTTCCGAATACGAAGTCGAGCAGGGACTGTGGGAACTGTTCCGGGGTATGGCGTTGTTCGAGATGTTCCGGTTCGATGCCGAAGATCGCCTGGTGCGCGTGGCGGGACTGCTTTCGGAAATCCGGCAGTGCCGTGAATCGCTCGGCCACATGGCCGGACAGAAAGTGCGTCCAAAGGCGCATCGCGGCACACCGGCGTTTATCGAGGCGAACGGTCTGCGGTTTACCGATCTAATCTGCCGGCTGGTGGCGGCGCTGGCGGCGCGGCCTGCGCGGTTGCGCAGCGACGGCGAATTGTTTCGTGAAGACCGGCGGCGGCTGGCGGACATCTGCCCGGAGGAAACGGAGCCGTCGCTGAACACATGCCTGTGGGCAGCCCAGAGTGTGGGCTGGCTGGCGCGCGTGGATAACGAACTTCGTGCCGGTGAACTCGAACCGTTGCTCTCACGGAGTCCTATCGAACGCCATCGGATACTGTGTGACTGGCTGCTTACATCGGACACGGAGTCGTGTTCGCGGCGGCTTATTGTCCGAATTATGGAAGAACTCAAACCCGGCACGTGGTACTCGGCGATCGAGGTAGCGCGGTTTGGGCTGGCCATCCAGTCCGAAGACGAACAGCCGATGCTGCGATGCGCCGGCGCACATTGGCATTACGTGAGTCCGGGTGCCTCGTCGCATTCCGAGAGAAGTCTTGTCCATGCGCTTGAGACGTCGCTCGTCTGGCTCGGACTGGTGGACCGCGCCGAAGTGGATGCGGAAAGTGTATTCAGATTGACGGCGCTCGGCGAACACATCCTGCTCGAACATCCGCCGGACGGACTCGAAAGCCTGTTTGCGCGGCACGATGCGACGATCGTCGTGCAGCCCAATTTCGACGTCGTCGTGCCGACGCAGGATATGGATCCCTTGCTGACCGTGCCGCTCGACCAGTTTGCCGTGCGATCGAGCATTGGCCAGGCGACGGTCTATCATCTTGAAAAAAATCAATTCACACGGGCCATCCAGGAAGGACACGATGCGAACACCTTCGTCGAATTTCTAATCGCGCACAACCGGGGTGGCGCGCTGCCGTCGAACGTGATGACCACGCTTGAAGATTGGCGCGGCGGCATGAAGCGTGTCCGTCTACGCACGCTGCACGTCGTCGAATCCGACGACGCCCTCGTGCTGGCCGACCTGCTCCATCGCCGGCGTTTTAAGAAATACCTCTCTCCCGTCGAACCGCATCGCGTCGCCGTCTACGCGAAGATTGACAAGGCGGAACTCGAAAAATTACTCGAAAAAGACGGGTTTATCGTCGAATAATTACGCGGGCGTTCTTTGGTTACCGGTCGCGCTCGACAATGAATGTCGCCAGGGCGCGGAAAGGATGGGCTTCGGGACCGAAGGCATCCAAGGCGTCCAAAGCCTGTTGTACGGCTTCATGGGCCAGTTGCCGGGCGCGGTCCAATCCCAGGATCGAAGGATAGGTCGCTTTTTCGTTGGCGGCGTCGCTGCCGACAGATTTTCCAATGGATTCTTCCGAACCGGTAATGTCTAGAATGTCGTCGGCGATCTGGAAGGCCAGCCCGATAGATTCGCCGTAACGTGTCAAGGCGTCCATCACCGGCGCGTCCGCACCGGCGAGCATGGCGCCGGCCCGTACGGACACGCGGATGATCGCGCCGGTTTTCAGCGCATGGGTTTCCCGCAACGCCGCAAGGCCGACGCAATGACCTTCATGCGCCATATCGAGCGCCTGGCCGCCGGCCATGCCCCATGCGCCGGCGGCTTCGGCGATTTCCCCGATGACTTGAAGGGCGGCGGGACTCGATGCGGCGCCGCGCGCGAGAAGGTGAAAAGCCATCGTCAACAAGACATCGCCGGCTAGAATGGCCATTGCTTCGCCGGCCACTTTATGCAGTGTCGGCTTGCCACGGCGAAGATCGTCGTTGTCCATCGCCGGAAGATCGTCATGAATCAGCGAATACGTGTGAATCATTTCGATCGCGCACGCTGCGGGCAGGGCGGGCGCATCATCGCCGCGGATCATTTCGCATGCCCCCAGCGCCAGCGCAGGCCTCAGCCGTTTTCCACCCGCAAAAAGACTGTACCGCACCGCCTCGCGCAACGGCGCCGGCGCGGCTGTCCATGTGGCAAGATATGTTTTAAGCGCACGCTCGGTCTTGTGCGCTTTTTCGTGTAAAAATGCGATCGCGTCTCCATAATCCATGGCGTGTGTTTCCCTTCGATGCTCCATATTACCATTGCGGGGCCGTTTGGTGCAGAATCTTGCCGAATCGGTGTAAGAACGGGAAATAAGGGTATGTAAGGCATGAACCCGAATTCGGCAGTCGAAATTCGGGTCCTATGCGAAGGGAGTGAACGTCATGGACCTTGTGGACGGAGTGAACAAGAAAACCTATTCCCTTCCCGAAAAAGCGCCGGATGGTAAAACTATTCTGCTTTTCTTGAAGGGGTGCGGTGAAACTTCTTTTCACGAAAAAGAAGTTTCACCGAACAACCTTATTTTGGACAGCAATGGGTAAAGGCCTTTTTCCTTTTTTCCCCTTATCGTCTTCCTTCTTATCAACCTAAAATCGGCAGTTGAACGCGGCTCTTTCGACCAAACCATGGACGAGATGGACATTGTGGACCCAGTGGACTTCACCCGCAAGGGGATTGATTTTCTTGTCCATTTCGTCCACAAGGTCCACGACATCCAGAGGATAGCACGTAGAATCCGATCTTGACTGCCGAATCCAGGATCAACAAAGTTACCGCACACCCGCCAAGGCGTCGTGGATTTTCTCGAGCGCGTCGTTCATCGCCGCACGGGTGGCTTGGCCCAGGCTGCTCGCGGCCATCTCGCCCTTGCCCGAATCCACGAACAGGATGCTGACGTTCGACGCTTTCGAGACGGTGCTGAAAGAACCCTGGCAGGAAAACGTCCCGTTGCCCACATAACGTGCTGTCCGCCCGTCAATGATGGCCAAATCCATGCCTACCATGCCGGTGCGGTTCATGGATTCGTTCTTGAATTCCGGCCCGACGAGCGCCGCGGCATCGCCGCCGATCGCCACGCCGGTATTGCCCGTAATAAAACCGATGTCTCTCACGAGCCGCCCCACTTTGCGCGTGCTGACCTTGTTGCCCTTGCCGGAGGCCTGCGCGGTCTCGCTGAACTCGGTCACGGTGCCTTCAATCACGAACGGGCCGATTTCGCCCGGCTGCAGTTTGCACGAATAGGTCCCGTCTTCATTTTTCTTGACCGTGTCCGGCGGTACGATCACGATGTTCGGCCAGCCCGACAGCACCGTCCGCAGTTGGGCCGAAATGCCCTTGCCAATACCCGGTCCGGCGGTTTCGCTGGCGCGGCTGACGACCGTCCCGTCGGAACCCACTGTCGTGACCATCTCGCTGTCCACGCTTATTGTTCCGGATGGGGTGTCCTGTCCGCCACCGGAGGTCTGACCCGATGCGCTGTAATCGAACGGTTTCAAGATGGCCACGACATATTTCGGCAGATTGGGATCCGCGGGAATCTTTACCACATCAACCTGTGCGGAAACGGGTGCGCCCGATTGGGCACGCGCCTGTTCGGCCACTGATGGCTCGTTCTTTTTCGCATCGGCCGTATAACCCGTGAAACCGATCGCGAACAAACCCAGCGCCGACAGTGTAAACAACGACGTCACAACACGCATTTGCATCTTTGTTGCCTCCGGAAGTTGAGTGAACGAAACGATCGCCTGCTTTTTATTATTATATCACGAAATGCCGAGCGGCAGCTTGACGGGCTGCCGGGTCTGGTAGGCCTGTTGGGCGGCGAACACGACTTCGTGGGTTTTGACGGCGTCGGCCAGATTGCAGTGCGACTCGCGGCCGTTCAGGATGCAGTCCACGAAATGGTCCATCTGGCCCTGGAAGGGGTGATGCGACACGTCGGCGCTTTCGGGCAGGATGGTCGGAATCGTGACCCAGTTGCGTTGGCCGGGGAATTTGTGCGACCACACGCGGTTGTCCTTGATCGTACCGCGATTTCCGAATACTTCGATTGGAAACGTGTAGGGCATCACACAGCCGTAATTGACCGATACCTTTGCGAGGACGCCGTTGTCGAAGCGAATCAGGACCATTTCGAGATCGTCGTATTCGAGCGGCGGCGCCTCTTGCCACTGACACGTGAAGTAGTTGTACTCCGTATTCAGGCCCTTGCGGTATCCGCCCGAATACGCGAAGACTTCGACGGGCGTGGCCGCCTCGTAACGGCCCTTTCCGGCGAACCATCGCGCGGCGTCAACGGCGTGGCAGCCGCCGGTCAACAGCGCGCTGACGCCTTTTTCCTTCGTGCGCGCATCTTCATAACCGGTCCACCAACTCGCGATATCGTGCTGGTAGTCTGTCTCGACGCAGTACACGTCGCCGAGGAAATCGTCGGCCACCATCGCCTTGATCGTTTCGAACAACGGATTCCAACGCAGGACGAAGCTGACGACCGTCCGCACGCCGGCCTTGTTCACCGCGTCGAGCATCGCGCGCATTTCCGCGGGACTGTTCGCGACGGGTTTCTCGATCGCGATATGTTTGCCGGCCTGCGCCGCTGCGATGGTGTTTTCGGCATGCAGGTGTTGCGGCGTGCACACCGACACGATATCAACGCCCTCGTGCGCCAGCGCCTTCCCGTAATCCGTGTAGAAGGCCACACCGTCGAGACCGGCTTCTTCGGCGCGTTTCCGGCAACTTTCGAGTTTTCGGCTCGAAATCGCGACCACCTTTGTGTGCGGATTCGCGGTAAACGCCTTGATGTGTTCGCCGGCCACCCAGCCCGCTCCGTGAATCAATACGCCCAAAGTACGTTCCATGTTCATCGTCTCCTGAATGTGCGTGCCTGCTGCCTGCAGGCACGGGTTGTGACAATCCTATCCTATAGCGTTGTCTTTTGGACAGGATAACAGGATTTTACAAGATAAAGATCGGGCGGAGGAAAACCCCGGAGGCTCGGCCGGCCCGGTTGCCTTTTATTTGCTGACAAACGGATCGCCGGCCTTCCGCAGCCTTTTGATCATCTCCACATGCAGTTTTTTCCGCGTTTCCGCCAACGCGGGATCGTCTATGCGGTTTGCCAATTGGAACGGATCCGTCCGGTTGTCGAAAAGGAGCCACGGTCCGTCTTCGCGCACGGCGTAGGTATAGCGTTCCGTCCGCAATCCGCGGAACAGCGGCGCGGGATGGTTCTCGCCGCCCGAGGCATGCGCCTTGGAGATATGCATGATAAGTTGCGGTTCGGAGTCCGGATCGTGTCCGCTCAGAATCGAGCGCGAAAGATCGCGCCCCGTGCAGGAATCCGGAATGGAGAGTCCCGCAAGCCCGCACAAAGTGGGCATGATATCGGGCGCGCCGAAAAGCGAACGGACGATCCGTTTTTTGGGCGCCACGCCCGGCCACCGGATAAAAAAAGGAACGCGAAGCGATTCATCGTAAGGCTGGCGTTTGCCACCAAGCCCGTGCGATCCCATCATGCTGCCGTGATCGGACGTGTAGATCACCAGGGTTTCGCCATCGAGGCCGCGTTCTTCAAGACAGGCAAGAACGCGCCCGATTTCGTCATCTATAGCCGAAATATGCGCGTGATAGCCCTGGCAATACGGCCAAGTTGACTTGCTCCAAATGGCATTTTCCTTCATTTCACCACCACGGCGCACCGATTCCGGCACATTGGCCCTCCACGGGAGGGACCCCGGCGGATACAGCACCTTCTTTTCATCCGGCGCGTCCAGAAAGTCCGAGTGGGGCGGATTCCACGACACCATGAGGAAAAACGGACGATGGTCTTTTTCGCCGATGAACTCCATCGCCTGATCCGTCATCAGGCGTGCGTTGTATCCTTTGGGACGGATCGGTTCCCCCTCGCGAGGATGATACCGGGCCGTGTCCCAGTGCGTATTATCCTCGGTCCAGATGAGCGACTCGTCGAATCCGAATGGTTCGGCGCGCACACCGCCCAGATGCCACTTGCCAATGTAACCCGTCCGGTAGCCCGCCGATTTGAAGGCTTTGCCGATTGTAACCTGTTGCGAATCGAGCGGGATGCCATTGTCTGTCACTCCCTGCTGGTGCGGCCAACGTCCCGTCATCAGCATCCCGCGATAGGGCGAACAGACCGGCAGATTACTGATACAATGCGTAAACATCGTGCCTTCGGCGGCCAGGCGCGCCATGTTAGGCGTGTGCAGTTCCGGCATTTCGGAACACGACATGGACTGCCAGCGATGCTCGTCGCTAAACAGGAATACGATGTTTGGGCGCGAACGCAAAGGCCGGGCGGCGGCGCCTTGGGTCTGTGAGGTGAACGTGGCCGCCGCCCATCCAAGAAACGTTCGCCGTCGCATGGTTGTCATTCGCACCTCCAAAGCCTCGTTGGGACTGCGTAATCTTTGTGCCGTTTGTGCCTACGGGTTCGGCAATGGCCATTTCCAAGAAAAAACCTTTGTGATCCTGATCGAAATGGCCAAAAGAAAACAACAATCCAACGCGGAAAATCTTTTTTTAGTGCTTCCCGTTCCTTTTTCCTTGGCGTCTATCCAATCGTCAACGGATAAAATCAGGTTATGGCACGAAGATCGCACAAAATACAAATTTTCGCTTGGGAAGATGTCCGGGCAATGTGAATAGATGACGAAACGTATGGCCGAGCCCTTTTTGTCCAGGTGATTTTGATCGGTGGCCCGGCAATTCGCCGGGGGTTGACAGTCGGAAGGGAATATGCTAGGATCGCCCTGTTAGCACTCGTCTTGGGCGAGTGCTAACGAAATCAGGCATGGATGGCCGCCGCGAGCGGCTGTAAACACTCAATAAACGAACGAAGGAGATTTCAAGCAATGGCCAAGCAACTCATTTTCGGTCAGTCGGCACACGCCTCCATACTCAAAGGCATGGACATGCTGGCGAACGCGGTCAAGGCGACCTTGGGGCCCAAAGGACGTAACGTGTTGATAGCGAAATCGTTCGGCGCGCCGAACATCACGAAAGACGGCGTAACGGTCGCAAAAGACATTGAATTGTCCGATCCGTTCGAGAACATGGGCGCCCGGATGATTCGCGAGGCGGCCAGCAAGACCCACGATGTGGCGGGCGATGGCACGACGACGGCGACTGTTTTGGCGCAGATCATGGTTCGGGAAGGGTTCCGGCACGTGACGGCCGGCGCGAATCCGATGCACTTGAAACGCGGAATGGACAAAGCGGCGGACGCGATTGTACAAGCGGTGGCTTCCGTATCGAAAAAGGTCAAGGGCCGTGATGACATCAAGCAGGTGGCGACGATTTCGGCCAACGGGGACGATGAAATTGGTGAAATGATCGCGGACGCCATCGAAAAGGTCGGCAAGGACGGCGTCATCACCATTGAAGAAGGCAAGGGAATGAATACCGAGGTGGACATCGTGGACGGCATGCAGTTCGACCGCGGTTACCTGTCGCCGTATTTCGTGACGGACGCCGAAACGATGACAGCGACGCTGGAAGACTGCTATGTGCTATGCCTCGAAAAGAAGATCAGTTCGATTCGTGAAATCCTTCCCTTGCTGCAATCGCTTGCGCAAACCGGCAAGCCCCTGTTGATCATTGCTGAAGACGTTGAGGGCGAGGCACTGGCCACGCTGGTGGTCAACCGGTTGCGCGGCATCCTGAAGGTTGTGGCGGTGAAATCGCCCGCTTTCGGCGACCGCCGCAAGGAAATTCTGCGCGACATCGCAACGCTGACGGGCGGCCAGTACATTTCGGAGGACCTTGGCGCGAAACTCGAAAACGTGACGCTGGATCAATTGGGCCGCGCCAAGCGCGTGGAAGTGACAAAGGACAATACGACCATTGTCGAAGGCGCCGGCAAGAAGAAAGAAATCATGGGACGCTGTGAACAGATCCGGCGCGCTATCGAAACCACCACATCGGACTACGATCGCGAAAAATTACAGGAACGCCTTGCGAAACTCGCCGGCGGCGTCGCGGTCATCAAAATCGGCGCGGCGACCGAAGTCGAATTGAAGGAAAAGAAGGCTCGGGCGGACGATGCGCTGCACGCCACACGCGCGGCCATCGAGGAAGGTATCGTGGCCGGTGGCGGCCTGGCGCTGCTTGAAGCATCGAAGAAACTCAAGGAACTCAAATTGGCCGGCGACGAGGCGACCGGTGTCGCGATCGTTGCCCGGGCCTGTACGGCGCCATTGTCGCAGATTGCCACGAACGCGGGACTCGAAGGCGAAGTGATAGTCCAGCAGGTTATGGCGGGCAAGACGGGCTTCGGACTCAACGCGGCGACCGGCGCCATCGAAGATCTGGTCAAGAGCGGCATCGTGGATCCGGCCAAGGTTATCCGCTCCGCGATGCAGAATGCAGTCAGTGTCGCGACGACGATTCTCATGACGGCGTGTATGATCACCGACCTGCCCGAAAAGAAGAGCGACGAAGGCCATGGCCATCCGCACGGCGGCGGCATGGGTGGCATGGGTGGTATGGGCGGCATGGGGGGCATGGGCGGTATGATGTAAGCCTCGCCTACGCCAATTCACAAAGGGCCGGAGAAATCCGGCCCTTTTTGAATTGGCGGAAAACACGGCTGTCCAAAATAGATCCAACTCAGAGACACCGAAAATGCAAAGGATCGCAGAGAGGTTATAAATAAATGATGAAACCCGTGGCGCAGACTGTCGAGTCTGCGCAGATATACAGCAACAAAGTCCTTTTTGCACAGACTGGACAGTCTGCGCCACGTGGCTGGAGACGAAATCGCTTTTGTCCATTTGAAGTCTATGTCCGCGGGTCGAAAAGAGGTCACGCGGTAATCTCCTCAATTCTCCGCGTTCTTTACGCCTTTGCGTTGATAATGAACCTGTGTAATTTGGACAAGAGTGAGAACCGGATTAGAATTGAAAAAAGGCCCTCGTTGAGGCATAGTGGCGCAAAAAGTGGCGCGGAACAGGAGAAAGCACATGAAGACGTTTTTTCGGTTAGGAGCGGCGTTTATGGCAATCGCAACGGTTTCTGGATCGGCTTATGCGGCGGAAGGCAACCCCTTCATCGGACGGTGGGCGCTTGACCTGCCGAACAACGGCGCCGGATGGCTGGAAGTGATCCAGCGGGAAGGGTATCTGGATGGCAGCATCCTGTGGTACGGCGGCAGCGTCGTGCCGGTGGACAGCGTATATGTTGACGGCGACACCCTTTATGTAACGCGGCTACGGCCCGTCGAGCGCAAGGACCCCGCAGGCAATGTAATCCGCAAGCAGACGTACACGGAGATCCTGTCGTGTACGGTTTCAGGCGATACGCTGGCCGGCTCCCGGATCAATCCGGCCCCCACTGGCAACGCCGTCGAAAAAAGCGCTTTTACAGGAAAGCGTATTCCACCGTTGCCGCTAAAGCCGGATCTGACCGCCTTGAAATTCGGCAAGCCGATCAAACTGTTCAATGGCCGGAACCTCAAGGGCTGGACGCTGACCGATCCGCACGCGGCCAACGGCTGGCGTGTCGAGAAGGGACTCCTCATCAACGATCCGAAACAGGTGGAAGGCCAGCCAAAGAAACACTACGGAAACCTTCGCACAGAACAGGAATTCGAAGATTTCAACCTAAAACTCGAAGTCAACGTACCGCCCAACGGCAACAGTGGGATTTATTTGCGCGGCATCTACGAGGTGCAGGTCGCGGACACCTTCGGGAAGCCGATCGATGCGCACAACATGGGCGGCATCTACAGCCGCATCCGTCCGGTGATTGCCGCCGAAAAACCGGCGGGTGAATGGCAATCCTTCGACATCACGCTCGCCGACCGGCACGTCACGGTCAAATTGAACGGCCAAACAATCATAGACAACGCGCCGCTTCAAGGATGCACCGGCGGCGCGCTCTGGTCCGATGAATTCAAGCCCGGCCCCATTTATCTCCAAGGCGATCATACCGGTATCCAGTATCGAAACATCGTCCTCACGCCGATTGTGCGATAGACCCTGCCGCCCCGTTTCGCGGACATTGTATTTTCGCGTTATCGTGCGGTATAATCTCACTTGTAGATGAAAATGCGTTTCGGGAAGAAACAGGACCGTGAGGAATGGAATAGAGTCCCTTTCGGCAGTGTTTTCATCCAGTAAAGCAAACAATACGTCGTAACCGATACGGGATCTCCTTACACGGAGGTCCCGGCGCTTTTTGAGAGCGCCAGGGCCGGACTCCCAACCGGTTCGGTAACGGCTTGAAAAAACTGATTTTACACACAACGGCGCGTATGGGAGCGCGGCGGATGGGAGTGGAAGTTATTTTATGTCGCGAGGCGACCATATTCGTGTCCGTCGCTTGGGGTATTGGCATCACGGAATTGATTGCGGCGATGGAACGGTCATCCATTACTCGGGGGAACTCTTCGACAACAAACGGCATGCCTCTATCCAACGCACGTCCATGGCCGAATTTGCCCGCGGGGGCTTCGTCGAAACCGTTGTTTGCGATGAATCCGACGGCCCCGATTGCGTCATGATGCGCGCCGAAAGCCGGCTGGGCGAATCGGGCTATGGCATTTTTACGAACAACTGCGAACATTTTGCCCGCTGGTGCCAAACGGGCCGCCACGAAAGCCCGCAAGTGCGAAGCCTCCTGCGAACCGCCGCCCTCTGTTGCGCCAGCATGGCCGGATTCGTCGCAAGCGCCATCATCGTCAACATGCGCCGCTCCGCCCGTCACCGCCCCGCCTGATCCTGTTCAATACAACCGCCCCTTACCCGGCTTTGGCAATCCGTCCTGTCATCCGTCATAATGGGCGCGTCTGAGAATGCTAGGAATGAAAGAGATTGGACGCCTTGCCTTTGTTGAGCCGATACGCGCGCGTCCGGAAGACGTCGTTTTTTTTCCGGGATGTCGCGAAAGACCGCCGGATTCTTGAAATCGGGTGCGGCGACGGGTGGCTGGGCGCGTGGTTGCGGGCCAACGGCTGGCGGCATTACACGGGCCTGGATCTCCATCCGCCGGCCGATATTGTCGGCGATGTCCGGAATTGGCGATCGCTTGGTCTCGAACCGGAATCCTTCGACATTGTCGTCGCATTCGAACTGGTGGAACATGTGGACTGTTTCGAGGCCATGCACGCGTTGTTGAAACCGGGCGGGCGGCTTATGCTGACGTCCCCCGCGCCCGGCATGGATTGGTTCTGCCGGTTGCTCGAAATCCTCCGGTTGACGCAACGGCGCACCAGTCCGCACAATCACCTGATTGCGTTTGAACATATTCCCTTATTCATGCCCGTGACCATCCGCCGCGTGGGCTTGGCGGCGCAATGGGGCGTGTTCGAGAAGCAGCGATGACGAAGGAAGGACCGGTAAAACCGAAATCGGGGACTGCAATCATCGTCGGCGCGGGCCCGGCCGGTATCACGGCGGCCTATGAACTTGCCCACCGTACCGATCTCAAACCGGTTATCCTCGAATCCTCCGATCAGGCAGGCGGCATTTCCAAAACGGTGCGGTTCCAGGGTAATCGCCTCGACCTTGGCGGGCACCGCTTCTTCACGAAATCGGATCGCGTTCTCGACTGGTGGTTGAACCTGCTCCCGCTCGAACGCAGCGCCGAAACGCCATACGGCCCCGATCCGGAAACAACCGACGACGTCATGCTGATTCGCCGGCGTTTGTCGCGAATCTACTTCCTGCGTTCGTTTTTCGACTATCCCGTGGCGTTTACGCCGGAAACGTTTCGGAAACTGGGCGCGGCCAAAGCCGCGCGCATTGCGTTGAGTTACCTCAAGAGCCTTGCGTTTCCCATTCGCGATGTGAAGAACATCGAAGATCTGTTGATCAACCGCTTCGGCTATGAACTCTACGATACGTTTTTCAAGTCGTATACCGAGAAAGTCTGGGGGGTGCCCTGCAAGCAAATCAGCGCGGACTGGGGTCTCCAGCGCATCAAGGACATGTCCATCGCGAAAGCGGTCCTGCATTTTCTTTCCCGGCCCTTCCGAAGCGGCGAAAGCCTGCGGCAGGAAAACGTTTCGACTTCGATGATCGATCAGTTCATGTATCCGAAATTCGGTCCGGGCCAGTTGTGGGAAAAGGCCGCGGATGCCGTTGTCGCAAAGGGCGGCGAGATTCTGTTCAATCACACCGTGACGCGGATCCATGCTGCCGGGGGGCGCGTCACCGGTGTTGAAGCCGTGGATACCTCAAGCGGCAAGACGGTCCGGTTATCGGGCGAAGCCGTCTTTTCGACCATGCCGGTCAAAGAGTTGATCGCCGGGCTGGACTGTGCCGTCCCGTCCGAAGTCCGCGATGTAGCCGACGGCCTACAATACCGGGATTTCATGGAAGTGGGCGTCCTTGCCAAGAAACTGCGTCCGCTTCCTTCCTCGATCCCCGCCGGTTCAGGACCCAATCCGATGAACCTGATTCCCGACACGTGGATTTATATCCAAGAGCGCGAAGTCCGCCTCGGACGCCTTCAAATTTTCAATAATTGGAGCCGCTATATGCTCCGAGATCCCGGCCACACCCTCTGGCTCGGCCTTGAATATTTCTGCAATGAGGGTGACGAACTCTGGCGGCAGTCCGATCCGGACATCCTGAAATTCGCAATCAACGAACTGGCTTCCATTTCGGTGATTGATCCCGCCGATGTGATCGAAGGCGTCGTCTTGCGCGTGCCGAAATCCTACCCGGCCTACGTCGGCGCATACGACCGCTTTTCTATCATTCGCACTTTCACCGACACCATTCCCAATCTTTACCTCATCGGAAGAAACGGCATGCACCGGTACAACAATATGGACCATTCGATGCTGACCGCCATGACCGCCGTGGACAATCTGGCCAATGGCGTCGAATCCAAGGACGCCATCTGGGATGTCAACACCGAACAGGCCTATTTGGAAGGAAAATAGAAAATAAGCGCGGGATAGGCTGGAATCCTTGTGGATCTTGAGGATGGCAAAGTCGCCTGCTACGGTATGGCGCAGACGGTAAAAACGACGGTTTTGACGGGTTCTCGCACAAGGAATCATTGAACCTGGATTCGGTAGTCAAGATCGGATTCTACGTGCTATCCTCTGGATGTCGTGGACCTTGTGGACGAAATGGACAAGAAAATCAATCCCCTTGCGGGTGAAGTCCACTGGGTCCA
>Ga0209381_1001472_pt1 | contig 37835 bp, 32 predicted proteins | sample DewCreD2012metaG_FD_184111 | JGI IMG/M metagenome (GOLD analysis project Ga0209381, IMG submission 184111) | Hot spring sediment bacterial and archeal communities from British Columbia, Canada, to study Microbial Dark Matter (Phase II) - Dewar... ... | reverse complement strand
GAGCCTCCTGCGTGGCTCAAAAAATGCGCCAGCTCGCCCTCAATGTTCGACTCCTCCTTGATTATCTCAAAATGACCAAAAATTCCTGCCCAAGGAGCCCTTCGTGAATTAGAACAAAACTACCTTGATGCGCATTGACAGAGCCTGCCGCGGTTCTTAGGGTTCGCTTAGTTTGGGTCGATCTTCATGAGGCAGAGTCGCCATGGCACATGGCAACACGTGGAAACCTTGATCGAGGAGGCCAGTATGTCCAAGACGGAAAAGCATCTCAAGGAAGCCTTTGCCGGTGAGTCCCAAGCCAACCGCAAGTACCTGGCTTTTGCGGAAAAAGCCCGCGAGGAAGGCTATCCCGGCGTGGCGAAGCTTTTTGAGGCGGCGGCGGCGGCCGAAACCATTCATGCCCATAAGCATCTGAGGGTTCTCAAAGGCATTCGCAGCACTCGGGAAAACCTCGAGGAAGCCATTGCCGGAGAAACCCACGAATTCAAGAGCATGTATCCGCAGATGATCGAAGACGCCAAGGCCGAAGGGCATCGGCAGGCCGAAATCAGCTTCACCTATGCCAACGAAGTGGAAAAGATCCATGCCGGCCTTTACGAGGAGGCCCTGAAGGATCCTGAAAACTTTCCGGTCAAGGATTGGTTTATCTGCCGCATTTGCGGGTACACCATCGCCGATGAGCCGCCGGAACGCTGCCCCGTCTGCGGCGCGAAAAAGCAGAATTTCTTGAAAGTGGAATAACTCTTACCCGCCCGCTTCCCGTTCGGCGATGATGCGGTTGAGCTCTTCCACCAGGTCGTCGGCGTCTTCGGAAAACTTGCGGGCGAAAAGCATGTCTCCGGGGCCGTAGGGATCGTCCGGAGGAAACCGGACCGTCGTTTTGAACAAATCGAGATGCTTGCGGTTGATCCATTCCGGGCTGCGGCCCCGGGCGCTCCAATCGGCATAGGTGAGGTTTCGCCGGATATTTGGGGCGAACGGCGAATTGCCCAAGATGGTTTGCAACATCATCTCGTCCGGGCAATACGTGTTTCTGTAGAAGCGGAGAAAATCCGGCCTCCGATCCACAAAGTCCAACAGATACTGAGCGGCGTTGCGAGTCAGCGCCCAAAACATGGAGCCTCCATAAGGCTTCATGTTTCCAAGCACTTTACGGTAGTTTCGATGAGGCCATAGATGGAGTTTCATGAGAGCCTTGGCCGTAAAGAGAAGCCAGGGGGGAGTGAGAGGGCCCGGTCGGTAATAGCTCAGCCGTGTCAGGGGCTTTCCCAGGGCTTTGGACGGCATGGGCACCAGGTTCATGTATTCCGTCTCCCGATGGCTTTCGAAAAACCTCTCGATGGACTCGGCCGAACGCACCGGATAATCGGAGCCGCTTAAGAGGACGAACCGTTCAAAGCCCTCCGCGGATTGCAGAGCTTCCCGAAGCACGATCAGGATTGCTTCCACGGTGCTGAAATCCCCCCAATAAACGGGAACCCGATTTCGGGAAAAAACGATGTTCTGCCCGCGCACCGCTGTGTAAGGGGTGATGTCGTATTTCTTGTCGATGTGGACGAAAAAACCGCATCGGGGCGTGTTGAGGGCTCGGATCAGGCGCGGAAAATGGCGCGCGTTGTTGTACGCTATGATCAAGTAGGCGATTTTCATAAGAATGGTCCTTTTTGGAGAAGGGCTTCAGGGTTGGCACAGGGCCACAGGGGCCGTGGGCGCCATGGCGATTATCCACCATAAGGTCCGCGGGCTCAAGGCGCTCTTGAGGCGGCGCATGGTGAGAGATCCCCTCGAGCGGGGGGGGGCGGCATCGGAAGATTGTGGGAAGGAGAGGGGCGCCCCGGAGAGCGCGCACGCTTCGGCCCGTGATCCGGGCGGGATTTTCGGGCTCCCCGGGGGAGGAAAGTTTTCGAAGAGATTTTTTGCGATCACTCCTTGCGCGGTTTGGCCAGGAAGATCTCGTCGGGATCCAAAACGTTATGGATCAGGTGGATCTCTTCGTAGGTCGGCGGGACCGTTTCCCCCCTCACCCGGGAGATGTCGAGGTCGAACTCGCACATTTCCCGAATCCTCTCGGGGCTCATGCCCGGATGGTAGGTGTCCAGATACATCCGGCCGGTTTCTTCGTCAAAGCGGAAAACACCCGCCGTACTGATGACGGCGCTCGGCCCCCCGCGAAAAGCGGCCCCGTAGAGTTCCCGGCGATGGATCCACTCTCCGGACGGCCAATTTTTCACGCGCCACCCCGGGCTGGTGATGTAGCTCACGTTCTTGGGGAATCGGCGCTTTTCGTGGACCATGATGTAGACGGTGCGCTTGGCGAAGGAATTGATATCGGGATTGCCGCCGCTTCCGGTGAGTCGAAGAAGAGGGTTGAGGTAATCGCCGATGGCGGTGGTGTTCACGTTGCCGTATTCGTCGACTTCCGCTCCACCGAGAAATCCCAGGTCCACGTAACCCCTCTGGGCGATGCTGAAGGCTTCGTAAAGGCCGGAAGCCACCGAGGCGCCCACTTCGCAGCGCGGATCCCCCACCGACGTGGGCAGCTCTCTTGGGCGGCCGTCCAAAGTCCCGGCTTCGAAAATGAGCTTGAGGCGCGGCGCGTGGGTCCTTTGGGCCAGCATGATGGCGATCATGGGCATGCCGGTGCCGGCGAAAACCACTTCGTTGTCACGGACTTCCCGAGCCGCCGCCACGGTCATGAGATCCCCAAGGGTGTATTCTCCAGGCTGGGCGAGTTGTTTCATGTCCTTCATGGCCGATTCCCTTCTCCTTATCTGCGACCCCGTTCCACGCGGGTGCTGTAGTTCAATACCGTGTTGGCCTTGAGTCGAGCGAGCCGAGGCACCCCCAGTTTGTTCAGATAGCCGTCATGGTTCAGGCCGAAGATCCATTCCTTGGCAAATTCGTTGAACCCCTCTTGGCTTCGGGTTTGGGTGTAAAAATTGCGCAGGAATTCGCCGTCCACGTCATAGAAACGGAACATGCCGGTAGGATGGGCGCACCACGGGCATTCCACGATGTAATCTACCTGGAAGCTGGGGATCTTGTTCAGGTGGGATTCGTGCCGCAAATACTCTTCGGGGACGATCTCCTCGGCGATGACGATGGTGATGTCCGCCGCGCGGGCCACTTCAGGGTCCGTAAAAAACTGACCGGCGATGCGCACCGTCCCCTCATCGCCCACCTGTTGCACCGCCAGGACGGCCACGTCCACCTTGGCGGCGGGAACCAACACTTGACGGCCGTCCCCGAAGAAAGGATCGTCGACGATATGATATTTTTTCCTGGGGATTTTGGGATTCTTCCCGTTTCGCAGTCCCGCTCGGCCCAGCATGTCGTAGTCGGGATTGTGGATGTCGGTTCCAAGAGACGTCTGGGTGGCCATAAAAGGCATGCCGGCCGCGGCGGCCTGAAAGCGGAAGGCCATCTCGGCATGACTGTAGTCTTCGTAAATGATCTCTTTTTGGCGGACTCGCCGCGCCAGGTTGGCGCCGTACTTGCCGTAAAGCTCGTGGCCGATCCAACAGGATTCCCACACGTCCACGCAGCCCGCGCCGATGAGGAATTCCGAATGGGGGCCGCTGTTGACTTCAATGAGATGCAGATGGCGTCGTTTCTGCCGAATGAGTTCGTAAACCAGAGCGCAGGGACGGCGCCAGATGGTGAATCCGGAGAAGGTTAAGAGGGTGCCGTCCTTGATGATTTCCGCCGCTTCGCTGAGACTGATACGCTTGGATCTGCTCGTCATCGCTTCTCCACTCCAGTAGGCACAGGAACTGTCGCATGCGCAGCACCGCAAGAAAGGACAAGGAGCCGTCGCCACATGTCGAAAAACCGAAGGATCAGGAACGTGTCTTGAAATGTTCGGGTTGCGCCTCCTTTCTTCCCACTCAAGGGAGGGATCTTGGGATCGTTATCCGCACGGCGACGCAGCGCGGCCCCCGTGCACGCCAAGGCCTTCTCGTGAACCATGACGCTTTCGGACACGATCCCGTCAGCCCAAGCCACCGACCTCAGGGCTTCTTTCTCACGTACAAAACCTTTTCCACACGAGCGACCACATCCCCGTGGCGGTCCACCACGGGGACCGTGAATGTGGGGAGATACTTTCCCCCGTCTTTGACTCTCTCCTTGATTTCCTCCAGGACCTTTTCCTCCAGGCGAAAGTGGGCCCGGACCGTCCCCCGACCCGGCTTGACGAAGTCAATGGTGGCGGCCTTGTCCCAGACGATGTAATCGGGGCCCAGGTTCTTGATGAGCATCAGCATGTAAAAAGGATCGACCATGGCGTAAAGACTGCCGCCGAAGTGGGTGCCCACATAGTTGCGGTTGAAAAAGCGAAGCGGCATTTCCACCACGATTTCCCGAAAATCGGAAGACACGTGACGCACGCGCACTCCCGCCCCCAAGTACGGGGGATAGACGTTGAGCAGCAGGCGGAACGTTCGATGGTTCACGATCGTTGTCCCCCCATCCCCAATGGTTGCCATGGGTCCAAACCGCCGAGCATTATGGAAGCCGCCCGCGTGTTGTCAAGCTCAGAGCCTCCCTCCTTTCAGCACGCTCTTCCCACCAGGCACAGATGCACCTTCCGTGCATGCTGCAGGACCTTGTTGGCGTGGCTGCCCACAAGAAAAGGTTTTTTCTCGCGAAGGCTTCGCTTGCCCATCACCACGGCTTCGTACTGCCCGCTCTCGATATGGGCGAGGAGGTCTCGGGCCACTCCCTTGTGGACCGGCACAATCCGGCATTGAATGGCCTCATTGGGGATTCCTTGCGAAAGCAACACTTCCCGGGCTTCGTCCATGAACTGGTCCACTTGGCGGCGTTTTTCTTCTTCCCAGTGGCGCTTCCAGGAATGCCGGGCCACACGTTCCTGTTCGTCCAGGATATGCCCGTCATCCCATAAGGTCGGCGGAACGGGCGGCAGAATATGCAGGAACGTGTACTGTTTTCCCGGCGTGGGGCCGATCCATTCGTGGACGTAATAAGTCAAGGCGCGGCATTCGGGATGGGATTCCACGGCGATGAGTACGTTCCCGGTGGGTGGAGCGTCCGGGTCCATGATCCACACGGTTCGATATTCTTCGTACTGGACCACTCGGGTGGAGACGCTGCCGATGAGAATGTTTTCCGCCGGCGAGAGGCCTCGTCGGCCCACGGCGATGCATGAAATTTTTTTCTCCCCCGCAACCTTGATGATTTCCTGCCCCGGGTCCAGGCTGTCCAAACGGCACAGGGTTTCGATCCGGTCGCTGTCGAACCCCATTTCCAGGAGCGCGTCGCGACACCGACCGGTGATGCTTTGGCAGATCTTTTCCTGGGTGCTCTTGGCCACGCGAAGGGAAGTGTCCGCATCCCACAGTTCTCCCGGGTAGAGCATGAGGTGCTGCTGGACGCAATGGAGGATTGTCCAATGACAATCCGTCCGATCCTTGAAAAATTGTCCAAAGCGCTTGACCGCCGTGAGACACCGTTCCGACCCGTCCACGGCCAACAAGAAGCATTTTTGATCGTGGTGCGCCATGACAACCCCTCCTTTCCGCCCATGAATGCGTCGACGCTGAGACGTCCCCACGATGGGGGTGTGCAATTTAATTCTTTTATAACCGATCTTTTCACGCAAAGGACAGGCGGTCGGTCGTCACGGCGGTCACCCCGTGCGGGCTCTTTGAAAAATCACCAGCCGGTTTTCCGGACCTCTCGAATGCGGGCCGAACACGGGACAGGAAAGCCTTCTTCCTGGAAATGTGCGGCTCAATCCACCGCAACCAGGTGTTCCGGCAGGGAATCCAAGCGATGCACGAGCGGCATCGGCGGAAGACTTTCCAGAAAGATCCGCCCGTAAGGTTTGGAAAGAACGCGCGTATCGAAAAGAACGAGGACGCCCTTGTCCTGTCGGGATCGAATCAGTCGGCCGAAGCCTTGTTTCAGCTGCAGGACGGCCCTCGGCACCTGGTATCGATAGAAGGCGTTTTCTCCGGCCTGGGAAAGACGTTCGACGCGAGAGGCGGTGATGGGGTCGTTGGGCACTTCAAAGGGAAGCTTGTCGATGAGAACACATGTCAAAGCCTGTCCGGGCACGTCGATGCCTTCCCAAAAGGAATAGGTGGCGAAAAGCACGGAATGGATGTTTTCCTTGAATTCGAAAAGAAGCTTTCTCTTGGGCTTTTCGCCTTGGCAAAGGACGGGGAAAGGCAGGCGCTCGGCAAGGAGCCGATGGGTTTCATGCATATGCCGATAACTGGTGAAGAGAAACAGCGCGCGTCCCTGTGTCTTGTTCATGATCTGGAAAGCCTCTTCTGCCATGGCGTGGCAGAATCGAGGGTCGTTGGGCATGGGAAACGGCGTGGGGATGTACAAAGCGGCCTGGTGTCGAAAGTCGAAAGGGGACGGCACGAAAAGCTCTCGGCAGTTTTCCGGGGTGCCCAGACGCTCCCGAACGTAGCGGAAACTGGGACGCTTTTGTTCCACGGTGGCCAAGGTCGCCGAGGCCAGGACGACGGTTTCTTTCTTGGCAAAGACTTTTTCGGACAGAATGGGGGCGATTTCCAGCGGCGTCGCCCGAAGCACGAACCCCGGGGCATGGGCGCCGATTTCAAACCAATAGGTCAAATGCGGGTCCCCTTGCGCCGTGAGCTCGTCCAGCTTCCAGACAAGGCTCCCGCAGCGCGTTTCCAGGGACTCCCAGAGGGCCGACGAAGAGGACGACCCCTGAAGGGTGCGGCCGAGGTTTTCCAAAGCGTCCCGGAGTTGCCCTACGGCTTCGTGAAACGATGAGGGCATGGCGCCCGGGTCGAAGCGGTGCCGAACGGCCGGTATTGGAGTGGAAGCCGCCAGGCGCTTGTGCACCTCCTTGATGAGCTGAGAGATCCGCTCGCATGAGGCAGCGCATTCGCTTCGAAAAGTCGCGGGAAGTTTGGGGTGCGCCATGGCCCGCAGCACATCGCGGCACAGGTCCGTGACCGTCCAGCCGGCAAATTCCAGCCCGAAGTACAGCCCGGCCACATCTTCCACATGGTGGGCTTCATCAAAGATCACCGCGGGAAACGACGACAGAAGATCCCCGGAGCCCCGTTCTTCGACGGTGAGTGTGGCGAAGAAGAGATGATGGTTGAGGATGAGAAGATCGGCCCGGGCCGCCTCGAGGCGGCTCTTTTGGACGAAACAGTCCCCGTAGTGAGGGCACTGGGCGGCCAGGCACTGGTCGGCTGCGGCCGTGATGTCATTCCAGGCTTGGTAATGGTCCGGCAGCCAGTCCGCTTCGGAGCGGTCTCCGGTTTTGGTTCGGGCCGCCCACTCGTGCAAGGCGCCGAAGAGCGACGCCTCTTCCCGGCTCCAAAAGGACGGCTGGTAGGCGAACTCCTTGAATCGACGCAGGCACAGATAGTTCTTTCGGCCTTTGAGGGATCGAACGCGGGCTTTTGGGAAAAAACGGCGGATCAGGACGGGAAGATCATGGTCCAGGATTTGGTCCTGAAGCGCCTTGGTGGCCGTGGAGATCACCGTTTTTCGGCCGCTGAGCAGTGCCGGCACCAGGTAGGCGAAGGTTTTGCCCGTGCCGGTGCCGGCTTCGACCATCAAGCACCCGGAATCCCTGAAAATGTCCCAGACCGCCGCGGCCATACGGACCTGGGACGGCCGGTGTTCGAATCGAGGGATCCCTGCGGCCAGCACGCCGTCCGGAGCGAAAAAGGATTCGACGGTCACGCCTTCGGCCATGCCCTTTTAATTGCCGCCCCAAAACAGATCGGACTTGAAGAAAGAGCCCGATGTGGTTTCCGTCCCGCTTCCGCCGGTTTCTTCGCCGGCAGCCGGGGTTTCCCTGCGGGCCGAGGGCTGGGTGCCTTCCACGAACGCCGCAAAGGCTTCTCGACCTCCTTCCGACGGGGCCTCCCCGTCCGTTCGTCTTCCCACCTTGGCAAAGACGATGTTCTCGGGAACAGGGAAGTTTTCCGCCGGTTTGTCCCGCAGGTATTCCTGCATGAAGCTCAGCCAGATGGGCGCCGCGGCACGGCCTCCGGTTTCCTTGCTTCCGAGGGAGAGGCGGTGGTCGTCGTGGCCGACCCAGACACCGGCGAGCAGATCGGGCGTATAGCCCACAAACCAGGCGTCTTTGAGTTCGTTGGTGGTCCCGGTCTTTCCGGCGGCGGGCCGGTTGATGCTCCGCACGGATCGTGCCGTGCCTTCTCGGATGACCCCCTGCAGAATATCGGTGAGGATGAAAGCGGTCTGGGCCGACAAAGCCCGCTCCTGACGGACCTCGTGCTTTTCCAGAAGCCGCCCGTTGCGGTCGTAGACGGTTTCCACCAGATACGGTTCCACACGCCATCCCTGGGCGGCGAAGGCCGAATAGGCCGTCACCAGTTCCCACAGGCTGACTCCCGAGGCCCCCAGGGCCAAGGACAGGGTGGGTGTGAGCGGCGATCGGATTCCCAGGCGTCGCGCCGTATCCAACACGTCGTGAATGCCGACGCTTTCCAGCAGTTTGATGGTCACCACGTTACGCGAATGGATCAGAGCATCGCGCAGCGAAATGGGTCCCCAGAAAGTGTTGTCGTAATTGGCCGGTCTCCACGGCCCGCTCAGGCTGGGATCGTCTTTGACAATGGGGGAGTCGATCAAGACGGAAGCGGCCGTATAGCCTTTTTCCAAAGCCGTGGCATAGATGATGGGCTTGAAGGCGGATCCCGGCTGCCGGTAGGCTTGGGTCGCCCGATTGAACTGGCTCTTGGAAAAATCCTTCCCCCCGACCATGCACACCACACGCCCGGTCTGGGGGTCCATGGCGAGAAAGGCCCCTTCCGTCTGCGGCTCCTGTTCCAAGGCCACGGTCCCCGGCGCGGCTTCTCCGCCCGACGGCGGCACCCGGACCCACACGAGGTCGCCCTTGGCAAAAAGGGTGCGGCGCGACGAAAAATACCCTGAAGCCCATTTGGCGGCCTTGACATCCAAAACGGCGCCCCGCCCCGCTCCGAGATCGACCTGGCAGCGGCGTGCTTGGGCATCGCAGCCCATGACCATGGCCTCCACCACCTCGCCCGGCGCCGGACGGGGATATTTCTTGGCCAATTCTTTGGAAAAACCGGCGGCTTCCGCTTCCGACACCCGGCCGTGAGGGCCCCGGTAGCCGTGCCTTTTATCCAGTTCTCGAAGCCCTTCCATCACGGCCTTTTCGGCGAGCTGCTGGGCTCGAATATCCAAGGTCGTGTGAATGGACAGGCCCTCTCGGTAGAGCATCTGCGCCCCGTATTTTTGCTCCAGCAGGCGCCGCACTTCTTCCGTAAAGCTGTTCATGGGATAGGCCGTCGCGGTGCCCGATTCCACGAGACCCAGGGGCTCCTGACGGGCCCGCATGGCCTCTTCCTGAGACAAAAAACCCACTTCCACCATGCGATCCAACACGTATTGCTGCCGTTCCAGGGCCTTGTCCAGGTTCTGAAAGGGGCTGTATCGACTGGGGGCTTTGGGCAACCCGGCAAGGAGGGCCGCCTGCGCCAGGCTGAGATCGTGGGCGCCGATGCCGAAATAGGTTCGGGCCGCGGCTTCCACGCCATAGGCTCCGGATCCCAGGTAGATCTGATTGAGGTAAAGGTAAAGAATCTCGTCTTTGGTCATGGATCGGTCGATGCGGTAGGCCAGAATGGCTTCCTTGATTTTCCGCACCCACGTGCGTTCCGGCGTGAGCAGAAGGCTCTTGACCACCTGCTGGGTGATGGTGCTTCCCCCTTGGACAATCCCCCCCGCCTCGATGTTTTTCATCATCGCGCGAACGATACCGGCGAAATCCAGGCCCTTGTGTTCGTAAAACTTGGCGTCTTCCGCGGCCAGAAAAGCCAAGATGACAGGGCGAGGAAAATCCTTCAAGGGGCGCACGTATCGTCGTTCCGCGGCAAATTCCCCGATCACCGTGCCATCTGCCGCGTACATGGTGCTCACAATCGCCGGCCGGTAATCGCGCAAGGACTGGATGCTGGGCAAAGACCGCTCCAGCTGAAAATAGGCGGCCATTCCTGCAAGAACCACCACGGTGCCCAGCACCAGCAGCACGGCGGTCACGGCGAGGATTTTTCCCAAGCGAAGCTTGGGCTTCGCCCGGTAGGGGCTCTGTTTTGTCGACCCTGTTTTTCGGTAATCCATCAAGGCGTCGCTCTTCCCCTTTCACGGCGTTTTCGGTTTCTGTTGAAACCCGGAACTTTCTAGCATAACGGACCGCATTCCGAGAGAAAAGAAAGAATGCCGGTTTCACATCCAAAAGGTGCGGTCAAGGCTCCGGTACTGAATGGCTTCCAGAACATGATGCGGCGCGATTCTTTCCGCTCCCTCCAGGTCGGCGATGGTGCGGCCCACCTTAAGGATCCTGTGGTAGGCTCGAGCACTGAGATGAAGCGTTCTCACGGCTTCCTGAAGGAGGCGCTCGCCGTGGGGATCCAGGGCGCAGTGGCGCTTCACCTCCTTGGGACCCATGGCCGCATTGGCAAAAATCGCCTCGGTGCGGAAGCGGGCCCGCTGCCTTTCCCGGGCCTCCATGACCCGGGCCCGCACCTGGGGCGACGATTCCGCGCGATGGTCCCCTTGCAGGTCTTCCACCTTCACGGCGGGAACGTCCACATGAAGGTCGATACGGTCCAGAATCGGGCCCGAAATGCGGCCGCGATAGCGTTGGATTTCCAAGGCGGAGCACCGGCATGGCTTGGTCGGATCCCCGGCGAAGCCGCACGGGCAAGGGTTCATGGCCGCCACCAGGGTGAATCGCGCCGGGTAGGTCAAGGTCATGGACGCCCGGGCGATGGTCACCTGACCGTCTTCCAAGGGTTGGCGCAGCAAGTCCAAAATGTTTCGGCGGAACTCGGGAAACTCGTCGAGAAAGAGCACACCGTGGTGCGCCAGACTCACTTCGCCGGGGCGAGGCACGTGGCCCCCGCCGACAAGACCTGCGTCGGAGATGGTGTGGTGCGGATGGCGAAAAGGACGGCGCACGATGAGTGGCTGATCCCCAAGAAGACCGGCGACGCTGTATATTTGGGACGTTTCCAGGGACTCTTCGAGGCTGAGGGGAGGAAGGATCGTGGGAAGGCGCTGGGCCAGCATGGTCTTGCCCGACCCCGGCGGGCCGATGAGCAGAAGGTTATGGGCTCCGGCCGCCGCCACCTCCAAGGCCCTCTTGGCATGTTCCTGACCTTTCACATCGGACAAGTCCAGAGGGTCTTGGGAGGCGCCGGAAAAAAGATCCGAAGCCGGCACTTGGGCTCTCGAGAGGGGACGAGTGCCTCGAAGGTGCTCCACCACGTCCGCCAAATGGGACGCGGGGAGAACGTACATGCCGTCCACGATGGCCGCTTCCGGCGCGTTTTCGGCGGGCACGATCATGATCTCCCGACGCAACTCTCGAGCTCGAATGGCCATGGGCAGGCATCCGGTGACGGCCTTGATTCGGCCGTCCAAGGACAGTTCTCCCAAAAGGATGGGCCGGGCGGCGGTTTCGGGGTCCAGAAAGCCGGAGGCTGCCAGAACGCCGATAGCCATGGGAAGGTCAAAAGCCGCCCCCTCTTTGCGCAAATGGGCTGGAGCCAGATTCACGGTGACGCGATCCATGGGAAAAGGATAGCCGCAGTTGAGAAGGGCGCTCTTGACCCGTTCCTTGCTTTCCCGCACGATGTTGTCGGGAAGCCCCACCACGGTAAAAGACGGAAGACCCGAAGCCACATCCACTTCCACTTCCACAAGAAAAGCTTGGATCCCGAGAACGCCGAAGGCGAAGGTCTTGGCCACCATGGGGATGGGTGTCCTTTCCGTGAGTTGCGGCTTGTCTTCGCCGATCTGCCGAACTATGATCGGTCCCGCCTGACGGTGGGGTCATCTCGGACCTCGTCGGGCGTTTCCTTCTCTGCGCGTAGGATGTGCACGATATGGAGTGTTGCTATTATACCATTTTAGGCGTCTCGACAAAGGCGTCTCAGGAAGAGATCAAAGGAGCCTTTCGACGGCAGGCTCTGCGCTGGCACCCGGATGTCAATCCCGGATGTTCGGGGGTTGCGGAAAAGTTCCGGCTGATTCGGGACGCCTACGAAGTCCTTTCGAATCCTGAAAAGAGAAAACTTTACGACTTGCAGCGCGGCTACGGGGACGGGACCAACGGATCCCGCGCCTATTTTTTCCAATGGTCGTGGGGCATGGGAGACGCCGTGTCGGAAGTGCTTCACGACATTTTGGGCGGCGCCCCGCGCCATGAAGCCTTTCAGCCCCGAGTGGACCTTCGATTCGACTTACAGATCCCAAAACACAAAGCCGTTTTGGGAACTCGGGAGAAGATTTCCTACGAGCGCTGCGTCTTTTGCCCCGATTGTGCGGGAAACGGCCGTGCCGCGACTGCGGAAGGATGTCCTCGGTGCAGCGGCACGGGGGAAATTGTCGAACGATGTACCGTCACCGTGGCTATCCCGGCGGGATGCGTTCACGAAATGCGGGTGCGCCTTCCGGGGGCGGGAGACCGGCCGCGTCCGGGGCTGCCTCCCGGCGACGTGGTGGTCGTCTGCCACGTGATCGATGTGTAGGCCGCAACTCCAAGGCCGGCCGGGCTTTCACGGCCATGCTCCATGGGAGGATTGTCATGGGCGTGCGCCCATGGACCGTATTGGGAAGCGAACGACTGAACGGGACGCCCCTTTTCGGTTTTCGGCGGGATCGGGTCGTTTCGCCGAGGACGGGAAAACCCCACGACGTCTATGTTTTGGAAGCCCCGAACTGGGTGAACGTCATCCCCGTCACGGCGGGTCGGGAGGTGGTCTTGGTGCGCCAGTGGCGTCACGGGATCCGCGGCGTCACGCTGGAAATTCCCGGCGGGGTGATCGAAGCGGGGGACGATCCCGAGAAGGCCGCGCGTCGAGAACTGCTGGAAGAAACCGGCTACGGCGCCGATTGTTGGATCAGCCTGGGGTATACGTTTCCCAATCCCGCCATCCAAGACAACCGCTGCTACACCTTCGTGGCGGTGAATGCCGTGCGGCGCGCGGATCCGAGTCCGGACGCCATGGAAGACATCGAAGTGGTGCTCCACCCCGTGGAGCGCGTTCCCGCCCTTCTGGAGCGGGGAGAGATCGCCCACGCCTTGATCGTTGCCGCTTTTGGGAAATTCTTTCGCTGGTTCCAGGGCGCCGACCCAGTCGGCGGGGTGCCTTCCTGACGGGGGTTCTATGAAAGCCGAAAAAGAGATCACGTCGGTTTCCAATTTCATCAAAGACATCATTGAAGAAGACCTCAAGACGGGCAAATTCGGCGGGCGGGTCCACACGCGCTTTCCCCCCGAACCCAACGGGTACCTCCACATCGGCCACGCCAAATCCATCTGCCTCAATTTCGGCCTGGCGTTGGAATACAACGGGCTGTGCAATCTTCGCTTCGACGACACCAATCCGGCCAAGGAAGATGTGGAATATGTGGAATCCATCAAACAGGATGTGCGGTGGTTGGGGTTCGATTGGGGGGACCGGCTTTATTACGCGTCGGACTACTTCGAGCAGCTCTACGATTACGCCGTGCAGCTCATCCGTTTGGGAAAAGCCTACGTGGACAGCCTCAGCACGGAAGAAATCCGCCAATACCGAGGAACCTTGACGGAGCCCGGAAAAGACAGCCCGTACCGAAACCGATCCGTGGAGGAGAATCTGGATCTTTTCCGTCGAATGCGGGCGGGAGAATTCGACGAGGGGCAGCATGTGCTGCGGGCCAAGATCGACATGGCGTCGCCCAATCTCAATATGCGGGATCCCGTCATCTATCGGATCAAAAAGGCCTCCCACCACAGAACGGGCGATGCCTGGTGCATCTACCCCATGTACGATTTCGCCCACTGCCTTTCCGATTCGCTGGAGGGCATCACCCATTCCATCTGCACGCTGGAATTCGAAGATCACCGCCCCCTCTACGACTGGTTTCTCGATGTCCTCGGGGTCTATCACCCGCAGCAGATTGAATTCGCACGACTCAACCTGAGCTACACGGTGCTGAGCAAGCGCAAGTTGATCCAGTTGGTTCAGGAAGGGGTGGTCAGCGGCTGGGACGATCCCCGCATGCCGACCATTTCGGGCCTTCGCCGCCGGGGCTATACGCCGGAATCCATCCGCACGTTTTGTGAACGCATCGGGGTGGCCAAGAGGGACAGCGTGGTCGATATGGCCCTGTTGGAGCATTGCCTGCGGGAAGACCTCAACAAAAGGGCGCCTCGCGTCATGGGGGTCTTGCGCCCTCTGAAGATGGTCATCACCAACTATCCGGAAGACGCCACGGAAGAACTGGAGGCGGTCAACAACCCTGAGGACCCGTCCATGGGGACGCGTACGGTTCCGTTTTGCCGGGAACTCTACATCGAAAGGGACGATTTTCGAGAGGATCCGCCGAAGCAGTACCATCGACTGGCGCCGGGCCGGGAAGTCCGCTTGCGCTACGGATACTACGTGACATGCGTGGACGTGATCAAAGACCCGGTCACGGGAGAGGTTCGGGAGATCCACTGCGTCTATGACCCCGCCACCCGCGGGGGCTGGTCTCCGGACGGGCGGAAAGTGAAAGGCACCATCCACTGGGTTTCCGCGCGACATGCCGTCAAGGCCCAGGTGCGCCTCTATGATCGCCTGTTCACCAAGGAAAACCCCAACGACACAGAGCCCGGCAAGACCTTTCTCGACTACCTGAACCCCAATTCCTTGGAGGTGCTCCAAGAGTGCCGCGTGGAACCAAGCCTGCGCGAGGCGCCCGCGGGGCGAGCCTTTCAATTTGAAAGGCTGGGGTATTTTTGTGTGGACAGTCGAGACAGCACCCCAGAAGCGCTTGTGTTCAACAGGATCGTTTCTTTGAAGGATTCCTGGGCGAAAATCGAAAAGGCTTTGGGCTCAGCGCAGACATCGGAGAAGGGATGACGAAGCCGCAAAGGATTCTTGTGTTCCAGCAGAAAGGGAGCGGGGAGCCGAAGATTGCCGGCCTTCGAAAATATGGAGAAGGACTGTACCGGATCGACGTTTTCAGCATCGATGAGCCGCTGCCTCCGGTTTTGGACGACACTCGCCCCTATCTGCCCGAGGTTATCGAGGCGGATCTGGTCCTGGACTACCTCAAACACCCGGACCTGTCCGAAGATTTGGCGAAAAGGTGCGCGGCGCTTCGCATCCCCGTCGTCGCCTCGGGAAAGAAGGTGAAAGTGCCCGGCGTTTACATTCCCGTCACGTGCTGCGGGCTTGGAAGGCCGGGCCGGCTCGGACTCTATGAAGAACGGTTCGGGGCTCCTGAAGTGGATGTGGTTTTGGAAAACGGGTGTATCCAAAAGGTTGTCGTGCGGCGCGGCGCGCCCTGCGGCGCGACCTGGGAGGCGGCAAAAAAGATCGAGGGCTGGTCGGTGGAGGACGCGGCCGTACGCTACGGGTTGGAAGTCCAATACTTTTGCGTCGCCGACCCCTCGGGGTGGGATCCCCTTTATGGGAAAAGCCCCGTGCATTTCGCGGGCCACATGCACAAAAGGGCCATGGCCAAGGCCTTGGAACGGCTCGGGGTGATCGCTGAAGAAGCGGAATCCGAAAATTCGGAGCCCGACCGTCATCTTTGTGTTTGATCGGCAACTTTAGATAGGTTATATAAACATTGATCGCCAGGGGGCGTCCTCGAAGAAGACGTCGAGGGCTGAGAAGGTACCCCTTGAACCTGATCCAGGTCATGCTGGCGGAGGGATTGGCGAACGGAGCTCCTCACAGAGATTCCGCCGGCCGCCATCCAAGCGGCCTTTTTCTTTCTCCGTGGTTTCTTCGGACCTCCGACTTTCTGCCTCCCCCTCCTCCGCGTCTCAGAGGAGGAGACCATGGTCACACAACTCGATTATGCCAAAGCGGGGATCGTGACGGACGCGATGCGCCGCGCCGTTGACGGTGAACCGTTGACGGCGGAACAGCTTCGGGATGCCATCGCCGAAGGCCACGCCGTCTTGCCGAAAAACATCCATCATGAATTCGCCACGATCCGGGCCATCGGCAGGGGGCTGAAAACCAAGGTCAACGCCAACCTGGGGGCAAGCGGCGAATGTGCCGACGTGGCTCTGGAACGGCGCAAATTGGCCGCGGCCATCAAAGCCGGTGCGGATTCGGTCATGGATCTTTCCACGGGCGGCGATCTGGAAGAGCTTCGCGCCATGTACCTGCGCGAAGCGGGGACCATGGTGGGCACGGTGCCGATCTACGCCGTGGCGACGGACATGGTTCGAAGGGGAATTCCTTTGGAAAAGATGGACCCCGACGATCTTTTTGCCGGGATCGAGGCCCAATGCCGTCAGGGGGTGGACTACATCACGGTCCACTGCGGGGTGACGCAGGCGTCGGCGAAAAAGCTCGAACATTTTCAAAGGATCATGCCCTGCGTCAGCCGGGGCGGGTCCATTCTCCTGTATTGGATGCGCCGGAACCGCACGGAGAACCCCTTGTACCAGGACTTCGACGTCCTGCTTGACATCGCCCACGCCCACGACGTGACCCTCAGTTTGGGCGACGGATTTCGACCGGGCGCCATTGCCGACGCCATCGACGGCCCCCAGATCGAGGAACTCATGATCTTGGCCGAGCTGGCCCGAAGGGCTCGAGCCAGAGGCGTGCAGGTCATGATCGAAGGGCCGGGCCATGTGCCCCTGGAGCATATCCAAGCCCATGTGCAGCTGGAAAAAAAGCTCTGCGACGGCGCGCCGTTTTACGTGCTCGGCCCTCTTCCGACGGATATCGCGGCGGGCTACGACCACATCACCGCGGCCGTGGGCGGAGCGTTGGCCGGGGCGGCCGGCGCGGACTTTCTGTGTTACGTCACGCCGGCGGAACACCTGGGCCTTCCCGATGAAGACGATGTCTACCAAGGTGTCATGGCGGCCCGGATCGCCGCGCATATTGCGGATCTGGCCAAGGGGATTCCCGGGGCGATGGCGCGGGATCGGGCCATGTCCCAGTGCCGCCGAGCCTTGGATTGGGACGGTATGATCGCCGCCGCGCTTGATCCCCATGTCGTCAAACGCCGCCTTCAGGTCACCGAAGATCGCCAAGGGTGCAGCATGTGCGGCAAATTGTGCGCTGTGAAACTGGCCGTTTCGGCCGTAGGCTGACGAAAGGAGTGCTCCGTGGCTTTGGACGAAAGAGTCATTACGAAGGCGATCGTCGATCGGTATTTTGAAAAAATCCGAGGAATCCTGGACTTGGATGTGGCCATCGTGGGAGCGGGCCCGGCGGGATTGGTGGCGGGCTATTGCCTGGCTACGGCCGGAAAAAAAGTGGCTCTTTTCGAAAGAAAACTCAGCGTCGGCGGGGGCATGTGGGGGGGCGGGATGCTCTTCAATGAAATCGTCGTTCAGGAAGAAGCCTGCCACGTTTTGGAAGAACTGGGTGTCAGCACGCGCCTGTACCAGGAAGGCTATTACACGGCAGATGCCGTGGAAACAGCTTCCACCCTCGCCTCCCGGTGTGTCAAGGCCGGATCTCCCATTTTCAACGCCGTCAGCGTGGAAGACGTGGTCATGCGTCCGGAAGGGATCGTGGGACTCGTCATCAATTGGACGGCGGTGGAAATGGCAGGCTTGCACGTGGATCCGCTGGCCATCCGCGCCCGGGCCGTCATCGACGCCACGGGACACGATGCGGAAGTGGTGAAAGTCGTGCAGAAAAAGGTTCCCGGCACCCTGAAAACGCCCAGCGGAGCCCTGGAAGGGGAAAAGTCCATGTGGTCCGAGGAGGCGGAGCGGCTGACCCTTGAGAATACGCGGGAAGTTTTTCCCGGCCTTTTCGTGGCGGGCATGGCGGCCAATGCGACTTTCGGTGGGCCGAGAATGGGCCCCATCTTCGGAGGGATGCTCCTTTCGGGAAAGAAGGTGGCGGAACTCGTCTTTACCTTTCTCGAGACGGCCGGTTCCCCACGCTAAAAGAACCGCCCCCGTGCCTCATTGCCGATCCCCCAGGCGCAGGCGCCGAATATGCGGAGGACACAAGGGCCAGAGAGGTTGAAGCCACTCGGCCTCCTCTTCCGCAGAGACGTCTTCGGGAAGGCCGACCCAGGCCTGATCCACCGTCCGACGTGATCCCGGGACAGGCGGCTCCGATTCCTCCTGATGGGGCACGGGAATGCGCACGATCACCCTGCCGGAAACGGGGTGGGGAAGAAGGGCCACGATCTGCACCGAGCGCACGGGATCCAGTGTGGAGAAATGCTCCCGATCCATCACGTGGTCGCGGGCGGAAAGCACCTTGTGGGCCAGGGAAAACACCACGGCCCACGGGAAATCGGGACCTTTCGGCGTGAGGACGAAGGTCAAAAGGGTCCACGGGTTTTTTTCGAAGATCTGGACAAGGGCGCGCGAGACGTCGCCGTCTTTAAGGGCTTTTACGGAGTCTTCGGACACATAGACCGAAACGGCCTGGGCAACGCGGGCGCACTCGGCTTCGGCGTTAGGGCCGGCGTGTGGTTCTTTGCGTTCAAAAATTTCCAGGGTTTTCTCTGCTGGAAAAGCGATGAGATGAGGGCCGAGCCGCCGGATTTCCGGGGGGACCAACGGGGCGGGCAGGTCCGGCGGAAAGAAATCCACGCCGCTCGCCTCTTCCGCGTATTCGTAGGCCCTTCGGATGTCTTCGGAAGACATTCGGGGCGTGCGCACCACGTGATACGGCGGTTTGGCGTGGAAAACCATCCCCAGGGCGGTGGCTTGTCGGCGAAGTTCTGTTCCGGGGAGGAGGCAGAGCGTGTAGAGGCTCAGTTCGTCAAAGAGGGCGTTTTCCACGACGAAGTCGATGCTCCTTTTGACGTCCTCCAGGGAATCTTCGGGAAGGGCGACCATGACGTCCACCATCACGCGGACTCCGGCGGCGCGCAGCGCCCGGACGCCCGCGATGAAACGGTTCGGGTCGAAACGGCGCCGGATTCTGGCCAGCGCCCTGGGATTGACGGTCTGCAAGCCCACTTCCATCTGCGTCAGACCCGCTCGGGCCAACGAGTGCGCAAGCGCGGGGGTGACGTCTTCGGCGGTGCCTTCGCACTGAAATGTGAAGGCGTGAATGCGGCGAGCCTCTTCGATCATGCCGAGCAGCGCGACAAGATCCTTTCGGCGGGTGAAGCAGGGATCTACGAAGTAGATTTCCGAGACGGCGCGATGCGCCGCCCAGTGGAGCTCCTCACGCAAACGATCCAGAGAAAACGAGCGCACGTGAGGAAAACGCTTGTGGTAGTAGCAATAAGTGCATCGGTTGGGACACCCGCGCACGGTCTCGAGCAGGATGGTGCCTGCATCGGAGGGGTGAAGCGCCCCTGAAAGATAAGGAGACGGGATGGGGTCCAGGGTCCTCATGACGGGGCGGGGTTTTGTGGCGTGCCATCCGTCGGGGGTGGGACGAAGCAGGCCCGGAAGGGACTCTACGGCCCCGTGGCCGGACCGAAGGGCGGAAAGAATCGCTGCCAAGGTTTCTTCGCCTTCGCCGACGACCCCCCAATCAAAGCCGCCGGCGCTTCTGAGGAAGTCGTTTTCCGGGGTCACCTCGGGGCCGCCGACCAGGATGCGAACCTGAGGACGCTCGGCTTTGACCCTGCGGGCGATGTCCAGGGATCGTTCCACGTTCCACACGTAGCAGCTGAATCCCACCACATCGGGGCGCTCCGAAAGAATCCATGCCACGAGGGCCTGGTCTCCGCCGTAATTGACAAGGGCGTGAGGGCCTAGCACAATGCTGATGTCAGGCGGCAGAACCGATTGGGCGTAGGCTTTCAGGGAGCCGACGCCCAACCCCAGGTTTTCCATGGGATAAGCGTTATCGTGGGATTGAACGGGCAACTGCAAAAGGACGACTTTCACCGGGTCTCCTGTTCCGTCACGAAGCGATTGCGGAAAAGGCAGCAAAATGATAGAGCTCACTGGCTCGAGCTGATCTTACCATAGAGAGGAACGTCGCATGTTTATAAATCGCATTCTGGGCTGGTTCTCCAACGATTTGGCCATCGATTTGGGCACGGCCAATACGCTGGTTTATGTAAAGGGCAGAGGGATCGTTCTTTGTGAACCGTCGGTCGTGGCGGTCAAGCGAACGACCGGGCAGAACACGCAGGTCGTGGCCGTGGGGAAAGACGCCAAGCTGATGCTGGGCAAAACGCCGGGGACCATCGAAGCCATTCGGCCCATGAAGGACGGGGTCATCGCGGATTTTGAAGTCGCCGAGGCCATGCTGCGCTACTTCATTCGCAAGGTCCATAATCGACGGAGCTTGGTGCGCCCAAGGATCATTGTGGCGGTGCCGTCCGGGGTGACGCAGGTGGAACGGCGGGCCGTTCGTGAATCCGCGGAATCGGCGGGAGCCCGCGAGGTTTATCTCATCGAAGAACCCATGGCGGCAGCCATCGGGGCCGGTCTGCCCATTACCGAACCGGTCTGCAATATGATCGTCGACATTGGCGGCGGGACGACGGAAGTGGCCGTGATCTCCTTGGCGGGAATTGTCTACAGCCGTTCGGTGCGCGTGGGCGGCGACAAGATGGATCTGGCGATCCTGCAGCACATCAAGCGCAAATACAACCTGCTTATTGGGGAACGCACGGCGGAGCTCATCAAGACGACCTTGGGCAACGCGTATCCCACGGGGCAAATCGAAACCATGCTCATCAAGGGCCGGGACCTGGTCAGCGGCATTCCCAAGACCATCGAAATCAACTCCGATGAGGTCCGGGAATCCATCCAGGAACAAATCGACAGCATCGTGGAAACGGTGAAGACGGCCTTGGAACAGACGCCGCCCGAGCTGGCGGCGGACATTGTGGACCGGGGTATCGTCCTGACGGGTGGAGGGGCGCTGCTGCGCAACCTGGACCATTTGCTGCGGCTGGAGACGGGGCTTCCCGTGGTGCTCACGGAGGATCCTCTGGCGACGGTCGTTTTGGGCTCCGGAAAGGCTTTGGAAGACATCGATATCCTCAAAGAGGTTCTCAGTTGACGTCCGGAGGAAAGCCGGCAGGGGCGTGCACCGCCTTCGCGCCATGCTCTGCCTGCCTCTGATCGTCCCCGTGCCCTCCCGCCATAGGTGATCAAAACATGCCGGATTGGCTGCGCCGAGTGCGGCTGGTGGCCGTGGTCGTGATAATGGGTGGCGCGATGCTCTACGTCTTGTCGCTCAATTTCCGCCCGCCTGCCCAGATGGACATGCTCCAACGAACGGTGGTGGAAACCCTCGGGCCCCTTTTGCATGTGTTCCGAAAAGCCGCCCAATCCATGGAAAAGTGGGTGCTGGGATATGCGTCCTTGCGGCACGTCCAAGAGGAAAACGAGCTTTTAAAAAAGCAACGGGCCTTTTTGGAAAGCGAACTGGTGCGCTATCAGGAAGCCTTTTTGGAAAACCAGAGGCTACGCCGTCTTCTAGATTTTCGAGACAGCCTCCAGGTGGAGACCGTGGCCGCGGAGGTGGTGGTCCAAAACGCCGCCGGGTGGTCTCGAACCATCATCGTCAACAAGGGATTTCGTGACGGGGTGCAAACGGACATGCCCGTCTTCGGGGATGAGGGCGTCGTCGGCTATGTTCTGGATGTTTCTGAGCGATACGCCAGGGTCTTGCTCCTCACGGATCGTGACAGTGCAGTGGATGCCTTGGTGCAGCGGAACCGAGTTCGAGGCATTCTCGGCGGGTTGGACACCGATACGTGCGAACTGCGCTACGTGCGAAGCAATCAAGATGTGCGGCCTGGAGACTTGGTGGTGACGTCTGGAAAGGACGGAATTTTTCCCGAGGGGTTGCGTCTTGGGGTTGTCAAGCAGGTGACCAAAGATCCTTCCGCCCTTTTCCAGCAGATCGTCGTGGTGCCGACGGTGCAGCTGAGCGTCCTCCAGGAAGTCCTGATTCTGAAATCGCTGCCGAATTTTCCTGTCCAATGGCTGGAAGGGACGGCGAAGGAATGAGATCCGTGGCCGTGGGGAGGCTGAGCGAAAGGGAAGGAAGACCGTGGGGCAAGTTCCTCGTCGTTTTTTTCGGCTACTCCCTCCTCCTCTATGTGATCGGCACGGTGATCGTCTTCCGGTTGCCATGGATGTTCACCCGGGTCGACCTCATGATGGCGGTGTGTGTGGAAGTGGCCGGGCGCTTTCCCCTTTGGCTGTCGATCCTGTGGTGTTTTCTGTGGGGTTATGTGAGCGATGTCTTTCAGGGGCGGTTGTGGGGTCTCCATGGGGCCGCCTATCTTCTTGTCGTCTATCTCCATCGCCTGTGGAGCGCCCAGATGGATGTGTGGTCTCTTTGGTATCGGGTGCTCCTGGTGGGCTTGGGGACCGCCGTTCAGGGGGTGATCGCCGCCATGATCGTCGTCGGCGGCTCCGAGATGACGGGTGTGGTGATCACGACGGTGGGACAGGTGCTCTTTTCCATGATGATTTCCCCTTTCGTCATGACGCCCATTCCATGGATTCTGGGTGAAAAGGATCGATAAAAGCTCCCGGCATGGGTTGGAATACCGGTATGAAAGGCTCCGCGACAAAGCAGGCCGAGAAAAAGACTCGGGCCTTGGTGCAGCCTGATGCCAAGGGGCTTCAGCTTATTGCGTGGGAAGCCAACGAAAGAGCCCTCTTCGAGCGGCAGTATCGCCTCATCGCGCTGTTCGCTTTCGTCGTCTTGGCCGTCTATATCGTCCAGCTGTGGTATTTGCAGGTCGCCAAAGGGCCCTATTACCGAACCCGATCGGAAAACAACCGGATTCGAACGGAAACGATCCGATCGCCCCGGGGGATCATTTTCGATCGAAACGGCGTGCCGCTCGTAGAAAACCGACCCGCGTTTCACCTCATGCTCGTGCGCGAAGACATCAAGGATGCCGAAGCGCTGAATAGTGTTTTGAAGGACATCAGCGTGTTGACCGGCAAGAGCCCGGCGGACCTGGCGTCGGTACTGGAAGCGAACAAGACGAAAAGGCGATTCGAACCCATACGGCTCGTTTCCGATATCGATCGGGACACTCTGGCGCGGATCGAGTCGCGCCGGTTGCGTTTGCCCGGGGTCTATGTGGAGGTGGAGCCCCGTCGAGGCTACAAATTCAGCGGAACGGCGGCCCATGTTGTCGGCTATCTCGGCGAGATCTCTGAAGAAGAGCTGAAAAAAGACGCCTATCGGGATTACCAATCCGGAGAATATATCGGCAAGGGGGGCGTCGAAAAATCCCTGGAGAAATTTCTGCGGGGCCAGAGTGGGTGGCGCCAGGTGGAAGTGGACGCCTTGGGAAGGCACATCCGGTCCTTGCAGGAGCGTTTACCGATCCCTGGCAGAGACATGTGGCTCACGCTGGATCTGGATGTGCAAAGAGAAGCGGAAGAGTGCTTGAAAGGCAAGGTGGGGGCCATCGTCGCTGTGGCTCCCGACTCGGGGGAAATCGTGGCCATGGCGAGCAGCCCCAGTTTCGACCAGGAGCGGTTCGTTCGGGGGATGAACGCGGAGGAGTGGAAAAAATTCATCGCCGACACCAGCCACCCCTTGCTCAACCGGGCCGTTTCTTCGGCCTATCCTCCCGGATCCACCTACAAGCCCTTCGTTGCCGTGGCCGCTCTGGAAGAAGGGATCGTGTCTCCCACAAGCATCGTGTCCTGCCCGGGCTTCTACCCCTACGCCGGACGGAAGTACCGATGCTGGAGAGATACCGGGCACGGGGCGGTGGATCTCCATAGGTCGATCGTTGAATCGTGCGACGTGTACTTCTACACCGTGGGCATGAAGTTGGGCGTGGATACGATCGCCGCTTACGCCAAAATGTTCGGCCTAGGGGAACCCAGCGGGGTGGAACTGCCGTCGGAGCGAACCGGGCTCATTCCCACTCGGGACTGGAAATTGAGCGCGACGGGCATCCCGTGGCAAAAAGGCGAAACCTTGTCCATCGCCATCGGGCAGGGCTTTGACCAAGTGACGCCTTTGCAGGCCGCCATGGCGTATGCGGCTTTGGTCAACGGAGGCACTCTGTGGACGCCGAAGCTGGTGACGCGGATCGAGGCGGCGGACGACGGGGACAGCGACGTGGTCAAGCCCAAGGTGCGAAGAAAGCTGCCGGTACGGAAGGAAACCTTGGAGCTTGTCAAAAAAGGGCTGGTGGGCGTCGTCAACGAAGGGCGCGGGACGGCCCATGGGATTGCGTTGAAGGAAGTGCTTCTCGCCGGGAAGACGGGAACAGCCCAGGTGGTGCGAATGGGGGAAAACGTCAATCGCAAGGCCCACCAAAGGTCCCTGGCCGCACACGAGAGGGATCACGCGTGGTTTGTGGGCTACGGCCCGGCGGAAAAACCTGAGATCGTTGTCGCCGTCATCGTGGAACACGGCGGCCATGGGTCTTCCGGAGCGGCCCCGTTGGCGCAGAAGGTGATCCGAAAATACCTGGAAAAATCGCATCCCGAACTACGGTCCCGCGACGATGCGGGGGAACAACCGGTCCCGGAGGAGGCGGATTAAGGTCATGATGGATCGGCGTCTTGTGGAAAATTTTGACTGGAGCATCGTGTTCCTGTTTTTCGCCATCTCGTGCCTCGGCTTGGTCTCCTTATACAGCGCGCTGTATACGCAAATCCAAATCCATCCCACCCGGAACCTGTTCGTGAAACAACTGATCTGGTTTGCCCTGGGCTGCCTCATCTTTCTTGCGACCTTGTTTGTGGATTATCACAAACTCAAGAAGCTTGCCCCGTGGATCTATGCAGCGACGCTGCTCGCTCTGGCGGTCGTTCTCATCGTCGGAGACGGGATCAAAGGTTCCAGAAGGTGGCTCAATATCGCAGGGTTCAATCTGCAACCCTCGGAGTTCATGAAACTGGCCCTGGTGCTCCAATTGGCTCGAATGTTCTCCTCCCAGGACGTGGAGCCCTACCCACCTTTGAGGCAATTGATTCCGGCGGCGGGGATTTCCCTTGCCCCGGCCCTGCTCATCGTCGTGGAACCGGATCTCGGAACGAGCCTGTGCCTGCTGGCCGTGGCCTTCACCATGGTGTTTGTGCTCGGCATCCGCTGGAGATACCTCCTGGTCATTACGCTCGTCGGCCTGCTCAGCGTCTATCCGCTCTGGCACTACGGGCTGAAGGAATACCAAAGGGAGCGAATCCGCACCGTCCTGGCGCCCGAGAGGGATCCCATGGGCAGCGGCTACCATACGATCCAATCCAAGGTGGCTGTCGGCTCCGGCATGATGTGGGGGAAAGGGTTTTTGAACGGCACCCAGAACAAGCTTCGGTTCCTTCCGGAAAAACACACGGATTTCATCTTCTCGGTATGGGCGGAAGAATGGGGGTTCTGGGGGTGCAGCGTGATGATCGCTCTGTTCTTTTTGTTCATTTGCGCTTCGCTGCGGGTTGCCGGAAGGGCCAAAGACCGCTTCGGCATGCTCCTGGTGGTCGGATTGACGGCCCTCGTCATGTGGCAAGCCCTGATCAACATCGGGATGGTGATCGGGCTGCTTCCCGTGGTGGGCATCACCCTGCCCTTTGTGAGCTACGGGGGCTCGTCGCTGCTCACGCTGTGTGCCGCCGTGGGGCTTATCGAAAACGTCTCCATGCGCCGCTACGCCTTTCGCCCCAGCTAGCTGGGGGAAAAGCGCAGGAAGGGGACGGGGGCATTGTGATTTTTTTTACTTTTTCCCTTGCCAACCCTTTCGAGGTGTGCTATGGACTCGCTCATCAGAAGATTCCGGGCCCTGAACCGGTCGGAATAAATAAAGAAACCCCCGATGAATAGGTTGTGACAGCAAGGACATGGCGGCCGAGGGCGTCCCCGAAGCCGCCGTGGGCATGAGAACAACAAAAGCGAGGGTGGGACGATTATGATCAACGTCGATGTGACACTGTTCATCCAGATGGCCAATTTCCTCTTGCTTTTGCTGCTCATGAATCTGGTGCTCTACAGGCCGATTCGGCGGCTGGTGGCCCAGAGAAACGAGCTGGTATCCAAGCAGAGGGCTGGCATCGACAAGGCGGAAAGTGAAGCGCAAAAGGCGCTGCGGGAGTTCGAGGAGCGCCTCAAGGCCGCGCGGGCCGCCGGGCGTGAGAAGATTCAGGAGCTGAAAGAGGCGGCCTATCGTACGGAAAAGGACCTCTTGAGTCGGGCCTCCGAGGAAGCCGCCAAGGAAGTGCAGGCGGTGCGGGAACGGATTCAGATGGAAATCGGCCAAGTGCGGGCCCAGCTGCAGGCGCAGATTCAGGAATTTTCCAAAGAAATGGCGCAACGGATCCTCGGTCGCAGTCTCTAATTTTCGGGGTATGGCGAAAGCGTGGGTATCTCAGAGCTAAGGGGCGATCAATGAAGGGAAGGAAAGCGACGTCAGCGGCACTTGTGGCGGCAGGGCTTCTTGTGGCAACGGCGGCTTACGCATCGGGCGCCGGGGGGCATGAGGCGGGGCTGCCGTGGAAGGATTTCTTTTTGCGCCTTATGAATTTCGCCATCATGCTGGCGATCCTGATCAAGCTGCTGAAAAAGCCCGTGGCCAACTTCTTCTCGTCCCGCCGGGAGAACATCCAGCGCCTGCTGAGTGATCTCGAGGAAAAGAAAAAGGAAGTGGAAGCCAAGGCCGCGGAATACCAGGCCAAGCTGGCGGCGCTGGATCAGGAAACGGAAAAGATCGTGGCGGAATACATTCAGGAAGGCGAGGCCGAAAAGCAAAAGATCATCCAGGCGGCCGAAAAGCAGGCGCAGTATATCAAGGAACAGGCCCGGTTGGCGATCCAGCAGGAGATTAAGGCGGCCAAAGAGAGCCTGCAAGAGGAGATCGCCGAGCTGTCGGTGAGTGCGGCGGAGGATCTTCTCAAAAAGAATATAAGGCCCGAGGACCAGGATCGTTTGATTGACGAATTCATCACAAAGGCGGTGGAGGCAAAGTGAAGAACTTAATTGTCGCCAAACGATACGCCAAGGCCCTGTTCAATCTCGCCTTAGAGGACGGGAAGCTGACCGAGTACGGGCAAGAGCTGCAGGGGTTGGTGCAGCTCCTCGATCAGCAGCCGGCGCTCATGGACGCCCTGGCCAACCCCCTCTACCCGGAGGATGTGAAGAAGTCCGTCTTCCTGACTCTGGCGGAAAAGGCTGAGATGAGCCCCGTGATGCGCAGCTTCGGGACGCTGTTGGTGGAAAAAGGGAGGATTCGGCATCTTCCAGCGATTTCCCAATACTTCCAGCGGCTGACCGACGAGCACCACAATGTGGCTCGCGCCAAACTCAGCGCCGCGGTCAAGCTGGATGAAGCGGCGATCGGTAAGATCGCGGAGACGCTAGGTCGGCTGACCGGTAAGAAGATCGTCATCGAGTTTCAGCAGGACCCCACCCTCATCGGGGGCGCGGTGGCTCGCATCGGCGATCTGGTGATAGATGGCAGTGTGCGAACGCAGTTACAAGCAATCAAAGAATCTTTGAAAAGGGGTGAGCTGGGTTAATGGAAATCAGAGCCGAAGAAATCAGCCAAATTATCCGCGAGCAGATCAAGGACTACGAGAAGAAGGTTGAGCTCAGCGAAACCGGGCGTGTTCTCTCCGTCGGTGACGGCATCGCGCGCGTCTACGGTGTCGAGAAGTGCATGTCCATGGAATTGCTTGAGTTCCCTACGGATCACGGACCCATCTACGGCTTGGCCCTGAACCTGGAAGAAGACAACGTGGGTGTCGCCATCATGGGCGAAGACATCCACATCAAGGAAGGGGCCGAGGTGCGCCGAACGGGGCGCATCGCCGAAGTGCCGGTGGGCGATGCAGTCATCGGGCGCATCGTGGACCCCGTGGGCAATCCCTTGGACGGCAAGGGGCCCATTGAGGCCAAAGAGTTCTCCCGAATCGAGCGCATCGCTCCGGGCGTCATCGCCCGTCAGCCCGTGAACGAGCCCATGTACACCGGGCTGAAGGCCATCGACGCCATGACCCCGGTGGGCCGGGGGCAGCGCGAGCTGATCATCGGGGACCGCCAGATCGGCAAGACGGCCATCGCCGTGGACGCCATCATCAACCAAAAGGACAGCGGCATCATCTGTATCTACGTGGCCGTCGGTCAGAAGAAATCCACGGTGGCCCAGGTGGTGGAAACCCTGCGTCGGCACGGCGCCATGGAATACACCGTCGTCGTGGCGGCCTGCGCCAGCGACCCTGCTCCGCTGCAATACATCGCTCCCTACGCCGGCTGCGCCATGGGCGAATACTACAGGGATACGGGCCGACACGCCCTCATCATCTACGACGACTTGTCCAAGCAGGCCGCGGCCTACCGGCAGGTCTCGCTGCTGCTCAGACGTCCACCGGCGCGGGAAGCGTACCCCGGCGATATCTTCTACAACCACTCGCGCCTGCTGGAACGGGCGGCCAAGCTGAACGACAAGCTCGGCGGCGGATCGCTGACGGCTCTGCCCATCATCGAAACGCAAGCCGGCGACGTTTCGGCCTACATTCCTACCAACGTGATCTCCATTACCGACGGCCAAATCTATCTGGAGCCGGGTCTATTCTTTGCCGGTGTTCGCCCGGCCATCAACGTGGGTCTTTCGGTTTCCCGCGTGGGCGGCGCCGCCCAGACCAAAGCCATGAAACAGGTGGCCGGCCGTCTGCGTCTCGATCTCGCCCAGTACCGGGAATTGGAAGCGTTCGCCAAGTTCGGCAGTGACCTGGACAAGGCAACGCAGCAGCAGCTCAACCGCGGCATGAGGTTGGTGGAGCTGTTGAAGCAGCCGCAATATCAGCCCATGCCCGCCGAGAAACAGGTCATGGCGCTGTACGCCGGGACCCGCGGCTACCTGGACAAGATTCCGGTCGATAAGGTCGGGGCGTACGAAAGCCAGATGCTTGCCTTTATGGAAAGAAAGTACCCCGAAATCCTTCAGGAGATTAAGGAAAAGAAGATCATCAGCGAGGAGCTGGACAAGAAGATGGCCAAGGCGCTGGAAGAGTTCGGGGAAGTCTTTCAGGGATAATTCGGCGAACGGGCCAGGCTGAAAAGAGGCGGGTATGGCGACCCTTCGGGATATTAAGCGCAAGATCGAAGCGGTAAAAAAGACCTCGCAGATCACCAAGGCCATGAACATGGTGGCGGCGGCGAAACTGCGCGGCGCCCAGGAGAACATGGAACGCTTCCGAAACTACGCGGAAAAGTTTCGGGAGGTTATCGGAAGGCTTGCGGCAGGGGTTGAACCCGACGGCACGTTCCAGCTCATGACGCCGCGTGAGGAAGTGAAAAAGATCGAATTGGTGCTCCTCACGGCGGACAGGGGTCTGTGCGGCAGCTTCAACAACAACCTGATTGTTACGGCGGAGCGGTTCATCACGCAAAAACGCCGCGACGGACTGGAAGTGACGCTGACGGCCGCAGGGCGGAAAGGCCGGGATTATTTCAGGCGACGCCGCTATGCCATGAGGGCGGAGCTTACGGGTCTTCTGAACAAGCCGAACTATGACGACGCCTACCGCTTGGGAAGGGAGCTCATCGACCTTTTCCTGGACGGCGACGTGGACGAGGTGTACGTCATTTACAGCCATTTCCGCAGCATGGTGAAGCAGGAACCCCGGCTGATCCGCCTTTTGCCCATCGTTCCGGAAACGCAGGCGGAAAGCGAAGCGCGGGAATACCTTTTTGAACCATCGCATCAAGAGCTTCTCAATGATTTATTGCCCAACTACGTGTACAACCAGCTCCTGGACTGCTTTTACCTGACGGCGGTCAGTGAACACGCGGCCCGGATGACGGCGATGGAAAACGCCACCAACAATTGTAAGGATATGGTGCGGAGCCTGACGCTCACCTACAACAAGGCCCGGCAGGCGTCCATCACGAAGGAGCTCATGGACATCGTTGGTGGCGCAGAGGCTCTCAAGAAGTAAGCGATGGTTCGAAATAAACAAAGGAGGTATCGGGCCACATGAATATCGGAAGGATTGTCCAAGTCATTGGGAACGTGGTCGACGTTGAGTTTGAAGAAGGGAAGTTGCCGCCGATTCTGACGGCGCTCTTGGTGAGCAATCCCGGACTCAGCGATGAAGAAGACAACCTGGTCCTGGAAGTCGCCCAGCACCTGGGCGACAACGTGGTGCGAACCATCGCCATGGACCTGACGGACGGCCTCGTGCGGGGCATGCCCGTGAAAGATACGGGGAAGCCCATTCAAATGCCGGTGGGCAAGAAGGTGTTGGGTCGAGTCCTGAACGTCGTCGGGCGTCCCGTGGACGGCCTGGGTCCTGTGGATGCCGACGAGTTCATGCCCATCCATCGCTCGGCCCCGACCTTCACCGAGCAGGACACGTCGGTGAACGTGCTGGAGACGGGCGTCAAAGTGATCGATCTGCTGGTGCCCTTCCCGCGCGGTGGCAAGATGGGCATGTTCGGCGGCGCCGGCGTGGGCAAAACCGTCGTCATGATGGAAATGATCCACAACATCGCCATGCAGCACGGCGGTATCTCGGTTTTCGCCGGTGTGGGGGAACGGACCCGTGAAGGCAACGACCTCTACCTGGAAATGAAAGAATCCGGCGTTCTGCCTCGCGCCGGTCTGGTTTACGGGCAGATGACCGAGCCGCCCGGAGCCCGAGCCCGCGTGGCCTTGTCGGCTCTGACCGTTGCGGAATACTTCCGTGATGTGGAAGGCCAGGACGTGCTTCTCTTTATCGACAACATCTTCCGATTCACCCAGGCGGGTGCGGAAGTGTCGGCCCTCCTTGGCCGCATGCCGTCCGCTGTGGGCTATCAGCCGACACTGGGGACCGACCTGGGCGAACTCCAAGAGCGCATCACCTCCACCACCAAGGGTTCCATCACCTCGGTGCAGTGCGTCTACGTGCCCGCGGACGACCTGACCGACCCGGCGCCGGCGACGACCTTCGCGCACTTGGACGGCACCGTGGTGTTGTCGCGCCAAATCGCGGAGCTGGGGATCTATCCTGCGGTGGATCCGTTGGATTCCACATCGCGCATCCTCGATCCCAACGTTTTGGGGCAGGAGCACTACCAGACGGCGCGGAACGTCCAGCAGATCCTGCAAAAGTACAAAGACTTGCAGGACATCATCGCCATTCTCGGCATGGACGAACTGTCCGACGAGGACAAGATCATCGTCGGCCGGGCCCGCAAGATCCAGCGGTTCCTGTCTCAGCCGTTCCATGTGGCCGCCCAGTTCACGGGTGTGGAAGGCAAATACGTGAAGCTGGAAGACACCATCCGCGGGTTCAAGGAAATCGTCGAAGGCAAGCATGACGATCTCCCGGAACAGGCTTTCTACATGGTCGGGACGATCGAGGAGGCCATCGAGAAGGCCAAGCAGATGGCCGCGGCGTAACCTTCTGAGCGAACGGTGAGCAATCATGGCGGGAAAACTGTTGTTGGAAATCGTCACCCCGGCCCGAAAGGTCCTGAGCGAAGAAGTGGATATGGTCGTGGCCCCTGGGGAACTCGGCGAGTTCGGCGTGCTGGTCAACCACATCCCCTTCCTGACGAAGCTCAAAGTCGGTGAGCTGCGCTTTAAGGTCGGGGCCAGCACACGGTACGTGGCCATCATGGGAGGCTACGCCGAGGTCTTGCCGGATAAGGTTACGATCCTTGCCACCGCGGCGGAAGAAGCAACGGACATCGACGTGATCCGGGCGCAGGCGGCAAAAGAACGCGCCGAGCGGCGTTTGCGGGAGGCCAAGGACAGAGTCGAGTTCGCGAGAGCTCAGGCGGCCTTGCAAAGGGCTCTGGCACGATTGAAGGTAGCCGAACGGCGATAGCCGGATCAGGCTGGGAAAGAACGGCCCCGTCGCGCAAGCGGCGGGGCTTTTTTCTTTTGTGGATGACGTTTGCCCTGCCGAACTATATAGAGAAGCGTAAAGCGTAGAGGGCGAGCAAAGAAGGGAGAATCGGTATGTGCGGGATCGTCGGCTACATCGGCCATGAGGACGGAGTGGAGATTATCGTCGAGGGGCTGCGGCGGCTGGAATATCGAGGCTATGACAGTGCCGGGATCGCTATGGTGGATGAATCGTCGCGGATGCAGACCGTGCGCTGCGTCGGGAAAATCCGAGAGCTGGAGAAACGGCTTGCGGTGAGCCCGATCAAAGGAACGATCGGCATCGGGCATACGCGATGGGCGACTCACGGCGCCCCGAGCGACGAAAACGCCCATCCGCATCGGTCTGGTCCGTTTGCCGTCGTTCACAACGGGATCATTGAAAACTATGCGGACATTAAAGAGCGGCTGAGCGCGAAGGGGCATACGTTCACGTCGGAAACCGATACGGAAGTGATTGTCAAACTACTGGAAGACGAATGGCGCCGAAACGGCGATTACCTGGAAAGCGTCAGGGCCGCGTTGCGCCAACTGAGGGGCAGTTTCGCTGTTGTTTTTCTCAATGAAGAGCAACCCGACGTGTTGGTGGGGGCTCGCAGGGAAAGCCCCTTGATTCTCGGCATCGGTGACGGGGCCTATTACTTCGCCTCCGATATTCCCGCGATTCTGCATCAAACGAGAGACATCGTGCTCCTGGACGATGACGATCTGGTGGTGGTGCGGCGAGACGGGTTCCGCATCGAAACACTGGAGGGCAAGGCGCGCCCCCATGTCGTTCAGACCGTGGATTGGAACCCGGTGGCGGCGGAAAAGGCGGGATACAAACACTTCATGCAAAAGGAGATCTTTGAGCAGCCGAGAGCCATCATCGACACCTTACGCAGTGTGGTGGATCTGAATCGAGAACGGCTGCGCTTTGCCGACCTTAACGTATCCGAGTCTTTGGTCCATTCCATCGCCCGCATGTATCTTGTGGCCTGCGGCACGTCTTTCCACGCCTGCCTTGTCGGCAAATACATGGTGGAAAACATGTGCCGGGTTCCGGTGGAAGTGGATCTCGCCTCCGAGTTTCGCTACAGGGGGCCACTCCTGAACGGAGAGACCCTGCTCGTCGTTGTCAGTCAGTCGGGCGAGACGGCGGATACTCGAGCGGCGCTGAAAGAAGGTTTGGAAAAAGGGGCGCACTGCCGAGCCATTGTCAATGTGGTTGGGAGCAGCCTGGCACGCATGGCCGGCGGGGTCCTCTACACCCACGCCGGTCCGGAAATCGGGGTGGCTTCCACCAAGGCCTTCACGACCCAGTTGGTGGCTCTCTTTCTGTTTGCCCTTTATTGGGCCGATGCGGCCGGAAAGCTTCGGCCGGGAGAGATGTCTTTTCACATTCAGGCGTTACGGGAACTTCCGGGAAAAATTGACGAGGTGCTCAGCGGAGAGGAGACGATCCGCGAGTGGGCAAGGCAGTTCATGGACCGTGATCATTTCCTCTACCTGGGACGGGGCCCCCTTTACCCTATCGCGCTGGAAGGGGCCCTCAAGATGAAGGAAATTTCCTATATCCACGCCGAGGGCTATGCGGCCGGAGAAATGAAACACGGCCCCATCGCCCTGATCGACGAAAAAATGCCGGTGGTGGTCCTGGTGCAAAAGGGCCCTCTCTACGAGAAAATGCTCTCCAACGTGCAGGAAGTGAAAGCTCGCGGGGGCAAGGTCTTGGCTTTCGTTGAAGGCGGGAAAGATGCGCGCCTGGGTGACGATGTCCTGCAGTTTCCCGTGCCCCAGACCAGCCCGTGGCTCGCCCCCGTCGTGTTTGCCGTTCCCTTGCAGCTCTTGGCCTATCATATGGCGGACCTAAGAGGCACGGACGTGGACCAGCCGCGGAATTTGGCCAAAAGCGTCACTGTGGAATAAAGGGGGGCGTGCCGTCGACGTCCGTGCAGAGGACGTCGTTAGCTCCTTTGCCGGGTTTTGAGACCACGCGCGGATCATGGAACGTTTCTGAAAGAAGCGGCCTTCTTGGTTTCCGCCATGGCGCAACCGCGTCGGTTTGGGTTAAAGTGAACGGGTGTGCGATGGTGCCATTTCCCTTTAAAAGTTTGGTCCACCCATGGGCGATTGCCCCGGAGTTTGAACTTGACTTTGTTCTGATTTTACGCATAGAATTGATTGCACGAAGAAAATTGTATGTGATTCAAGCGGGTTAAAGAAGACGGAGTGGAAGTGCCGTGTCCAGGCCGCCGAGGGGTGAGCCTGAAGCGGGTGGGCAAAGGGGAAAGCGACAGCAGTTCAGGCGAGCGGTGCCGAAACGCATTTTGATGTTTTTGCCCTGCTGAACCCAAAGGCACGTCGGCGTGCCCCAGGGATGCGGGCATGGGCAAATCGAGATATGAGGAGAAGGGGTAGGGTCCAAAGTCCGTGAAGGATCGACAACGGATGCACCCAACGGAGCCGAAGGAGTTGCTGTGCAAACGAAAACCAAGCGGGGCTTCGAAGGATCCAGCCCGGGAGTCAGTGTGACGTGAGCCCCTGCGGTGTCCGTGATTGGCAGAGCGTTCCTGAGCCAACACCAACAAACGGGGGGTTCCCGCTCGTTCCGGTGAGCGCGTCGCATCGCCGATGCGCCTAAAGGAACGATGGAACGCCCACTTCGCTGAATCGGTTCAAGACCGACTGCCGACACGGCACAAGGCGGGGGCTTCCCTCTTCTTTTATCTTCACGCATGATCTCGCCTGCTGCTTGTCTGTGGGCTCGAAACCTCAAAGTCGAGCCCGCGGGCGTCCCTCCCAAGAACATCTCCGTCTTCAAAAGGTTCGTTCCCAGCATTGTGGGTCCGTGATGCGGTTTCGGAAAACAGGGCGCGCGTGACCATTCAAGAGGCAAGAGCCCCAGGGGCTGGGCGACGCCCGGGGGCCTTCAAAAAGGAAGGATGAGCCATATGGGACAGGTCGGCATGGTGATCGTGGCCTTTGTGGCTCTTGTGGTGGGCATCGGGGCCGGCGCCTTGGGATGGCGGCTGGTGCTCCAACGCAAGAGCGAACAGGAAAGGCGGGAGTCCGAACATCTGTTGGAAGAGGCCCGCAAGGAAGCCGAAACCCTCAAGAAGGAAGCGATCCTTCAGGCGAAAGACAACATTTTTCGCATGAAGGCGGATTTCGAAAAGGAAACCAAGGAAACCCGAAAGGAACTCCAGAATCTCGAGAAACGTCTGCTCCAAAAAGAAGAGAACCTGGACAAGAAATCCGAGGCGCTGGACAAGAGAGAAAACGCCATCGCCAAGAAAGAAAAGGTGCTTCAGGACAAGGAAAAGGAGCTGGACGATCGGTCCAAGGAGCTTGAGGGGCTCATCGAAGCCCAGAGGCTCAAGCTGGAGTCCCTGTCAGGCATTTCGGCCCAGGAAGCCAAGGAAATGCTTATCAAGAGCATTGAAGACGAGGCGCGCCATGAGGCGGCTTTGACGGTGAAGCGCATCGAAGCGGAGGTGCGCGAGCAGGCGGACAAGAAGGCGAAGGAAATCATCGCGCTGGCGATCCAAAGGTACGCAGGCGATTACGTGGTGGAAAAAACGGTGTCCGTGGTAAACCTGCCCAACGATGAAATGAAGGGACGCATCATCGGCCGAGAAGGCCGAAATATCCGCGCTCTGGAAGCGACAACCGGCATCGACCTCATTATCGACGACACCCCCGAGGCGGTGATCCTGTCGGGATTCAATCCCATACGGCGGGAAGTCGCGCGCCTTTCCCTCGAACGCCTTATTTCCGACGGAAGGATTCACCCCGCCCGCATTGAGGAAATCGTGGAAAAGGTGGGACAGGAGATCGATACGGCCATTCGGGACGCGGGAGAGCAAGCCGCTTTTGATGTGGGCGTGCACGGGATCGACCCGGAACTGATCAAGCTCGTGGGCAAGCTCAAATATCGCACGAGCTACGCGCAGAACGTGCTCCAACATTCGCGGGAAGTGGCCTTCCTCTGCGGCGTGATGGCCGCGGAACTGGGGCTCAACGAAAAGCAGGCCAAGAGAGCGGGCCTCCTGCATGATATCGGCAAGGCCGTGGACCATGAAGTGGAAGGCCCCCACGCGCTCATCGGGGCCGACCTCGCCAAAAAACATGGGGAATCTCCGGAAATCGTCAACGCCATTGCCGCCCATCACGAAGACGTTCCGGCGGAAAGCGTCCTGGCCATTTTGGTGCAGGCGGCGGATGCGTTGTCGGGAGCCCGTCCCGGGGCTCGAAAGGAGCTGCTGGAGTCCTACGTGCGCCGGTTGGAGAATTTGGAAAAGATCGCCATGTCCTTCAAGGGGGTCTCCAAGGCGTATGCCATTCAGGCCGGGCGGGAATTGCGCATCATCGTGGAGAACGAATCGGTCGGCGATGCCGACACGGTCCTGTTAAGCAAGGATATCGCCAAGCGGATCGAGAGCGAATTGACCTATCCTGGGCAGATCAAAGTCACCGTGATTCGGGAGACGCGAGCCGTCGAATATGCCAGGTGAGCCGGCGGGGAACGGGCCTCAGCACAGCGGAAGGGGAATGAGCGTGACGGGTGGAAAGAATACGCTGGATGTCTTGACGGAACGGGGGTTCGTGGAGCAGGTCACCAATCGGGAGGCGCTGCACGAGCTCTTGGAAAAGCCGGCCACCTGCTATATCGGGTTCGACCCGACGGCCGACAGCCTCCACGTGGGAAGCCTGGTGCCCATCATGGCCCTGGTGCACATGCAGCGCGGCGGCCATCGCCCCATCGTGTTGGTGGGCGGTGGAACGGGCATGGTGGGCGACCCCAGCGGGCGTACGGAGATGCGCCAGCTCCTCACGGAAGAACAAATCGAGCACAACGTGAGGGCTCTCAAGGATCAGCTGTCGCGCTTTCTCGATTTCGGGGAAGGCAAGGCACTCATTTTGAATAACGGCGAGTGGCTCCTGGACCTCAAGTATATCGATTTTCTGAGAGACATCGGGCGTCATTTCAGTGTCAACCGAATGCTCGCGGCGGAAAGTTACCGGGTGCGGCTGGAAACCGGCCTGAACTTCATCGAGTTCAACTACATGCTCCTGCAAGCCTACGATTTTTACCACCTGGCCAAAACCTACGGGTGCCTTGTGCAGATGGGAGGCAACGACCAGTGGGGCAATATCGTGGCGGGAATTGACCTCATCCGAAAGAAGCTCCACAAGGAAGCCTTCGGCATCACCTTCCCGCTCTTGACGACGGCGACGGGGGCCAAGATGGGGAAGACGGCGGCCGGCGCGGTGTGGCTCAGCGCCCAAAAGACCTCACCCTATGACTTCTTCCAATACTGGGTCAATGTGGACGACCGGGATGTGGAACGCTTCCTCAAGCTCTACACCCTGCTGCCGGTGGAGGAAATCGAGGGGGTGCGCCGCCTGGAAGGGGAAGCCGTGAATGCGGCCAAGTCGGTTTTGGCCTATGAAGTGACGGGAATGGTGCACGGCGAGGAGGCGGCTTTGGAGGCCTATCGGGCCGCGGGGCACGTGTTCGGGCGCCGTGAGATTCCTAGGGACCTCCTGCCGTCGAGCGGGATTCCTCGGGATCTTTCCATGGAGGACGGGGCCGTGCCGACCCTGTTTGTGGAGCGATCACGACTGGAGGCCGGCATTCCGGCCTATGAGCTTTTCGCCGAAGCGGGCCTGTGCGAAAGCCGCAGTGCAGCGCGCCGCCTGATTCAGCAGGGCGGGGCCTACCTCAACGGGAAACGCGTGGATCGCTTCGATGCCCTGGTGGCCTTGGAGAGTGTGCAGGAGGGGGCCGTGCTTCTTCGGGCGGGGAAGAAAAAAGTGACGCGGGTGTGTGTGGCCCCGTAAATTTTCCCTTGACCCGGGGGCGGCCTTTTGCTACATAGGCCGAGCCTGTCGGGGGGAGCAAAAAATCGCTTGACTTCCCGACGGCGGCAGGATAGAAAAGAAAAAACTCTGCTCTTTGAAAACTAAATAGTGAGTGCGTGCTGGGCCTTTGAAAGGGACCGTGCCCTGAGAAGGGGTGCGGTTTGTAAGGAAAAAACTGGAGAGTTTGATCCTGGCTCAGAATGAACGCTGGCGGCGTG
>Ga0209381_1001471_pt1 | contig 37837 bp, 31 predicted proteins | sample DewCreD2012metaG_FD_184111 | JGI IMG/M metagenome (GOLD analysis project Ga0209381, IMG submission 184111) | Hot spring sediment bacterial and archeal communities from British Columbia, Canada, to study Microbial Dark Matter (Phase II) - Dewar... ... | reverse complement strand
TCCGCCGGGCTGGGAAGCCCGGCTCCACGTCAGCCACGGATTGCCGACGCTACCACCGCACACATATGAAACGGACTGGCAAGAAAGTGAGATGCGCCCGGGCGGGGCGGCGGCCAAGCTCTGCGTTTGACTTTGAGTGCCTCGCCGATAGTCTGCCGAAGCTTCACGATCATGTTTTGGCAACGCATCACCAGCCGTGGCTGAGAAGGACGACTATTTGTTGGACATGCTGACGGACCTCGGGTTCGTCACCCCGGAGCAGGTCGCGCAGGCGCGCCAGGAGGCGCAGTCTGCCGGCGTGGGGGCGGTGGATTTGCTGCTGGCCAACAAGGTCATCCGCCCGGCGGATGTCACCCAGGCCAAGGCGGCGCATTTCGGGGCCGAGGTGGTGCAACTGGCCGACCTGCGGATTCCGGACGAGGTGATCGCCGCCGTCCCGCGCCACATTGCCCGCAAGTATCGCGTCGTGCCGGTCTTCCGGGACGAGCACAGCGTCACGCTGGCCATCGCGGACCCGTCGGACATCGCGACGATTGACACGTTGGGCCACTTGCTCAACGCCGAGGTGCAGGTGCAGGTGGCCGCGGACCAGGACATCGAGAACGCGCTGACCAAGTATTACGGCGGGCGGATGGGCGGCGGGGATTCGGTGGTGGACAAGGCGATCCAGGAGCTGACCCGCGAGGACGTGGGTTTTGCGGCCCCGGCCGACACGATGGACGGCGGGGAGACGGTCGAGGCCGACGCGCCGCTGATCAAGCTGGTGAACCAGTTGATCATTGACGCCTTCAAGATGCGGGCATCGGACATCCACCTGGAGCCGATGGCGAAGAAATTCCGCGTGCGCTACCGGATTGACGGGGTGCTGCACGAGATGAAAAGCCCGCCCAAGCGGCTGCAGGCGGCGGTCATCGCGCGGCTCAAAATCCAGTCCAACATGTCCATCGCGGAGCACCGCATCCCGCAGGACGGGCGCATCCAGACGCAGGTGGGCAACAAGACGATTGACCTCCGTGTGTCGTGTCTGCCGACCAATCACGGGGAGAGCATCGTGATGCGTATTCTCGACAAGGAGGGGCTGCGGCTGGGCCTGGCGGAACTGGGCTTCTTCTCGGACGACCAGCAGACGTTCGAGCGGCTGATCGGGCTGCCGGACGGGATCATTCTGGTGACCGGCCCGACCGGCTCCGGCAAGACGACGACGCTTTACTCCTGCCTCCATTACATCAACCGGCCCGACCGGAAGATCATCACGGTGGAGGATCCGGTGGAATACATCCTGGCGGGCATCAACCAGGTGCAGGTGAACGAGGTGGTGGGGCTGACGTTCTCGGCGGCGCTGCGCTCGATCCTCCGCCAGGCGCCCAACATCATCATGATCGGGGAAATCCGCGATCTCGAGACGGCGTCCATCGCCATCAACGCGTCGCTCACCGGTCATCTCGTGTTCAGCACGCTGCACACGAACGACGCCCCCAGCGCGGTGACCCGGTTGATTGACATCGGCGTGAAGCCCTTCCTGGTGGCCTCCTCGACGCGCGCCCTGATGGCGCAGCGCCTGGTGCGCAAAGTGTGCAAGCGCTGCGGCGCGCCCTACGTGCCGACGGAACAGGAAATCCGCCAGCTCGGCCTGCAGGCGGAGCAGTTGCAGGCCGCCACGTTCATGAAGGGCAAGGGCTGCTCGGATTGCAGCAACACCGGCTGCCGCGGCCGCATGGGCATCTTCGAGATTTTCACCATTGATGACGACGTCCGGAAGCTCATCTACGACAAGGTGCCGGCGTCGGTGCTGCGCGTCCGCGCGCGCGAGATGGGGATGCGCTCGCTGCGCGAGGACGGCATCCGCAAGGTGCTGGGCGGCCTGACGACGCCGGAGGAGGTCATCCGCGCGACGGTGGGCGACGTGGATTGACGGAACGCGGCGGGGGTTCCCGCCGGAGGGATTTAGCATGTCATACTCGATGTCCGATCTGTTGCAGTTGGTGGTGTCCGAGGGCGCCGCCGACCTCCACATCCGCGTGGGCACGGCGCCCACCATCCGCGTGCATGGCATCCTGCACCGGGTTGAAGGCCCCGCCTGCACGCCGGAGGACACCGAAGAGTTGATGCGCAGCATCACTTCGGACGACCACATCCAGCACGTCCGCGAGCGGGGCGGCGCCGACTTCGCCTTCGCCTTCGCCGACGCCTCGCGGTTCCGCGTGAGCGTGTTCAAGGAGAAGGGCAATTTCGGCCTCGTGCTCCGGCAGATTCCCAACAAGCTGCTCACCATGGAGCAGATCGGCATCCCGCCGTCGGTGAAGGAGCTGCTCTACAAGCCCCGCGGCCTGGTGCTGGTCACCGGCCCCACCGGCTCCGGCAAGACCACCACGCTGGCCTCGATGATCAACATCATCAACGAGGAGCGCGACGAGGCCCACATCATCACCATCGAGGACCCCATCGAGTATTACCACAAGCACAAGAAGTCGCTGGTCACCCAGCGCGAGATCGGGGTGGACGTGCCCAACTTCGCCGAGGCGCTGCGCCGCGCGTTGCGCCAGGATCCCGACGTGATTCTGGTCGGCGAAATGCGCGACCTGGAAACCATCGAGGCGGCCATCACCGCCGCCGAGACGGGCCATCTGGTCTTCGGCACGCTGCACACGACGGGCGCGGCCAAGACGATTGACCGTCTGGTCAATGCCTTCCCGGTGAACCAGCAGGAGCAGATCCGCATCCAATTGTCCACCGTGCTCCAGGCCGTCATCTCGCAACTGCTCCTGCCGCGCGTGGACAAGCCGGGCCGCGTGGCCATCTTCGAGATCATGATCAACACGCCGTCCATCGCGGCCCTGATCCGCGACAACAAAACCTTCCGCATCCAGTCGGACATCCAGACGGGCGCCAAATACGGGATGGTCACGCTGGATTCCTTCCTGATTGACAAATACCTGCAGGGCCTGATTGCCCGCGAGGAGGTGCTCACCAAGGCGCAGGACCCCGTCACCATCCAGGCCAAACTGCAGGAACTGGAACTGGCCCAGGCCGTCGGCGCGGACAAACAATCCCTCATGAAAGGCAAGGTCTGACCCATGTCCTCGTTCGGCGCGCCATTGCTCGAGCTGGTCAAGGAACAGGGGTTGATTGACGACCTCCAATACGAGGAGGTGGCTTCCGAGCACAAACGGTCCGGCAACAGCGTGTTTCAGATCCTCCAGGATTTCGGCATTCTGGACGCCGACGCGATCCTGCAGGCGATGGCCAACCACTTGGGGGCCGAGGTGGTTTCACTGCGCGGGCGCGACATTCCCGCCGACGTCCTGGCCGCCCTTCCCGCCGCCCAGGCCCGCGCCCTCGAGTGCCTGCCCATCGAACAGGACGGCGGCCTCCTCAAGGTGGCGCTGCTGGACCCGCTCAACCCGGGGCGCGCGGACGAGGTCGGCTTTGTCACCAAGCGCGACGTGCAGGTGGTGGTTGCCCACCCGGACGAAATCAAGGCCGGGCTGGAGAAGCATTACGGGGGCGACGACGGGGGCAACCTCTCGGAAATCCTCAAGGAGCTGGGGGCCGACGAGACCATCGCCCAGGAAGTCCAGCAGCTGGAGGAACAGGACGACGAGACCGTGGTCGCCCAACTGGCCGACGCCGCGCCGATCGTGCGCTTCGTCAACATGATCCTGTTCCAGGCGGTGAAGGACCGCGCGAGCGACATCCACTTTGAGCCGTTTGAGACCGAGTTCCGCATCCGCTACCGCGTGGACGGCGCGCTTTACGAAATGTCGCCCCCGCCCAAGCACCTGGCGCTGCCCGTGATCTCGCGCATCAAGGTCATGGCCAATCTGAACATTTCCGAGCGCCGCGTGCCGCAGGACGGCCGCATCAACATCGTGATGGGCAACAAATCCATTGACCTGCGCGTCAGTTGCCTGCCCACCCAGTTCGGCGAATCCGTCGTGCTGCGCGTGCTGGACCGGTCCGCCGTCAACCTCGACCTCGAGAGCCTCGGCTTCCCCCCCGAGGTGCATGAATACGTCAGCGACGTCATCCTGCGCCCCAACGGCATTTTCGTCGTCACCGGCCCCACCGGCTCCGGCAAGACCACCACGCTGTATTCCTGCCTCCGGCGCGTGAACACCCTGGACTCGAAACTGCTCACCGCCGAGGACCCCGTGGAATACGACCTCGAGGGCGTGATGCAGGTGGCGGTGAACGAGGCCGTCGGCATGACCTTCGGCAAGGCGCTCCGCTCCTTCCTCCGTCAGGACCCCGACATCATCATGGTTGGGGAAATGCGCGACGTGGAGACCGCGCAGATCGCCATCCAGGCGTCGCTCACCGGCCACCTGGTTCTGAGCACGCTCCACACCAACGATGCCCCCGGCGCGGTGACCCGGTTGATTGACATGGGCGTCGAGCCGTTCCTGATTTCCTCCACCCTCATGGCCGTGCTCGGCCAGCGGCTGGTCCGCCGCGTCTGCAAGAACTGCCGCACGCCGTTCGAGCCGACGGAAGCGCAACTCGCCCTGCTGAACCTCTCGCCCCACGACCTCGGCGACAAGGTGTTCTACTACGGCCGCGGCTGCTCGAGCTGCAACGACACCGGCTACAAGGGCCGCAAAGGCATTTACGAACTCCTCGTCATCAGCGAGGCCATCCGCAGCCTCATCAACGAACGCGCCCCCACCGTCGTCATCCGCCAGAAGGCCATCGAACTGGGCATGGTCACCCTCCGCGAGGACGGCTTGCGCAGCATCTTCGAGGGTGATACGAGTATCGAGGAAGTCGTCAAATACACCTAACCCAGGAAGCCCGCATGCCCAAGTTCAGCTACGTCGCGATGGATCAAAAAGGGAAGGAGCAGAAGGGCGTCCTCGAGGTCGGCACCCAGAACGAGGCCATTGCCCGCGTCCGGGACATGGGCCTGTTCCCCACCAAAATCGTCGAGGTGGACAAGCCCAAGGAGAAGGGCGACAAGGCCAAGGCCGCCCCCGCCGCCGCCGGCAAGCCCGCCAGGAAAAAGGGCGCGCTCGACATCAACATCAACCTGAAGATTCCCGGCATCGGCGGCCGCGTGAAGTCCAAGGTGCTGACCACCTTCACCCGGCAGCTGGCCACGCTGGTGGACGCCGGCCTCCCGTTGCTGCGCGGCCTGCGCGTGCTGGAGAAACAGGAACGCCATCCGACACTCAAGCGCACCATCGGCGAACTCGCGCTGTCCATCGAGGGCGGCAGCACCTTCTCCGAGGGCCTCGCCCAGCATCCCAAGATTTTCAACCGCCTCTACGTCAACATGGTCAAGGCCGGCGAGCTGGGCGGCGTGCTGGAAGTCGTCCTCAACCGCCTGGCCGAGTTCCAGGAAAAGGCCCAGAAGATCAAGGGCAAGGTCATCGCGGCCATGTTCTACCCCGTCGCCGTGCTCGTGGTCGCGGTCGCCATTCTCGGCGTGCTCGTCGTCATCGTGATTCCCAAGTTCGAGGAGGTGTTCGCCGGCCTCGGCGAGGGCCGACCACTGCCCGGCTTCACGCGTTTCGTGCTCGGGGTCAGCCGCACCGTCCGCGAACACATGCTGGTCACCGCCCTCGTGGTCATTGCCGCCATCATCCTGTTCGTGCTCATCCTCAAGACCAAGGCGGGCCGCCGCGTGTGGGACAAGATCAAGCTCAAGATGCCCGTGGTCGGCCCGGTCATCAGCAAGGTGGCCATCTCGCGTTTCACCCGCACCCTCGGCACCCTCGTCAGTTCCGGCGTGCCCATCCTCCAGGCGCTCACCATCGTCAAGGAAACCTCCGGCAACGTCATCGTCGCCAACGCCGTCGGCGCCGTGCATGAAAGCGTCAAGGAGGGCGAAACCATCACCGCGCCCCTCGAGGCCTCCGGCGTCTTCCCGCCCATGGTCATCTCGATGGTGGACGTCGGCGAGCAGACCGGCGCGTTGCCCGAGATGATGATGAAGATCGCCGACAACTTCGACGAAGAGGTGGACAACGCCGTCGCGGCCATGACCTCGCTCCTCGAGCCCATCATGATCATTTTCCTCGCCGTCATCGTCGGCAGCATCGTCATCGCGATGTTCCTGCCGCTGATTGACCTGATGAACAACCTCGGCGGCGACGGCGGCGGGGGCGACCGCGACTAGGCCGATCTTTCGCACCCGTTCTGGACGGATGGGCTGGCGAACCGCCGGAGCGCCGAATTCCAATCGGTCGGGTGTCGCCAGGGCCTTGGCGCTGGCCGAATCCCCGCGCCGCCGCCCGGGCGGCGTTTTGCCTTTTCAGACCGCGCCGCGCCCCGTTTTACTTCCGCCATGCGCCCGGCGTCACTGGAGTTCCTCAAAACCCTCGTCAACACCCCCAGCCCCGTCGGCCACGAAACGCGCGGCCAGCGTGTGTGGCTCGATTACGCCGCGCAGTTCGCCGAGGAGACGTTCTCCGACGCCTACGGCAATTGCGTGGCCGTGCTGAACAAAGGCGGCGGCCCGCGCATCATGCTCGCCGCGCACGCCGACGAAATCGCCCTGGCGGTGAACTACATTGACGACCAGGGCTTCCTCTACGTCCGGCGCGTGGGCGGCGTGGACGCGGCCATCCTGAAGGCCCAGCGCGTCACCATCCACACCCGCAATGGCCCCGTGCGGGGCGTGGTCGGCAACGTGGCACCCCACCTGACCAAGCAGGAGGAAAACCCCAAACCGCCGAAAATCCACGAAATCTTCGTGGACATCGGCGTGACCTCGCGCCAGGAGGCGGAAAAGCTCGTGCGCGTCGGCGACCCGATGACGTTGGTGGATGAATTCGAGTTGCTGCGCGGCGATCTCGCCGTGGCCCGAGCGTTCGACAACCGCATCGGCACGTTCGCCGTGGCGGAGACGTTGCGGCTGTTGAAGGAATCGAAGGTGAGGCTGCACGCGGAGATTTGCGCCGTCTCGAACGTGCAGGAGGAAGTGGGCCTGCTCGGCGCGCGGCAGATCGCCTATGCGCTCAAGCCCGACATCGCGCTCGTCGTGGACGTGACGCACGCGACGGATTATCCGACGGTGAGCAAGGCGCAGCATGGCGACATAAAGATCGGCGCCGGCCCGGCCATCACGCACGGCGGCTGCAATCATCCCGCGGTGGTGGCGCGCCTGGAGGAGGTGGCCGCGAAGAAAAAGATTCCGCTCCAGCACGAGGCGATGAGCGCCACCAGCGGCACGGACACGGACGTGATTTTCTGGACGCGCGGCGGCATCGCCAGCGCGTTGATCAGCCTGCCGAACCGTTACATGCACTCGCCCGTCGAGGTGGTGAGCCTGGCGGATTTGGGAAAAATTCCCGAGTTGATGGCCGGCTTCTGCCAGTCGGTGAAAAAGGGCGAGGCGTTCCAGGTCAGGATTTGAGCGGAGCAGCCGGAGCCAGACGGCCATTGGCCTTGTGCCGCTTCAACCCGTCCGCTCCGCCTGCTCCGCTGAACAGCCGGCCCATGGCGGGACGCGCCGCGCAGCTCAAACCGGCTTTTTTGCCATCATGGGTGAGGCCCCTACCCCGGAGCGCACCCCCCCGCGGGCTGCGGGTCCGCGCCCGGAGCCACCGAAGCGACGCCGCCCGGGCAGCGTGGCGCCGGCGTCGGCCCCCGGGAATCGGAAGGCGGCGCGGCGGCGCGGGCGCATCTCAGTTTATTGCAGGCGGTGGCGGCAGGCATCCTGCCTGCCGTAGAGGGCGGCATCCTTGCCGCCCGGAATGAGCGTGGCTCCGGGCGGGCGACATGAACTTGCCGAGCGCCCCGTGCGGGCGGGCGTTGCTTTCCGCCGGGCTGGGAAGCCCGGCTCCACGTCAGCCAAGGATTGCCGACGCTACCACCGCACACATATGAACGGACTTGCAAGAAAGTGAGATGCGCCCCGGCGGCGCTCCCGGTTCAGAATGAAATTGCCTCGGGCGGAAAATTGCGGATACTCCGCGCCCTGACGGCCATGCGCCAGTTCTTCGGCGGGTGGTGCCACGTCGGGCGCGCTTAGCTCAGTGGTAGAGCACTTCCTTCACACGGAAGGGGTCCAAGGTTCGAACCCTTGAGCGCGCACCATTCTCCCGTCTGGCGGGAATTCGGGCATGAGGGAACACCGTTTCAGGCCCGGACCCGGGCCTTGTTCGCCTGCGAATATGCGCGGCGGCGCCTTTTGACCTTGCCGAACCGCAAAATCACACCTGCGCCCCCCAACCGCGCCCGCTCGGGCCGGCGGGCTGGAGGCGGGACCGGGAGCGCGGCGGTTTGACCTTGGCCCGGCTTCTTGGGAAGCTGCGCACACCATGAAAACCTTCCTGCAAAACCTGCTGCTGGTGTTGGCGCTGGGATTGTGCGCGCTGGTCGTCTGGCAGTGGCAGCGCGAGCAGCGGCTCCGCGCCCAACTGCGCGTCACGGCTTCGCAGGTCGCGGCGCTGCGCGCGGACCTGCGGCTGGCGGAGGAAGAAGTGGCCCGGCTGGACGGGTTGAAGCGGCGCATCGAGGGCGTGGCCGCCACCAACGCCGTCTCCACCCAGGAATGGGAAGCCCAGGCGCGACGGGCGGCGGTCGAACTGGAAGGGCTGACCCGTCAGCTTGCGGTGGTGCAGGCGGCGCTGGACCAGGCCAACACCAATCTGCTGCACGCCAACGCGGAACTGCACGAACTGGCGGAGGATCGCAACGACGTGGTGGCTCGTTTCAATGAACTGGCCGCCAGCTACAACGAACTGGCCGCGCGGTGGAATGAATGGCAGAGCCGGCTCGCCACCAACGCGGTGCCGCCGGGAACGACGCCGTAGCCGGTGCCCGGCCGCACACGCCGCGCGCCGCCGATTTACTCCCGCGTCGCTTCCGGCGGCAGCACCCCGAATTGCACCCGCTCGAAGCCCGCGTTCCGCGCCGTTTCCAGCACGCGCAGGATGTGGCCGTGGGCGGCCTCACGGTCCCCGTTGATGCTCACCGGGACTTCCGGATTCCGGCGGAACTCGTCCGCCAGCAGGGAGCGCAACGCCAGCAGGTTCATCGGCCGGCCGCCCACGGAGATCTCGCCCGCCCGGTCCACCGCGATGTGCAGCGTGGCGCGGCGCACCTCGGCGCCGTTGGCGGCGGCGCGGGGCAGGTTGAGCTTTACGGCCTGGAGGCGCATCAACGTGAGGCTCGCCAGCATGAACGCGGCGAGCAGAAAGAACATGATGTCAATCAGCGGAATGATCTCAATCCGCGCGCGACGCCGGGGCAGGGGCGAGAGAATTTTCATGGCGCGGCGGCGGGGCGGCGCGGCGCGGCGGCGAGCATGACCTCGACGTTGGTGGCGGCGGATTCCAGCTCGAACTGCAGCCGGGCCACGCGCTGGGTGAAGTAGTTGAAGGGAATCAACGCCGCGATGGCGATGGCCAGACCGCACATCGTCGCAATCAACGCCTCGCCGATGCCGCCGGTGATCTGGCCCATCGCCCCTTCGACGCTCTGCGCGCCGAGTGCCAGAAAGGTCTGGAAGATGCCCGCCACGGTGCCCAGCAGCCCGAGCAACGGCGCAAGCGTCACCAGCGTGTCGAGCGTCACCAGAAAGCGGCCCGCCCGCTGCAGTTCCGCGCCCGCCGCCACCTGCAACGCGCCCTGGAGCGAGGCGTGGTGATGGTTCAGCCCGTGCCAGACCATGCGGATGACGGGGTCGGGCGAATTCCGGGCGAGGGCGGCGGCGCGCGGCACATCGCCCGCCTCGAGGGCGGCGAAGACGGCCTCCAGCCGGTCGCGGTCGCGGCGCAGGCTTTCGCGCGACCACCACAACACGCGCTCGGCCACCACCGCCACCGTCACGAGCGCCGCCAGCAGGATGGGCCACATGATGGGGCCGCCCGCCTCGAAGTATTGAATCAACACGTTGGCCAGCATGGGCAAAAAGCTCACGGCGCGCCCGCGCGGCGCAGTTGAAACACAATGTCCACATAATGCCGCCGCGCCGCGCCGGGCGGAAACTGCCACCGATCCCGCACGGTGTTCAACGCCGCCGCGTCCAGCAAGGGAAAACCGGAACTCCCCGCCACCACCGCGTCCGTCACCCGCCCGCCCGGCGTCACGGAAAACTCGACCCGCACCGTCCCGCTCTGCCCGCGCTGCCGCGCCAGTTCGGGATACGGCGGCTGCGGCGTTTGCCGGTTCCCGGCCAGCGGCACGAACGGGCTGGCCGTGGGCGCGCCGGGCGCGGGCGCCGCTTCCCCGGTGCCGCTGTTGGTCGTCGGCCGCGCCGGGGCGGGCGCGGGCGCGGACCAGTTTGCCGCCGCCGGACGCACCTCCCGCAGGGGCAGCCGTGCCGTGAGCACGGGGCGTTCCGCCGGGATGACCTCCGGGCGCGGCGGCTCGTCCGCCGGGGTGACCGCATTCATGGGGCGGGGCATGGGAACACGATCCTCTCGCGGGGCGGTGGGGAGGGTGGCCAGCACCACTTCCACCGGCGTGAGGATGGGAGTTGATGGGGCCGGTTTGTCCGGCGCGGTGGCCCGGACGAACGGCAAGGCCGCCGCGAGCAACGTCAGCCCGCAGATGGCGTTCACCCACGCCAGCCGCCGCCAGGCCTGGTCGTCATCGCGCCACAAGCCGAGCCGGGGCCGCGCGGCGGGCGGACCTTCGGGAATTGCCTCAGCGGGACCTGATTTCATCACTCAACCCGCCATCACCTTGCCAGACCGTTCTGCATCGGTTAACCATATCTTGGCTTTGGAATGGGATTACCCGGTGGCCCTTCGTTATTCCGGGGAAAACATTTCAAACCACAGCCCTCCTGCCAGCCGTGCCACTGATGCGCCACCGTGCGCGCCGGGGGCCGCGCCACCAAACAGCCCACCAGCTCGTCTTGACGTGAACGGAGTCAATTGCGGCAAACTCTGGATTAGCAGTTGGTTAACACAACAGCCGAATACATCTCAAAACTCTACTATCACATCTTTGCCAAAGGTCAGACCAGCGACTTCAGTTGCGAGGCGGACGATCGTCTTTTTGAGCACATTGTTCAGGTTGGTGGCAACCAACCACCCGTGCGGCAATTGCTCCCGCATATCGCGCAGGTCTTCACGATCCGGATAGAGTTCTTCAGCCGTCCGAGCGATGTAACGGCGTTTGCGACCTTGGGCGTCGGGATGCTGGGAGCACCGTTCGAGAAATGAGGCGTCTGTCTTGGCCAGTTCTCGAAGAACTATAACCATCGCATCCTTGGCATTTTGGTATGGGTATTTTTTGCCAAGGAGAATCAACATGCCGCGTCGTCGAGACGAATCGGGGGGCGGATCAACAAACTCAGGAGGTGTGGGCGGCGGCGGAATCGGACGATCGCGAGGTGGTTCGACTATGACCGGCCTGCCCAACCCAACCAGAAAGTCGGCAACATCATCGGCGTCAGGCCTGACACCCGTCTTTGATTCAACAGCACTTGCCAACATCTCCACCAAAAGTTCATCGCCCTTTTCCACCAACTCCCGCCATGCCACCGGGATGGCGTCCCTGGCCTGCGAGCGTCTGTTGCGGCTGCGGTATTCCTTGCGTGCAGCCTCCAGCGCTTCGCCCGAGACCACTCTGGAACGCTCGAGGTAGCGGGTTAGAATTTCGCCAGCTTCCGAAGCCGGACGTTCGTAAAGGTCGAGCTTGTAGACTCGCCGATCTTCGTAGCTGCCTTGTTCCGCTGGCAGATAAAAGCTCCATGTTCTGCCGTCGGTCAGCACCACAAAAGGAACGCCCTTGTGAAACGCGTATTCGAGCGCCTGCCGCACCGCATCCTCGGCTCTGCCCGGTTGTTTGACTTCTGTAAACACTGCTGGCTGCGAGGGAGGATGGCATAACGCGAAATCTGCGCGCCCCTCGCCAGTTTGGTATTCCGGCCAGACGACATTGGTATCCCAGGTGTCCCAACCAAGTTCCTGGAATATGCGCAGGACGATGCCTTGTGAAATCGCTTGCTCGTTCGGGAATTTTCCCTGGCGTAGGCGTGCTGTTATGTCGGACAAAGCAGATTCGAGTGACATGATTGGCTCCCTCAATACAACCACTTCCCAATCCCGCCCTCCGCATTCAGCACCACGCCCTGCCGGCGATAGGCCCAGCACATGTAGCTGATGCTGACGAAATACGACGCGGGCACGCGGTTCAGCACGCCGATCTTGCAGCCCAGCAGCGTCGTCCGGCCGCCGAAACCCATCGGGCCGATGCCGAGCTGGTTCGCGGTCTCGACGATGTCCCTCTCCAGCTTGTCCAGTTCGGGATTCGGATTGGTGTCGTCGAGCTTGCGGAGCAGTTGCACCTTGGAATGTTCGTAGCCCGTGGCGCGGTCGCCGCCGATGCACACGCCGAGGATGCCCGGGCCGCAGCCCTTGCCCTGCGCCTGCAACACCGCGTCGAGGATCGCCTTGCGGCAGCCGTCGAGGTCGCGGTTGGCCTTGAGCTGCTCCTGCGGCAGCGAGTATTGCGCGCCGACGTTTTCGCAGCCGCCGCCTTTGAGCATCAGGCGCACGCTGACTTCGGGCGAACGATGCTGGTGGCAATGGACCGTGGGCGCGCCGGGGCCAAGATTGGTGCCGTCGTTCCTGCCGGTGAGGGAATCCACCGAGTTCTGGCGGAGGAAACCTTTCTTCGTCGCGAGCTTCACCGCTTCGCGCGCGGCTTCCTCGAAGGCGATCTGGTCGAAGCCGACGGGGCAATCCACGTAGAAGATCACGCTGCCGGTGTCCTGGCAGATGGGCTGGGATTTTTGTTTCGCGAGCTGGATGTTCCGCTCGATGATTTGCATCGCGGACGCGGCGATGGTGCCTTTCTTCTCGGCTTCGAGCGCGGCGAGCGTGGCGCGGTGGACGTCGTCGGGGATTTCGGCGGAGGTGCGGCGGATGAGTTCGAGCAGGGAATCAGACAGCCGTTTCATCGGAGCGAGGCTAGCAACGGAGCGGGCCAAGTCAAACGGGGGGCGTAAGGCGTGAGGCACGCAAGCCCCCGAAAATCTGCGGGCTGGGCAACTTCCTGCCGATGGGTAACATTGATTCATGCGTTTAGCACTGCTCTGCTTCTTGGTCGCTGGGGCTTCGATTCACTCCGGAGCGGCCCGGGTGTATGAAACCTGGCGGGCTTTCATCACGAATGTGATTCCGTCGGTGGCGGCGGGGGAAGCCCCCATTACGGGAACAAATTTCGCGGCCACCTGCTCTGCGGTGGACAAAGACGGAAACACCATCGTTGGCGGGCACTACCAATTGGACAATTTTGCCAGTGGAGGATGGCATCTCGCCAAGTTTTCTCCTGCGGGGACGTTGTTGTGGCATCACCGATTTGAGACGGGCGCGATGGCGGATCTGGATGATCTGGCGCTGGATGATCGGGGCAGGATTTACACTTCGATCAGACGCGGTGACAGCGATCCCCGGCGGGCGCTGGCGGTCATCCAGTCCAGCCCTGATGGGGTTGAGATAATGCGATGGGAAGACGACGCGCTGCCGGCAAACGGGTTGTTTGGAGCTTCCTCGGTTAAGCTTGACGCGCACGGCAATGCGCTCGTTCTTCACGTCCTGCTGACCGGCGGGAAGCCCGTGCCGCTTGCTTCGAAATACGATGTGCGAGGGCGCCAGGTTTTTCGAATCCAGCTCCCCGTCGAGGGATACAGCATCTTGGGCGGTGGCATGCGCGATTGCTGGGTGGTCACCCCGGATGGCGGGTTGATTTTAGCCGGGTCAAGTTTGATGAAGGGCCGATGGCGGGACACGCACGCCGGCTTTGCCCTCAGGTTGGATGCGCGCGGCAAGGTGATGTGGAAAATTCACAGTTCGGACATTTCCGGCCTCCCACAAGTTCTTTGGGTCCCGTTTCAAAGGGTGGCGGTCGGTGGAGACAGCCGGCTGGCTGTCTTTCATTCCAACAATGGTCGGACCTTGTGGACGCGCGGGCTGACGGTGGGCGCGAATCAGATGCATCTGCGCGGGGATGGTTCCATTTTGATCCAGCAGTCCGTCCTACTGTCCAGATTCGCGTGGAATGGAACACCTCAATGGATCACGCACACCGGTCTGTCTTCCAACTTCATTGGTGGCGTCCCGGACAGCGGCGACGGCTGGATTGCTGCCGGGGCCAGCCCATTTCCTTCCGTTTCACCGATGTTCATCCGGTTTGTCCAAGTGGATGGGGCGGGACAGATCCAGTGGCAAACCGACCTGCCCGCGCCAAACTTCTACGGGGAATTTCACGCTCCGCGCCCGCAACGAGGCATGCACCTGGCTCCGGATGGCACTTTGCGTCTGGTGCTTAACACCCACTACGGACTTTCCTGGCAACCCAGCCCGTCGGGCATCGCCGTGCTCGCTTACGAATTGTCCCGCGATTGAGGGTAAAAGGATGGTGCCGAGGCCCGGTGCTTTCGGCACCTACGCAGGTCGTTCGTGACCAACCTCCGGCCCCACGTCCGTCTCCCCGCGCGCGACCACGTCCACGCCCACGCTCAAGCGGTGCTCGTCGCCGCCGGTCAACACGCCACGCACGGGGCTGATGTCGCCGTAGTCCCGGCCCCAGCCGAGCGTGATGTGCTGCATCGAGGGCAGCAGGTTGTTGGTCGGGTCCACGTCCATCCAGCCGAGGCCCGGGCAGTAAAACGCGAGCCAGCCGTGCGAAGCATCGGCCCCCACCAGTTTGGGCTGGCCGGGCGGGGGCAGGGTTTCGAGATAGCCGCTGACGTAGCGCGCCGGCAGGCCGAGCGAGCGCAGACAGGCGATGCCGAGATGCGCGAAGTCCTGACACACGCCGCGCCGCCGCGCCAGCACCTCCGTGACCGGCGTGGAAACCGTGGTGGCCGTCGGATCGAACTGGAAATCCGCATGGATGCGCGCGGTCAAATCCAGCACCGCCGCCAGCAGGGGGCGGCCCGCCGGGAACGACGGGGCCGCATACTCGGCGAACTCCGGGCCGGTGCTGACGAACGGCGACGCGAACACGAATTCCCCCGCTTCGAGCACCGGCCCCGAGCGGTCGGACCGGCAGAGGTTGCGGACGGCCTCCCACGCGGGCGTCTCCGCCGGATCGGGGATGAACGCCGGCCCCACCGCCACCTGGCTGCGGGCGATGATCTGCAGGCGCCGGTGCGCGCCTTCGAGCGCCAGGAACGCCACTTCGTTGCCGAAGTAATCGGTGTGGTGCGCCAGCAGGGCGGGCGCGGGGTCAATGGCCAGCTCGTGCGTCAGCCGGAATTGCCGCCCCAGCCGCCGGGGCGACAGCCGCAACTGATGATGCGACACGTTCACCGGCGACTGGTAGTCGTAGGTGGTCGTGTGCGTGATGTCGAAGAGTTGGGCCTTCATTTCCGTCGCCGCTTCCGCAGGCGGTTTTGCGCGCGCGCCGGAACCCGATTCCCGCGCCGGGCGTGATGCGTGATGCGTCTGTTTTTCACCCTTCGCTTTGGTTCAGTTCACCCGCGGCACGGTGTGGCTGAAATACACCTGGGTCAGCCATTCGGACGCCCCGGTCAGCCCGGCGGCCAGCGGCTCGAGCAGCGGCACCAGCTCGCCCGGGGGACAACCCCGCACGCGGGCCGCCTCGGGGATGCGCTGGCGCAACGCCTCGAACGCGGCCTGCACCTGGCGCGCGCCGGCGGGATTCACCCCCGGCGGCAGCGCCGTCGCGTGCGCGGCCAGCCGCACCAGTTGGAAGGCCATCGAACGCGGATTGCTGCGGTCGGTCAGCAGCAGTTCCAGCACCGTTGGCGGGCGCAGGTCCGCGAAGTAACGGCGGCGGTGCGTCATGACGCTGTCGGCCATTTCCAGCACGGGTTCGAGCAGCAGGTCGAGGTGCGGCCCGGCGTGCAGCGCGGCGCGGAGCAGGTCGAGCAGGTTCATGCCGCGTTCGAGGCGCCGGCCGCAGTCCAGAAACGTCCAGCCCTGGCCGCGCGTCATGTTCTCCATTTCCATGCCGCTGAAGGCGGCCAGGTTCAAAATCAGCGCGTTGAGCGCGGAGGCGGCCTGGACGAGCGGCAGGTGGCCAACGCCGAACCGCGCCTCGGGTTCGAGCCGGTTCAACAGCCGCCAGGTGTCGGCGGACAGGCGGTCGCGCACGGAGAAGGCCGCCAGGTGGATGCGCTGGAACAGTTCGGGCGCGCCGCCGGGCTGGGCCGGGTCCCGCAGGAGGGCCAGCACGCTGGCCGCGAGCGCGGCGCGCGGCTGGGCACCCCGGGGCGGGCCGCCCAGCCAGCCGAGGCCGGCGAGCAGTTGCTCCAGGGCCGCCACGCGGGCGTCGGCGGCCGGGCCGAAGCCCTCGGTCAACCGGCCAAGGATGCCGCGGGTGACGCGGGCCAGGTGCTCCAGGCGCTCGGTGTAGCGGCCCAGCCAGAAAAAATTGTCCGCCGTGCGGCTCGGCAGGCTGAGGGCGGCGCGGCCGCTCAAATCCAGCGGCGCGGCGATGTGCACCGGTTCGTCCCGGTGCGCGTCCTCGCCCAGCACCCACACATCCTTGCTGCCCCCGGCGGGGCCGAGGGCGACGGAGACGAGGTCCGCGCCGGGCAGCAGGCGGGCGAAACCGCCGGGCATGACGACGTGGCGTTCGCCGTCGAACATGGCGAAGAGGCGCAGCACGACGGCGCGGTGCGACCAGGTTCCGTCCTCGAGGGCCGGCACGCCGCCCAGCGGCAGGGGCTGCTGGCCGACGAATTCATGCGGCCGGGCGCGGACCGCCGCCAGCCAGGCCGCGCGGCGGGCGGGGGGCAGTTGCGCGGCGCGGACGGGCGGTTCGCCGAGTTGAAAGGCGGAGCGGAGGGGGAGCGTTTCGAGGTTGGCGAGGACGTGTTGGAGTTCCGGTCCCTGGCCGCACCACCAGGTGGGGATGGCGGGCAGGCGGAGGTCTTCGCCGAGCAGGTGGCGGCACAGGCCGGGCAGAAACGGCAGGAAACCCGGGCTTTCGAGCAGGCCCGCGCCGAGGGCGTTGGCCACCGCCACGTTGCCCGCCCGGGTCGCCTCGACCAGTCCCGGCACGCCGAGCAGGGAATCCGCCCGCAACTCGAGCGGGTCGCAGAACGCATCGGTCACGCAGCGGAGCACCACCTCCGCCGACTGGAGTCCATCGAGCGTCTTGATGAACACCGCGCGGTCGCGCACGGTCAGGTCGCCGCCCTCCACGAGGGTGAACCCCATCAACCGGGCGAGGTAGGCGTGCTCGAAATACGCCTCGCTGCGCGGGCCGGGCGTGAGCAGGACCACCGCCGGATTGTCCGCCTGTCGCGGCGCGAGACGGCGGAGGGATTCACGGCGCGCCCGCAGCACGGTCGAGAGCGGGCGTGGTTGGAGCGCCTGCACCAGTTCGGGCAACACGCGGGAAACCACGGTGCGGTTTTCCAGCGCGAAGCCCATGCCGGTCGGGGCCTGGGTGCGGTCGGCAATGACCCACCATTGGCCGTCCGCGCCGCGCGCGAGGTCCACGGCATAGGTCAGCAGATGATGGCCGCCCGGCGGCGGCACCGCCTGGCAGGCGCGGAGATAGGCGGGGTTGGCGTGGACGAGCGGCGCGGGGATGAAGCCGTCGCGCAGGAGCCGCTGCGTGCCGTAAAGGTCGCGCAGCAGGCGGTCGAGCAGGTGGGCGCGTTGCGCGACGCCGGCCTCGAGGGCCTGCCATTCCTCCGCCCCCAGCACCAGCGGGACGCAGTCCAGTTCCCACGGCTGCTCCGGCGTGCGCGCGTCACCCGGGACGCCGCAGGTGACGCCGTGTTCGCGGAGAATGCGGCGGGCGTTCGCGGCGCGCAGGGCAAATTCCGGGCGGCCCAGCTGTTCGATTTCGCCCGCCAATGTCCGCCACTCTGCGGCGGAAGAGCCGGTCGGCAGCCGCAGCCGCCCATCCGTCGGCGCGTCGGGGTCGTCCGGCGGGCGGGCGGGGGGGGGCGTGGGACGGGTTTCGATCATGCGGCGCGCGAAACTATCGGGTGCGATGCCCGAGTTCAACCCAACCGCCGCAGGTCCAGCGTGAAGGGGAACTCGCGGTTTTCGGCGGCGGGCGGCAGCGGGAAGCGGCCCGGCTGGTGGCCGTGCCGGAAGAACCGCGCCAGCCGGCGGCTCTCGGCCTCGTAGGCGTTGACCGGGAAGGTGCTGTAGTTGCGCCCGCCGGGATGCGCGACGTGATACTGGCAGCCGCCCAGGGACCGGTGGTTCCAGGTGTCGTAGAGATCGAACGTCAGCGGCGCGTGAACGCCGATGGTCGGGTGCAAACAGGCCGGCGGCTGCCAGGCGCGGTAACGCACGCCGGCGACGCCCTCGCCGTTCGTGCCGGTCGGATGCAGCGGCAGGCGATGGCCGTTGACCGTGAGGGCAAAGCGGTCGCCCACCAGGCCCTGCGCCTTGACCTGCAGGCGTTCCAGCGAACTGTCCACATACCGCACGGTGCCGCCGCCGCCCGGCTCCTCGCCGAGGACGTGCCACGGTTCGAGCGCGGCGCGCAGCTCCACCCGCACGTCCCGCTGCGCGAAGTCGCCGAGGCGCGGGAAGCGGAACTCGAAGTGCGGCGCGAACCATTCCAGCTCGAACGGGTAACCCGCCTCGCGCAGGTCGCGGATGACGTCCGCAAAGTCCCGCTCGCAGAAGTGCGGCAGCAGCCAGCGGTCGTGCAGGTCCGTGCCCCAGCGCACCAGGTCGCGGGTGTAGGGCTGCTGCCAGAATTTGGCAATGAGGCCGCGCAGCAGGAGATGTTGCGCCAGGCTCATCCGCGCGTGCGGCGGCATCTCGAAGGCGCGCAATTCGACCAGGCCCAGCCGGCCGCCGGCGCTCTCGGGCGCGAAGAGTTTATCAATGCTGAACTCCGCCCGATGCGTATTGCCGCTGGCGTCAATGAGGAGGTTGCGGAACAGGCGGTCCACCAGCCAGGGAGGCGTCCATTGCCCGGCCGCGGGCAATTGGCGGAAGGCCAGTTCCAGTTCGTGGAGCGAGTCGTGGCGGGCCTCGTCCACGCGCGGGGCCTGCGAGGTCGGGCCGATGAACAAACCGCTGAACAGCCAGCTCAGCGACGGATGATTCTGCCAGTAGGCCAGCAGCGAGCGCAGCAAATCGGGCCGGCGCAGGATGGGCGAGTCGGCGGGCGTTTCGCCGCCGATGATGATGTGGTTGCCGCCGCCGGTGCCGGTGTGGCGGCCATCGAGCATGAACTTCTCCGTGCCCAGCCGCGTCTGGCGCGCCTGCTCGTAGAGCACGGTGGTGCGCTCCACGAGTTCATCCCACGACTTGCTGGGATGGAGATTCACCTCGATGACGCCGGGGTCGGGCGTGACGGCGAGCTTGTTCAGGCGCGGATCGCGCGGGGGCGGCTCGCCCTCGAGGATGACCGGCAAACCCATTTCCGCGACCGTCGCTTCGATGCCGGCCACAAGGTCCAGGTAATCCTCCGTCGTCGCCACCGGCGGCAGGAAGACGTGCAAACGCCCTTCGCGCGGCTCGACACAGAGCGCAGTGCGGACGATCCAGGAGGCACTCTGGCCCGGTGCCGGACGGCGGTCCGCATCCGCCGGCGGCAGGTCGGGCAAAGGTTTGTCCGGGGCGGGTTCGCCGAGTTGTTGGGCGCGTTGCCCGGGACCGAAACCCGCTGGCAACGGCGCGCCCCCCCCGGGCACGAAACGCTGGCCTTTGCGGTCCGGGACGCGATACGGAAATTCTTTCGGCAACTCCGCCAGATGAGCCCCCGGGTCTGGCGGCCAGTTCCACGGATAATCTGTGTCCGCCACCCACGGGAGGGAATCCAACGGCAGGCGCAGGCCCATGGGCGAGTCGCCGGGGATCAGCCAGAGCGTTTCATCATCGCGCAGGAACCACGGGCCGGACCGCCAACCCGGCTGGTGGCCATGCCAGCAGCGTTGGATGGGCAGCGCGTAACCAACGACTTCACCGAGGCCCCGCTGGAAGAGGCGGGCGAGGCGGTCGCGCTCCAACGGGTCCTTCAGGTTCGATTTTTCGGGGGTGACGTTGGACGGCAGGCGGCGCTCCTTCCACAGGTAGTAGAAGACGTCCTCGTAGCCGGGCAGCAAACGCCCCGGGTCCACGCCGAGCGTGCGGGCCAGGCGCAGCGCCAGCTCCTTCGCCTCCTGCGCGCCGTGGCCGTAATCCCTGGACTCCTCGGCGATGAGCGAATCATCCTTCCAGATGGGCACGCCGTCCTTGCGCCAGTAGGCGGCCAGCGCCCAGCGCGGCAACGGCTCGCCCGGATACCATTTGCCCTGCCCGTAATGCAGCAGCGCCCCGGGCGCGAATTTGTTGCGCAACCGTTTGATGAGTTGGCCGGACAACACGCGCTTGGTGTGCGAGACGGCGGTGTAATTCCACTCGGGACCGTCGGGGTCGTCGAGGGAGACAAAGGTCGGTTCCCCCCCCATCGTGAGGCGCACGTCATCCTTCACGAGATCCTCGTCAATGGCGTGGCCGAGCGCCTCGATGCGCGCCCACTGTTCCTCGGTGTAAGGCCGGGTGACGCGCGGGGATTCGTGGATGCGCGTCACCTTCATCTCGTGGTGCAGCTTCGATTCGCACTTGTCCACGGCGCCCGTCACCGGTGCCGCCGAACTGGGTTCGGGGGTGCAGCTCAGCGGAATGTGTCCTTCCCCCGCCAGCAACCCGGACGTGGGATCCAGGCCGATCCAGCCGGCCCCCGGCAGATACACTTCCCCCCACGCGTGCAGGTCGGTGAAATCCACCTCCGGGCCGCCCGGGCCGTCGAGCGGCTTCACGTCGGGCGCGAGCTGGATGAGGTAGCCGCTGACGAACCGGGCGGCCAGGCCGAAGTGGCGGAGCAGTTGCACGAGCAGCCAGGCGGAGTCGCGGCACGAGCCGCTGCGCCGGGTCAGCGTTTCCTCGGGCGTCTGCACGCCGGGTTCGAGCCGGATGAGATACCGGATGTCGCGCTGGAGGCGCTGGTTGAGGGCGACGAGGAAGTCAATGGTTCGGAGCGGCGGGTGGCCGGTGGCGGAGCGGCGGCCGGCGGGGGGCGCGGCCGGCGCGGTGCCGGCGGCCACCACCAGGTGCCCGCCGTCGTGGTGCGGGTCGGTGCGGCGCAACGAGTCCGGGGTTGGCGCCGGGACAAGCGATTCCGGGTGGGCGAGAAGGTCGCGGTCCACCGCGGCGAGGTAGCCGGTGAACGCCGGCGTCGCGGTCCCGGTTTCGAGAAAGGGCGCGAGTTCCTTCTGCAGCCCGGCATCGTAGGTGAAGGGGAAATGCGTCGCGCGGTCCTCGAGGAAGAAGTCGAACGGGTTGTAAACCGCCAGCTCGGCGACCAGGTCCACCTCGATGCAGAGTTCGCGCATCCGGTCCGGGAACACGAGGCGGGCGTTCCAGTTGGCGAACGGGTCCTGCTGCCAGTTGAGGAAATGTTCGCCGCCGGTGATGCGCTGCGAATAGCTGAGAATCCGCGTGCGGCAGTGCGGCGCGGGCCGCAGCCGGACGACGTGCGGCGCGTGGGCAACGGGCCGGTCGTAGGTGTAGCGCGTCCGGTGGTGGAGGGCGACGTGGATGGCCATGCAAAGGAGGGGCCGGTCAGGCGGCGGAACGCTCGCGCGCGGCGCCCGCCAGCGGCGCCCGCAGGGCGAAGAAGGTTTCGTAAATCCCGTCGCTCACGCCGTTCATGCGGGTTTGCAGGTCATCGAGATATTCATGCAGGCCGCGCTGGATGACTTCGCCCACGAGGGTGTAGGCGAGGTCCGAGCACAACTGGCCGAGCAATTTTTCGGGCGGATGGCGGAAGCCGCCCGCCGGCGTGCCGGTGATGGCGTGCAGCGAGGCGCGGGCGCGGTCGAGGCAAAAGCGGATGGCCCGGGGAAACTCCGCATCGAGCAGGAGGAACTGGACGATGGTGTCGGGCGCGATGCGTCCGTGCCGCTGGCGATACATCTCGAAGGCGCTCGCGGAGCGGAGCACGGCCGCCCACTGGATTTCATCCATGGGCGTGCCGACGTCCTGCGCGGACCGCAGCAGCATGTAGTATTTCACGTCCAGGATGCGCGAGGTTTTGTCGGCGCGCTCGAGCATCCGGCCCAGTTGCAGGAAGTGCCAGGCCTCGTTGCGGGTCATCGTGGCCTCGGTGAGGCCGCCGAAGAGGTGGCTGGCCTGCTTGAGGGCGGCGCAGAAGTCCTGGGGCCGGCGCAACGGGCCGCCGTGGGCCGCCGCGCGGACGTTGAGGTAGCAGCCGTTCAACTGCTCCCACATCTCGGAGGGGATGATCTCGCGGACGGAGCGGGCGTTCTCGCGCGCGGCTCGGAGGCAGGAATAGATCGAGTTGGGATTGTCGGCGTCGAGCGTGAGAAAGCGGATGACCCCCTCCTCGGTGGCCTCGCCGTAACGCGCCTTGAAGTCCGCCTCGTCGCCGGTGGTGTTCACGAGCGGCTGCCATTGCGAGGGGCCGACGACCGGCGCGTCGAGCATCAGGGTGAGGTTGACATCGAGGAAGCGGGCGACGTTCTCGGCGCGCTCGACATAACGGGCCATCCAGTAGATGGAATCTGCCACGCGGCTCAGCATGCCCGCCTCCCGCGTGCGCGTGCGAGGTGGCAGGGCCGGATTCCCCACGAACCGGCCCTGCGCACCCGGGGGCCGGCGGCAGCGGTCAAGGACCGGCGCCGTGCCCCAAATTCCGCGGCGTTGTCCGGCGGCGGCCTCATGCGCCCCACCTCGTCAGGTGCGCGGCGGCGGACGCCAGCCCGGCCAGCGCCATCAGGCCGGAGCCGTTGCTTTCGCCCGCCACGGCGTCGTTCTCCGCCAGCACCCAGGTGTCCTTCGTGCCGCCCCCCTGGGAGGAATTCACCACCAGCGAGCCTTTGCGCAACGCCACCCGCGTCAGCCCGCCGGGCACCACAAAAATGTCCTTCCCGTAAAGAATGTAGGGCCGCAAATCCACGTGCCGGCCCTCGATGGCGTCGCCGCAAACCGTCGGCACGCGTGACAGCGCCAGCGTGGGCTGGGCGATGTAATTGCGCGGATGAGCCTTCACCCTGGCGACAAACTCGGCGCACTGCTCGCGCGTGGCGTGCGGGCCGACCAGCATGCCGTAGCCGCCGGACTCGTTGGCCGCCTTGACGACGAGCCGGGAAATGTTTTCGACCACGTATTGGAGGTCGTTTGGCTCGGCGCACAGGTAGGTGGGCACGTTGGGAAGGATGGCCTCCTCGCCGAGATAGTATTTGATGAGGCGCGGCACATAGGCATAGACCACCTTGTCGTCGGCCACGCCGGTGCCGGGCGCGTTGGCCAGCGCGACGTTGCCGGCCTGATAAACCTGCATCAGTCCCGGCACGCCCAGCATGGAGTCGGCCCGGAACGCTTCGGGATCGAGGAAGTCGTCGTCTATCCGCCGGTAAATCACATCCACCCGCTCGAAGCCGCGCGTGGTCCGCATCCAGACGAAACCCTCGTTCACCACCAGGTCGCTGCCCTCGACCAACTCCACGCCCATCTGCTGCGCGAGGAACGAGTGTTCGAAGTAGGCCGCGTTGTAACGGCCCGGCGTGAGGACCACGACCCGGGGCCGGTCCGCGCGGTCGCCCCCGAGGAATTCCAGCACGTCCCGCAGCTTGAGCGGGTAGTTCGACACGGGCCGCACGCGCGCCGCCGCGAACACCTCCGGGAACAGGCTCTTCATCAGCCGCCGGTTCTCGAGCAGGTAGGACACCCCCGAGGGACAGCGCAGGTTGTCCTCGAGCACATAAATCTGCCCGTCGCTGTGGCGCACCAGGTCCGTGCCGGTGACGTGGCACCAGATGCCGCGTGGCGGCCGCAGCCCGACGCATTGCGGACGGAAGCCCTTCGAGGAGGCGATCACCTCGCGCGGCACCACGCCGTCGCGAAGAACCTTTTGGTCATGGTAAAGATCGTGAATGAACGCGTTGAGCGTGTGGATGCGCTGGCGGAGCCCCCGTTCCAGCCGCTCCCATTCGGCCCCCGGCACGATGCGCGGAATCAGGTCGAACGGCAGGGTCTTTTCAACCCCCTGGCTGTCGGAATAGACGTTGAAGGTGATGCCCGCCTGCATCAACGCCCGTTCGGCGGCCTGCTGCCGCACGGCCAGTTCCCCCGGCGGCAGCGACTCGAGGTCGCGCACCAGCAGCCGCGCGCAGGGGCGCGGCTTGCCGCTCTCGGTGACGAGTTCATCGAAGAACCCGTCCACCTGATAATTCCGAAAAGTCATGTGGGGTTTGCGCCGCGCCCCCGGCGGACGCAGCGGAGTTCATTGAGCAGCCGACATACCAAGCGACAGTCGGCGCGCCGGGCGGCGTATTTTGGGGCGAACCACTGACCGACAAACCGGGGGAATGCAGCTTCGCTGTTGCGAAATGACCGCCCTGCCCATTCCCGGCCAGAAAAAATCCGTGCGCCCGGCGGGTCTCCGGTGGTAATGGTGGCCCGTCAACCAAGCGACACGAGCCATGATGGACACCACAAAAATCAGCGAGATTCTCGCCCTCAAGGGCGGCACGGTTTGGCACATCAGCCCCGGCGCGACGGTCTTTGACGCGGTGCAGATGATGGCGGAGAAAAACGTCGGCGCGCTGGCCGTGGTGGAGAATGGCCGGCTGGTGGGGATGGTCTCGGAGCGCGATTACACCCGCAAAGTCATCCTGCACGGCAAGGCCTCGAAGACCACGCCGGTGCGGGAGATTCTGAGCGGCCAGGTGATCGCGGTGACGCCGGACCACACCATCGAGGCCTGCCTGCGGTTGATGACCGAGCATCGCATCCGCCACCTGCCCGTGCTGGTGAACCAGCAACTGGCCGGCATCATCTCGATTGGCGACCTGGTGAACTGGATCATCTCGGCCCAGCGCACGCAGATCGAGCAGTTGCAGACCTACATCACCGGCCTGCCGGCGTGAGGCAGCGGCGCCGCCCGGCGCGGGATCGGCAGCCAGGCGCGCCGCCGGGGGCTGCGCCCTCAATCCTCCGCAAACAAGTATTCCAGATCCGTCGCCGAGAGGCTGCGGGCAAAGCCTTCCTCGCCGAGCACGTCGGCGATGGTCTTGGCCTTGCTCTGCTGCAGTTCCCAGATTTTTTCCTCGACCGTGCCGGGCGCGATGAGGCGGTAGGCGTTGACGGTCGCGGTCTGGCCGATGCGGTGCGAGCGGTCAATGGCCTGCGCCTCGACGGCCGGATTCCACCACGGGTCGTAGAGCACGACGTAGCTGGAGGACGTGAGGTTCAAGCCGGTGCCGGCGGCGCGGAGACTGAGCAGGAACACGCCCGCGTTCGGGTCGTTCTGGAACGCCGAGACGACCTGCTGCCGGTCCTTGGTCGCACCGGTAAGGATGTGGGTGGGGATGTTGCGCGTTTTGCACTCCTGCTCGAGCAATTCGAGCATCTGCACGAACTGCGAGAAGACGAGCACCTTCTGGCCCTCGGAAATCAGCGGGTCGAGCAGTTCGAACAGCGTCTCGGTCTTGCCGGAGGCGGAGTCGTTGCCAACCAGCGAGGGGTGGCAGCAGATCTGGCGCAGGCGCGTGAGCGCGGCGAGGACGTGCATCTTGCTCTTGGCCACGCCCTGCTCCTGGACGATCTTCATCACCTGGTCGCGGCTGCGGCGCAGTTCGGCGAGGTAAAGTTTCTTCTGCTCGTCGCCCAGCGGGCAGTCCATGCGCTCCTCGATGCGGTCGGGCAGGTCCTTGGCGACGTGCTTCTTCAGGCGGCGCAGCAGCAGCGGGCGCAGCCTGGCCGAGAGGCGTTTGCGCGCGATGCGCTGTTCGCCCCCGGCGGCGGCGGCCGCGCCGCGCGGCTCGTAGGTTTCGATGAAATCCTCCTGGGAGCCAAGGTAGCCGGGCTGGATGAAGTCCACAATGCTCCACAGGTCGAGCATGCGGTTTTCGAGCGGCGTGCCGGTGAGGGCGAGGCGGTGCTCGGACTTGATCTGTTTGACAGCGCCGGTGACCTGCGCGCCGGGGTTCTTGATGAACTGCGCCTCGTCGAGGATGACGGCGCGGAAGGAGAATTTCTGGAGTTCCTCAAGGTCGCGCCGCAACAGCGCGTAGTTGGTCACGATGATGTCGTGCTGGGGAATCTGCCGGCGCAGGTTGTGCCGCGCGGCGCCGCTCTCGAGGACGAGCACCTTGGTGCCGGGCGTGAACTTCTCCGCCTCGCGCCGCCAGTTGTGCAGCACGGAGGCGGGGCAGATGACGAGCGAGGGCTTGGGGTTCTTCTTGTTGCGCTCGCGCAGCCAGGCCAGCCAGGTCAGCGTTTGCAGGGTTTTGCCGAGGCCCATGTCGTCGGCGAGGATGCCGCCGAGCTTCATCTGCGTGAGGTGGCAGAGGAAGTCGAAGCCGTCCTTCTGGTAGGGGCGGAGTTCGGCGGCGATGCCCCGGGGCAGGTCCGTGCCGGGAACGCCCTTGAAGGTCTTGAGCTTGGAGCGCAGGGTTTGCGCGGCGGGCGAATCGGCGAACTTGCGCCAGCCGTCCTCGTCGAGGTGCGCCACCTGTTCCATGCCAATCTTTTGGGCAACGGGGACAAGGCCGTCCACGCCGAGTTCGGCCATGGTTTCGTGCGCGGCCTGGACGGCGGCGGTGTTGAGTTCGACCCAGCCGGCGTTGGGGAGCTTGACGAAGCGGCTGGTGGCGGCGGCCAGCCGCTGCAGGTCGGCGGCGGAGAGTTTGAGGCCCTCCTGTTCCCATTCGGCGGAGACGCTCAGCCAGTCAATGCCGCTGCCCTTGACGATGATTTTGGGCTTGAGCTGGCGGGGCTGGAGGAACAGGCGGTGGAAGCCGGGGTTGCCCAGGTATTCGGCGCCGTCCGGCCGGGTGGGCCAGACCTCGGCCAGGGCGCTGAGGAAGTTGTCGTTGGCGTCGCCGGTCCACAGGCCCGGCTCGGGGGTGAACCAGTCGAGGCGTTTGAGCCATTGAATGGCGGGTTCGAGCCGCGGGTCGTCGAGGATTTCCGGTTTTTCGGCCGGCTTGCGGCGCGGGGTGTCCAGGGTCCATTCGTGGCCGTTCCAGACCCAGACGCTGTCGTCCCGGGTGCTGCGCGCGGTCAGGCGCAGGCGGATCGTTTCGTCGAGCAGCTCGAAGATGAACTGCGGTTTGGCGCCATGCACGAGGACGAGCTGGTCCCAGTTGACGCCGGCGGCGGACTGCGACCGGCGCAAGTGCATGAGGAGGCGGTGGCTGAGTTTGCGGACGGGGACGCGCGGCTTGTGGGACCAGTGTTCAATGATGCTGGCGGGCGGGGCGTTGCGCAGCAGGTAGAAGGTGCCGCCGGCCAGCACCAGCGGCGGCTGCATCGAGAAGAACCGGGCCTCGGACAGCGGCGCGATCTCCCGACCCTCGAGCATGAGCCGGTGGGTGAAGAACAGCTCGGCGCTGTCCTTCTCGAGCTGGGGGACCAGTTCGGCCATCTGGCCGGCGAAGCGGACGGGCCTGCCGGTGCCGGCGAGTTCGAGGCGGTTGGTCGCGCCCCAGCGGGCCAGCCAGTTGAAGAGTTCGGCGTCGCTCAGGATGAGCGTGTCGCCGTCCACCTCGCGGCGTTTGTGGACGGAGGCGGCCCACTCGATGAATTCCCAGTCGGCGGGGCTGAAGAGTTCGCGTTCATGGGCGGCGCGGGTGACGAGGTCGTTGAGGTCCGCGATGGTCTTGGCCTTTTCGCCGGTGCGCTGCCGGGAAAGCAGCATCTGGACGGCGAGATGGTAATGGGCGGATTCCTGCTCGTCGGCGCGGGCCTCGCAGACGACGCGCAGCGAGGCCTTGGGCACGTCGAGGTGCAGCGGTTTGGCGGGGAACATCCATTCCTCGAGTTCCCGGACGAGGCGGTGTTCGTGTTCGGTCTCCTGGACCTGGGCGAAGCGGGCGAAATTGGCGTGGGCGGTCAGCTCCGTGGGGATGGAGCGTTTGGCGCGGATGAAGAGGAAGGCGAGTTCCTCGAGGCGCTCCTTGCCGCGGGCGGCGAGCATCTTCGGCCACCAGTCGGTGTCGGGGAAATCTTTCCGCGTCAGCCAGAGCTTCTCGAAGTAATCCTCGAGCAGCAGCCAGGCGCGCTGGGAATCGGGGCAGACGGCGAAATTGCGGAGAATCTCCTCGCGTTGGGCGACGGCGTCCTTCGAGTCGGACAATTCGCGGCGGAGGTCGGCGAGGGCGCCATAGGTTTGCGAGAGCACCTTGTGGTGCGCGTCGTATTTCGAGGTGGCGGCGGCGCGGTTGCCGGCGGTTTTGGGCTTGGCCATCGGAGGAGACGGGTTCAGGCGGTGGGCGGCGGGGGGACGGGGGCGCCCCCGAGCTTGCGTTCGAGTTCGGCGACGCGCTTCAGCACGTCCGGCAAATGCTGGATTGCGATCAACTGGCGTTTGGTCTGGCGGTCGGGCTGCGCGGGCGAGCCGAGCACTTTTTCGCCGTCCTTGAGGTTGTGCATGACGCCGGACTGGCCGGCGACCATGACGCGGTGGCCCAGTTTGAGGTGGCCGGCCACGCCGGCCTGGCCGCCGAGGATGCAGTGGTTGCCGAGCTTTGTGCTGCCGGCGATGCCGGCCTGGGCCACGATCAGGCAATGGTCGCCCACGCTCACGTTGTGGCCGATCTGGACCAGGTTGTCAATTTTGGTGCCGCGCCCGATGACCGTCGGCCCGAGCGCGCCGCGGTCCACGGTCACGTTGGCGCCGAGTTCGACATCGTCGCGGATGATGACGTTGCCGATTTGCGGCACCTTGCGATGAAACTCGCCGTCCGGCACGTAGCCGAATCCGTCCGCGCCGATCACAGTGCCGGAATGAATCCGCACGCGGTGACCGATTTCGGTCCGCGCGTAAATGGTGACGTTGGGAAAGAGGTTCACGTCGTCGCCGAGCACCGAGCCGGCCCCAATGAAGTTCAGCCCCTGCAGCACGCTCCGCGCCCCGATGCGGACGCCCTCGCCGACGACGCACTGCGGCCCGATGTGCGCCGTCGGGTCCACGTCCGCAGTGGGCGCGATGACGGCGGTGGGATGGATGCCGGGGGCGAATGCCGGCTCGGGAAAAAACAACGGCAGCACGCGCGCAAAGGCCAGGCGCGCGTCGGCCACGCGGAGGACGACCTTGGCCGCCGAGTGAAAGCCGGCGGGGGCGATGATGGCGGAAGCGGCGCTTTGTTCGGCGCGGGCGAAGTAATTTTCGTTCTCGGCAAACGTCAGGTCGCCGGCCTGCGCGCGGTCCGCCGGGGCGAAGCCGGTCAGGACCGTCTGGCCGTCGCCGGAGAGTTCGGCGCCCAGTTGGCGGGCAATTTCAGCAGCGGTAAAAGGCATGTTCCAAGCCCCCGGCGCCCACTGAGGGGGGACCGAGGTTCAAGCATCATAGGGGGGCGCAACTTCAATTCAACTTCAACTTTGCGGTGGCTGGGGCAGCGGGACGGCTGATTCATCTGGTTTTGGGAATGGGGTGGCGTCGCCTGCGCAGCGGCGGGCAGGGTTATTGAGGCTCGCATAACTGGGTGACATTTGGTCACCAAGAAAGCTTGGCCTGTTGCCAGAACGCGCGGATCAATGGGGTGCGCCGTTGGCTGCGCCGGAGTTGCCGCTGCGCTTCCCGGCCCAAGTGCGGAATGTCCCCCGGACAGAAGTTCGCCCAGGCCTGCTGCTTGAGATGGCCCCAGATGTATTCGGAGGGGGTGAGTTCGGGCGCATAAGCCGGCAACCGCGCCAGGACGATCTGGCCGCCCGAGCGCTCCACATAGTCGCGCACCTTCCGACTGCGAGGCACGGCCAAGCCATCCCAAATGATCAGCAGACGGCCGCGATTGATGCTGCCGCGGAAGAGACGGAAGTGAAACTGCCACCAGGTGATGCCGACGATGACCGGGAGCTTGCCCCGGGCGTGACTGAAAACCAGTTGCGGGGACTGGCCTTTGCGCGCCCAGGTGCGCACGATACTCGGGTGCTCCCACAACCCGCTTTTTGTCCACAAACACCAGGGTGCGGCGCTCCTTCAGGGACTTTGTTTTGGCGCGGGCCGTGGGTGCTTCTTCCGCCGGGCAATCGCCGCTTCATCGCGCTGGACGGCCCGGCCGCCGGGGCGTTGGAGACGCCAGCCCATCTGGCCCAAGAGCCGCCAGACATGGCCGGGATGCAACCGCACGCCGCACTGGCGTTGGATCAGCGCGGCCACCCGCGGCAGCGTCCAGAGGTCGTTGAGAAAACCGCGGGCTTGGGCACCCTGTTCCAGCGCCTTTTCCAGGGCTTGCTGGCGGGCCGGAGTGAGCTTGGGTGGACGGCCCAAAGGCCGCCGTTTCCAGGCCTTGGCCTTGGCGGCTTTGCGTTGCCGTTCCCAGCGCAGGGCGCTGCCCCGGCTGACGCCACACTGGCGGGCCACCTCCGCCTGCGCCACGCCCCGTGCCAGCAGGCCCAGGCCTTTGCGTCGCCGGGCTTCCATGCCGTCGAGATCCCGCTTGGTCTTGCCGCTCATGCGGCAGCACAGTGTGACTTATTTATGCGAGAGCCAATAGAAGTTGGCTCCAGAGGTAGGACTCGAACCTCTGGTTGCCGCGTTCTCAGCGTTGCTCATAGTTGCGGAATTGTGCGTTGCGTTGCGCGGCAATAATCATCGAAACCAGTATATTATCAAGCATATTGTCGCAATAACGGGTAGCCTCGTGAGCTTTTGCGCGTGCGATTTTGTGCGGTCGGCCTGTCGCTGTGCGGTGATTGTGCTGTAATTGAAACAGGAGCGTATCTGTGCGCGATTTGTGCGGTTCCTTTGCCCGTCAACACGGAGGTTGAAGGATACAAATGGAAGGGGCACTTTCGTGCGCGGGCTGTGGATGGTTGCCCAAGGGGAAAGAGTCCGCAACCCGAGGGCAGGGCACACTCTGACGCGCTCTCTGGCCTGCGGTGGCATCCTGCGAACCGTGAGGATCGGGGCGGCGTCAGGTGCCGGGGTTTGCCTTCGTCAGCGAGGCATGGGCCACGGTCAGCAATTCACACGCTACGGCGAGGGCTTGGCCGGTCGGCGTCTGCAAGCCTGTATCCTCTCAGGTTGCCGCGAAATTGACGAAACCCTGCCCGAAAGCGCAGAATCCCCTTGTCTGGCGCGGGTTTCGTGAGTGTCGAGGCGGTGCCGCGAAACCCTGACAAAACCCGCCAAAACCCCGCGAAACCTGTCCGGGTTTCGCAGGGTTTCGCGGCAGTTTTGCGGGGGTTTCGCGGCAGCAGGGAAAGAGAGAGCTTCGCCCTGTAAATAAAGGGGATTCTCTACTTTCCGGGGTGGGTTTCGTCAGTTTCGCGGCGGGGTGCGGCTTGCTTGGCGCGGAAATACCGGGTGGGCCTGCCTCCTTTGGGCGACTCTTGCGGCTCCCATTCCCCGAATCCGGCGGCGACAAGTCCCGCCATGACCTTTTCAACGGCGTCAGTTGTCCGGCCTCCTGCGCCCACTCGGGCCGCGTCGCGGGCGGTGCAGCGGCCACCGTTGCGCCGGGCAAATTCAAGCAGCCGGTCGGCGTCGCGGGTCTGGCCCCGGTGCGTCAACGTGTAGTAAATGCGCCGCGTCTCGCCCTTCAACCATTCAACCCATTCAAGCGCGGCCTCCAACGTGTCGAGCGAGATCACGCGGGCCTCGTCATCGGTGCCGGGAAAGTAGGCGTGCCGGACACAGTGAAAGACCAGTGCGAGCCGGGCGGCTTGGGCTTCAAGTTTAGACCACGCGCTTTTGAGCCGGTCGGATTTGAACGCCCGCATTTCCTTTCCGTGGGCATTGAAAAACTGCACGAAACGAGCCTTGGCATCTGGCGACCAGCGGACAAGCAACGGCTCACGGCGTCCAGTCTCGGCGTCAACCTGGGGCGCGAGGGTAAGCAAGTCCTCAATCATGCTGGAATACTGCCGCACAAGTTCGGGCGGTGTAATCGTCTCGCGCCATTCGCGGGAGCGTTCGGGCGGCATCGCCATCAGGAAACGCGCTGCAAGTCCGTTGTCGAAGTGCTTGGCATCATCGCCAGCAAGCAGGCTCCGCAAGACCGGCTCTTGAATGGTGCCGGTGACACTGACCAAAGCGCGGGGCAGGTAGATCGTTTTCTTGTCTCCGCCCTTGCGGTCAATGCGAACAGAGTTTGCGGAGTGGAATTCCAACCATTGCGCGGCCTCGTTGCCCTCGCTGTATTTGTCGAAACCGCCAAGCCAGCCGGAAAGCTCGTCGCGCTTTTGGAGCAAGCCGCGCGGGTTCACGTCGAGCAACGCGCCCACGGCTTCAAGCGTCGCGTCGCCGATGTAGTAGCTTGCCAGCGGTGGCGGTGTCGGCTCGGGGCCGTTCTTGTCGGATTTGTGCCAGCGGGCCAGGTCGTCTTTGTGGCGAACCTCGGCGAGCCGGTAAGTCTCGAACGCTTTTCGCTGGGCCGCTTCCAAGCCTTCCATCGCGGATTTCATCGCGGGCGTTTTCAGTGCGCCCGATGGCGCAACGCAAAGCGTCCAGAGAATCGGAAACTCAATCCACCCCGCTTTGACTTGGACGGCACGGGCGTCGCCGATGGCGGCGGCGCAAGCGGCCAGCGCGGGCATCGCAATCAGCGAGGGATCGCAGCCGATGGCCTCGGCGCTCTTGGCGACGTATTCAGACAACGGCGGCGGCAGGCGATGGATGGGCGGCTCGTGATAGTCGAGAACCACGCCCGCCGGGGAATCGTCCTCCGGCTCTGGCAACATGATGGATTGCGGGACGTAGGAGCCGGGGCCGGGTGCGTCAGTGTGTTCAAGCGTGATGTGCATAGTTGAAAAGTTCCCAGAGGCAACGGTGCGCCTCGAAATCATCCGCGTGAATCGCGGCGAGGTCGCACAGGTCTTTGACCGTCTCGCCGTCAGTGCGGCGCAATCCGGCGAGGCTGAAAGCGTCAACCGTGGCGCCTGCGTCGGTCAGTTGTTCCGCCCAGCGGTTCGCGGCGGTGTCGCCGGTTTCGTCGAGGTGCGCGAAGATACGAACCCGTTTGCCGGCGAACATGGGCAGGGCGTCGGCGTGGATGCGAGCGCATCCGCCCAGCATCGTGACGGGCGCAACGTCGCGCTCGCGTCCTTCGGCGAGCATGAAGGCACAAGCGGCGAGCAGATCGGGGCCACCTTCGCAAAGCGCGACGTTCGCAAAGTCGCGAGCCTCGCCGATACCGACCGGCCATGCCGCTTGCGAGCCGGGCAACGTCCATGCCTTCACACCCTGCGCCCACGGTTGCCCGTCGAGGCGTCGCGCTTGAATCACTCGCCGTGACGCGTCGAGGATGAACCACGCCAGCCGGGTGCGAAACATTCCGAACCGGAGCAGGCCGCGCTCGGCGGCGAGCCTGACGCCTTCGACTGACAGGCCGCGCAATGTCGCCAACGTCGAGAAATAAGCCTGACAGGTTGAAAGCGGAAAAAACGACGCGCTAGGATTCGATATGGGCGACTTTGATTGAGTGCCCGCTGTGTTGACTCTCGGATTTTGAGCAGGTGTCGAGGCGATGCCGCCGGGCGTCTTGGCGTAATGGTTCGCCCTGCCAGTCTGCGGCCGTAAGCGCCAGTCCTGACGTTGCGGGCTGGTTGTGAATGTTTCCTTGGGTGTAGTGACGCGGAAGGCATCGGCGAGCTTGTGCCGCAGGTCGCGCTCTGACCATTGCGGCTGGCAGTGCGTCACGTTCCACTCGCTGAGAATTTCGAGCGCATCGCCTTCGCTCAATCCGAACTCACGCAACCGACAAGCCGCCGCGAACGTGGCCGCGTGTCCACTCTGTCCGGCGATGGCCGGGGGCAGTTTGGCGAGGTAGGCGCGGGCGCGTTCGGGGGCGGTGGTGTTCATCGGCGGGGAAGGGCCACGGTTTCAGGTGCCTTGTGTGGCTCATAGACCACAAAGAACGGTTGCCCCTTGGGTGGTTGCATCAGGGAGCAGATTGATTTGCCCGCGTGATCGGCGACGTATTGCCAGACGGTTTTGACCCATGCGAGATACCGGGGCCAATGGTGCAGTTGGCGCGGGCCTTCCCAGTTGAAGGCGACCACGGACGGGAGCTTGTCGGCACTGAGGCTGGCAATCTCGGCGACGTTCACGCGGGCGGTGATCCGCGTGCCGTCGCCAAGATCGAGGGTGAAAGTTTCCGGGTTCATCGTTTGTGGTAATGGTAGGGCGACGGGCCGGAGCGCGAAACGGGGTTGCCGTAGGAGTAGTGCCCGCCAGTGGCGCTGGCGAACGCCTCGGCCTCCTCGCGCGTCTCAAAGAACAGCCGCTTGCGGTAGCTGCGTCGCTGGACGTTCAACCGCCAGCGGGTTTTTCCGTGGTTCGTGGTGGGTGTAATTTTCATCGAGTCATGGGGTAGGAGGTTTTGCGATAAGGGACAGGATTTGACGCACCAAGAGCGGAACGCCGGACGGGATAAGCGGACAGGAAATGAGCGGACACGGACGTTCTCCCCCCGGAATGGGGCAGCGTAGTGCGGGCCAAGTGGACGGATTTGGACGGGGGACGGAAGGAAGCTGTTTCCTTCAAACTCGCGTCCAAAACCCGTCCGGGTTGCCGTCCGGCAGGTGGAAACCCGGAACGCGCAAGGCAGCCGAAAGGGATTGCAGGCCGGGGCGGGATGGAGTCTGTTTGCATTGTTCGTTATTCAGTCCGCGCCGTGTGCTTGGTCGCCGTGGCGCGGATTTTCTTTTCCGTCAGTAGGGTTGCTCTCCCCAGCCGTTGCCGTTGTCCTCGGGATTGAGCCGGGCAATCAGGTTGTTCTGTGCGCCAACAGCAGAGCCGGGCGGCGTCAGGCGGACGGCGATTTCGACGCCGTGCCGGTCGTAAGTGTGATGCTTGCGCTCCGGGTCATCGCGCCACGGGTAGAAGTGGCGCTTGATCGTCTTGGCGAGATTGCCGGTGTGGGATTCGCCAACGTAGAGACAACGCGGGCCGCTGAACAGTCCCGCACGCTGGCGGATGACGTAAGCGCCGGACTGGTTGCGGAGATCGTGAAGCCACGGCAGGAACTCGCCGCGCTCGTTGCAGGGTGGCCGGTAGTTCAAACCTTTCACCGCACACCTCCTTTTTGCAGCCGCAAGAGCGCGGCTTCGACGCTGGGCAGGTGATAGATGACGCGGCGGCCTCCGGGGACTCGCACACAGGGGATTTTGCCGTCCTCGCGCCACTGCCAGAGCGTCCGGCGTGATACCGGCAAACGCGCCAGCAACTCCTTTTCGTCAATGAAGCCCGGCTCTTGGGCCGGGGCACTACTCGTTTTTGACTCGGTTTGCGTTTCAATGCTCATGTTTGTGTCAGGCTTCTCTTGCCTTCACAAACACGCGAGCCTGTTACCCTGCGACGGGCTGGAACGCGCCTAAATGCCTTGTTTATGCGGGTTCGATGGTGTTACCCCCTGTTACGGTAACACCCCTCCCGCGCCGCTATTCCTCCTCGGGGTTCTCCGTCTCTGATGCCGAGCCGCCCCATGCTTCCGCATCCAAGCGTTGCTTGGCTTCTGCCCGCAATCTCTCTTTCACGGACTCATGGCGATATTGAGTAACCACTTTGAAGCCGGTTTCCTTGGTGAATACTTTGAACCACTCCGAAACCGTTTTTCGCGACACTTTGAATTCAGCAGCGATTTTTGCCAGAGATTGCTTGTCGGGGTCGGTCAAGTAGAGTTTGACCGCCTTTTCGATTTTTGCCTTGGTGGCCGCAGCTATTCTGGGCGGGTCAAACCGCATCCATTTCAACAACGCCTCTCGCAATATCGCTCCCGCCGCTTCCTCCGCCTTCTGACGATGTGCCCTCTCTTGGTTTAATTCAGCGGTGACGCAGGCAAGTTTTTTTTGTTCCGGGGAGAGCGGACTTCCTTCGCCAGCCGGGCAAAACTCGGTCAGCCAGATCGGCGTGCTCCATCCTTTGAACATCGTTGGAATCGCCATTGCGTTGCTCAAGGCTTCAAGGGCTTTCAGGAACAGGTGCCTTTCGAGCAATGATTCTTCGTTTGATTCCACGACCGGCAGGGATGCCTTCTTCCAAAATTCAAGAACGGCATCGAGCGCACTGGTTACGTTCGCATCGCTCGCAGCTTGCACCCTCGCAAGCGCACAAACCTTCCCCTTGTGAACTCGCAAGTTTTCATCATCGGCAACATCGGCGAACCGCAGGCCAAATCGCACGGTTTCGGCGTGGCTCAGATGTATTCCATTCAGCAGCCATCCGCCATCGGGGGCAGGTTGAATCAACGTTACCTCGAAAAGCCGGTAATCCTGAATCCGCCATTTTCCGTAAATATGGCTGACCCAGAAAATCCCTTTGTCCGTCAAAAGTTTTCGCCCTCGCCAGCCCTTGACGATGTGTTCCTCGCCGCAGATCACGGCGCGATATGGATATTGGACAGCCATTCTGCGGTTTTTAGTTTGCGGGCGGATTTTCGGGCGGTTTTACGGAAAACCATTTTTCCGCGTCAGCTTTTGTCGCCAACCCCTTGTAATGCGCGTGGATAATCGCGGGGGAATTTCCCGCCTGTTGCGCTGTCAAATTTTCGTTGGCGTGAAATGCGAAATGATAAGTGCAAAAACCGTGGCGCAATCCATTGCGGCGCGAGGGAATTTTGAGTATTTTCCGAAAGCCCAAAAATTCCACAAAAAAAAGATTGGGATTTCCCGGCCATATTTTCCCGCTGGATTTGTTTGGAATTTTGAGCCATGCCCCAAGGGCAGGGCAGATTTCCACAAGGCGACGTTGCCGGGTTTTCGCCTGTCGTGCTGTAATTTCGACGTGCCCCTCGACGCGCCACACGTCGGCCCAGTCCAAGCGCATGATTTCCTCAACCCGCAAACCGGCCAAACCGCCCAAGGCAATGACCGGCATCAAATCGGCGGGGGCGTTTTCCAGCATCTTTTGTAATTCGTCAGGACGGTAGAAATCCGTCTCGGCAGCCTCGACGGTTTCCGGCGTCATTCCGTCCGCCTCAAAAAGCCGGTGGTTTGCGACCAGATAATCCCGCCGGGTTGCCCAAGAGAGGAACATCCGCACCGTTGCCCGCCGGTCGTTCCGGGTTTTCGTGGACAAGCCCGCGAGTGATTTCACGTAGAGATTCAAATGGTCTTTGGTCAGATCGCAAACGGCAGTCGCCGGGAAAGTTCTGGCAAATTCCCGCAACCACGCCTCGACGTGCTTGACGTAAACTGGCGACAACTGGGAACGCTTGCCGTCCTTTGCCTCTGCCTTGTGCTTGCGGTTTTCAAGGAACTCCTCGACGGCTTCCGCAACGTCCTTGCGCCGGACAGTGGCAACGGTTTGCAGGAAGCCCTCAATAGCATCGTCCAGATTTCGCCCTCCCAATTTCAGGTCTGCCTCAACGAGTTTCGACACGGCGGCGAGCAAAGAGAACCGCCGTCCGGTGGCCTGTCGGTGTGTTTCGAGCCGTTGAAGCGCGGCCAGTGCGTCGCGTGACTGTTCGCCGGTGAGCGCGGCAGCTTGCGAACCGTTGGCCAGATCCCGCACAACTTTTTCCGCTGTTGTCTTGGCTTCCGTGTAGGACTTGAAACTGCGAACAAGGCGCTTGCCAGCCACATAGTAAGCCAGTCGGTAAAAGGGATAATTGGGCTTCTTGCCGTAGATCGTAGCTTCGGCACGCCGGAAGCGAATGACCTTTGGGAATCTCACGTTTGGCCTTTCGTCGGCAGGCGAAATTTGTGCGGGCTTTGTGCGGAGATTCTCAAAACCCTTGATTTCATTGGGAAAATTGGCTCCAGAGGTAGGACTCGAACCTACAACCACACGGTTAACAGCCGCGTGCTCTACCATTGAGCTACTCTGGAAGCCGCAGGAGGCTGCACTCTAATCTTCCGTAGCCGCCAGCGTCAATGCGGTTTTGGGCGCGGGGAACGGCTGGGGTGCATGACGGAATTGTAACCACTGGAGGGTTCAAGCGGCGGCGCGAGTCTGAAACTGGCTGGAATGGTTGATCTGGTTCCAGCATTCGTCCCAGCGATTTCCGAGTAAAGCGCAGCGGAGGGCG
>Ga0209381_1001466_pt1 | contig 37897 bp, 28 predicted proteins | sample DewCreD2012metaG_FD_184111 | JGI IMG/M metagenome (GOLD analysis project Ga0209381, IMG submission 184111) | Hot spring sediment bacterial and archeal communities from British Columbia, Canada, to study Microbial Dark Matter (Phase II) - Dewar... ... | reverse complement strand
ACGGACGAATCCAGGTTCATTATCCTAAAATCGGCAGTTGAACGCGGCTCTTTCGATCAAACCATGGACGAGATGGACGTTGTGGACCCAGTGGACTTCACCCGAAAGGGGATTGATTTTCTTGTCCACTTCGTCCACAAAGTCCACGATGTCCACGGCTTTCGAACAGGACACAGGTTTCGACGGACGAATCCAGGTTCAATATGATAAGAATTCCTCGAAAGCAATCGTATTGCGATTGCCGTATGCACGGACAACGTCTGGGCGAAACCGCCGGTTGGCTGGACGTGTCTTACCTTTCAGTGTGAGATTGTTTCCGGGTAAGTACCCGGAGTACAGCATGGTGGTTTTCGATGGAAGTGTACCGGCAAATCAGAGGAGCGGTTACGATGAGCAAGCGAAGCGTGATAGGGGTATTGATGGTTGCGGCGGTCTTGTGCGCGCCGTTACAGGCGTTGGCGCAGGATACGGTCGAGTCCATTCAGAAGGACGTATTGGCCAAGTGGGACAAGGTCAGTTCGTTGACCGCCGGCATTACCGGCACGGGCGACATCAAATTATCGCCCGAATCGCCCACCGCGCTGCATCTCGTCGCGTCGGGCAGCCTGGATTCGCTCAAGAAAGACGGCAAGACGTTTTCCCGTATTGAACTGGGCGCCGGATTGACGCCGCAGGCCAAGCCCATGGCCCGCATCCTGGCCGGCTCCGACGGAACCGCGGCTTATGTCGAGACAGAATTCCTTGGAAAGGTCGAATCGAAAACGGTGGATCAACTCCCGATTGCGGCGGACGCGAAAAGCCTGTTTGACCTCATGAACCAGCACCTAAACTTGGCTGTCATGCCATCGGAGAAAGTGGACGACAAAGAAGCCTATGTGATTGCCGGTGAAATGAAAAAACCGGAAAAGGATATTCCCGTGTCCAAAATAATCGCCTATTTCGATAAAGAGACGGGCATTATTCTAAAAGTCGTTGCCTTGAATATGGAAAGCCAGCCGATGGTCACGCTTGCGCTGCGGGATATCGTTCTGAACGCGCCCATTCCCGAAGAAAAATTCCGGTACACCCCGCCCGCGCCTCCGGCCCCCAAACCCGAAGCCGCGCCGGCCACGCCCGCCGCGGAGACAGCGAAGCCGGAACCCGCGCCCGCCGAACAAAAGAAGTAACCGTCATCGGCTTCGTAAAGACGATTGCAGAAGCCTTGGACTGATGCAAGACCCCTGTTGCGAACCCGTTTCAGTCCGCTTCGATTACGTTCGATAGGGAGGATGCGCAATGACGTTACGGGTGCTGTCGGACGATCAATTGGCGAAACTGCACGCGGTTTCGCTCGATATCCTGGGCGAAGTGGGCGTGCGGGTTCCGCACGAGGAAATGCTGGCGCGACTGGCCGATGCGGGCGCGCGCGTGGACCATGCGAAGCAACATGTCCATTTCCCGCCGGATATGGTCCTGCGCTCCATCGCCGCCGCGGGCAAACAATTCACGATCTACGGGCGCGACCGGTCGAAGACCGCGCAGTTCGGCCATGGCACGCGCAACTACAATTCCGTCGCCGGCGAGGCGCTGTGGATTGACGACGATTTCACGCAACGCCGTTATCCCACGCTCGACGACGTAACGACCGCCGCGCGGCTGGGCGACGCATTGCCGCGCATCAACATCGTCGGCGCGATGACCGATCCGCAAGATATTCCGCCCGAATGCCGCTGCGTGTACGTCGCCGCCGAACTCTTGAAGAACACGACGAAACCCGTCACGTTCTGGTTCCACGACCGCGCATCGGCGCGTTTCGTTCTCGACCTTTTCACGATTGTCGCGGGCAGCGAAGACGATGCCGTCCGGTATCCATTCGCGTATCCGTTCCTCGAACCGATCAGCCCACTGCGTTTCGCGCGGAACGGCATAGACCTGCTGTTCGAGACGTGCCGGTTTCCGTTGCCCGTACCTATCGGCCCGATGGCGCAGACCGGCGCGACCGGTCCCGGCACGCTCGCCGGCACGCTCGCGCAGGAAAACGCCGAGATCCTCGCGGGGATTTGCCTCGTCCAGACGATCCGCCCCGGCACGCCCGTCTGCTACGGCGGCATTCCGCATGCCTTCGATATGCGCACCACGCAAATGATCTTCGCCGGGCCGGAACAGGCGCTCATGGCCGTCGCCATGACGCAGATGGGCAAACATTACGGCCTGCCCGTCTACATCAACGTCGGCCTGACCGACAGCAAGATTCCCGACGCGCAGGCCGGCATCGAGGCCGGCATCACGCTCGTTTGCGGCGCGCTCGCCGGAGCGGACATCTTCGGCCACCTCGGCATCTGCGGCGTGGACCTCGGCACGTCGCTCACGATGCTCGTCATGCAGCATGAGATCGTCGGCTACGTCGAACGCATCCTGCGCGGCATCGCGTTCGATGACGACACGCTCGGATTCGACACTATCCGCAAGGTCGGATCCGGCGGCCACTATCTCGCCGAAGAACACACCGCCCTCCATTTCCAATCCGAACTCTGGTTCCCGCAACTTCTCGACCGCAACTACTGGGAACCTTGGCGTGAGTTGGCCCACAAGGACATGCTGTCCCGCTGCCGCGCCATGAAAGACGATCTACTCGCCTCGCACACCTGTCCGCCCCTCCCCGGCGATGTCCAACGCGATGTTGATCGGCTCCTCGCCGATGCAAAGTCGAATCTAACAAAATCATTCACTACTTGAACCTGGATTCGGCAGTCGAAAGCCGGGTCCTGTGCGCAAACCGTGGGCATCGCGGACCTTGTGGACGAAAACGTAGAAAAATCTGTTGGGTGAAGTCCACTGGGTCCACAATGTCCATCTCGTCCATGGTTTGGTCGAAAGAGCCGCGTTCAACTGCCGATTTTAGGATAAAAGACGAAAATGGGTGCTTTTTCATGAGAGCGTCGCGGTAGCGATTCACGGGGAAAAAGGGGCATTCTTGTTTGGCTTGTCGGAACTTCCTCGTCAGACGACTCTTTTCGGAATAGCACGAACACAGCCCTGTTACGGCGCCTTATCTCAATCTATCCATTCCGTCCGCGCGGAGCGCGGCGATGAGTTCGTCCGGCAGTGGCATAGATTTCCGGGAAATCTTATCCACGGCGACATGGGTCGTGTGGCATGTGGCGGCCAGACGGCCGTCCGGCGCCACCATTTCATACGCCACGGTGTAGGAACGCCGGCGAATTTCGGCAATCGCCACGCGGATTTCAACGGCATCGCCGATTTTCAGCGGAACGCGATATTCGCAGCCGGTCCGGATGACGGGCAGGATATATGTGCCCGTGTGGAGCATGTCGCCGAAACGGATACCGCGCGAGGCCATCATTTCTTCGTATGCGTCGTGCGCGAGCGACAGGTAACGTGCAAAGAACAGAACGCCCGCCGCATCGGCGTCGCGCAGCGTGATGGTTCGGACAGCGGTATACATGTTTTTCCTCAAAAGCGTCCCAGAAAAGCCCAAAAATTGCCGTCGAGCAGACGCGCGGCGTCGCGGGCGATCTCGCTTTCTTCGACCGGCCAGCCCGTCGCGATCAAATCGGCGTACTTGTCTGCCAGCACCTTCGCGATAATCGCACGGCTGTGTTCCCATTTGTAGATGACCTGATCGAGCACACGCGCGTCGGAATGCTGCGGCACGAAACTGAGACCGAGCAGTTCCATGCGCATGCGTGTCATTTCTTCGATCAGACTCGGGTTGTTCAGAAACCACCAGCACCCAAACGGCATGAGATTGCGGAATTTGCGCGCCGCCACGCACAACTCGTGCTGGTTTTCACGCGCCAGCATCGTCACCATAAACCGGTTATCCGGGTGCTGCGCGCAGATCCGTGCCACCGCGTCCACGTCCGAAAGGCCCACGCCGTCCGCCGCCAGTTTCAAGGCTGGATTCACGTTGCGTTTGACGCCGATCATCATCGCGAACGGCACACTATGGTCGCGGCCAGCCGGAAGCACGCATGACTCGATAATCCGTCCTCGCGGTGAATCATCGGGAAATACGAAGTCCGGTGGAAACGACGCGGCCATGTAAAGCGCGCCCATTCGTTGAATCCACTCGTCCAAAAACCGGCGGATTTCGGCGAGGTTTTTTTGTCCCAAATCCGGTTCGACCTCGTATCCCCATTCGCGCATCGTCGCACAGGCGCGGCCCCAGTCGTTGAGAAGCGCATCGAGACGCAGCGCGGCATGAAAACGCTTGTCGCCCGCGAACCCGTTCATCCACACGGGCCGTTCGAGCGGATCGAAGGGATCGTTGGTCATGACCACGCACTTGAGATTCGCGGTCTTCAGCACGGTATCCACATGATCTTCGGGCCGCTTGCCCATGAAATAGCCGCGATGCGCGTTCAGGTCGCGATCGGCCGTGTCGAGGCCCAGCCGGTCGAGAGCCGTCAGCACGCCCCGGCACGCCTCGCCCACCGGCGATCGTTCGATGAACAACTCGCGCCAGATCAATTCGGCCTGCTGCTTCTTCGGGAGCGCCCAATACGCCTCGTACGGCATATCCGATACACGAAGAACCTCCGCGGCGAGATAGTGGTACGTCAGCATTTCGTCAATGCCCCACAAGAGCAGCGGACCGAACGCGGGCGCGTAAAGATGGGTATGCAGGTCGGTTACCGGTGTCTTCGCGACGATCCGTGCGACGACCTCACGGATATCGGCCGTGTTCATGGATTGATTCATGGAATGTTCCCTTTCTTTCCGGGCGGTTATCATACCGGCGCAAAACGGCGGCCCGCAAGGCAAAATTTTTCTTTCCCATTTGCCGTAAAGTGGTGTACAGTATGGACGGCAGGTTTCAATAACGGTGCAATGGCGCAGGGCAATCTTGCCGTCCGTGCACGGACGGGAATAAGGAGGATTTATTATGTATTTCCACACTATCCATCGAACATGCCTGTTTTGTTGCATGGCGGCGCTGGCCATCCTGGCGATGACGGGCGGCGCCGCCTGGGCGTGTATTGGCGCGGACGGGACGATTCCCCCTTTCGGCGGAAGCGGGCCGAACGGCATTATGTTCGACAAAATTGAGAAAGCATGGGCCGATGCCGCCGCAAAGGGGACGATCCCCCCGTCGCCGCCGATTTCGGGCGCGCACAAAGCCGTAATACTCCTGATCGAAAACGCCGCAGGCGGCGCCGCCTTCGCCTATCCCTCCGCCGCGCTGTGGAGCCAGCGGCTTACGGATATGGCCGCGTACTACACGCAGGTCTCCAACGGCCTTTTTACCATTGCTCCGGCGTCGGAATCCCACGGCACGGCGAACGACGGCGTGATAGGCCCGATTACGGTATCCGGGCTGAGTTCGTCATCGGATATCCAGTCGGGCAATTCGGAGGCAATTGCGGTGCAGGCGATCAAGGCCGCCAACGCTTACATCAATTTTGCCTCTTTCGACACCGATACGAGCGGCACGATCGAACCGAACGAACTGCATATTCTCATTTATCAGGCGGGCGACGAGACTTCCTATTACCAAAGCGCGGTTCCGCGCGCATGGGCGCACGAAATGTGGCGGACGCCACGGTTGAGTGGTTTGACGATAGGAAGCGATTCGGACGGTGTCAATATCGTCAGTTACAACTATTGCGGCTCGGAATTCAACGGGTCGCAAATGGCGAAGATGGGTCCCATGACGCATGAACTCGGCCATGACATCGGTCTGCCGGACCTTTACGACGCCGACGGCAGCGGTAGCGGCGGCAATTGGGCGGGACTGGGCATGTTCAGCCTCATGGCCAGCGGAAGTTGGGGCGGCAATTCGGGCGACCTGCCCGTCCATGTGGACGGATTTCTGAAAAGTTGGCTGGGTTGGGCGGACGTGACCACGACAACCGCGCCGGGCAACCTAACAGCCAGTCTCGACGCGGCGAACGGCGGCAACGCCGTGCTGCGCATCAATGTGCCCGGCAGCCAGGAATTTTTCATCGTCGAAAATCGCCAACAGACGGGATATGACGCCGGATTGCCCGGCACGCAGGGCGGATTGGCCATCTATCATTGCGACGGCGCGATTCTGGTTGACGACAATATCCGGCGCACCAACGTCGTCAACCAAAGCCCCACGAATTTCGGCATCGCACTCGAAGAGGCCGACGGCGCGAACCATCTGTTGAACAACCAGAACCAGGGCCAGGACGCTGATCTGTTCCGCTCCGGCAACAACGCCACATTCAACGCCTCCTCGGCGCCGAACAGTAATCTCAAGAACGGGACGTCGAGCAACATTGCCCTGACGGGGATCAGCGCATCCGGCGCGACGATGACGTTTTCGGTCGGCACGCCGGTCCTGATTACCGCGAGCATCAGTCCGCCGTCCGTGGATCAGACCGTCTCAGGGCCGGTTTCGTATACCGTCACCTACACGGGCGCGGCCAATATTACCCTGTCGCCTGCCGACGTGACGCTCATCGCCGACGGAACCGCCACGGGCACGGTGTCCGTGTCCGGTTCCGGCAATGTGACGCGGACGATAACGATTTCCGACATCACGGGAGACGGGCGGCTTACGTTCCGGGTGGCGGCGGGCACCGCCGACGATGGCGAAGGCCACCTCGCGCCCGCCATCCATTCCGTCACCGGATTCTGGGTCGGATTGAGTGTGCCGATCGCGGTATGGCCCGTTATTCCGGCGATCCTTGCGGCAGGCTGGGCGATCCTGCGACGGAGCGCACGGCGGCAAAGATAGCATCCGGCATCTCGTGATAATCGGATCCGGTTTTTCCGGAAGCCCTGTCGCCCCATGCTGGGGACGGAGCCGACCGTGTGGACACGGCGGATTTCTCCCGAAATGGAATAGGGTTTTCTCCACTTCGACCACAAGGTTCATGACGTCCATGGCTTGCGTGCAAGACTCGGGTTTCGATTGCCGAATCCAGGGTCATTTATTCACAGCCCCTCAACGGCCCAAGCCATAGGCCCTTTGTGTTTTTCATGAAAGGCTGATATGCTGATTTTTAGTCGAGTCTGCGGTGGATGGCAACCACAATGGAGGGACTTACACATGAGCCGGCAATCGCAAAGCAGTCAATGTACGTGTTGTTCAATGTCGCGGCGTTGTTTTCTGGCATCGGCCGCCGGCGCGGCCGGCGCGGCCATCGCGACGGGTGTGGCGCGTTCGGCGTGGGCGGCAGGGGATATTTCGGGGCCTATTGACATTGCCCAGTTCCGCCCGAAACCCCCGGTTCGCATCAAGAGCGCAGTGGTGCGGCTCCACCCGCCGTATTGGTTGGGCTGGCCGGGCGCGGCCTACGATCTCGAAGGCCACCGCAAGGAATATGCCCGGCAGTTCGCGGAATCGGCCGGGCGCGTGGGCGTACAACTCGAAACGGTGGAAGATCCGTTGGAGACCAACGAGGCCGTTGACGCTTTTGCGAAGGACGTCGAGGCGGAAAAACCGGATGCGGTGTTGCTGATGTTGCAGCACATGGATTCGTGGCGGCACATGGACCGCATCTACAAAGCCGGCGTGCCGATGATTGTATTTGCGCCGGTCGGTACCTGTTTCACCGGCCATGTGCTCGAACTATCGCGGCGGCAGGGAGTGCTGGTCATTTCTTCGCTCGAATCATCCGCCGTCGAGCAGGCGTTCCGGATTGTCCGCGCAAAAAAGCAATTCGAGGCGTCGCGGCTGCTGGTCATTGCGGGAGACAAGCGCAGCGAGTCCGTACTGGAACGGCTCGGCACGAAAGTGCGCTCTATTCCGCGTAAATCCATGGAAGAGATGTTTGCCCAGGTGCCCGCAAACGAAGAGGCGCACGAAGTGGCCCAAAAAATGTTCAAGGGCGCCCAGAAAGTGGTCGAGCCTTCCGACGAGGACGGCGTGAACGCCGCGCGAACCTATATCGCCGCGAAACAGTTGCTCAAACTGGAGGACGCCAACGCGCTGACGACGGATTGCCTGGGCATGGTCACGCAGAAAGTCGTGCCGACGCCGCCGTGCATGGCCGCCTCGATGTTTCAAGACGCCGGCGTCACCTACGGATGCGAAGCGGATGTGTTCGGCGCCCTGTCGCTCATGCTGACGAGTTATCTGTTCGATCGACCCGGCTACATGAACGACCCGGTGCCCGAAACGGTGAAAAATCTCCTGATTGCCTCGCACTGCGTGGCAGGGACCAAGATCCGGGGACTCGACAAGGAACACGATCCCTACATTTTGCGCAGCCATTCCGAGTCCAATATCGGGGTGTCCGTCCAGGTATTGTGGCCCCAAGGGGAACGGGTGACGCTTGCGCGATTCCAAAATCCGAATGAATTGATCGTGGATACCGGAACAGTCGCCGGGAATGTGGATACGCCGCCCGCCGGTGGATGCCGCACCAGCGTCGAAATCGCCATGGACCGCGTCGAAGACGCACGCGACGTGCTCGGTTTCCACCAGGTGGTTTTCTATGGCGATCATCGCCGCGACCTTCAGAACTTCTGCCAGATGTACGGCATCAAGGTCATCAACTCGCCCGAAAAGGCGCCGGCGCCGAAATTGACGTAAGCAAATAGAAGCATAACCGGGCGTGGATAGGCGCGGCCATGAACCATGGAGCACGGGATATGCGAAAAAGAGGATCGTTGCACACGCCGAAAATGACGCGGCGCGCGTTTTTACATGCCGCCATGGGCGCCGCCGCGGCGTCGTCTTTTCCATACGTTATTCCCGCGCGGGCTTTGGGCCGGGATGGACATGTCGCGCCAAGCAATCGTATCTCGGTGGGCTGCATCGGCAATGGTCCCCAAGGCAACGGGGTCATGGGCAATTTCCTTCGGAACGAATGCGCCCGGGTGGTGGCGGTTTGCGACGTGAACGCGCAGCGGCGCGAGGCCGCGAAAAACATCGTGAACGGACATTACGGCGTCCATGACTGCGCGGCGTATGGTGATTTTCGCGTGTTGCTCGCGCGTGACGATATTGATGCGGTCCTGATTGCAACGCCGGATCATTGGCATGTTCCGCATGCGGTGGCGGCCGCCCAGGCCGGGAAAGACATGTACGTCGAAAAGCCTCTTATGTTGAGTTTGTCGCAGGGTCAGGCTCTCCGGGAAGCGATTCACCGGCATGGCCGGGTATTTCAATACGGCACACAACAGCGATCCTCGCAGGAATTTCGGCTCGCCTGCGAACTGGTGCGGAACCGCCGGATCGGTGAATTGAAGACGATCAAGGTAGGATCGCCCGCCAGCCGGGAATCCGAAAATCTTGCGCCGGCGCCCGTGCCCGAATGGCTTGACTACGACCTGTGGCTGGGGCCGGCGCCGTGGGCGCCGTTTTCCGACAACCGGATTGTAAACCATTATTGGTGGCACAACACCGATTATGCCCTTGGGTTTGTCGCCGGCTGGGGCATTCATCATGTGGACATCGCCCAATGGGGAAACGGCAGCGATTTGACGGGACCGGTTGAGGCCGAAGGAACGGGCGTTTTTCCGCGCGACGGTTTCTGCAACTGCGCCACCCGTTGGAACGTGATCCTTCGTTACGGCAACGGCGTCGTGCTCGACTACACCGATGAAGCCCAGAACCGGCACGGCATCCGATTCGAGGGAACCAAAGGCTGGGTTCATGTCGCGCGGGGCGTAATCGAGGCGGAACCGAAGTCGCTCCTGCAAACACGGTTCGGCGGAAACGATATCCGGCTCTATGATAGCCGGAATCATGTGGGAAATTTTCTCGATTGCGTCAGATCACGGCAGGAGACCGTCTGTCCGATTGATGTCGCCATCCGTTCCGACATGATCTGTCATCTGAGCGACATCGCCATGCGTCTCGGCCGGCGGCTTCGTTGGAATCCGGCCCAGGAACGTTTTGAGAACGACGACGAAGCCAACCGAATGTTGGTGCGCGCCATGCGGGCGCCTTGGCAGGTATAGAAGAAAGGGATCCAGCATGACGAACGGTCGTTTCATCGGGTTTTGTCTTGTTTTCGCGGCGGCCATCGCTTGGAGCGGTGGCGCATATCCCGCGGAGAAAATGAAAATCGTCGTGGTAACCGGCGGCCACGGATTCGAAGAGAAGCCGTTCAAAGCGATGTTCGGGAGTTATCCTGATCTCGATTGCACGTTCGTGGCGCTCGCGGATGAGAGCGAATTATTTGAAGATATTTCGAACTGGCCGTACAAAGCCATCGTGCTGTACAACATGACCCGGGCCATTTCGGAAAAGCGCCAGCAGAACTTCGTTGCGTTGCTTGACAGCGGTATCGGACTTGTCGTGCTCCACCACGCGATCGCCGCGTTTCCGGACTGGTCCGAATACCGCCGGATCATCGGCGCCAAGTATTTTCTGGAAGACACCGAGGAGAACGGCGTGAAATATCCGCGCAGCCAGTGGAAGGAAGGCGTGGATATGTCCTTGCGCGTCGAAGACGCTTCCCACCCGGTTGTGGCAGGCGTTCGGGATTTCATCTTGCACGACGAAACCTACAAGGGATACGTCCTTGAACCGGACAATCACCTCCTTCTGTCCTGCGGCAATCCCGGCAGCCAGAAGGAAGTCGCATGGACACGGACCTACCGAAACGCGAAAGTCTGCTTTATTCAGCCGGGCCACGGCGCACAGGCATACGCCAATGAACACTATCGCCGCATGGTCTTGCAGGCCATCCACTGGACGGCCACGAAATGAAGCGCCGCGTGGCCGGCAGACGGTTCGGGGCTACAGCCCGGCCAGCGTCACAATCCGCGACCAAGCCCGGCTGAAGGGGAATTGTCCCGGATATTTGACGAACTCGACGTGTCCATCCATGTAAAGGACATTTCCGCCGCCGGGCACATGGTTGAAGTCTTGTGTCTTGGGTGAAATGAAATCGCAGTAATAGCCGAGATGGCTTTGGGCGGCCGCCGTTGCCGCCGGATTGTTGATGTCCGTAACGAGAAAACGTTCGATACCATCCCGGATGCGGTACGCCGTGACAGGGCCATAAACCTCGTGTTCATATTTGATGTCCGCGTCGTAGACGGAGAAATCGCCCTTGGCGGCCTTGTCGAGCGTCTGGGCCAGTACGAGGAGAAACCGGGCTGAAATGTGCGGCGGATCGTCATTTTCCGTGCCCGACGTAATATAGTCGCGTTCGCCCCGAAAGGCCCACGAAATGTAAATGTAGGAAAGCGGGCCGACCCGGCACGGCTCAAACGGCTTGGCTGGATCGTTCTGTTCGTTCCAGACGCCTTGACGGAAATCGCCGGCATTCGAATCGGACGGGCAAACCAGTACGGACAAGTCGGACAGGTATTCCGGATACATGCTCTTGGCGTCGAAGAAGAATTCCGGCGACGGGGCGTCCGGCGGCGCGGTCAGGAGGCGTCCGTTGGGGCGGTCGCATGCTCCGGTCGTTTCGTCGTAGATGAAATGCTTGACGGACGGGAACAGCGCATCCCGCGCCTCGCCGGCATACATCTTGACGCTCAGCCCGACTTGCTTGAGGTTGTTGGCGCAACTGATGCGCCGGGCCGATTCGCGCGCCCGCGCAAGGGCCGGCAACAAAATGGCCGCCAGTACGCCGATGATAGCGATGACCACCAGCAGTTCGATCAACGTAAACCCTTGTTTCCGCATGATTTCATGCTCCTCTGAGGGGGATCATATCAGAAAATGATGTCCATTATCTCTTCGAACGTCTTGCAGTAATACTGGCACAAGCCGCGGACACCGCTTTCAATGATGTTTCCACCGCCGTAACCGATGGCCGGATAACCCGCCAGGCGTATCGCGCAAATGCCCGCGCCGCTGTCTTCGATGCCCACCACGTGGCTGCGCTCCCCAAACGGCAGGCCCAGCCCGACACGCGCCGTTTCCGCGTAGAGCCAGGGGTGCGGCTTGGGCGACAATTCGCCGAGCGTGCCAGGCTGCCCCTGACGTATGGCAAAACCCGCCGTCACGATCGCGTCGTAAAACCGCGCCGGGTCGCCCATGCCGAGCGTATGAAACGCCGACACGATTTCAGGCCACGCTTTTTCGTACAGTCCCGATGTAACGAGTCCGATGCGAATACCCCTCGCCTTCAAGGCCAATAAAAAAGGCTTCAGTCCCGGGGACGGCGTGAACGCGTCGCGTCGCCCGCGTCCCTGCAATATCGCCTGTAACTCCCGGTCCGTCAGTTCGAAATAGAAACGCCGGGCTTCTTCAACCGTCTTTCCGGGACAGTATTTTTCGATGCAGTACTGGAGATGTTCCGACACGCTGTGCCCCGACACGTGCGGCCGGTCGGTGTCTTCGAGTTCGAACCGGGGATTGCCCAGGAGACGGGCCACCGTCAGTTGAATGATCCAAATCCAGAACGATTCGCTACGGACGCTTGTTCCATCCAAATCCATCAGCACGGCTTTGACCGGCTTGCGCAATTCAACCGGATGGACGGGATAATACGCCGGATATCCCATCGAGGATCGCACGCAGGCGAGCGTATGCCGGTCGAATGCGATAAACTCCACTTTACGATCGCCGGTCGCCGTGATGGACACAACGCCATGGCGCCCAGCGGCGAACAATCCGTCGCTGCTCGTTTCAAGCGGAACGACACCGGACGCCGTGGACAATTCTCCAATATGGGGAATGAGAATGCGTGAGGCCATCGAGACTCCCAAGTGATCTTGCAAGTGGAATTATAGACGACCCCTCCAAGACCTGTCGAATCGCTGTCTCTTTTCGAATAGATTTTTCTGTGAGCCTGAATTCGGCAAACGGAACCCGGATCTTGCGCGCAAGCCGTGGACATCGTGGACGTTGGGGACGAAGTGAACAAGAAAACCTATCTCCGTTCGGATGAAGGCCGCTTTGTCCACAAGGTCCACGCCATCCAGAAGCGAGAACGCAGAACCCGGCCCCGACGGCCGAATTGAGGTCCAAAGCGCGCATTGTCTCTGGAATAGGCCGGAAACCCAAGGCGGCAGCCGCCGGTTTTAGAATCGTCTTTTCATCCGGCCGTTCAATCTGTTGTAAGATAGCCGTATCCGGACGACAGAGGTAAATCATGAGCGGATTGCGTGTTGCGCTTGTCAATATCGGGCGAAGGGGCGCCTATCGTCTGGTTTCGCCTCCATTGGGATTACTGTACCTTGCCGCCTATGCGCGACGGGAGGCCGGCGCGGATGTAGCCGTCATCGATCAGCGGGTGGATGATTTTTCCGACGAGGAAACGATCCAACGCATCGTGGCCGGACGTCCCGATGTGGTCGGTTTTACGTGTTTTACGTCGCACGCGCATCTGCTGGCCGGATTTACGCGCGCGATTCGGGACGCGCTGCCGCACGCATTGATTGTGCTGGGCGGCCCGCATGTTACGGCGATGGGGCGGGAGTCCCTTGAGGGAAACGCCGGCGACGCAGCGGTCGCGGGCGAAGGCGAAATCAGTTTTGCGCGGATCGTGCGGGCGCACGCCAACCGGGAAGGACTCGCCGATATTCCCGGCCTTTTCTGGCGGACTCCCGATGGAACCCTGGTCTGTAATCCGGGCGAGGCGCCGGTCGTGGATGAATTGGACACGCTTCCGTTTCCGGCCTATGACCTGATTGACGTGCGCAAGTATTGGAAACACTGGTCGCAATCCGTCATGCCGCCGCCACGGCGGTTTGTCGCATTGTTCAGCAGCCGGGGTTGCCCCTACCGCTGCATCTATTGCCACAACGTGTTTGGGAAACGCTTCAGGGCGCATTCCGCCGAACGGGTCGTCGAAGAAATAGCCCATTACCAACGCGCGTTCGGCATAGACGAGATAGAAATTTTCGACGATATTTTCAATTTCGATCCCGGCCGCGTGATTGCGTTCAGTGATCTCATGCGGAAACGCGGACTTCGCATCAAGATTGCCCTGCCGAACAGCGTGCGCACGGACATCCTGACGCAGGAAACGATTGACGCAATGGTGGATGCCGGCCTGTATCTCGCCGCATTCGCGCTCGAATCGGGTTCGCCGCGCGTCCAGGAGTATATCGGCAAACGCCTGAACATTCCCCGTTATCTGAACGCCGTCGAGATGGCCGTCAATCGCGGCGTATTCGCGTACGGTTTCCAGATGTTCGGTTTTCCCACCGAAACGTTGGAGGAGGCGCGACAAACGATAGATGTGGCGTGCGGATCGCGGCTGCACGCGGCGTTGTTCTACCGCGTCATGCCTTATCCAAACACGGAATTGTACAACCTCGTCAAGCGCGACTGGCCCGACAAACTGGCGCGCGTGGATTTCGCGGAAACGGACTATACCTACCAGCCGATCGTCAATTTGTCCGATATTCCCGACAAAGCACTGGACCGGTGCATACGGCAAGGAACGCTTCGGTTCTACGGCAATCCCAGCCGTCTGTTTCGCATTTTTCGGGACTATCCGCGGCGCTGGCAACTGCCTCTCTACGCGCCACGGATTTTGTATCTGGCGTTGAACCGGACGGCCGCGCGGGCGGCCTCCAAGGCAGCCGGCGCATGAATGCCAGACGCGCGGATCGGAAATGGGCCGTGTTTTCCTGGCTGGCCGCGGGTTTGACGGTGTTTCTTGCGTGCGGTTATTTGTACATTCAGGCGTCGCGTGCCGCGGCCGGCGTCACATGGACGGATAATTTCGATTCGCTGCGCGACGTGGGAATGGCCCACGCCATGCTGAACGGCCGTTACCCGGAAGATCCGGCCTATGCAGGGGAAACGCTTTGGTACAATCCACTGATTGCGGCCTGTGTCGCGATCGGATCATGGGCCACGGGCGCGGATCCCGTAATCGTGGACATCCGGCTGGGTCCCGTGCTGAATCTGCTTGTGCCGGCGGCCTTCTTTGCGTTGGCGGCCTATTGGTTTGGACCGTGGGTGGCGTTGGCCGGGACGGCCTATTTGCTGTTTGGAAGGCCGGCGACCAAGCCGGTATGGATGACCGCCACATATTCTCCCACCCTGCTGGCCGGCAATTTCACCCTGTCCCTGTTTTTTCTGACTTTGCTGGCCTACACGCGATTCCTGCGTGGCGGCGAAAAGCGCTGGTGGGTGATTACCGGTGTGTTGTGGGGTGTGACGTTCATCGGACACACGGCGCCAGCGATCGTTCTGGGTTTTATCCTAACCCTGTCCGAATGTGTTCGCTGGAAGAAACTGTTGCGGCAGGGCGCGCCATGGCGGGAGATCCGGGAATACGCGGGGATGATGTTTGTAGCATTTCTCGCCAGCCTGCCCTACACCTATTCGATTATCTGGAACTACCGTTTTCGTATCCTCAACGACTGGCCGACGCGATACACCGATCCGTATATCGAATTGAAACGGTTGCCGGCATTCCTGCGGGAATGCGTAACGCCTTCCACTTTCCTGGCCGCGCTTGGGCTGATCATTCTGTTGCGCGGATTGCGCCGCCGCGAGGAAAACCGGATAGCCGTGTTGTGGTGGATGGCGGGCATCGGCCTTCTGGCCTATTCGTATGGGGTCCAAGCCATCAACGAAAACTGGCATGTTTACATTGGCCAGATTGTGCCGGGTCATCACGCCATGTTGTTCCTATCCGCCGCGAAGGCATTGCTGTTCGGTTGCGGGGTCGTCATCGGAGCAAGAGGAATCCTCTCGGCGGCCCACGACGCGCTATTCATGGGAAAATCCATGCGTCGTCGCCGCGGCCTGTTGTCTGTTGGCGGCGGGATGGCGGCCTTTTCGGCCTTTGCCGTTCTGGCCGCGGGATACCGTGAAGGCGCGGAATACGGCGTCATGAAATACGCGGACGCATTCCATGCCGCGCACGATGATACACGCGCCGTGTATGACTGGATCGTGGCGAACACGGAACCGGACGATGCGTTTCTGTGCGAATGGGACGTGGCGGCCCGGTTGCTCAACGCCACCGGCCGCAAACTGGTCGCCAACATGATCTGGTACTCCAATCTGTATGTGGATTTTCAGCAGCGAATCGAGGACAAAAACGCGATGTTCGATGCGTTGAAAAATCGCGACGAACAATCGTTCCGGCCGTTGGCCGGCAAGCGGAACGTCCGGTTTGTGCTGCTGCAAAAACGGCAATACCTTTCCGATCCAAACGGACACGAGATCGCGAGCGAGGCATGTGACGCCCTGTCGCTCCCATTTCTCGAACCCGCGTTTATGGCGGGCCGCTACACGGTATACCGTGTTCGGAGCGGATAAGCCGGGGCTTGGCTGTGTTTCGGTGTCGCGCCTGCATTTGTGAAAAATGCCCGGCATCGTGGCCCAGACTGTCCAGTCTGTGCAAAAAAAAAGCCTTTTTTTCAGTAGATTCGCGCAGACTCGACAGTCTGCGCCACGAGTTTCGTCATTTATCCTGGATTCGGCAGTCAAGATCGGATTCTACGTGCTATCCTCTGGATGTCGTGGACCTTGTGGACAAAATGGACAAGAAAATCAATCCCCTTGCGGGTGAAGTCCACTGGGTCCACAATGTCCATCTCGTCCATGGTTTGGTCGAAAGAGCCGCGTTCAACTGCCGATTTTAGGTTTATCGTGGACGGCGTGGACATCATGGACGAAGTGGACTTCACCCAAAAGATTGGTTTTTTATCCATTTCGTCCACACGGTCCACGCCGTCCATAGGATGCGCACATGACTCAAGTCTCGCTGACCCAATGGAGGTTCAGGGAACAAGGGCAGGGGATGTGACCGTAAAAGCGAGCGTATCGCCCTGTTGGCCATAATGGCCGCCCCATCCCACGCGAATGGCGCGGATTTTCGCGAGGTCCAGCGGGCCTTCGGGCTGGTTCTCCCGCCAGCCGGCCCGCTCGAATTGAATCAACGGCAGAATGCAGGCCACATCGCCGGCCGTGCCGAGCCGCACGCCGGATTCGATAAAAAATTCCCGCCCGTTCGCATCCACCGCGACCACAAGAATCGGGGTGGATGCTTCCTGACGTTCGGGAATCGAAAGATTCATCACGGCGAATCGCTTTCCACGGATATCCTGCGGTTCTGGATAGGCATATTCGAGAAACAGGAAACTGTTCGTGCCGGCTTTTTCCAATACGGCGGCAGCCGTCGCCGCCGGGCTTCGGGCACGGCGCGCAGAAACGCCTTCCAGCGGTCCTCGCTTTCGACGTATCCGCCGCCGAAACTGACGTTCGTGGTAATGCCGCCGCACCCTTTTTTCAGGAGACGATCGAATAATTCGTCCTGCTTTTCCGGTTCGTCGGGGAGTGTGTGAATGATGGGTAATATCCGCGATTCGGCAGGCGGATTCATAAAACGTTCCTCAAAGGACTGGGTGGCGCCCAGCAGGCCGAACAGCAAGGTCGTAATCATGTGTTTCTCCCCTCGGATTCATTCGTTTCGGCATTCAGACCGGGCCGTACCCATACGCCCGGAATCGCGTGCCGGCAAAGAGGACAGGCCCCGTTGGCCAGCCGGTTCATGCGGACTTGAAAACCGCATCGCTCGATAAGCAATGCGCCGCATTGCGGGCAGTAGGTGTTTTCCGCGCCGGCCATGCGGCCGGGAAGGTTGCCCGCGTACACGTAACGAAGCCCGGCGTCTTTCCCCGCGTCATAAGCGCGCCGGAGGTCGCCGGAATTCGTATCGCGCCCCTGTGTGCGGCGGTAATCGCGGTGAAAGGCCGTGACGTGCCACGGAATGCAGGGATCCAGCGCGGCCAACATTCCCGCCATACCGGACAACTGTTCGGAATCGTCGTTGAACCCGGGCACGACAAGCGTGACCACCTCGACCCAATAGCCCAATTCACGAAGAAGGCTTATCGTTTCAAGAACCGTCTTGAGCCTGCCGCCCAGTTCCCGGTAGCGTGATTCGCTGAAACATTTGAGGTCCACCTTGTACAGTTTCATGACCGGACGCAGAAACGCGATGGCTTCAGGCGTCGCATAACCGTTGCTTACAAACCCGCAGACGATCCCGCGATCACAGGCCTTCTCGAACACCTCGCGCGCCCAGTCGGCGGTTATCAACGGTTCGTTGTAGGTGCTGACCATGACGGGAGCGCCGGTCTCAGCGGCCATGTCCGCCAGCCGTTGCGCGGTGACGGGACGAATCGCGCCGCCTGATTGCGCATCCTTCAAGACCTGGCTCGAAATCCAATTCTGGCAAAACGAACAATGGAGGTTGCACCCCAGCATGCCGAAAGACAGGGCGGTTTGTCCGGGAAAGACGTGATAAAAAGGTTTTTTTTCGATGGGATCCACGTTCAGGCCGGCGACGTATCCGCCCGGCACGCGAAGTTCCCCGCCGCAATTCATCCGGACGCGGCAAATGCCGCTGCCACCCTCCGCCACACGGCACCGGTTGCCGCAGGCGAGACAACGCAGCGCCCCGTCGTCCTCGCGCCGGACCAGTTCCGGCGCCGCCGGCATGCTGTGCGAAAAAAGAACCTGGCGCAATTCCTCGGACATTCCTCGATCTCCGGCTGCATGATACCCCAATCCGGAACCACGCGCCAGCCCTTTGCGTAACATCCCGGCCTTTCGAGGGTAAACTTGGCGGGATCAAGTCATGTTGACATTGCGGCCGGATTGCGGCATGCTGCGGGAGTTGAAACACGAATGGGGTTTGCCCGCCCGTAGTCGTGGGCGGTCGAGGGAGACGATTATGCGAGTATTGCGAAGCGTGAGGCTGGCCGGTCTGGCGTGGGCGGCCATGTTACCGGTGTGGCTGGCGGGGTGTCCGTCCCCCACCGATGCCATCGCCGTTTCCAATGTTTCATACGATTTTGGGAAAAGCCAGCAATCCTGGAATTTCGAGGTCTGGAACAACGGCGCGCTGAACTCGGTCACGTTTACCGTCAAACCCGATGTTCCCTGGATGTATTGCACGCCCTCCACGGCCACCAGTACCGGCCCCGCGGACAAGCGTGTCATCACGGTCGCCGTCACGCGACAGGGATTGGCCGCCGGAACGTACCAAGGCCGCCTCACCATCACCGCGCCGGGCGTGGCCCCCGTTCAAGTGACGGTGTCCCTCTATTCGGACGGCGCCCAAGGCGTAACGGGAAGCGATCTGAACGTGGCCGGCCTGACCTATGCCTATTCGGCGCCGTACCTGCTCGATTTCACGTTTTCGCTGCACGATCGCTTCAAACAGCCCGTCATCGGCGAACCGGCCCAATTCAAGGTGTCGTGCCGGGAAAACAACGCCCCCATCGTGGCCGACGAAAGCCCGCCCCGTTTCGCGAAGGCCTCAAGCAAGCAGGCCAATTGTTTCCTGGTGCTCGATTATTCGGCGAGCATGGCTTCCATTGCCGCAAACGGCGATCTCAACGAGGACGGTATTTCGGACGCCATTCAGACGATGGAATCCGGCGCAAGAACGGTCTTTTTGCCCGCGCTGAGCGCCGATGCGCGCGTCGGCGTCTATGAGTTCCATCGCGAGACGGAACCGGAAAAGGTGTGCGAACTGACCGCCGACAAGGATTTCGTCGCCAACCGGATCAAGGCTATTTGGTCGCAATTCGTCCATCCCTATTCGGGTATATCCCGATGCTGGGACGCCGTGTATTCCGCAGTCGAGGAATTCACGCCCGAAAACCAAAACGACGAAATACGCGATGTCGTTTTCCTGTCGGACGGATTCGACACGTCGAGTTTCCACACCAAGGAGGAAGCCGTCGAAATCGCACGCGAGCGAGGCGTGCGCATCTACGCCATCGGCTATGGAAACAATCCCAACACAGGCGTGTTGCAATCGGTCGCCTCGCAGACGAACGGCGCTTTCTATCCCGCCGCGAACGCAGTCCAACTCGAAACGGCTTTCCGCCAGATCGTAAACGACTTCGATGCGCGCTACACGCTCCGCTGGGCGACGCTGAAGCGGTCGGACGTGAAATTCCTGCCTTCGTTTTATCTGACCATCGCAAACCGGACGGCATCGTATGAATCGCCCTACCCCTACGTCGTCGCCGACTATGTCAGCGATGAACTCCGGGGCCGCCTGCGCACGGTCCCCTCGAAAAGCAACAACCGGACCACCATCTTCCTTCGCGCAAGTTACGTATGCCGGTATATCTGGAAACTGCGGTTCTACGTCGAAAGCCCCTATGCGTTTACCGTGCAGAAAGTGGAGGCGCCGGATGGCGGCCTTTGCGCCTCATGGACCCAGTCCATCGAGCATGACGGCGTTCTGCCCGGCGTGTGGGTCGTGCTTGAAAGCCCCGCGCCCGGTTTGACGGACACCCAACTCCCCTTCGCCGCGTTCGGGCCTATCCTGCGGTTTGATTTCAACACGTTGATTGACGAGGACGTGGATCCCTTCCAAGTCCTGTATGTGGACAACTCGTTCTACACCGGCGGCCAGGCCTTTTCGATAGACGGCTGGACCAATACGCCCCCCGGTTCATAGCGCCCATAAATAGGTCCGGCGCAAGAGCCGGATCCTGGGCCGGATTGGCCCATCCATTCACAGGATCGCACACAAGCGCGGCTACGCAACACCGCCGGAAAAGAAGCGATCAAGAAGTCGTATCGTCCGGAATGAGCGTCTCCAAAAATCCGGCGGCCGTCTTGAGGGCGGAACCCAGGGACGCCGCGAAGATGATGGATCCAATCGCCTTGCCCGCGCCCGAAATGATACCCCCGATGTCCACGCCGTCCGATGTTTCCGAGGCCGCCCGTGGAAACTTCGAGATGCCGCCAAGATGCTTCATGATTTTTCCCTCTCTTGAGTTGTATACCCCGCCACCGATACCCATCGCTTGAGCCAAATCCATTCTATCACGGCCTTTTCCGCCTGTCAAGTCCGGCAATCCAGGTTTGTAGGACTCTTGAGCCTCCGTCGTTTCTTTCCTATAATGCCGTAATGTTGTGGAAGTGACGATCACGCATGTGGTTCAAGGAGGACATACGATGGGCACGTTCAAATTGGGTTACATCGGCGCGGGGTTTATCGCTAAGTTTCAGGCGAAGGCGCTGCAATGCGTTCGCGGTATTGACTTGGTGGGTGTCCACGCGATCAAAGGCGCGGAGGAACTGGCGGCGTATGCCAGGGAGAATGGCCTTGGCGACTGCAAGGTCTATTCGACCGTCGAGGAACTGTGCAACCATTGCGACGCCGTCGCCGTGTTTGCGCCGAATTTCGCGCGCATCGAAATCGTGGAGCGCATCCGGGACGCCGTCAAGGCGGGAGCTCCGCTCAAGGGCGTGATTTGTGAAAAACCGCTGGGCCGCACCGTCGCGGAAGCCCGCCGGCTTGTCGAACTCGGCCGCGAAATGAATCTGCCGACGGCGTATTTCGAGAACCAGATCCATATGAAAACCATCGCGGCGCAACTGGCCCAGCTTGCGCCGCAGCAGCGTTCGATGGGTCCGTTCACGCTGTCGCGCGCCGCGGAAGAGCATGCCGGGCCGCACGAGGGCTGGTTCTGGGATCCGACGAAACAGGGCGGAGGCGTGTTGTGCGACATGGCATGCCACTGCATCGCGGCGGTGTGGTACGTGTTGACGCCGATCGGCAAGCCGGTTGATTTTTTGCGGCCGGTATCCGTAACCGCCGAGACGGCGCTGCTCAAGTGGGGCCAGCCGAAATGGCGCAAGCGCCTGCTCGAAAAGATGGGTGTGGATTACGGAAAAGTTCCGGCGGAAGACTTCGCGACAGGCCTCGTCACGTTCCGCAATCCGGACAACGGCCAGTTGGTGAAGGGCCAGTTCACGAGTTCGTGGATGTACGACAAACAGGGCATGCGCCTTTCGATGGACGCGCTCGGACCGGGATACGCCTTCGAGATGAACAGCCTTCAGACTCCGTTGCAGATCTTCATCGGCGACGAGGCGGCCGATGCCGCGGCCAATATCGAGTCCGCGCTCGAAAAGTCCACCGCGAGCCGGGGATTGCTGCCCGTCGAGCCGAACGAGGCGGATCTGTACGGCTACACGGACGAGCATATAGACGCCTGCCGCGCGTTTGCGGAAGGCCGGGACGCCAAGTTGAACTGGGCGTATGGTCTCGAAATCACGAAACTCTGCCAGGCCGCCTACATGGCCGCCGAACGGGGCCAAACGATTGATTTGACGTCGCCGGACGTACAGAAGGATCTGGACTCCTATGTCTCGCTCATCGCGCAAGGCCGCGGCGGCGAGGTCCTGTTTGGCCGCTCATCGTAGCCCGCCCGCGCCGGCGCGGCTTGCCGGAACCGGCGCCGGTGGTTTAGCATAGCGGAATGGGCGACTATCGAAAACGCATGGCGGAAGCCTTAGGGCGGGGCCGCCGGTTTGTCATGCACGATGTATGGCATATCGGACGGCCGGGCGAAGAGATTCCGCGCGGACTCATTCCCAAGCACATCCGCATGATCGTGCTGATGGCCAAGCATCTCTGGGAGGACGATCTGCTCCTGCGCGCCTCCGCCCTGACCTTCGCGACAATCCTTTCCATCGTGCCGTTTCTGGCGATCATGTTTTTCGTCATCCAGACCTTCAACGTCGGCGAGGCCATCGGCGATCTGCTCGAACCCTCTTTGTCCACCGGCGTCACGCTCGCCCCTTCCGAAAGCGCGGAGCGCAACCGCGAACTGTGGGAAACGCTGATCGCGCTGCTTTTCGGCGGATTCGAACAACCGGGGAACGTTGCGCCGGACGGCCGCCAACTGACGAATCCGGTGAAGATGATCATGCTCTATGCGGAGCGGAGTTCTAATCCGCGCACGCTGACGCTGGCGGGGATCGTATTCGTCCTCTGCGCCGTATTCGGATTGATGATGAATGTCGAGGCGTCGTTCAACAAGATATGGAACCTGCCGTGGAGCCGGTCTTGGTATCGCATATTCAGCGATTACCTCATGATCCTGTTGCTCTTGCCGTTCATGGTGTCGGCGGTGCTCAGCGCCACCGCCGTGCTCGAAAGCGCCGTGATTTCCCGAAGGCTGGGATCGTTCGCCGTGGGCCTTCGCGGCATCCAGTTCGTGTTGAGTTATCTTGTCCTTACCCTCATGTATTATTTCATTCCGAAGACCCGCGTGAAATTCCGGTACGCCCTTTTCGCGGGCATCGTGGCGGGAACCATCTGGTGCCTGATGTCGTGGGCATACGTGCGGTTCCAGTTCGGGCTGCCTCGCTACAACATCGTGTATTCAACCTTCGCGCAGATCCCCGTGTTGCTGATGTGGGTGTATTTCAGTTGGCTGACGCTGCTGTTCGGAGCGGTGCTGGCGTTCGCCTATCAGCACGAGACGACCTTTGCGATGGAACGGTTCATTGATTCCACGAGTTTTGCCTACAAGGAGAGCCTGGGAATCTGGGCGGTCATCGAGGTATGCCGGCGCCACGACACGGGGCAGCAGCGCATGTCCATCGAAGATTGTGCGCGCCAGTGGAACGTGCCGTCGCGCATGTTGAACACGACGTTTCAAGTGCTCGAGGATGCGAATATATTCGTCAAGACGGCGGAGAATCCGCCCACCTACCAGCCGGCGCGATCCATTGACAAAATCACGATGGCGGAAGTGATGAATTGCCTGCGCGACGCCGGCAACAATCCCTCGGCCTTGCGCCAGGATCCGGTTCTGCGGGAAGCGATGCGGATCGCGGAGCGGATCGGTCCGGATCGGTGCACGATGCAACAACTGGTGAGGCCGGACCAAGGCGGCGAATCCACGGCCCACCCATAAGGAGAAGCCTTTGGAACCGATGGCGTTGCGGGACACAGTGGCGTTGATTACAGGCGCGGGACGCGGCATCGGGCGCGGCATCGCGCTGGCGTTTGCTGGACAGGGCTGCGATATTGCGGCTGTCGCGCGGACAACGGATGAAATCGAGGAAACGGCTGACGCCGTGCGCCGGCTGGGGCGGCGGGCGCTGGCCATCGCATGTGATGTAACGGTATCGCACGATGTTTCCGAAGCCGTAAGAACCGTGGAAAAGGCGCTGGGGCCTGTTGATATTCTCGTGAACAACGCGGGGTACGGTTCCTTCAAGCCTTTTGTGGACACGGACGAGGGGGTGTGGCGGCGGACGATCGATGTCAACCTGACAGGGCCGTTCTTGTGTATTCAGGCCGTACTTCCCGGAATGATGGCGCGCCGGCGGGGCCGGATCATCAATATTTCGAGCGTGGCGGGACTCAAGCCGATTGCTGAACAGAGCGCCTACTGCGCATCCAAGCACGGTCTGAATGGGTTGACGAAGGTGCTCGCCATGGAAATGCGCCCATACGGGATCGGCGTCCATGCGATATGCCCAGGCGGCGTGGACACGCGGCTCGCGCGGGAAAACATGCCGGATCGCGACAAGACGAATTGGCTCCAGCCGGAAGACATCGCGCACGTGGCGTTGTTCCTCGCCACGCAGAGTCCGCGCGCCGCGACGGACGAAATCGTCGTGCGCCGTTTCGACAGCGTACCCATCGGAGGCTGAGAACCCCGTCCCATGGATTTATTCGACCCCGCCCGTGTCGGCAACGGCCTTGAAACCATCGAAGGCATCGTCGAGCGGATTGTTTACGAAAACGCCGAGACGGGTTTTGTGGTGGGCCGCCTGCGCGCGGCGAACCGTCCGGAGTTGGTTACGTTTACCGGGCACGCCATGTCGCTGACACCCGGCGCGACGGTGCGCCTGTCGGGCCGCTGGAACGACAATCCCAAGTACGGCATGGAATTTCGCGCCGACCAATACGACGTTGTCGCGCCGACGAGCCTCGACGCCGTGGAAAAATACCTCGGTTCCGGACTGATCAAAGGGGTCGGCGCTCAGTATGCGAAGCGGTTGGTCCAAGCCTTCGGACTCGACACGCTGCGCGTTATCGAAGAAGAGCCGGAACGGTTACGGCGCGTGCCCGGCATCGGCCCCGGGCGCGCGAAACAAATCGTCGAGGCGTGGCGCGCGCAACAGGGCGCGCGGGCTGTCATGCTGTTTCTGCAGGAGCACGGGATTGCCGGCGCACAGGCCGCGCGGATCCAGAAGCAGTACGGCGACACGGCCGCGGCGGTGCTGCGCGAGAACCCGTACCGGCTCGCGGACGAGGTCGCGGGCATTGGGTTCAGAAAAGCGGACGCGATCGCCGCGCGGCTGGGCATGGCGCCGACGGCGCCGCAGCGGCTTGAAGCCGGCCTCGTGTATGCGTTGGAACAGGCCACGGGCAACGGCCATGTCTTTCTGCCGGAAAACGATTTGATTGCGCAAGCGTCGGAATTGCTGGGCGCCGAAGCCGGATTGGTGGGAAAATCGCTGGTGGCGCTGGTGGCGAAACAAGCGGTGGTCCGCGAGCGCGAGGCCATTTATCTGCGGCCGATGCATCGCGCCGAAACCGAGTGCGACGCCTATCTTAAGCGTTTGCTGCGAACACCGGCAAAACCCGTGCAAATAGACGCCGCAAAGGCTTGCGCGTGGATCGAGCGGACGGGGGCCATTCAATTGTCCGAAGGCCAGCGCGAGGCGATTTATACCGCGGCCACCGCAAAGATCATGGTCGTTACCGGCGGTCCGGGTACGGGCAAAACCACGCTGATTCGCAGCCTTTGGACGATTTTCGGGAAAAAAGAGTTGCGGGTGGTCCTGGCCGCTCCGACGGGCCGCGCCGCGAAACGCATGGAAACCGCCTCCGGCGCGCCTGCCCGCACCCTTCACCGGCTGCTTGAATTTAGTCCGAAAGAGGGGCATTTCATGCGCGACGAGAACAATCCGCTCGCCGCGGACGTCATAATCGTGGACGAAAGTTCCATGGTGGACCTGCCGCTGATGCAGTATTTGTTGAAGGCGATTCCCCCGCACGCGCGGCTTATTCTGGTCGGCGACGTGGATCAGTTGCCGAGCGTCGGACCGGGCACGGTGCTCATGGATATCATATCCAGCGGTATCGTGCCGGTCATCTGGCTCAAAACCGTGTTCCGCCAGGCCGCGCAGAGCGGGATCGTTGCGAATGCGCACCGCATCAACAGCGGCCAGTACCCGGAATTCAACACAACCGACTTTTTTTTCGTTGAGCGCAAGGATCCGAAAAAGGCCGCCGAAACGGTCGTCGAACTGGTCTGTGGGCGAATGCCGGGCAAATTCGGATTCGACCCTTTGCGTGACATTCAAGTGCTGGCGCCGATGCACCGCGGCGCGGCGGGCGTCGAACGCCTGAACGAGGCCTTGCAGGCCGCGCTGAATCCGTCGGGCGCGGCCATCCCGCGCAAGCCGTTCCGAAAAGGCGACAAGGTGATTCAACTGCGGAACAACTACGAGTTGGATGTGTACAACGGCGACGTGGGCGTCATCACAGTGGTTGACGCCGAAGCGGCGGAACTCGAAGTGCGATTCGACGACCGGACGGTCATCTATCCGTTCCTCGAAACGGACGACCTTGCCCCGGCCTATGCGATGACGGTCCATAAGTCGCAGGGCAGCGAATATCCCGCCATCGTGCTCGTCCTGCTTGCGCAACATTATATGCTGCTTCAGCGCAACATGCTTTACACCGCCGTCACGCGGGGAAAGAAACTGGCCATTATCGTCGGCGACCCGAAAGCCGTCGGCATGGCGATCCGCAACACCCAAGTCGCCGCGCGCCATTCCCGCTTGGTCGAACGCCTCCGCAATGCCCGATGATCCGGCGCCCGCCCGTTGCGTGCGGACCGGCGCTGGGGTATCATGGGGCGGCATGTGATCGTTGCGTGCCGTGGAACCGGGGATTTGACATGGATATCAAAGCGCTACTCGATACGGTTGCAAAGGAAAAGGCGTCCGATCTGATTCTCACGGCGGGCGCGCCGCCTATGCTGCGGATTCACGGCGAACTGCGGCCCGCGCCGCGTTGTGACGCCCTGACGGCGGAACAGACGCGCACACTGGTTTACGGCCTGCTCTCCGCCGAACAGCGAAAATCCTTCGAGGAGCGGAAGGAACTCGATTTTTCGATGTCGGCGGGGCGAAAACAGCGGTTTCGCGTCAACGTCTACCTGCAGCGGCAGGCGGTTTCGGCGGCATTGCGTCCCATTCCCGACACCGTACCGACATTCAAGGAACTCGGCCTGCCCGGAGATATTGCATCGCTGGCCCTTATGAAACAGGGTCTGATCCTCGTGACAGGCCCGACAGGCCACGGTAAGACGACCACACTGGCGTCCATCGTGGATTTCATCAACGAATCACGCGCATGCCACATTATCACCATCGAGGATCCCGTCGAATATGTCCATTCGCACAAGAAAAGCATTGTGGACCAGCGCGAGATTGGCGGCGATACGCTGACGTTTCCCAACGCACTCAAATACGTGCTGCGCCAAAGTCCCGACGTCATCATGATCGGCGAGATGCGCGACCTGGAAACAATCCAGGCCGCACTGCGCGCCGCCGAAACGGGCCATCTCGTGTTCGCCACCCTGCACACGAACGACGCGGTGCAGACCGTGGACCGCATCGTGGACGTGTTTCCCGCCGAACAGCAGCAACAGATCCGGGTCCAGTTGTCCATGACACTGCTCGCGGTGCTGTCGCAGCGGCTGTTGCCACGCGAGGACGGCAAAGGCCGGGTGCTGGCCTATGAACTCATGAAAAACAATACCGCGGTGTCGCACCTGATCCGCGAAGGGAAAACACACCAAGTGTACAGCATCATCGAAACCGCCACACGCGACGGCATGCTGACGCTCGACAAGTGCATCAAGAACCTTTATATGGAAGGCGCGATCGCGCACGACGACGCCGTTGCGCATATGCGCAATCCCAAGACGATTGACGCGGCGTAAGTACCCTTGCCGCACACGGATTAGCGGCATCGGTATCGTCATCCTTATCGTCATCGAACGGCGTTCCGGTTCAGGGCAAAAACATCTGGTGCGTGCTTTGCCCACAACCCAGTCTATTTTCGTGCTCGTGTTCGTCATCCTGGATTCGGCAGTCAAGATCGGATTCTACGTGCTATCCTCTGGATGTCGTGGACCTTGTGGACGAAATGGACAAGAAAATCAATCCCCTTGCGGGTGAAGTCCACTGGGTCCACAATGTCCATCTCGTCCATGGTTTGGTCGAAAGAGCCGCGTTCAACTGCCGATTTTAGGGTCATCGTCATCGTAATCGAAGCAATCAGGCGCGATTGTTCGATTGGCATACCGCTGACCGGGCATTCTACCCGCAGGACGTCCAACGATAGGATTCTGCCTTTCCATTTGGGCATTTGCGTCGTAAGTAAGAACAGAATGAGTAGTCTCCGCCATGAATTCTCTCGATTACGATTACCCTGAATTCGACGGTAGAACACGAAAATTTCGATCAATTCTTCGGCTTCTATTGCTTTTGGCGGGACAGTTTACCCTGCGTTCAACGCCGGATCAGGCGGGCGGGCGAAACCGAGAAATCAATGTTCTCCATGATCGCATTGAAAAAGACGTCCAGCATGATTTCGTTTCCCCGCGGATATAAATGGCAGTCGTCCCAAAACAGGGTTTCGCCAGGGAAATGGTTCGGTTCCGCGGCGATGACGGCAGCCTTGACGTCGGCCAGCGGCAGTTTGTTGTGCGCCGCAACGCGCCGGAGAATTGCGTTTTCCGCTTCGCTGGCCTGATGGCGGAAAATTTCCGAGAGCACTTGTTCGGCCAACGTCCGCGCTTCATCGTATCGGCCTTGCCGGCACAAGTCATAAACAGGCTGATAGCGCGCCTTGTCCCGTTCGCAAAATTCGTGGGGCTTCATGAGATTCGAGGGCACTGTGGAAAGAATCAGAGGCACGCCGCGCCGCCGGCAGAGCGAGGCCATCATTTCAAGATTGTTTTCGAGCGATTGCATCCGTTCACCGAGCAGGGTGGCGTCGTAATCGTCGCGGCAGGGCTTTTCGTCCACGAGTTGCGGCCAGCGGCGAACCAGCAGCCGCCGGTTTTCCGGCTTGACCAACTGGCGTGATCGAAGTGTCGTGACATAATTGCGCATCAGCCGGTAAACGGCCAGATGTTCAAACATGCTCTGCAAGCGCAACGTGCCGAAAGGCACGTACCGCATCTGCTCGATTTCCTCGAATTCATTGTGTCCTTCGTAATAAAGGATCGCATCGGGATCGTAATTCAATATTTCGGCCATCACCGGAAGCAGGCGATGGCTCCCGTAGGAACCCGCGCCGCAGTTGACGATTTCGAACCGCCAGCCGTTTCCGAAATGGCTTTCAAGCCTTTCGCGCAAGCGCGACAAACCCGGCCCGGGAAACCCCGGAAAGGCCAGCGTTTCCATTTGGACGTTCAGCGCTTCTTCGACACGGTGGTAAAATGGCATGCCGTTTTCGTCCTGCAACAGCAATACGCAACTGCCGCCGATCATGAAAATGCGGCGCACACCGGGTTCCTTGCGAAGGCGGAACCGTTGTTCGTGGAAGGTCAGGAGTTTCACCGGATTGGTGATCAGGTAGTTCGTGTCATTGGGATCGGGAACGAACACCCGGCTTTCTTCCGTAAAGCCGAGCCCGTAGTCCGCGACAACCGGACGAATCCACCGTTCGGCGATTCGGCTTCCCACTTCAATTATCCCTAGCAGCGCCAGCGTGCACAAGGCGATGATGCCGATCGTGCGCCATGCCGCGCGGCCCGGATTATTCTCTTTGTGCGCCGTATTGTCCACGGGGCGGACGCCCTCAGGACGCCTGCTTGAAAGGCGGCGCGCCCAACGCGCCTGTCATCCGTTCCATCAAAGCCGTGAAGAAAGCCTCCTGGTGGGGGCCTATCCAGGACATGAATCCCGTTTCGTATTCGTGGGGCGCATTCGGTTCGTCGTAATATTTATCCGGCGAGATATAGCCGATATAAGCCGCGCAAAAACTCGACGTCCACAGGCTGTATCCCGCATCGGCGGCGGCCCGTTTCCATTGCGCGCTGATCTCGCCGCTGAAATCGCCGGGGATTCCCACCAGAAACAGATCGCCAACCCGCGCGGCGTGCATCCAGCCCCCGATGGGCAATCCCAGGACCTTCGGCAACAGCGGCGAAACGCGCAGGCTGTGCGACAAACGCAGTTGGAATGACGGCAGTTCGATCGGGATGCCGATGGCCGCGACGTCCACATTCGTCTGCCACTTCAGGTCGTGCAGGTTGGCCATGACGAGTCCGGCCAGTTCTTCTCCCATGGCCTGCGCCCGCTCGATATCGTTAGGCCGATCCGGCGCCACCGGGCCGGAACTGCCCAGCGCGCCGCCCAGATACGCGACGGTCGTGTCCGGCATGGCCTTCTCGATGGCCGACTGAAGAAAACCGGGATACTCGGCCGTGAATTCAACGAACCGCGAACCGACGACGGTCGGATGGGCCGAGTAGTTCAGCAGAATGCAGCGCCGGCCGCCGGCTTTCTCCACCACAAGATAACTCAACAGGGAATCAACGGGGCCCTTGCGCGCGCGGTTGCGGATATATTGCGGCGCATCGAAACGGCCATGCGCCATCCGGGCGGTTTCAAGCCGGTTGTACGCCTCGACGATGGCGTCGGTAAAAGCCGCCGTCAGGATTACGGGCACCTTGGGATTGTACAGTCCGCCCACAAAAAACGCGGCCAATCCCTCTCCAAATCCGCCGGGACCGTCGTGGGTATGGCTGGCCCCAAAATAGAGGTTGTTGGCCGTCAGCGGCGTCTTTCGCGCCACCTCTTTGCGAACGGCATCGGCAATATTGGGCGGAATGATCAACAGGTCCGCGCCCGCTATAACGACGACATCCTCGCCGTCGCTCAGGGCGATCGCTTTTACATGCAGATCGTCGTGGATGCCGGTGGCCGTCTTTTTCGGCTTTTCGCCGAAGAGGTATTCCTTGATGTTGTGCCGCGCGCCGTACCCGGCCAGAGGCATGCCGGGTTCGAGATCCATCCGCGCGACACCCCAACCGGCTTTCAAAGGACCGGGTGTGGACGTCAGATGGTTCAGCCGGGCGGTTTGCTCAATAGCCGCGAGATTGCGCGCGTAATAGCCCGTTCCCTCGAAACCGGAGGTATACACCGGCCACGGACCGATAAACACCACAAACAACCCCGCCAACACCAGCGCCGACACGCCGGCGGCTAACGCAATCTTTTTCCAGAGACGCATAACAGTTCCTTTCCATTGCCCAATACCCAATACCGCCATTGTACTCTTTTGCCCCTCGTTTGCGTAAGCGGGCATTCCCCGGAACTATTGGCTTTCGGCGCGAAGGCCCAGGAGCCGGGCCGCGTGCATGCCCGCAACGGCGCCGGACGACCAGGCCCACTGCAAGTTATATCCCCCGGAATCGCCGTCAATGTCCAGCACCTCGCCGGCGAAATGAACGCCAGGCATCCGCTTCGATTCGAGTGTAACCGGATCCACCTCGCGCACATCCACTCCCCCTGCGGTCACTTGCGAAAACATCCACGATTGCGTGCCGGCGCAGGGAATTGTCCATGCCTTCATGATGGACGCGATGCGCTCCGTTTCGGTGGCGTCCAGCGTTCCGCAAGGCCGCTGCGGCTCACGGATGTTCGCCGTCTGTAGCAAAACGGGTATCAGGCGTTTGTGGATGAAACCCACGAAACTGAACGCGATGGGTTTTCCCGGATCGTTCGACTTGCGTTGATCAATCAGGGCCATCAATGCTTCGCGTGACCATGCGGGAAACAGGTCGATCCGCAGATGCGAGACGCGCCCGCGCATCGCGGCCTCCGAAAGAACCCGGCTCAATTGCAAAATCGGCGTTCCGGAAATACCGTATTTCGTGAACAGCAATTCGCCACACTCCGTCCGCGCCGGACGATCCGATACCCATGCCGCCGCTTCTGCCTGAAGGCTCACCCCTGCGATTTGTTCCAGGTAGGGCGCATCGAGCCGGACTTGAACCAGCGCGGGAAATGGATCGACAAGGGTATGGCCCATCGCCTGGGCGATTTTGAACCCGCCGCCGTTGGATCCCAGATTCGGGGAGGATTTCCCGCCCGCGCACACCACAACGCGCGACGCCTCGAAGATCCGCCCGTCGCCGCACACGCAACGCAAACCGCCGCGACGCCGCTCGACGGTATGCACGATGGTGTCGCACACCTCCACCACGCCCCGTTGCGCCATTTCATAGCGCAGCACATCAAGAACGCTTGACGCCTGCCGGCTGGCCGGAAACAATTTGCCCCCGTCTTCCGCCTCGGCGATCACCCCCAACCCGTCGAAAAAAGCCAGCGTCGCATCCAGCCCGAACTGGCCGAACACCCCGTCCACAAAGGACGGATCAACGCCGTGATAATGCGATGCGTCAATCCGCCGGTTCGACAGATTGCACCGGCCGTTGCCCGTCGCCAGCAGTTTTCGGCCAACCCGCTGCATCCGCTCCAGCACCACAACCCGCCCTCCATGCCGGGCCGCCATGATCGCCGCGACCAAGCCTGACGCGCCGCCGCCGATAACTATGATTGGATTCATGGGCATGCCAACGTCCAATAGGCCTGTGCAAAAAAACAGCCCGCTTGCGCCACGGGTTTCATCATTTGCGCACAACCGCTCTGAACAATTGCCGCTTCCATATTACCGTATTAGATAAATCATGTAAAAAATACCCAATCATCTTTCCGTGGGATACGCCCAAAAGCGCGATCCCTGTGTGAGCATCTCCCGCCGCTCACACAGGGACCACACCGCTATGTAACTACTAAACTACTTTTTCCCGGCTTTCTTCGCAGGGGCCTTCTTCGCAGGGGCCTTCTTCGCCGGTTTCTTTGCGGCTTTCGCTGCCATTGTTTTCTCTCCTTTGTTGTTGTTTCGCCTAATTCACACCACACATGCACATATTGTATCAGAAAGATTTCAAAAACGCAATATCTTGTATAGGATTTTTTTTCCCTGTAAATAATGAGTATTCAGACCCTGCCGAAGGATGAATATTCTAAGGAAAATGCGAAGGATTCCCTCTTCTCTGTATCCCGAAATTCAAATTTACCACGAAAAATACTATCCCTGTATTTTCGGCATTTTTGTGCGATCTTCCCATCAATTCGCGGTTTTTGCGGTTCGGCTTCGCTTCGATTTGCCTTGACAAGCGACCCGGCACAGGATAGTATGAATCCAAGGCTGAATTTTATTCGGAACTTATCGGCAATTGCATGCTTGGGAGGTATCGTCATGAATCGTGGAATCTGTTTTTTGTTTCTGATTGCCGTCTGTCTGCCGTTTGGATCCCATGCGGTCGTTTGGCAGTGGAATACGGCGGGCAACATCGAAGGATGGACCATCGGTAATGCGGTAAGTTCGCTTACGGCTACAGGCGGAGAACTGGTCGCGACCTATAATGGCGCAGGCGATCCCTTTATCCATTCTCCAACGCCGTTGGGGCTGAACGGGTCGTCCGAACGATGGTTGATTGCGGACATTACAATGAGCGTGGCGGGTCCGCACGATTTTCAGATTTTCTACCGCCGAAACGGCTTTCCGGGCGACGACTGGGAATCGCATTCATTTCATTGGACCGTTGACGCGGCCGCGGGAGTCAAGAAGACCTATGTGGTCAACATTCCGGCGAAACTGGCGGCGGAAGGCAAACCGGCGGATTGGGTGTGGAATGTCATTGATCAACTCCGTCTGGATATCGGGGGTGGATATGCGGCGGGCCAGACCTGCAAGATTGACTATCTGGCCATCGTCGCCGGGTTGGACTGGAATTTCAACACCAACGGCGATTTCGAGTCATGGGGAAACTACAATCCGTCGCAGATCAATGTTTTCAACGTTACGGGCGGCGTGCTCGAAGTCGGTTTCGTCAACACAACGGCCGGCGACCCGCACATGGGCGTCTCCCCCCTGTTTTTCAATTGCGACACCTACAAGTGGGCGCGGATCCGGCAAAACGCAACCGGCCATACCGGCGATGAGCCGCTGGGCGGCGAATGCCATTATTTTCCCAGCACCAACGGGAGTTTTGGCGGCCGCGCATGGACTTTTTATCCGAACGTCGGGTACAGCACAATCATTCTCGACATGCAAACGGGGTATTACACCGCTGGACAATGGACCGGTCTTGGCAACGTGACCACCTTCCGGATCGACAATACGACAGATCCCTTGACCAATTGGCAGCCCAATGGGCGGGTTTATTACGACCGTGTCGCGCTGTTGTCGAATCCCGCCGACTCAGGCCCCTATCTCTGGGATTTTTCCGGATCAGGACCCGGCGCATGGGTGGCGCCGAAACACGCTCCTTTTGGCGGTTCGAATGTGAATCTAGGCGGCGGTCTTGGGACGATTACCGGCGCCGGGACGCTTGGCATGGGCAATTTCGACGTGGCCCTCGACGCCCCCTCTTATCACTACTTGCTCATGGACGTGAACATAGTGACGTCCGCCGCGCGTGAGAATTTCGAAATCAGGCCGTATTGGATCAAAAACGGCGAAGCATTCAACAGCGGCGCAAACCGCAAACGCCTGTACACGTTGCCGACAAATGCCGGCACAAAACGATATATCTTCGATTTGGCCAGCGTGTCCGGCCAGCCGGGCGATCACCAAGGCGCATGGGACGGATATGTCCATGGCCTGCTGATGCAGTGCGGTACGGGCGAAGCCGGCGTCACTTCCGTGGCGTTTGACAACCTGCAACTGATCGCGAGCATGCCATCCGCACCAACGGTTACGGACGTTGCGGTCAAGAACGGATTGACGGTGGACGTTACGTTCAGCCAGCAAATGGGAACCGGCGCAACGGCCGCGGGCAACTACGTCTTGTCGGGAAGCGGCAAGGGATCGCTGGCGGCCAACCCTTCAAGCGTCAGCCTGATCTGCGGCCACACCTACCGGCTGACATGGGCTACTGGTGAAATGGTTCAGGGCGGCAATATAACAATCACGGTGACGGGCGTGCAAGACATCGCCGGCAACGCCATCGGTTCGCCGAACAGCGGCACGCATACCGGCGGCGGCATCGGTACGGCGCCGTCCGTGACGGGGGTGTCGGTCCAGACGGGTTTGACGGTGGACGTGTCATTCAGTGAAACGATGGGCGCGGGCGTGACAACGGCCGCCAACTACACTTTGTCCGGTTCAGGAAAAGGAAGTCTGGCATCGAATCCCGATTCAGTGGCGCTGGTCAGCGGTAATACCTATCGGCTGGCATGGCTCTCCGGCGAGATGAAGAATGGCGGCGATATCACGATCACCGTGTCCAACGCACAGGATGTCGCGGGCAACGCCATCGGCTCACCCAACAGCGGCACGCATACCGGCGGCGGTATCGGTACGGCGCCGACGGTGGCGGGCGTATCGGTCCAGACGGGTTTGACGGTAGACGTGTCGTTCAGCGAGGCGATGGGCGCGGACGTGACCACGGCGTCCAATTACGCGATTTCCGGATCGGGCCGCGGCACGCTGGCGTCAAATCCCGATTCGGTGGCGCTGGTCAGCGGCAACACCTATCGGCTGACGTGGCTCGCCGGCGAGATGAAGAACGGCGGCGATATCACGATCACCGTGTCCAACGCGCAGGATGTCGCCGGCAACGCCATCGGTTCGCCCAACAGCGGCACGCATGCCGGAGGCGGTTTAGGTGTCGCTCCTTCGGTGTTGAACGTAACGAGCAGCCTGGCGAACGGGTATTACCGGGCGGGACAGATCGTGCCTATCCAGGTGACGTTCAGCGAGCCGGTGTTCGTGGCGGGCGGGACGCCGACCCTGGCGCTCAACAGCGGGGGCGCGGCCAATTACAACAGCGGCAGCGGCGGCGCGACGCTGACGTTCAACTACACGGTGAGCGCCGGCCAGAACGCGCCGGATCTGGATTACACGGGCATCGGCGCGCTGGCCCTTGGGTCCGCCACGATCCGCGACGCGGCGGGCAACGACGCCGTGACGGCGCTTCCGTCGCCGGGCGCTCCGGGCTCCCTCGGCGCGAACAAGGACCTCGCGATAGACACCTCTCCGCCGACGGCGACGGCCATCACGAGCGTCACGCCGAACCCGACGAACGGGACGACGGTGACGTTTTCGGTGACCTTCAACGAGCCGGTGCAGCAGTTCAACGACACGAACGACCTCGTGATCACGAAGACGGGCAGCGTGGCGCATGCGGGCGTGACCATTGCCGGCGGCCCGGCGGTGTACACGGTGTCGCTAACGGGCGTGACGGGCGAGGGGACGGTGAAACTGGCGGTCCGGGTGACGTCGCCGGGCGACGTGAAGGATCTGGCGGGCAACGCGCTGTGGTCGAGCGTGACGAGCGCGGACGTCCGGATAGACCGTACGAATCCGTCGGTGACGGTGGCGTCGTTGATCACGAAAGACCCGACGCCGACGTTGTCGGGCACGGTATCGGACAACGTGGGCGTGGCAGGGGTGACGGTGGTGGTGGCGGGCCACAGTTACGCGGCGGTGGTCGCGGGCGGGGCCTGGACGGCGGACGTGACGGACCCGCTGCCCGACGGCACGCACGATGTCCAGGCGACGGCGGCGGACACGGCGGGCAACACGGCGGTGGACGCGACGGCGGACGAACTGGTGATAGACCAGACGCCGCCGGTGGTGACGGTGGCGTCTCGGATGACAAATGACACGACGCCGACGATTTCGGGCACGGTGTCGGACAACCGGGGCGTGTCGGGCGTGACGGTGACGGTGAACGGCCAGACGTACCCGGCCGACGTGGCGGGCAACGCATGGACGGCCGAGGTGACGCATGCCCTGGCCGAAGGCGTCTACGACGTGCTGGCGACGGCGACGGACACGGTGGGCAACATCGGGACCGATGCGACGACGGACGAACTGGCGATAGACTTCAACGTGCCGTCGGTGACGGTGGACTTCCTGGCGACGAACGACCCGACGCCGACGGTGACGGGCACGGCGGCGGCGCAGCCGGGCCACGTGATCAACAGCGTGAGCGTGGTGGTGAACGGCGTGGCGTATCCGTACACGCCCGCGCCACCGTCCAACACGGTGAACTGGTCGGTCACGACCGGGGCGCTTTTGGACGGGACCTACGACGTTCTGGCGACGGCGACGGACGACGTGAGCCGGACGGGCGGCGACGGGACGGTGGACGAACTGGTGGTGGACACGCAATCACCGGCGGCGGTCCTGGCGCGTGCGGGCGCATCGGAGACGGGCGCGGACGCGGTCGTGTTCAACGTGACCTTCAACGAACCAGTCAGCCCGACTTTCGGCCTGGGCGACGTGACGGTCACGGGCAGTCTTTCCGGGGCGGTGTCTGTGGGCGGCGCGGACCCGAACTACACGGTGACGGTGACGCTGGACGAGCCGGACACGGACGGGACTGTGGGCATCGTCGTGGGCGGAGACGTGACGGACGCGGCGGGCAATCCGTACGCGGGCGGCGCGTCGCCGCTGTACGGGATTTACAACTGGCGCGGATTCCTTTTAGAGCCGTCGAGCCGCAAGGCCTACGAGGGCGTATCCCACACCTTTGAGGTGGCGCCCGACTGCGGCGCGACGACGATCGCGTACCTGTGGAAATGGGACGACGGGTCGAAGACGATCTACGACGGCCCGGCGGCGCCGGTGTGGACATTCGAGAGCCTGAACGCGTCGAACGCGGGGACATACTGGTGCGAATTGACCTACGACGGGGAGACCCACGCCACGGCGCAGGCGACGCTTGCGGTGGCGGCGCCGCTGACGATACTCCAGCAGCCGGCGGGCGGCCAGGCGCCGGTGGGCGGTTCCTTCACGTTCACGGTGTCGGCGCGGGGCGGTTACGAGCCCTTGGCGTACCAGTGGCTGAAGAACGGCTATCCGATCGGAGGTGCGACCCAGCCGATATATTCCATCGGGGTGCTGGCGACGACCGATTCGGGTTCCTACACCGTGTCCATCACGGACGACAACACGGCGGTGCTGGTGTCCGAGGCGGCGGTACTGACGGTGACGGGCGGCGCGATGCCGGCGGCGGGCCTGGCGGGTCTGGCGGCGCTGGCCTTGGCGCTGGGCGGTCTCGGCGTCATCCGCCGACGCAAAGAATAACCCTGGATTCGGCAGTCAAGATCGGATTCTACGTGCTATCCTCTGGATGTCGTGGACCTTGTGGACGAAATGGACAAGAAAATCAATCCCCTTGCGGGTGAAGTCCACTGGGTCCA
>Ga0209381_1001465_pt1 | contig 37902 bp, 20 predicted proteins | sample DewCreD2012metaG_FD_184111 | JGI IMG/M metagenome (GOLD analysis project Ga0209381, IMG submission 184111) | Hot spring sediment bacterial and archeal communities from British Columbia, Canada, to study Microbial Dark Matter (Phase II) - Dewar... ... | reverse complement strand
TTGGGGACAAACACATCATACCACGTGGCCTCTCGGCGTCCTTCATTTTGGCGAAAGTCGAGCTAAGCTCTCGCCCCACAAGCACTTACGACCTGGGCGCGTCCCCAGAGAACAGAGGATCACCGCCCTCCGCCTCACAAGTTGATCCTCTGTCAAGGGGCTGTCGCATGGCGTGGGACGCCGTGCAGACGATGGGCGTCAGCCTCTCGGAGTGCGGCGACTTGTCGCCGCCCTTCACATGGAACCACCGAAACCGGGGTCGCGTCAGCGCTGAACGCGCTTGCGCCAAGGTCAGCTTTCCGGTATCCTGCTCGGCCAAGCTTCGGACATGGACGTGAAAGGAGAAGATGCTCATGCCCAAGAAGGTGGAAGGTAAGGTCAGGCTGGCGATCATCGGCGCGGGCGGCATCGCCGGCGCACACGTGGGCGGAATGCTCAAGCACAAGGACAAGGTGGAATGCGTGGCGCTGTGCGACATTTCAGAGAAGAATCTCAAGACGCGCAACGACCAGCTCGGGGGCGAGCGGCCCTGGTTCACCGACTGGCGCAAGATGCTCAAGGAGATGGCCGGGCAGATTGACGCCGTGGTCATCTGCCTCCCGCATCATCTCCACGCCAAGGCGATCATTGACTCCGCCGCCGCGGGCGTCCACATCCTGTGCGAGAAGCCTATGTGCATGAGCCTCAGGGAGGCCGACGCCATCGCCGCCGCGGTGAAGAAGGCGGGCATCACCTACATGTCCGCCCACAACCAGCTCTTCCTCCCCGCCGTCCAAGAGGCCAAGAAGATGCTGGAGGCAGGGAAGATCGGCACGATTCGCTGGATTCGCTCGCAGGACTGCTTTACCGCCGGCGTCCAATGGTTCCCAGGCACCTGGCGCGCAAGCCTCAAGACCCAGGGCGGCGGCGAGCTGATTGACACGGGCTACCACCCCACCTATCGCCTGCTCTATCTCGCGGGCTCGAAGGCCGTGGGCGTGCGCGGCTCGATGGGGCGCTACCTCCAGCAGATCGAGGGCGAGGACACCGCAAGCGTCCAGGTGCGCTTCGCCAGCGGCGCGCTCGGTGAAATCCTCACCTCATGGGCCTTCCCCAACCCCTACGGCACCCATCAGATTCACGTCGTTGGCGAGAAGGGCCAGCTTTTCGGCTCGGGCAACGACCTCTATCTCCTGCCCGAGGGCTTCCGCGAGCCGGCCAAGATGACCCTGGGCGGCGGCGACACGTTTGCCGACCAGATGGCGCACTTCGCCGCCTGCCTGATGACCGGCAGCCGGCCGCTCCACTCCGTCGAGGAGGGGCGGGCGGTGCTGGAGATCATCCTGGCGGCCGCGAAGGACGCGAAGGGCTGGGAAGCTCTGGCGCAGAAGAAATGAGCGCGAGGCGTGAGCTCACGCGGGCAGGTGATGCGCGGTGCGTCGCCTGCCCGCGTCGCGCTGGGGCCTTGGCATCCCCGCCGCGGCGCGTCACGTGGCGGCGTGCTGACGCCTGACGCGCTCGACGAGCGCCAGGAAGCGCGGGTCGCGGCGCACACTCTCGAGGTCGGGGTCGCGCTGAAGGTAGGTGCTGTCGTGGTAGCCGAGATCAATGGCGTGGGTGAGGGTCTCGATGGCGCGGTCCACGTCCCCAACCAGGCAGTAGGAGCAGGCGAGGTTGTAATGGACGATTGGGTCTTCGGGGCGAAGGCGGCACAGGCGTTCATCCACCGCGAGGCCAGCGGCGTAGAGGCCCCGCTCGGTGTAGTCGTTGCCGAGCGCCATCAGGATGTCCACCGAATCGGGCAGCTTGGCGAGGATTCTCTCGTAGAACGCGATCTCGAAGTCAAGGTCGGAGCGTTTGCCGGAACTCTTGCGCGCGGGTGTCTGCTTCTTCTCCGCTTCCCCCATGGAGACTCTCCAGCGGTTCAGGGTCGGTGGCCTGGAGCAGAAGAGCCCCCATGATAGCCGGATGGCAGCGGCAAGTCAAGGCGGCTTGACTCGCCGGGGGCGCTGTGGTACAACCCCAGCGGCTCATCCCCCTGGGCCTCGCGGGTGGCGTGAAAGAATGGACAAGCTCGACCTCTACGAGATGCTGCTGCGCGTGCCGCCGCTGCTCTTCGCGCTCACAGTCCACGAGTACGCGCACGCCTGGATGGCCTGGCGCTGCGGCGACCCGACCGCGAAGCATCAGGGGCGCCTCACCCTCAACCCGCTCGTCCACCTGGACCTCATCGGCGCCATCTGCCTGCTCTTCGCCCCCTTCGGCTGGGCCAAGCCCGTGCCGGTGAACCCCTATAACTTCCGCAATCCGCGCCGCGACGACATCCTAGTCTCCCTCGCCGGCGTCGCCGCGAACCTCGGCACGGCCATTGTTGTGGCCCTGCTCCTCCGCGCGTTGAGCGCGCTCGGCATCCTTCCAGCTTCCGCCGCGGGGCGGGCACTGTGGATCATGGCCTTCGTCCTCCTCAGCATCAGCGTCGGCCTGGCCATCTTCAATCTCATCCCCGTGCCGCCTCTGGACGGCTCGCACGTGCTCGCCAACATGCTGCCGTGGGACAAGCGGGCGGCCTATGAGCGCGCGGCCCCCGTCTTCTCCGTCGTCCTTCTCGCGCTCATCGTCACCGGGGCCGTGGACGTCATCCTCAATCCGCCACACGCATTCATCCTGCACCTCCTCGGGTTCTGACACGTATGGTCTCCGCCTACGACGAAGAGGGATACGGCTATCGGGTTGACCTGGAGGTCTTCAGCGGCCCGCTGGACCTCTTGCTCTACCTCATACGCCAGGAGGAGGTGGAGATCACCGACATCCCGATCGCGCGCATCACCGACCAATACCTCCAGCACCTTGAGGTGATGACGCAGATCAACGTGAACGTTGCGGGGGAGTTCCTCCTCATGGCGGCGACGCTCCTGGAGATCAAGAGCCGCATGCTCCTGCCGCGGCCCGAGCGCGAGGGCGAGGAGGCCGAGGAGGACCCGCGCGCCGACCTCATCCGCCAGCTCATCGAGTACAAGCGCTACAAGGACGCGGCCCGCGCCCTCGCGCAGCGCGCCAGCGAGCAGGCACTAAAGTTCACCCGCGGCGCCGCCGCCGCACTCGGCCTCCCCGAGCGGCAGCCCGAGGAAGACCTCCCCATCCTCCTCGGCGAGGTCACGGTCTGGGAGCTCCTCGCCGCCCTCAAGGGCATCCTCAGCCAGACCAGGCTCGACACCACCCGCCACATCGTCCTCGACGAGCGCCCCGCCAGCAGCTATTGCAACGACTTGCTCGACGAGCTGCGCCCGCGCGGCAGCGCCACCCTCCGCGAGCTCTTCGACCCAGCCGCAGGGCGCCTCGCCATCATCAACGCCTTCCTCGCTCTCCTGGAGCTCATCCGCCGCCGCCGCGTGCGCGCCGAGCAGGCCGCCACCCACGGCGAAATCCGCATCGTCCTACTCGACGACACCCCCGTCGCCGAAAGCGAGCTCTTGCCCGCCACGCCCCCGCCGGAGCCGACCCCCGCAGAGCCCGCCCCCGTCGAGCTCGCCCCCGCCGAGGCAATACCTGCGGAGCGCGCCGCAGCGGAAGCGCCGCCGCCCGCGCCGACCGCCGCAGCCGAGAGCGGCTGCTCCACAGCGCCGCCCGTCCCATTGCCAGAGATACCGCTGGAGGAGGCCCTCGAGGGCGCAATGCTCGACACCGAGGTCGAGGACATCTTCGTCCCCGAGGTCAAGACCGCCAGAGAGGTCTTGGCGGCGGATGCGGTGCCCGAAGAGGCCCTCGAGGCTCCGGCGGCGGTCGCGCCGCCACCTGTGGCCGGAGCGCCCCCGGCAGCGGCGCCACCTGTCGCCCAGGCACCCGTTCCGCTGCCGCCCAAGCGCCCGCGCAGGGCCGCCAAACGACCCGCCCGCCACAAGGCCCAGCCCGCAGCCATCATCGCCCTCCAGCTTCGCCGGCCGCGCCCCGCGTCCCTCCTCGCGCGCCTCCCCCGCTGCCGGCGGCCCCCTGCCACCCGCGGCCCCGTCGCGGTCATCCTCGCCACCCGCAGGGTTTCCCGCTTGCGTTCCCGCCGCTCCCGCGTATGATGGGGCGCATCCCCGTCCCCAACCCGTAGGCCCTTGAGACGGACCCGATGACGCTTTCTCGACACGCGTCCATGCTCGCCCTGGCGTTCCTTGTTCCTTTGCTGGCCACATTGCTCCTCGCGGCTGCGGCCAACCTCATCGTCGGCCGCGGTGGGCGGCGCGGCATCCCCCCGCGGGCCGAGCTGCCCCCATGTCAGGTGGCCATCGTGCTGGGGGCCGGCGTGCGACCCGACGGTTCGCCCTCGGCCATGCTCGAGGACCGCCTGGCCACCGGCGTGGAGCTCTACAGGGCCGGCAAGGTCAAAAAGCTCCTCCTCAGCGGCGACCACGGGCGCGTCAACCACGACGAGGCAAACGCCATGCGACGCTTCGTCCTCGCCGCCGGCCTGCCCAGCCAGGACGTCTTCCTCGACCACGCGGGCTTCTCGACCTACGAGACGATGTATCGCGCCCGCGACGTGTTCCTGGTCAGGGACGCCATCGTCGTGACCCAACGGTTCCACCTGCCGCGCGCGGTCTACACCGCGCGGGCGCTGGGGCTGGCGGCCTGGGGCTGCGAGGCCGACAGGCGCCCCTACCTCACCGCCACCCGAAGCGCCGCGCGCGAATGGCTCGCCCGCTGCAAAGCCCTCCTCGAGCTCCACCTCACAAGGCCCAGGCCCCGCTTCCTCGGCCCAACCATCCCCATCACCGGCGACGGCCGCGCCACGTGGGACGAGTTCTAGCCCACCGCAGGCCCCACTTTGACTCCCAACCGCCGATGCCTTACCATGCACAGGGGGGCGATATGCGCCGTTTCTCAGCGGCCCCGAATGGCGAAAGGCTCCAATGGCTGCCCCGACCCACGCCGCAGGCGGGCCGTCCGCAGAGCAGGCCGGCTCGCTCAGGATGATCGCCTGGGAGCTCACGCGCACGTGCAACCTGGCGTGCCGCCACTGCCGCGCCTCGGCCACCACCTGCGCCCTGCCAGGCGAGCTCTCCACCGACGAGGCGCTCCGCCTCGTGGACGACATCGCGGCCTTCGCCCAGCCCACGGTCATCCTGACGGGGGGCGAGCCGCTGCTGAGGCCCGACCTCTTCGCCATCGCCCGCCGCGCCGCCGAGCGCGGCCTCCGCATCGTGGCGGCGACTAACGGCACGCTGCTCGATGCGGAGGCGGCCCGCCGCCTGCTTGATGCCGGCGTGCGCCGCATCAGCATCAGCCTGGACGGCAAGGACGCGGCTAGCCACGACTCCCTGCGCGGCGTCGCGGGCGCCTTCGAGGGCGCCCTGGCCGGCATCGCCGCCGCACGCGAGGCCGGCCTCCCCTTCCAGCTCAACACCACGGTGACGACGGCCAACGCCGACCAGCTCCCTGACATCTACGCCCTGGCGCTGCGGCTGGGCGCCGCGGCCTACCACGTCTTCCTCCTCGTCCCCACGGGCCGCGCGGCCGACCTCCGCGGCCTCGCCCTCGACGCCCCCCGCTACGAGGCCGTGCTCAACTGGCTGGCCGACCAATACGAGGCCGCGCCCATCGAGCTGCGCGCCACGTGCGCGCCCCACTTCTACCGCATCCTGCGCCAGCGCGGGGTCCGCACCCAGGCCCGCGGCTGCCTCGCGGGGCAGAGCTTCTGCTTCATCTCCCACACCGGCGAGGTGCAGCCCTGCGGCTACTTCGCCCTCTCGTGCGGCAACGTGCGCTCCACGCCCCTGCGTGAGATCTGGCAGCAGTCCGCGCTCTTCCGCCAACTGCGCGACCACGCGGCCTATCGCGGCAAGTGCGGGCGGTGCGAGTTCGTCCGCGTCTGCGGCGGCTGCCGTGCGCGGGCCTACGAGGCCACGGGCCAGCCCCTCGCCCCCGAGCCGCTGTGCGCCTACGTGCCCAGGGGCGGCTGACGCCATTTCACCACGGGATGCGTGTGGCCCAGACAGGGTGGAGGACGCAGAAGCGGAGGAGTTTGCGGGCGAGGTTGCGCCTTCGCGCGCGGTCGGAGCGCGGCGTGTCGCGGTAGAGCTGGAGGGTCCAGGTCGGGCGCACCCAGTGCCTCTCGAGGCCGCGGCAGAGCCGAGCGAAGCGCTTCGCGCCCATCGAGGTGATGTTGACGGGCAGAGCCGAGCCGTCGAAGTACGCGTAGTCGTCCCACCGCAGCGCCGCGCGGTCGGCCTCCGACAGGCCCTCGTAGATGCCTGTGCCGGGCAGGGGGTAGAGCCGTGTGAACGCGAGGGCCTCGGGCCGCGTCTGGCGCACCAGGCGCATGCTCGCGCGCAGGTCCGCCTCCGTCTCGCCCGGCAGCCCATACATCAGGTTTGCGTAGATGCGCAGACCGGCCTCGTGGGCCAGCCGCGCCGCACGCAGGTTCATCTCCACCGTCGTGTTCTTGTTCAGGGCGCGCAGCATGGCGTCGGAGCCGCTCTCGAAGCCGAACTCGACCTGGATGCAGCCGGCGGCCTTCATCTGGCGCAGGACCTCGGGTTCGGCCTGGTTGGCGCGGAGGCGGGCCTCCCACCGAACCCTGCGAGCGAGGTCGGCGCGACGGATCGCCTCGCAGAGCTCCAGGAGCCGCGGAACCGATGCACCCACCGTGTCGTCCTCGAACTGCACGGCCTCGACTCCGAAGCGCTCGACGACCAGCCGCATCTGCTCGATGACGTAGGGGATGGAGTGGTAGCGGACGCCCAAGCCGTTTACCAGGTGCCCCGCGCAGAAGCGGCAGACGTTGGGGCAGCCGCGGCTGGTGCGAAGGTTCGTGGCGCGCAGCGGCAGCCAGCGGACCATCCAGCGGTCTCGCGCCGTGTAGTATGCCATGTCGAAGAGGTCGTAGGGTAGTGCGCCGAGAGCGTCGAGGTCGTGCTCTCTCGCGCGCGGGGCGGTGCGCACGAAGCCGTCGCTCTCCCGGCCATCGGCGGGCTCAGGCCGCCCAGCGTCTCTCGAACGGCGGAAGCAGATGCCGGCCACGTCGTCGCGGACGCCTCGCTCGAGGAGCTCCACCAGCGTCTGCTCGCCCTCGCCCAGAGCGACGACGTCAATCTCCGGGCACTCCGCCAGGGTGCGCTCGGGCAGAGCCGTGGCGTGGGGGCCGCCGATGGCGACCACAGTGTCCGCGCCACAGGTGGCCTTGACCAGGCGGGCCAGGGCCGCGGCCTCGGACATGCCCGGCGTGGTGGCCGAAAGCCCCACGAACCCCGGCCGGAACTCCTCCAACAGCGCGCGCACACCGGCGTCCGCGCGCGCCCAATCGAGGCCCTCCTTGACGAGTTGCTCCTCGCGGGAGAAGACGCGGACCTTGTGCCCGGCGCGGCGCGCCGCCGCTGCGAGATACGCGAGACCGGTGGGGACATAGGCTGAACGGAACAGGCCGCGTGGCCAAACGGCCCGCGATGGCGAGAGTTGGACCAGCAGCACGTTCATCGCTGACCCTGCGCACCAACAGAGCACGGCCCCGCACCGTATGGAGGGAGTGGCGGGCATTGAGCGCGGCGAGCCCGGGGCGCAGACGTGACGCATCACGTCAGCATATCGAGTGGCTTACGCTCGGTCCTGATGCGCGCATCAGTCGGGCTGGCGCCCGTCGGTAACGGGTTGCGCGAGTGATTCGGTGACCTTCGCCAGCTTCTCGCGCCTCCGGAGCCTGGGCCTGTCGTAGCGCTTCTGCGTCAACCTCGCTCTCCTTTGTCCGCCTCGATACGTCCACCTCCCCTTTACACCCCACGCCGAGAGGATACCACGCCGTCCCCGCACAGTCAAGCGAGCTTTCGGCACGGCAGCGATTCCGGAGTCGCGGCCCCTCGCGCGGCCGGCTTGCGGACCGGATGGCCTTGTGTTAGGATCGACGGCGTGGAAGAACCAGCGGTCCTACGCATCCTCGATGCCAACGCCAATCGCGCACGCGAGGCACTCCGCGTGGCCGAGGACTATGCGCGCTTCGCTCTAGACTCCTCGCGCCTGGCCGAGGCCCTGAAGGGCCTGCGCCACCAGCTCCGCCAGCGGCTCGACGCCTTTGGCCTCCCGCCCGAAGCCCTCCTCGCGGCGCGCGACACCGCGGGCGACGTTGGCACGGGTCTCGCCACTGCGCCCGAGATGCACCGCGCCTCCGCCGCCGAAGTCGCCAAGGCCGCCCTCAAGCGCCTCGAAGAGGCCCTCCGCTGCATCGAGGAATACGGCAAGACCCTCAACGCCGACGCCGCCCGCGGCATCCAGGCCATCCGCTACGCCGCCTACGAGCTCGAGCTCCAGCTCTTCAAGCTCCCCCGCGGCCGCCTCGCCCAGGCACGCCTCTACGTGCTCGTCGGACCCATCGAGGGCCGAGAGCTCGACCTCCTGGCCGCCAGCCGCGCGGCTCTCCAGGGGGGGGCCGACATCCTCCAGCTCCGCCACAAGCACGCCCCCACCACCCAAGTCCTCGCCCTCGCCCGCGAACTCCGCGACGCCACCCGCGAACACGACGCCCTCTTCATCATAAACGACCGCCCCGACATCGCCCTCCTCGCCGACGCCGACGGCGTCCACCTCGGCGCCCACGACCTCCCCATCCGCGCCGCCCGCCGCCTTCTTGGGCCCTGGAAGCTCATCGGCGGCACAGCCAACACCCCCGAGCTTGCCGCACAGGCCGAGGCCGAGGGCGCCGACTACCTGGGCTGCGGCGCCGTCTTCCCCAGCCCCACCAAGCCCGACCGCGAGGTCATCGGCCCCGCCCGCTACGCCGAGGTCGCAAGAGCCGTCCGCATCCCCGTCTTCGCCATCGGCGGCATCACCACCGACAACCTCCCCGACCTCCTCGCCGCCGGCTGCCGCCGCATCGCCCTCAGTGCCGGGCTTCTCGCCTCCAGCGACGTCAGGACAACGGCTCGCGCGCTCAAGGACAAACTCCAGGGTGAGAGCGATGCTTGAGAACCGCCGCGTGCTGCTGCTGACCGATGGCCACCTGGGGGTGTTCACCTCCAAGACCGCCACGTGCATCCTGCGCTATCGCCCGCAGGACGTCGTGGCCGTCCTGGACCGCAGCCACGTCGGGCGCGACCCGGCCGATATCGTGGGCGTGGGGCGCGGCATCCCGATCGTGGGCTCCGTGGCCGAGGCGATGCGCTACCAGCCGCGCTCACTCCTCATCGGCATCGCGCCCGCCGGCGGCGGGCTGCCCGACGACTGGCGACAGTTCATCCGCGCGGCCATCGAGCATGGCCTCGACATCATCAGCGGCCTCCACCTGATGCTCGCCGACGACCCCCAGCTCGGCCCCCTGGCGCGCAGGCACGGCGTCACCATCCACGACGTGCGGCGGCCGCCCGACGGCATCCCGCTGGGCGCGAACATCGCCCGCACGCTTCCCTGCAAGCGCATCCTCACCGTGGGGGCCGACTGCGCCATCGGCAAGATGCTCGTCGCGGTCGAGCTGGCCGAGGCGCTCATCCGCCGAGGGCGCGACGCGCGCTTCATCGCCACGGGGCAGACGGGCATCATGATCTCCGGCTACGGCATCGCCATTGACCGCGTGATCTCGGACTTCGTGCCCGGCGCAGTCGAGCTGATGCTCGTCGAGAACCAGCACCGCGAGGCCCTCATCATCGAGGGCCAGGGCTGCCTCATCGAGCCGGCCTATTCGGGCGTCACGCTCGGCCTCATGCACGGCTCGGCCCCCCACGGGATGATCTTCTGCCACCAGCCTAGCCGCAAGCACCTGCGCCACCACCCCGAGGTGCCCATCCTCCCGCTGCGCGAGTTCATCGAGCTCTCCGAGCGGGTCATGGCCCCGCTCTTCCCATCGCGGGTCGTCGGCATCGCGCTCAACTGCGTGGACCTCTCGGATGCGGCGGCCCGCGACGCGGTGGCCCGCGCCGAGGCCGAGACCGGCCTGCCAGCCACCGACGTCATCCGCTTCGGCCCCGACAGACTCGCCGAGGCAGTCGAGGCCATCCTGTGAGGAGGTGGGAAGCGCCTCGCTCACGACAGGAGCCACGTATGCGCGTGTTCACCCTCGCCGTCGGCCCCCTTCAGGCCTGCTGCTACCTCGTCGCGCCCGATGGCTGCCCGGAGTGTGCGGTGATTGACCCCGGCGGCGACGCCGAGCTGATCACCGAGCAGGTGCGCATCCGCAAGCTCGCGCCCCGCTTCCTCGTGCTCACCCACGGCCACATTGACCACGTGGAGGCGCTGGCGGCGCTCAAGAGGGCCTTCCCCGACGCCCAGGTGTGCATCAACGAGCGCGACGCCCCCATGCTCGCCGACGCCCACGCCTGCCTGGCCGAATGGATCGGCATCCCCCTCGAGCCATGCAAGCCCGACCGATTGCTCGCCGATGGCGACATCATCGCCCTGGGCGGCGACACCACAGGGGGACGCGGCGAGTGCCTCGAGGTGCTCCACACCCCCGGGCACACGCCGGGCGGCATCTCGCTCCTCGTTCGCCAGGAGGGGCGGCCGGCGGCGGTCTTCAGCGGCGACACCCTCTTCGCCGGCGGCATCGGGCGCACCGACTTCCCAGGCGGGAGCTACCAGCAGCTCATCGCCAGCATCCGCACCCGCCTCCTCGCCCTGCCCGACGACACCCGCGTCTACCCCGGCCACGGCGAGCCCACCACCATCGGCGAAGAGCGCGCCACCAACCCTTTCCTGCGCTGAACGCTACGCTACAGCCCAGTGGACCCGCCTGATGCTGTGATGCCTTAACACTACAACGCTGTATTCTCTTGCTCCAAAGCGGATAACTACTTGTCAGCACAGCACATACGCCATACCCACATGTCACTCTGAGCCGAGCCCACCTCCCGGCGGGCGGAGCGAACAATCTCTGTGCGCGCGGAGCCCGTGGTTGAGGGCTACACTGCGTAACCGGACACAAGCCAAAGAAAGATTGGGGCGTAGCCCGTTTCGGACGCCAGGTAGGGGCGGGTCCCCGTGCCCGCCCACCTATGTTGTGCCGCGTCATCGAGTTCGGGCAGGCACAGGGACCTGCCCCTACCCGCGCTTCCCCCCGTGGTGTCCGAAACGGACCACGCCCGAAAGATCCTTCGACTTCGGGCGCCCAGCGGCGGCCTACGCTCAGAACGACGACTCTTTGGGGTTTGCGCCAGGGAAGGTAGCGTTGTCGTGTTAACCGGCGTTTCTCACCAGCCGCCGGCGAGACATGCGGGTCAGCGCTCCCCGGGAAGCTTGCCGGCCTTGAGCTGCTCGAGCCAGGCCATCAAGTCGTCAACCTGCTTGGGGCCGAAGAGCCAGGCGTGGCCCTGGCCGGGCACGATGTGGAGGGTGAGGGGCACGCCGGCCGCCCGCCACGAGGGCTCCAGCTTCTGCCAGAGCTGCGCGCCGCCGTCCTTTTCGCCGACGAGGACGAAAAACGGCGTCCGCCGGGCGGCGGGATGCTCGGGGAGCTGCATGGGCTCGAGGCGGCCGCCTGCGCCGGGCCGCACGGGGTAGGCAGCGTCGAGGATGAGCGCGCCGAACCTCTCCGGCGATGCCTGCCAGAGGGCGAGGGCGGCCTGCCCGCCCGCGCTGTAGCCCATCAGGAGCGGGCGGGCGGCGTCAATGCCAGGCACCGTGGCCACCTGGGGCAGGGTCTTGCCCACGAGGCGCTCAAGGTCGAGGGCCGACCAGCCGCGCCAGTCCTTCTGCGTGAGCACCATGAGCGCGTAGCCGCGCTGGGCGAGGCGCAGGGCCATGCCCTCGGCCGCCTCGTTGCCGGAGCCGCCGGCGGGATGGAGCCACACGATGAGGCGGTCTGGCCGCTCTGGCGTCGCGGAGGTGCTCATGCGCAGGCGGTATCGCAGGCCGCCCGGGGGCGCTGCCTCGACGGTTTTGACGCCCACGATGTCGCCGCCGGGCTCGTAGGCCGCCTCGGCGGTGCGGGCGTTCTCCCGGGCCTTCGCGACGCAGCGGGCGAAGCGCGCCTCGGGGCGAAGGCTGGCGAGGTCCTCGTCGGCCAGCACGTGGTCGGGGTCGCCGAAGCCCTTGAGGACGGCCATCTCCAGGGCGGCGAGGGCTTCTTGGGTCTTGCCCTGGCGGGCCAGGGCGCAGGCGAGGTTGTAGTGGGGGCCGGGCTGATCGGGCGTGAGGTAGACCAGTCTGCGGCAGAGCTCTTCGGCCTTCTCATAGGCGCGTTCGGCGAAGAGGCGGTGGACATCCTCGTTCATCCGGGCCAGCTCGCGGGCCTGCTCCTCCAGGCTGCCGGCCGCGGCCGCCCCAACGAGCGCCAGTGGGGTCAAGAGCCTCAGGACGGTTGGCACGAGTGAACCCTTAGGGTGGTCTGGGGACTTCTCCCCGGGTGTCATGGGCCGCAGGCGTCCTCGCCTTCTGTTTAGGCATCCGGCTTCGGCGCGACGGGCTCAAGCTCGGTGAGGAGGCGCGGCAGGTCTTCCGTCGCGGTCCTCCAGACGAGGTGGCAGTTGCTCCTGTCGTACTCGTGAATCAGCCGGTTCCGCATCGCCGTGATCTGGCGCCAGGGAATCGAGTCGTGGCCGGCGCGGAAGGCGGCAGATAGCCTCGTTGCCGCTTCTCCAATGAGAAGGAGCTGGCTGAAGGCTGCCCAGCGCTTCTCCTCGTTCTTCTGGAACGCGGCTTCGTCCACGCCCTCCACGAAACGCCGCAGGCGCCGACAGGCAAGCACTATGTCCAGCACTGTCGCAGCGTCATCCGGCATAGATGGTCCTCGCGCTCTCGAGGATGCTGCGCCGGCGAATCCAGTTCTCGCTCCTCTCCACGACCGCCCTCTCCACCAGGTCCACCGGCCGCCCGAGGAGTTCGCTGAGCTCCTGTTCCGCGCGGATCACGTCGAGAAGGCCCCAGTCGGCGTCGGGCGCGAAGTCCACCAGGCAATCCACATCGCTGTCCGGGCCGAAGTCGTCCCGGAGCACCGAACCGAAGAGCGCGAGCCTGCCGATCTTCCACCTACGGCAGAAGTCTACCAGCCGCTGTTGCGGGATGTCAACGCCGCAGTAAGGCATCACTCTCTGGCCTCCGGGCTTTGGTGGTTTCCCACGCAATCTTACGCGGTGCGAAGCGAGATTGTCAAGGTGCAAGACGCCGGGCCGTCATTCAAGCGCAGCGCGGACGAGTTGGCCGCGTGCCTGGGCGGGGGCGTCCTCGTAGGCGCCGAGGAACTCGCTGTTGCAGTCGAGCCAGAGTGCCACGCGGTGGAAGTCCTCGGCCGAGAGCTTGACGCCGTGGTGTGCGGGGTCGAGGTACTTGAGGAGGGGTGCGGCCATTGCGCCGAACTTGCCGGGGATGGTGCGGCTGCCGCCGTGGACGCCGGAGTTGATCGAGCCGTTGGTGACGTGGAAGTAGAAGCCGTACTTGGCGGCGAGGCTGAGGTAGGAGCGGGTGAAGTGCCCGGCCACGGCGCCGCTGAGGTCGAGGGCCTTCTTCTCGGTGTGGCAGGCCACGCAGTTGCGGTCGAGGACGGGCTGGACGAGGCGCGGGTAGTTGAAGGGGTTGGAGCCCTCGACGTCGGGGGTGATTGGTGAGGGGGCGCGGCCAAGGGCGAGCGGGACGCGGGGCAGAGACGCCCCGCCGCCCGCAGCGTGCTTGCGCTCGTGGCAGCCCTGGCAGGTAAGCTGTTCGCCGGGGTGGACGTAGGTGACGGAGCGCATGGACTGGATGGCGAGGCCACGCTCGTCGAGGGCCTGGAAGTAGATGGGCTTGGCGACCAGGGCGGCGAAGTAGGCCGAGCCGTCGGCCTCGACGGGCACGGTGCCGAGCACGGCGCGGGCGTTGGACTGCTCGGCGCAGCCGATGCGGGGCTGGTTGGGCGGAGGGGTGGACTTGGGGAGGAGTTGGATGACGCGGAGCGCGGCGACCTTGGCGCCGGGTGGCCAGGCGAAATCGCTGTCGTAGACGTTTATCACGGCAACTGTGGCCTGGCGGTCGCCGAGCGCGGCCTTTCCACGGGCGGTCTGGGTGGTCGCGTCGGGGATGACTGGGGGCGTGGCCCGCGGGCGCAGGGGGATTGGGTCGGAGCAGGAGATGGCCGGGTCGCGGTAGAGGAGCTCCTTGTTGCCGTAGCGGTCGAGCCAGTAGATGCCGCGGTTCTTGGCTTCGGCGTCGTAGACGGCCAGGTAGTCGTCCTCGCTGAGGGGCCAGGGGGTGCCGTATTGCATGAACCTGGCGATGGGGCGCCCCTCGGCCTCGGGGAAGGGGCAGTCAGGCGTCAGGCGCGTGAGCTGCGAGGCTGCGCCGTCGTCGGGCAGCCGATGGTCAATGAGCACGAGTGAGCCGAAGGCGTGGCCGTGGTGCGCGCCCGTGACGGCGACGAACTTGCCGCTGTTGGGCACAGCGCGGATGTTCATCTCCATCCACGGCCGGCTCTCGCGGCGGGCCGGGTAGTTGCCGTGGAAGGCCCGCGGGTCGCGCCCGTCGGGGTACGAGAGCCACATGTGGTGGGCGATGTTCGTGTCGCGGTCCACATAGTCCCAGCGGGTGTAGGCCAGCATACCGTCGTTGGTCACGCTGGGGTGCCACTCGTGGGTTTCGTGGTAGGAGAGGGGCTGGATGTCCGAGCCGTCGGGCTCCATCGAGAAGAGGGTGTAGACTGGGCAGTTGCGTCCGCAGCGCAGGTAGCCGCCGCGCCGCTCGGAGATGAAGGCCACGCGGCCGCTGGGGAGGAAGCAGGGGTCGAAGTCGTCGGGCGAGCCGTCCGTCAGTTGCACCAGGCCGGTGCCGTCGGCGTTACAGCGGAAGATGTGGTAGCTGATCTCCGGCCCCCACAGATAGGTCTCCTTTCCGCCCGACCTGGCGAAGGCGGTGGCCTGGGAGTGGGCGAAGAGGATGGTCTTGGCGTCGAAGGAGAGCTCGGGCGATAGGAAAGCGCCGCCCGCGAGGCTCTGGCCGGTCAGCCGGCCCTTCTCCACGACGGAGTTCTCGAGGAGATTGATGAGCTTGGGCCTCTCGCCGAAGGGGTCGGCGAGGACGAACAGCCCGCCGCCCGGCCGCGCGTTGCAGCCGTAGAACTGGTCGCACATGTGGAACACGCCTGCCGCGTCGTGGCGCTTGATGAAGAGGATGCGGTCGAAGTCGAGCAGCGGGTTGGCGAAGGCGATGGCGCGCTTGGTGCGGCGAACGTCGAGGTAGAGCTGGCGGCGCTCGTCGTCCGACGCCTTGCCGCCCTTCTCGAGCGCCGCGAGGCGTGCCTCGAGCTTGGCCAGCTCGGCCTCCGCCTCGGCGAGGCGTGCGGCGCGGATGCCCGCGGCTGGGGGCTTGCTGCGGTCCGCGCCGCCAGGCGGGGCTGCACCATATGCGAGGAGGTCTCGGATGCGGGCGGCGAGCCTCTTGGCGCGCTCGAGCTGGTCGCGGCTGTGGGGGAGGGAGAAGCTGCCGCCTTTGGCCTGCGGCGGCGCGCTGGGCGCCGTGGCCGTCATCATCCCCTCGGGGAGGGTGCCGGGGTAGGAGTAGGGGCCGACGCTCTTCTGGTCGGCGGGACGCTTCAGGGCGATGTTCTTGTCGGGCGCGGCGGCGGGGTAGACCTCGACTTCATCGAGCGCGAAGGAGCAGCGGCCAACGATGTCGAGGCGGACGACCCTTGCGGCGACGCCCTTGTCCCGGAGGGCTATGACGAGGGGCTTGCCCTCCTTGACGCCGCCGAAGACGGCCCCGTCGTGCTGGTAGACGACTCTGAAGTCTTTCGGGTCGCGCGACGGCTTGTCGGCGACGAGGAGGCGGATGTTGCGGGTGCGGGCCGCGGTCGCGCCGTCGGTACGGTTGAAGACTACAACGCGGTCGAGTTTCACAACCTCGCCAAGGTCCACCTGCCACCAGGGGTCGGTCTCGCCGCTGGCCGTATGGAAGCCCCAGCGGCCGTTTTTCACCCCGTCCACGCCGCCGCTGGCGTCCTGCTCGGTCGTCACGCCGGCGGGCGCGGCCGGCGCGGGAGCAGCCGTTGAGACCCCTGGGCTGGCGGGCGCGAAGCGCGCGTCCTGCGCTGCCCAATCGGCCTCCACCAGCGCCCGCGTCGGCTCAGCTACATCCACACTCGCAGGCGCGGCGAGCGACGCGGCAACGACGCCCAGACCCGCCACCACGCTGACCACGCGGAACGACGCGTTCACCTCTCGCACTCCGCGGAGAGGGGTTCGGCTTCCGAAGCCCTATTATGCCCTGCGGCGTCCGCGATTGCAAGCGCCGGGCGGGGCAACCACAGATGGCGCGGATGATCATGGGGCGGACGCTTCCGAGGCTTCCCCCCCAGCCCGAGGACTTATCGCCCGAGGACTTATCGCCACTGGAAAGATGGCGCAAGCCGCAGGTTCTTGTGGGGCGATCTCTTACGCCGAAGCCCTCGCAGGCTACAGATTGCCAAACCCGGGGGCGCGGAGATTGAGCGTGTAGCGCGTAGCGGCTCGCTGCGGCTCAGGGGAGGACCGAGAGCTCGATGAAGGAGGGGTGGGCAGGGTCGTGGTGGACCTTGTTGTGGGCGGCCTGGGGTTGGGTCCAGGTGGCGGGCGGGTGGGCGACGTTGAGGTTGCGGTCGAAGCGTGGGAAGTTGGAGCTGCTGACGTGGAGGCCGATGCGATGGCCCTTCTTGAAGGTGTAGGCGGTGCTCCAGAGGTCAATCTCTACCTGGACGATTTCGCCGGGCTTGAGCAGCTTGGGCGTGGCGCGCCCCTCGCGGTAACGGCAGCGGACGATGCCGTCCTGAATGTTGCCCCGGTAGCCGTCGGGGCGCACGTCGAGGAGCATGGCGGTGAAGTCGGTGTCGGGCGCGGAGGAGGAGACGAAGAGGTGGGCGCGCAGGCGGCCGACGACGGCCAGGTCGTTGTCCAGCAGCTCGGTGAGGAAGGAGAGGACATCGGGCCGCTCGGCGTTCTTGCGGTGGTCCTTCATCCCCTTGGGGATGATGAGGTTGGTGCCGCCGAGGGTGGGGACGGGTTTGGCGGGGTCGTAGGTGAAGGCGGAGGGAGGCTGGTCGGCCTTGGGCGGTTCTGGGGCGAGCTTGCCCGCGGCGAGGTAGAAGCGCATGGGCCTGCTGGCGGCGGGGGGCCAGGTGTCGGTGTCGAGCCAGCGGTCCTGGCCCATGATGTAGGCGCGGATGGGGGGCCACTTGTCGGCGTCGTTGGGCTGGCCTTTGAGCCAGCGTGCGAGCCAGGTGGGCTGGAGTGGGCCGAGGGCGCGGCCTGCGGCGGGGAAGGCGAGGTCGCCGGCCGGGCCGCCGATGCCGTGGGGCCAGGGGCCGATGACGATGTGGGAGTGCTTGCGGGCGAGGTCGGAGCCGCCGCGGGCGCGCAGGGCGAGGAGCAGGTCGAGGTTCTCCTGGGCGAAGATGTCGTAGAAGCCGGCTACGATGAGGGTGGGCACCTGGATGTCCTCGGCCCGCTGGACGGCGCTGACCTGGCGCCAGGAGCCGGGCTTCTCCCAGTTGTTCACGCCGTTGAGCCAGCAATCCACGTAGCCCTGGCCCCCGAGGGCGAGCGGCCCGGGGTCGGAGAGGGGCAGGTGCCAGCACCACTCCATGAAGTTGCGGTGGGGCTGCCATTTCTGAAGCTCTTCGGCGGGGACCTCTTTGCGCTGGACGCGCTGGCTGGAGCCGGCCTGGCCGATGAGCCAGCCCTGGACGAGTTCCTGGCGAATGGTGCCTCCGTAGAACACGACGCCGTTCTCAAAGTCGGACGGGGGGACGCTTGGGGCGATGCAGCGGAGGGCCGGGGGCCTGGTCATGGCGGCGGCGAGCTGGGTGAAGCCCACGTAGCTGCCGCCCGTCATGCCCACGTTGCCGTCGCACCACGGCTGGGCGGCGAACCAGGCTATGGTGTCGAAGGCGTCGTTCGGGTCGTCGAGGAAGGGGCGGTGGTCGCCCTCGGAGTTGTAGCGGCCGCGGACGTCCTGGGACGCGAAGGCGTAGCCACCGAGGAGCGCGCCGCTGGCGCCGCCGAGGTTCTTGCGGTAGGGCGTGCGCATGAGGATGACGGGGAACTTCGCCCCGTCGGCCTTCGGGCGGGCGATGTCGGTCGCCAGCTTCACCCCGTCGCGCATGGGCACCATCACATCGGTCTCCACGATGGCGTGCTTCCGCAGCGCCTCAAGGAGACCTTCGCCCTTCGCGCCGCCCAGGCACGCGGCAGCAGGTGCGACACAGACGGCGAACGCGAGCCAAAGCCTTCTGGTCATGCGCATTGCCTCCAAGGTTGGGCCACCAGTAAACCCCACTTGCCCCGGGAATGCAAGCGGCGCGCGCTTGACAGCGCCGGGCCATTTGGCGACGATAGTGGCCCAATGAGACCGGACCTATGGGCCCCATAAGTCCTATCGAGTGCGGCGATGCCGCTTCTCAAGGGAATGCCAGGAGGCCAAGGCGATGTGCCCAATGACCAAACAAGACGTGTTGGCCGCTGCGGAACGCGAAGGCGTGCGATTCGTCCGCCTGTGGTTCACCGACATTCTGGGGTTCCTCAAGAGCTTCGCCATCTCGGTGGAGGAGTTGCCGACGGCGCTGGAGGAGGGTATGGGCTTCGACGGCTCCTCCATCGAGGGCATGGCCCGCATCGAGGAGAGCGACGTCATAGCCGTGCCCGACCCCTCGACCTTCGTCGTCCTGCCCTGGCACGACGACGGCCACGGGAAGGTTGCGAGGATGTTCTGCGACATCCACGAGCCGACGGGTGAGGAGCACGCGGCCGACCCGCGCTGCGCGCTCAAGCGGATGCTGGCCCGTGCCGCCGCGAAGGGCTACACCTTCTACGTCGGTCCCGAGCTCGAGTACTTCTACTTCCGCAGCCCCGAGCGCCCCGAGCCGCTCGATGCCGCCGGATACTTCGACCTGACGCCCCAGGACGTGGCCAGCGGCCTCCGGCGCGAGACGATGGCGACCCTCGAGCGGCTGGGCATCAAGGTGGAGTACAGCCACCACGAGGTCGCCCCCTCCCAGCAGGAGATAGACCTGCGCTACAGCGACGCCCTGACGATGGCGGATGCGGCCATGACCTATCGCTTCGTCGTCAAAGAGGTCGCCCTCAAGCACGGCATCCACGCGACCTTCATGCCCAAGCCCCTCTTTGGCGTCAACGGCTCGGGCATGCATACCCACCAGTCGCTCTTCAAGGGCAACCGCAACGCCTTCTTCGACCCCGATGACCCCTACCACCTCTCGGCCACGGCCAAGCACTACATCGCCGGCCTGCTGCGCCACTCGCGCGAGATCACCGCCGTAACAAGCCAGTGGGTGAACTCCTACAAGCGCCTCGTCCCCGGCTACGAGGCCCCCGTCTACATCTGCTGGGGGCAGAAGAACCGCTCCGCCCTCGTGCGCGTCCCACGCTACAAGCCGGGCAAGGAGAAGGCCACGCGCGCCGAGATGCGCAGCCCCGACCCAGCCTGCAACCCCTATCTGGCCTTTGCCGTGATGCTGGCGGCGGGCCTGGCCGGCATCGAGGGCCGCTACGAGCTGCCCCCGCCCGTAGAGTGCGACGTCTACCGCCTCTCCGAGGCCGAGCGGCGCGACCTGGGCATCGGAGAGCTGCCCGGCAGCCTCTTCGAGGCCCTCGCCTGCGCCGAGGGCAGCACACTCGTCCGTGACGCTCTCGGCGACCACATCTTCGAGTCTTTCATCGCCAACAAGAGGCTCGAGTGGGACCGCTACCGCACCCACGTCAGTCAGTTCGAGCTCGACGCCTGCCTCTCCACCCTCTGAGCGCGCCGAGGCCGCCCGCTACAGACGGACAGGTTGCCAATCTCCCCGCCCGTGGATTCGGCAATCTGTAGAGACTTGGCCGCCGCCCTAACCCTTTGTAGTATCGGCTCTTACGGCTCAGGCGGCGGCCCGGCCCGCCCCTTACAGATGGCCAACTGGAGCTGGGGGGAGGCTCAGGCATCGGCGGGGGCGGCCGCGCGGCGCTGCGGGCGGCCGTGGACGAACCAGTGCATCAGGAGCTCTGTGACTGCTTGGCGGAGCTTCTCGTTGTCCCCTGTGCGGCTGGCAGCCACATCGTCGAACCTGGCGCGGGCCTGGCCCACGCGCGCATCGAGCTTTGCCAGAAGTGCCGCACACTCCGCCTCGCTGGGCGGAAGGCTCACCGTGCCGCCCAAGCCCAGAGCCCCCAGGCGGGCGACGAGCTCGGCCTCCGCGCGCGAGGCGCATTCCACCACAGCCTCGTGCCGCCGCCCGAAGTAGACCACTCGGGCGTCAAACATGTGCTCGGGGGGCGGCAGATGCACGGGGCCGCCCTCTGGCAAGCTCACCTCCCTCGTGGCCTCTGGCTGCGCCATGAGCCACTCCCTCAGAGGCCGGGCGTCCTCAAGCTGGGCCGCATCCCAGGCGTCGGCGGCGAGTTCATCGGGCTGGAACCGCCGCGAGCGGGTCTTGGACCGCTGCTCCATCTTCTCGATCTCGACCACCCTGATGTGGCGGTAATGCCGGGCTGTCTCCTCGTAGAGGCGGTCAACCAGGCGGGCGCGCTCCGCAGGGTCCTTGACGCAGAGCATCTCGAAGACGGCGTCGTCGAGCGCCCGACGGTCCGGCTGCCGCAACTCGTCGGGCAGCACGATGGGCCTCGAGGCGATCTCTCTCGCGCGCTCGGGCGAATGGCAGTCCATAAGCTCCTCTTCGACGAGGCGCCCGGTCGGCCGCCTGCACATCTGCTCAAAGGCCGCAAGAATCCTCCCAGCAACAGCCTCGTCTACCCCCCTGGGATCGGGCACGTCCATGACATTGACGTCCACCACCTCGGTCTTCAGGTTGCCCTCGGTCCCGGCGTATCGCCCGTAGAAGTTCTTGAAGAGGCCCAGGAGCGTGGAGTTCAGCACGGCGACGAGCACCCGCCGCTCGAGTCTGCTCAGCCTAGGCGCGCTGATCTCAAAGAGGTTGTGGTTGCAGGCCAAGCGGTCGGGATTGGCCGCGACGATGTGCCGGTAGTGCTGAGACATGGACCAGACCGCCATGCCGGGCCTTGCAAGGTCTGTGAGGTCATACCAGGGCTCACGCGCGGAACACGTGGTGCGCTTGGGGACCGGCACGGGGCGCGACTTAGCCGACGGGAAAGAGTGGCTCTCCCCGTACTGGAGATACCTTCTCACATGAGTACCAGAGAGTTGAGAGATGGGCTTTCCCACCAGGAGCACCATGCGCCTGGCATCGCGCGCCCTCACCTCGGGCCTCTCAATCTCCATCAGGCTGTGCACCTCGGGCGCAAGGTACTCGCTCTCAATGGGATGCACGCTGCCGTCCCCGGCCTGCACGATCTTGACTTTGCAGCCGGCGACGGCCTCGCGCGAGACGCCGTAGGCGCGGCGGAAGGAGGTCTCATCAGGGCATTCCGCGAGGGCCTTTTGCGTGATGTCGTGAGGCATGAAGAAGCCGTCGCAGCCGCTGGTGATCCCGCGCCGTATCTCGGCAATCTCCCCCAGGCGGACGAAGCCGCGCCGGAAGCGGCCCATGAAGTCGAAGTAGACCTGGGGTGCGCGGAGGTATCTGCCCCACTTGCCGGCGAAGCTCACGCCCAGGGTGCCCCCGGCGTGCTGGCCCTCTTCCCACAGCTCAGCCTGGGGCTTGACGATGATGCGGAGGTCCGCGTCGGCGAACTCGGATGTGGTGGCCATGATGCGCTCGCGCAGGGCCGCGGCAGACCGGAACCGCGCCGCGTCGTCCTCGCTCGCCGCCTTGCCCAGGATGTCCAAAAGGCGGCGCTTGAAGCGCACGAACCGCACGAGATTGGCGTCCCTCTCGCCCTGGCCGCTGCACCGCTGGAGGATGGTCGCGCAGGTCTTCACGCGGGCGTCGGGGAACCACGGCTCTTCGGCGCTCTCCATGATGGCGACGATCTTGAAGTTGCGCAGCATCCACTCCTGGAGGGGAAAGCCGTATTCCACGTCGAGCCAGGACGACGAGCTCAGGAAGCCGAACCAGCCCCCTTCGCGCAGGAAGCGCGCCGCGGCGGGCCAGAAGTAGCAGTGGAGGTCGCTGCGCCCGGACAGGGCGAGGGAAGGCCAGGCCTCGCGCAGGAGTCGCTCGAGCTTGTCCTTCTGGCCCCTGCCGAGCTTCTCCTGGCGCACGTAGGGGGGGTTGCCCACGACCGCGTCGAGGGTCGGCAGGAAGACGTCGGCCGTCGTTTGCGGCCGCGGGCCGGGCACGGTGCAAAAGGGCTGGTCGCGGCTGACGTCGAAGAAGTCCTTGCGGGCGATGCGGGGGTAGTTGCGCTCCTCGGTGATCTCGCGCGCGGCGAGGTTCAGGGTGGCGAGGTGGGCGGGGTAGAGCGCGATGTCGCTCCCAAAGAGCTCTGCGAGCAGCTCCCCGTGGCTCTTCGCGGGGCACAGGCTCTTCTTGAGATAGTAGGCCCTCACCAGGAAGCTTCCACTGCCGCAGGCGGGGTCGAGCACCGTGGCGTTGGCATCCCGGATGCAGAAGGCGTTGATGAGGTCAACCACCTCGTCGCTGGTGAAGTGCTGGCCGAAGCGGTGGCGCTCCTCGGGGCTGATGAGGCGCTGGAAGATGCGGCCGACAATGTCGGAGGACACGCTGCTGAAGTCGTAGCCCTCCACTGCGCGAAGCACGCTGCGCCATGCCTCGATGGCCTGGGGCGGGCGAAAGACGAGCAGGGCGGCCCAGTCGCGCTCGTAGGGGTAGAAGAGCGGCTCATAGTCGCCGCTGACCCGCACAGCGGTCTCGAAGCGCCCGAGGAGGTTCTGAAGCGCCCGCTCAGGCGTGCGCTCCCGCCTCCTGTCGAGCGCCAGCCTGGGAAGCTCGGGAAACCGGTCGCGCAACGCCTTGTAGAAGATCATGCGGTTGGCGAGGACGTAGCACAGCGACCGCGCGGCGGCGTCGAGGGCCTTGCGCCATTCGTCCGGCGCGCTTCTCAGAAATGTCCTGTCCTGCTCCGCCAGCCACTCCTGGAGCTGGGCGTCGAACGAGCGGCTGCGGTCAGCCTCGCTGTAGAGCCAGGAGCTGAGCAGGCGGACCGGCCAATCGAGGTGGCTCTCGAGCGACTTGATGAAGAGCTCGTCCGGGGGCATTGCCCAGTCGGGTTGCTGCCCCGCGATGATTGCGCCGAGGTCCTTGAGCAGGCCCGGCAGGAACCGGGTCTTGATGTGTTCCAGGACCTGCGGCCGCGCGAGGTCGTCCGGGCTGGAGAGGTCCAGCCCGAGGCGCCATTCGCGCACCCGCCGCTCCAGGAGCGGCTTGTCCCAAAGCTGACGGTCCCAGAGGACGAAAGTGTTGACGTTCCACGTGAAGAAGTACTGCACCCCGGCGTCGTCGGCTTTCTCCTGGGCGTCGCGGACAAGGTCCTGCTCGTATGGGGAGTGTCCCCGCGGGGTGCCCGGCAGTTTCACCTCTCCGCACAACACGAGAGCGCCGCTGCGGTCGTAGAAGCGCAGGTCCTTACGCTTCCGCCTGAGGGCTGCCTGGCCGTAGCCCTCAATCTTGGCCGCCCCGAACTGTAGCGATGGGTCCTCCTGGCAGAGGAGAGCCGTGGCAGCCGTCATCTGAGCGCAGAAGTCAGCTTCGTGGATGCTTTGCGGCATAGCCAGACCCGTCGGGGGGTGTCCAGTCCCACAGGGGGCGCCCCTATTAGAGCAGGCGCTATATGAAAGATCAAGCCTCGCGTCGTCACGGGGCGCGGAGGAGGAGGCGGCCGCGCGTGGGCGCGAGGGCGCCAGGGAGAAGACGCGGGGCGACGTTCCAGCCGCGCACCAGGAGCTTGAGCGGCTCGGGGTCGCGCCCCTCGGCCGCCGCCCACGGCGGGAGGGCCAGGCGAATGGTGCGGCCCTCCCCAGGCAGGAGGGGGAAGCAGTTGTCGGAGAAGATGATAGTGCCGGCCTGGTGAGGGGCGCCGACAGCCTCCAGGGACACCATGAAGGCCAGGGCCGCAGAGGGGTTGGCGAGGTCCACGGCCACGGCGTCGCCGTCCTGGCGCATCCTCGCCTCGATGGTCGCGGGCTCGAGGCGGTCGAGGGCCTGGAGCGGTGCGGGCTGGGCGGCCTCGATGGTCTCGCGCAGCTCGCGGTGGGGGAGGCGACCGAGGTAGCCGAGGAGGGCGGCGGCGAAGCGGCCGAGGTCGGCCCAGGCGGCCAGCTCGCCGCAGGTGCGGGTGAGGAGCATCACGCGGCCCTCGCCGTGGCGGGCCTCGATGAGGAGCGGGTGCCGGGGGGCAAGCTCGGCGACGACGCTGCCCCGCTCGCCGACCTCGACGGCCGCGCGGCAGGGCAGCCGGGGGCAGAGGCCGAAGCTCACCCGCGCCACAACGGGATGGTCGGCGACCGTGGCCACGGGCTGGCAGGCATCGGCCAGGGGCTCGCCGGCGGGACGCTTCGCGGGCAGCAGGGGGGCGAGGCTGGAGTCAAAGAGCGCCCCGTCGAGGCCGACGATGAGCAGGCCGCAGCCCTTCGCCACTGCCTCCGCCACCTCGTTGAGGTCGCCATCGGTGTAGTCGGCGAACACCGTTGCGGCGTCCACCACGACGGCGTGGAAGCCGTCGAGCTTGACGGCCGATTTCTCGGGGCGCGTGACCTCGATGCCGGTGGCGTCGAGGAAGGCGCGGTCGGCGAGGGGGCCGGCGGGGCGGCCGGTGAGCCAGGCGACGCGCAGGGCAGGCGTCGCCCGCTCCCGCGGCGCCGCGATGCCGAACCAGTAGAGGTTGGAGGCGAGCGGCGTGCCGGCGGCGTCGTCGAGCCGCAGGTGGAGCAGGGCCACGTCGCCCGCCAGCGAGCGGTCGGGCGCCCAGCGGAAGGGAGGCCCGTCAAGAATTGCGGATTGCGGATTGCGGATTGCGGATTGGGCAGGCGCGACGGGCGCGCTCCAGCGCTCCAGGCGGCGGAGGGAGCGGTCGAGGATGGCGACGGTGGCTCGGGCGCCCGGGAGCGGGCGGTCGGAGACGATGCGGGCCTGGCCCCAGAGGGCGTCGCCGACGGCGAGGGTCATCGGCACCCCGCCTTCGCACTCGGCGAAGATTGCGACAGCGCCCAGCGCGCGCCGCAGGGCGTACCAGGCGGGTTTGGGGACGCCCGCGGCGTCAACCAGCGCGGCGGAGGCCCCGGCGAACGGCTCGTTGAGCTGCCAGAAGACCTCGGCGGCGGGCGCGAGGCGGTGGCGCTCGGCGGCACGCTGCACCGCAGCGGCCTGAGCGGTCTGGGCCTTGAGGATGGCCTCGCGGGCCGAGCCCGAGGACCCGTAGGGCGCGCCGCTGCGGACGGCCTGAGCGGCCCAGTCGTCCGCCGTGGGCCAGGCTGGCTCGGCCGCCGCGTCGTCCTCTGCGGCGATGCCGAACAGGGTCGGGAAGGTCGAGGGCGATGGGAGCCCTGGCACCTGGAGGAGGCTTGCGCCCAGCCATTCGGTGCGCCGCGCCGCCGGGTCGGTCCTGCCCTGGGCGGCCGCCAGGGGTCGGGTGGTCCAGAGCTGCGCTGGGTCGCCGAGGAGTCTGCGCTCGGGGTCGAGCTGGGCGCACAGGCCCACCATCTCAGCCGTCAGGCGCGGGTCGGCGGCGGCGGCGACGCACCAGGCGACGAGGGAGGGATGGCTGCGGAGGCGGCGGATGGCGGCCGCGGCGTTGAAGGCAAACTCCTCAAGCCCCGGCCCCTGGCCCCCCTCGGGGAGCGGGGCCTCCTGGAGCACGAGCAGCCCCTGGCGGTCGCACAGGTCGTAGAAGGTCTCGGTCTCGACCAGGCCGCCGCCGGCGACGCGGAGGGTGTTCACGCCCAGCTCGTGCACCCGCGCGAGGAGCGCTTCATAGCGGGCGGCGTCGAGGCGCAGGAGCGCATCGGCGGGCAGCCAGGCGATGCCGCGGATGTCGAGCGTCTTCTCCCCGTTGATGCGCAGGCGGGCCGCCTCCGACGACGCCTCGAGTTCGATAGTGCGAATGCCGAAGCGGAGGGCGGCCTCGTCCGACACGGCGCCGCCGTCGAGCCTCACGCTCGCGGCCAGACGGTAGAGCGGCTGCTCGCCCAGGCCGCGCGGCCACCAGAGCCTGGGCTTCTGTGGCAGCGTGACCTCGGCCTCAATGGTGGCCGACTTGCGCCCCTCGACCGCGCCCTTCTGCTCGAACGTCCGCAGTTCCGCCTTCGGGCGGTCTTCGCCGACGGCGCCCGCTAGCGTGACCTCCAGCCGCTCGTCCACCACGCTGGCGACCTCGGCTCGGACGCGCAGGCGGGCGGCGTCGGGCGCCACCTCGACTGTCTCCACCGCGAGGTCTCGGAGGACGCACGGCCCGGCAGCCTTGAGGCGCGCGGGCTGCCAGAGGCCCAGGGGCTGGTAGCCGCCGCGGGCCAGCTCGGCGGAGGTGACGAGCCGCGAGGCGGGCAGGGGGCGGAATGGCTCGGCGCCCTTCACGAAGTCGGCCGGCGAAGCCGTCACGCGGATGGCCAACGAGTTTTTCTCGCCGAGCCTGGCGCCAAGGGTGGCGTCGAAGCGCCCCTGGACGTAAGGCCCGGTGCTGCGACCGACCCAGCGGCCGTTGAGCCAGGCGTCGGCCTGGTAGGCCGCGCCGTCGAGTTCCAGCCAGATGGAGCGCCCTGCCCAGCCGCGGGGGATGTCGAGCTCGCGCCAGTACCACCACTCCTGCTCGATTGCGGATTGCGGAATGCGGAATGCGGAATGCGGGTCGCCGAGCGCGGCGTAGACGGAGCCTGGGACGGCGGCGGCGATGGCGTCCTTCTGCGCCTCGGGGGCGGAGCGGTGGGCCTCGAGGTCGAGTCCCTCGCCGACGTGGAAGGCCGCGAGGCGCCAGGGGCCGTCGAGGGCGATGGCCTCGGCGAGACGTTCGGGGCGCTGGGGCTTGGCCTGGACTGCGATGCGGTTGTGGAGCGGCTCGCCCACGCGGGCGATGGCCCAGTCGGCCGGGCCGCTGAGCCAGCGCGGGCCGCTGCGGCGGTGCATCTTGAGCTCCAGGTGCCGCACGCCGGGGATGGGGGCGTAGATGTGGCGCGGCTGGCTGTCCCACTTCATTCGCCCGGTCTGGTAGAGCATCCGGCCGTCGCCGACGACCATGAACTCGAAGCTCTCGGCCTTGTCGCGTGCCTCGGAGACCGTCTTCTCGTCCTCGAGGTCGGAGCCGACGACGGCCTCGAAGACGGCGAAGCGGCCCCCGAGGTCGAAGCCTATCTCGCAGTTCGGGTGGATGCCCAGGCCGCGGGCGTAGGTGCGGCCGCCGAGGGTGAGGGGGAAGGCGTTGAAGCTGCGGTCGCGTCCCACGCAGCCCTTCTCGGGACGGGTGTAGGTCGGCTCGAGGTCGCTGAGGAAGAGCTCTCCGACGCCCTCTGGCGGGGTGCGGTATTGCGGCGTGCGGCGCGGCGGGCGTGCGTGCCGCAGCTTCTCGTCGCCCAGCACCGTCCAGTCGGGGTTCAGCCGCCAGTCGTTGTCGAAGTATCCGATGGCCAGGGCGGTCTCGGGGCTGTAGGTGTGGTCGTCGAAGACCTCGAAGTCGGCCCAGTGGAAGCCATCGAGGATGCCCCAGTCGAACCAGTTGCCGAAGCGGCCGACGATCTCGAAGACGCCTTTCCAGGTGGTGCCGGAGAAGAGGGCGACGTAGCGCTTGGGGTTGAGGGGGTTGGGGTAGACGAGCTTGAGGCCGAGGTCGTCGCCCTTGAAGCGCCGCTCGCCGAAGGCGATCTCGTGGCCCTCGATGCGGATGGGGAGCTTTGGCATGACGCGGGGGACGAGGGCGTTGGTGGCCGGGTCGCCGACGAGGATGAGGTTGCAGCGCTGGATGTCCTCGTCCTTGACGTCGCGGTCGGCCTTCAGGCGGCACCTGCCGCGTGCCCAGCGGTTCCAGTGGTCGGCCAGGAGGCGGGCCTCGTCGGCGGCCACGCGCTTGGCGCGCTCGTCGTCGCCGCTGGTGCCGAAGACGATGACGAAGCTGGACATGAAGGCGTGCTCGACGGGGCCTTCGAGCTCGGGGGTCTTGTGGAGGCCCTCTGGCTCCTTTGAGGGCGTCCACCTGGCGCCCTGCTTGCGCAGGCGCAGCCAGCCGTCGGCGGGGACGGCGCCGTTGAACTCCTCGCGGCCGTCCACGCGCACGCGGACCGGCCTGTCGGCCTCGAAGAGCGGCGGGGCGATGTGGAGCGAGAACTCCTCGACGTTGTCGGCCTTGACCTGGACGCTGGTCTTGTCGGCCGCCTCGGCCTCGATGCGGGCGAAGGCGAAGGGGCGCTCGAAGCGGTGAATCCGCACCCAGTAGGCCCCCGGGTGGCGCCGCCAGGCGGTCTTGAAGACCACCCGCCTCGGCCAGGGGTTGCGCCTCTGCTGCTTCAACCAGGAGAGCATCTCGGCGATCTTGTCGCCTGGCACGCCGTGGCCGGCGCCCGGCACCTCGACGTAGTTGACCGGCGCGCCGGCCTTGCGCAGCTCGTCGGCCATCGAGCGGCTGTGGCCGCAGGGGACCACGTTGTCCTTGTCGCCGTGGATGGGCCAGGAGGGGAGGTTGATGAGGTTTTCGGCGAAGAAGGCGGGGCTCTCGGTCGCCTCGACCCAGGCCTTCTTTGGGCTCATCCAGGTCGGGTTGCGTTCGCCCCAGTTCCACTCGCGCTCCCACACGCGGTGGTCGGCGTTGCCGCACACGGGGCCTAGGGCCGCGAAGAGGTCTGGGAAGTGCACGCCGACCTGCCAGCTCCCCGAGCCGCCCATCGAGATGCCATAGAGGTAGACGCGGTCGGGGTCAATGCTCAGGGCCTTCTTGACCTCCTCGACGACGCGGACGACATCCAGCTCGCCCCAGAGCTTGTAGTCGGTGTTCCCGCGGCCGTCTGGGGCCGCGACCACGCAGTCCTCGATCTCGCGCGGCACGCCTCCGATGCGATAGCTGCCGCCGAGGCCGTGGAGCGAGATGACCAGGGGCCACTTCTTCTCCGCCGCATAGTCCTTCGGCAGCCACAGCGAGTAGGGCTGGTCCGTGTCGTCGAGGTCGCAGTGGTAGTACCACGTTGCGACCTTGCCGGGCTCCAGCGGCTGCGCGGCGAATGAGGAGCAGGCGAAGAAGAGGAGGGCGGCGGCAATCTGGAATCCGGAATCCGCAATCCGGAATCCGCAACCAGAGAGCGGCCGCAGCCCCTGGCGGCCCAACGGCCACATCTTTCGCTGCCCTCTTGTTGTCTTGCTCTTGTTACGCATCAGGGACCACACATTACGGATTACGGATTTCGGGTTACGGATTACGGGTTCGGGTGAGCGTGACGGCGAAGACGTGCATGTTGCGCTCCCTGGGGAGCGTGAGTGCCATGAGCTTGCGGCTGGGGTCGAGGGGCACGCGCCAGGCGACAAGGCCGCAGTCGCGGGCCTCCTCCTTGCCGTCGCCGGCGTGGCGGGCGGAGAGGCGCAAGACGTCTATCTCCCCCGCGGCGGGCCGCGAGAGCCAGTCGGCCAGCCGCAGCTCGCCCTGGGCCTTGCCGTCCTCGTAGTCAACCGTCAGGAGGGCCGAGCGGGCGCCGTCGTGGCAGGCGCCGAGGAACCAGGCGGCCTCGAATGATCCATAGGGGCGCGCAAGCTGAAGCCGCTGGCCGTCGCAGAGCACGTTGTTGCGCAAGCGGTCGTCCTTGTCGGGGAAGCGAAAGGTCACGCCCTCGTTGCCGGGGACGGCGAGGAGAGCGCCCTTCTTGGGCAAGAGGTCGGCGATGAAGCTGGCGCCGCTCGCGCGGCTGGGAAAGTCGAAGTTGCCGTCGGCGGGGTTGGCCCGCCACGAGATGCCGTCGTTGTTGAAGTGGCCGGCCAGGGCATTGAGGTGGACGCATTCGACGTTGGCGGCGGGCGGCGGGGGCGGAGCGGGCGCGGCCTGCTCCAGCGGCTGCACGCTCAGCTCGGCCTTGCCGCCCTTCGCTCTGAGCGACAGCTTGGCGCGGTGGCGGGCGAGGACGCGCCCGGCGGCGCTCTGGAGCTCGGCGACGAACTCTAGATCGCACGCCCCGTCGCCGGCCCCGGGCGCCCGCGCGAGGCGCCATTCGGTCTCGGCGCGGCCCGGGCCGCAGCCGCCCTCGACCGCGCGCGGGTAGCTTGGGCTGAGGGGCAGGAGGCCGGAGGTGGCCTGGGCCTCGCCAGATGCTTGCCCGGGGCCTTGCCGAGGGGGCGGCTGCGCGACGGCGGCGCGCCACGCCAGCCGATAGCCGACGAGTGACCAGCACGGCAGCCGCTGGGCGACGGGAGAGGCGAGGTGGGCCTCGAAGCGGCTCTTGATGACAAAGCGGTCCCCTTCGGCCCGCACCTCGTGGTGGGGCGGGTGGAGGCGGAAGGGGCTGAGGCGGCTGTCGGCGACGCCGAGGAGCGTAGGCCCGGCGACGGCGAGGGGCGGGGGCCCGGCGGCGGGGAGAGGTTCAGGCCCGGCGGAGGCGATGGGCGGCGGCTCGGCGCGCGGCTCGAAGGCGAGGGCGGCGATGAGCGGGCGGCGCTCGGCCTCGCGCCCGCGGTGGGCGAGCGACGCCTCGGCACGCGTTCGTAGCTCCGCCTTCAGGCGGTCTTCCATCCCTGGCGCGGTCGGGTCGTTGATGCGGTCAATGACGATGAGGGGCTTGCCGGCGGCGTCGCGGATGAGGTCGTCGAGGCGCCGCCCGTAGGCATCGTCGTCCTCGCGGCCCACCCGCGTGGTGAAGCGGCAGAGGAGGAAGTCGAAGCCCTGGGCGTCGGCGGCGAGGTCGGGCATGGCCCGGCCGACGGGCAGCCTCGGCGCCAGGCCCGCCGCCAGCGGGGCCGAGGCGTCCCGCAGCCGCGCGAGGGCGGCGCGCGCGGCATCGAGCTCGCCGCCAACCACCCAGCCCCACACGCAGGGGTGCAGGGCGGCCTCGGCCGCGAGTGCGTCGAGCGCCTCGCGCCCGCCAGGCGTCTCGGGCGGCCACGCGGCCACGTCGAGGAAGGCCACGATGCCCGCCTCGTCGCAGAAGTCCAGCAACTCGTCGAGCGACGGGGCGCGGCCGGGCCTGCCCTGAGCGAAGTCGAAGGGCGCCAGACGCTCGGCCAGCGCCCCCGCCTGACCGGGCTGGGTGCACAGGAGCGTTGCGCCGGGAACGGTGAAGGCCACGGCCCCGAACCGCACCCACTCGCCGTTCGCCAGCCAGCGGCCGCCGGTGCCGCCTGGACCCCCCGCGTGCGCGCCGGCGACCTCGACCGAGCGGAGGCCGATGCGACGGGTCAGTTGTCCCACCGCCTGCCCCTCGCGCGTCTGCACCGTGGCGGTCAGGCGATAGAGGAACGGGTCGTCAGGGCGCCAGAGGCGCGACGGGTCGGGTTCGAAGGACTGGGCGACGCTCGCCGCCTGGCCGGCGTCCACTCGCACGTCGCTGGCGCGACGCCAGACGCGCGGCGGCTGGGCGCCTTCGACCTGGGCCTCCAGCGCAAGCTCCACCCGGCCCTCGAAGCGCTCGCGCGAGCCGTTGGCCAAGTCGAGGGCAACGTCCACCACGGCCCCCTGGACGAGGCGCGAGGCCGAGGCCGCTATGCGGTCCACGCCCACCGCGCTGGATGCCTCTAGCCAGCAGGCGCCCAGGCCGCCGCGCATGGCCTCGCCGGGGGACGCGATGGCCACGAGAAGCGTGTTCCTGGTGCCGGGCCGGGCGGCCCTGGTCGCATCGAGGCGCAGGTCGAGCGCCGCGGGCGCGCGCGCACCGAGCAGTTGCCCGTTGAGCCACACCCAAGCCGAGCCGCCCAGCGGGCGCGCGACGAGGGCAATGCGCAGCCCCGCCCAGGCCGCGGGAACCGCGAAGCTCGCGCGGAAGAAGCCGCACGGCTCGGCGCCGAGCCGATGCGGGAGCGTCACCTGTTGCCAGGTCGCGGGAAGCTGCTCGAGGGCGGGAGGCTCGGCGGCCGGGGCGTACTCCCAGCCAGAGCGGACCGCGAGGACGTGGACGGCGTCGGGGGCCGGGCCAGCCGCCATCGCCGCCGCGCAGGCCACGGCAGCCAGCAACGTCCCAGGAGGAATCAATCGCCAGACCATAGCCCCTCCGAGCACACAGCGCCACCCCCTTTGGCCCGCTGAGGGCGGCGCGGGTCTATCGGGCGCCGCCGTCGGCACGAGGACGCCGCATCAGGCCCGCGGGCGCCGCAGGCGGCCTGCGAGGCGCCGCATGCGGGCCGATTCTACCAGAAACAGGCGGGATAGCCAACAGCGCAAGCGGCCAAGTGGGACCGGTGGCCTGGCGAGGCGGCCGGCGCGGGGGCTGTGGCCGCGGAACCTACAGGGGATCAACTTCCTGGGGAGGACCGGTGTGGCCCCCTGGCGCGCCGATGGGTCGCCGCTCGCAAGAGCTTGGCAATCAAGGGGTTAGAGAGCGTGCCAATTCTTGGCACAGAGGATCAAATGCACGCGCGCGCGCGCGTGATCCCCTGTCGCCTGACGGCGGTCCTGACGCGCCCCCAGCCGGTTCATACAATCGTCGTCGTCGTCCTCGTCGGTTCCTCTTGTCGTCCTCGTCCTCCTCCTCGTCCTCGTCCTTGCGGGTTCCTATAACCGTCGTCGTCGTCCTCGCCAGGTAAGCTCTGCCCTGGGCTGTTATAGGTCGCCCCATGGGGACGCACCGCCGGAGCCACGGAAACTGGGAGCGCGCCAGCCGGCGAGCGGCTTGACGCGCCGCGTGGCCCCTGGTAATCTTGGCGGCGGCTCCTGGAGTGGGTGTGAGCGCATGGAACAGCGCAGCCGGACATTCAGCTTTCGGGCCTGCGTCATCGGCATCGTGGCAATGGTGCTGATGGGCATGTGGGTACATTACCACGAGGTGATGGCTCCGCAGCCGAACATCCTGGCCGAGAACAGTCCGCCGGCGAGCGCGGTGGGGGTCTTCGTGGGCGTGATGCTCGTCGGGGCGCTCGTGGCGAGGCTCCGCAAGACCCTCCGCCTGGCCACGGGCGAGCTCGTCGTGGTCTACTCCATGCTCGTCATCGCCGCGCCGCTGATGAGCCAGGGCATGTGGCACCGCTTCCTGGGCCTCGTCATCTCGATCCCCGAGCACCAGGAGAACATGCCGCTGGTGGACAGCTACTCGGACAAGCTGTGGCCGCACGGGGAGCACTTGGTGGCCGACCGCCGCTTCGCGCGCGCCGAGGGGCTGCCCGCCGGGGCGAGGCGCGTGGCCATCGCCGAATCCCCAATCGGCAGGGCGACCGGGCTTCAGCTCGTGGCCGCCAGGGAGGGCGAGGAGGCCAGCTTCCGCATCCGAATCCCGCGCCGCAACGAAGGGCGCGAGCAGTTGGTGCCCGGCGAGCGCTACTACGCCACGGCGCTCTTCAAACTCTCCGGCTTCGGGAGCCGTTCGGCGCTCACGATGGAGCTGGTGACCGACAAGGGGCAGCGGGCGCCGATCGTGAGCCTGCGTCGCGACACGACTCGCGCCTTCTCGCGCCCCGGCGGCTTCCTGCGGGCCGGCGAGCCGTACCTGACCCTGCCGCGGGACATCCAGGACGGCGCCGAAATCGTCTTCACCCTCACCGGGCCGGGGGAAGCCATCATCACCGACGTGGTCTTCTTCAGCAACGAGGCGGTGGCGCGGCTGCGCAAGGGCACGGCGGAGGTGCGCGAGAGCGACCTCGCCAAGGTGCCCGAGAACCAGCGCGACTCGCTCCTCGTGCGGCCAGACAGCCTCGCGTCGCCCTCCGGCGTGGCCTACGTGCTCAAGGGCTACATTCCCTACCGCCAATGGCTCACGCCGTTGCTCTACTGGGGCAGCATCGTGATGGCGATGTTCCTGGCCCTCCTCGGCATCGGCGTCATCCTGCGCAAGCAGTGGTCCGACAACGAGCGGTTCCCCTTCCCGATGGTCGTCCTGCCGCGGATGCTGCTGGAGGAGGAAAAGGGGACAGGAACCTTTTCGCCGGAGGCGCCGAAGGCCGCTTCGCGGAAAAGGTTCCTGTCCCCTTTTCCCATCTGGCGCAAGGCGGCGTTCAGGGCCGGCATCGCCGTCGCCCTCGCCTACTGCCTGCTCCAGGGGCTGAACCACTACGTTCCCGGGATGCCCAACCCGACGGTGGAGGTGGACCTGGAGCAGTACGTTTCGTCGCTGGAGATGAAGGCATTCGTGCGGGGCTTCGGCGGGGCGCAGTTCAAGATCATCCTCCTCTTCGCCGCCATCGCCTTCTTCGTGGACCTCGACATGCTCCTGAGCATCATCCTGTTCTTCTGGCTGGCCAAGACGCCGTTCTACTTCGGCGAGCTGCTTGGGTGGAAGAACATCAAGGGTCCGATGGACGACTTCCCGTTCCCGCACGAGCAGCACATCGGGGCGTTTCTGAGCCTGATGCTGGTGGTGGTCTGGACCTCGCGGAAGCACCTGGCGGGGGTGGCCCGCCGCATCGTGGGGCTGAAGGGCGGGGCGGACGACCGCGGCGAGGGGATGAGCTATCGGGCGGCCGCGGCGCTCATCGTCGGGGCCTTCGCCTTCTTCGCCTTCTGGGGCGCGGCGTCGGGCCTGGGGGCCGGGCCGGCGCTCATCTTCTTCGGGTTCCTCGTCGTCTGCGGGCTGTCGGCCTCGCGGGTTCGCACGGAGTGTGGGGCGCCGGCGACCTACTTCACGCCATACTTCCCCTACCTCATCTTCTTCCTGCTCGGCGGGCTGTTCACGTTCGGCGCGCCCACGATGGTGCTGGCCTATGCCGCGGGCGGGTTCATGGCCGTCGCGCAGTTCCTGCTCTTCGCCCCGACCCAGGTGGAGATGCTCCACCTGGCCGAGTCGCAGCGGGTGAGCCAGCGCGGCGTGAGGTGGGCGCTCATCGTCGGCGCGCTCGGCGGACTCCTCATCGGCGGCTACGTGATGCTCGTGTGGGCCTACGGCAAGGGGGCGGACAACATCCCCTACATGAAGAACTGGGCGGTGGGGCAGAACTGGTATTTCCGCACGCTGCGCGACGCGACGGCGGCGGCCGACGCCGAGGTGGTTGCGGCGGACCTGCGGGGCGAGGCGCCCAGGCCGCGGTATCCCGCCGGGCCGCTCATCGGCGTGGGGGTCGGCTCGGCCGTGACGCTTCTCCTGGCGTTTCTGCGGACCCACTTCGTCGGCTTCTGGCTCCATCCCATAGGCTACATTCTGGCCAACAGCTATTTCTGCTACATGTGCTGGGGGTCGCTCCTGGCCGCGTGGGTCGTCAAGTGGGTGGGGCTGAAGGTCGGCGGCCCGCGGCTCATCCGCGACCAGATGACCCCATTCTTCGGCGGCGTCTTCGTCGGCTGCATCGCGGGCATGCTCCTTTGGGACGTGGTGGCCCTCGTCGGCCAGGCACAGGGCGTGACCGATGTGTTCACGTGTTTCCCATGACTCGTCTTCGTCCTCGTTGTCGGTGCACCCTGAGCGCTAATCGAGGACGATAGACGAGGACGAGGGACGAGGACGATAGAGTGCTGACGGGATGGGAATGAGAAGACTTGTCGGCAACACGGTTCTGACGCTGGTGCTCGGCGCCCTGTGCGTCGCCGCGCTCTTCGCGTTCAATCGTCTGGCCGCGCCGCAACCGTGCATCCTGCCGCCCTCGGGCGTCGAGCCGCCCGACTATCGCGCCATCGCCGCCGCCGTGACCGAGGAGGCCGTCCGCAAGGACCTCTATGCCCTCTGCCGCCACCCCTCCCGCTCCCCAGGCTCGGAGGGGCTCAGCCAGGCGTCCCGATTCCTCCGAAGCTCGCTTCGGGAACTGGGCTACAACGTTCTCGAGCAGCCCTTCCTGGTCACAGTCCCCCTCACGCGCCACGCGATGGTGGAGGACGAATCGGGCCGCGAGCTGGCCGGCATCGGCATCCGACCGCTTCTGCCCAACTGGTTCCGCACGGCGACCACGCCGCCCGCCGGGCTGCGCGGCAAGGTGTTGCGCGGCGAGAAGGGGCTGGCACGCGAGTTCAAGGACGTGGACCTCCGCGGCAACTTCGCCCTCCTGCCCCTCGGCGCGCCCTGGACGACTCTGGCCGGCATGGGCGCCGCCGCCGTGCTCTACTACGACGACGGCAAGCAGCTCGCCGGCGCCCGCTGGGGCGACCACGTGGACGCCTCGGTGAACGTGCCCCGCTTCCTCGTGACCGGCGATGCGGCGGCCCTCGTCGGCAAGACCGTGACCATCAAGGCGCGGGTGGACCTTGCGGCGACGGCCACCTCGAACATCATCGCGATCCTCGATGTGCCGAACCCCGAGGGCGAGGCCGTCGTGGTCAACGCCGACCTCGACGCGCACAGCTACGCGCCCGACCTGGCCCCTGGGGCGCAGCAGGCCTGTGGAGTCGTCTCGCTCCTCTCCATCGCCCGGCATCTGGCGGCGGAGAAGGCCGGCCTCAAGAGGTCGGTCGTCCTCGTCGCCACGGGGGGCCGCGCGCAGGGGCTTGCCGGGATGCGTGAGTTCATCTGCGCCATCGGCGCGCGAGAACAGCGCGAGCGGGCGCGCCGGCAGGCAGAGGCCGAATGGCGCGATGCGGAGGCCGAGACGCCTCCCGCTCAGTTGGCTGCCCACGCCCTCGCGCGCCCGGACAACTGGTTGACAGCGGTCCAACAGCCAGACATGCGAGCCTTTCTCCATGACCTGCTCCGAGAGGTCCTGAACCAGGAACTGATCGCAGCCGTCGAAGAGGTCGCATCGAGGCGGGTGGATTGGGTGCGCGACGGCCTCGCGGTCCGAGGCGAGCACGGGGGCGAGGCCAAGAGCTTCATTGCCTACGGCCAAGCGCGCAAGCGCCAGCTCAAGGTCCAGGCCATCCTGTCCGCGCCGCCCGACAAGCAGCGGGCTCGCCTGGCAGACCACCTGGGGGAGGACGAGGCCCGACAACGCCTCGTCCGCGCGGCCAACGAACGGCTGGCTCACCTGAACCTGCGGAGAGCGGTGACCTCTGGTCGCGCCTGGGTGGCCGGGCTGATGTCGCAGTATCGGCGGCTGCTCTTCCTCGGCCTCGACCTCACGGCGCGCAGCGGACGGGTGGGGCTGGTGTGCGGGGAGCCGAAACAGGTGTCGGCCTGCATGCCTGCCGACGCCGAGGTCGCGGCGCAATTCCTCCGCGCCGCCGACGGCCTCCAGAGGGCCGACCCCGCCACGAGCTATCTGAAGACGAAAAAGGGCCAGCCCCGCTTCGCCAATCTCCTCCGCGCCAACGACACGAAGGACCTCGGCTTCGCCACCGAATGGTACGGCGCGCCCAGCTACTTCGAGTCCCTCGCCGCGCTCTGGGCCGGCTACCCCGCCTTCAGCCTCGTCACCCTCGACGACAGCCGCGAGTCCCTCGGCACGCCGTTCGACACCCTGGACGCCCTCCTCAAGCCGCCAGCATCGCCAGGTGAGGAGGGGGGCCTGGCAAACCTCTGCGCCGTGACGCGGCTGGTCACGGCAGCGGTGAGCCAGCTCGCCAGGGGCCACGGGCGCCTCGTGCCCCTCTCACGCGGCAGCGACCTGGTGACGATTCGCGGCGAGGTCGTCAGCCAGGTGGGCGACAGCCTGACGCCCAACCATCCGATGCCGGGGGCAATCGTCCGCTTCGGCCCCCCGCTCGTCTGGGGCAGGCCGACGGTCGTTCCGCCCGGCGTCGGCACCGACTTCGTGGTCACCGCCGACTGGCGCGGCCGCTTCGAGCTCCCCTGCGTGTGGCCCACGCTCCTCTCCCAGGAGTGGTGGGCGGAGGTGGACATTGACGCGGCGGTGGTGCGGCCCGAGGACGGCGAGGTGACGTGGACCCTCTCGACGCCCAAGAGCGGGCGGGGGGGCCCTTACAGCGTGCGCTACGTGCGGCTCGCCCAGTACCGCAAGAGCCTGGCCTCGGCGGTCGTCTTCCGCGCTGCACCAGTGCAGCTCTTCCCGATGGCCGACCCCACGACCCTGAAGCCCTACGCGGGGTTCGACTTCATCGAGACCAGGACCCTGGCCGCGCCCCAGGACTTCAAGGTCGAGTCCTCCGGCGGCGCACACGTCTGCTTCGTCCCGCCAGACTCGCGCCTCTTCTTCACCTTCAAGAAAGGCCAGCGGCGGAACCCGAACCTGATGGAGATACGCGCCTTCGCCCTCAACGTCAGCGCCGGCTCTTCCGCGCTTTCGCGCGAAAGCGCGGAACA